>Ga0268298_10002913_pt1 | contig 18120 bp, 13 predicted proteins | sample WWTPWeurt_MetaG_FD_194462 | JGI IMG/M metagenome (GOLD analysis project Ga0268298, IMG submission 194462) | Activated sludge microbial communities from WWTP in Nijmegen, Gelderland, Netherland - WWTP Weurt | ecosystem: Engineered > WWTP > Aerobic digester > Activated sludge | place...
GCGGCAAAATGCCCATGCCGAATCTGGGTGAGATTGCCGGCAATCAAGACAAGATGGTCAGCCTCAAAGATAAGTTTGCCTGTGACCACGGTGCCAATTTGAGCAACTTGAAGCGGCGCGCTACTGGCGAAATAGCCACTCCCGACGGCTTGAGCAACATGGAGCGGCACCGCAAAGCCATGCTGCGTTGGTTCTCTTCCGAAAGAGAAAGTCCCGAGCAAGCTTTGAACGAGAGAATGAAGCAGGTCGAACAGAGACGCTTGAACAGCCTGCCCTCCCTTCCTTCCCTGCCATCGAGCGAAGATAGCTTCCTGGCCTGGACTTCCGAAGATGAGTATCTCTTTGACCGACCGGTCAAACAGCAGTGGAAAGACTACGACGATAGTCTCAATCAATTGGCCACCGTGGTCGAGTACATAAATGAAGGACCGAGTGCCTTCGATGCTCAGCCCGCTCAAAAGTTTGAGGAAGGCTCCGACTGCGACCTGGAAGATATGCTCTCCAAGATCGATGTCGGCACTGCCTATCATGCTTCCAGCAGCCTCATGATGCCGAATTACTGGAGAGACTAACTCTCTAGACAGCTTTCTGCCGGCGCTGCCGGTTGTTACTGTCGGCACTGCCGGTGGTTACAGCCCAGACAGGGCGCGTCGCCAATTGCACCGCCGGTAGTATCGGTGCGGGCAAAATTAGACGAGTCTTTCTTTCAGTCCACACACTTCCTGCCAGTATTTGCTTTACAGCTGTGGGTATAATCCTCAGTGTTCAGCCAGCCTCTTAAAAAGACTTGGGGGGAGATAAATGCAGGATATTTCGCCGAAATTGGTAAGACCGGTACCCAAGTTGAATACGGGGCATTGTGTTTTGCGCCTGCCTGAACCGGCTGAGTCTCCTGCCGTAGTAGCCTTTCTCAAGAAGAACCGGGACCATCTGGCCAATGCCGGTCCGGCCTGGCCAGATGACTACCTGACCGAAGCTTACTGGGTCAACCAGCTAACTACAAATTTGCTTGAATTTGAAGAGGAGCGCTCCGTACGCTTCTTTATATTCGAGCGCTCCAATCCTGAAGCGGTAGTGGGCTATGCCAATATCAGCAACATAGTCAAGGGTGCCTTCCATGCCGGTATTTTGGGCTACGGCATAGACAAAGACAAAGAGGGGCGTTCCATGATGAAGGAAGCCCTGCAATCCGTCATCACATATGGTTTTTCAGCCCTCAATCTGCATCGCATTATGGCCAATTATCAACCGGTGAATGAACGCAGCGGCGGCTTGTTGCGCAGCCTCGGCTTCACGGTGGAAGGTTATGCCCGGGACTACCTGCTCATCAACGGCCGCTGGCGGGATCATGTCCTCACCTCCATCACCAACCCCAACTGGATGCCCTAGGCTTTCTGCTCCAGGCAGCTTAAAGGGCTTTAAATTGTTGCGCTGACTACCTCTCAGGAAAGGGCTCCAGGGGGCAATCTGCCTGCTTTAGTGCTAGGATTTAGGCATCCGTTTTTGAGAGATGTTTGAGAGATATCAAGGGGTGTCTATGTCCAGCTTATCCTTCCCTGCCGGAATCAGTGAGCTTGCCGTCGATTCGGAGCTGCAGGATATTGCAGAAAAGGTCTATGCCGGTCAAAGATTGACCAGGGAAGACGCTATTCGCCTTTATCAATCGGATGATTTACTGACCGTGGGCGCCCTGGCTGAGTACGCCCGTCGCCGTACTGCCGGTGCCGGTAAAGAGCGTTACGTCTATTACATTCACAACATGCACTTGAACCCCACCAATTTTTGTGTGGAGACCTGCCGCTTTTGTTCTTATGCCAATCCTGCCGAGCGCGGCCGCGCCTACACCTGGAGCGTGGATCAAGTGCTGGCCGAGGCGGGCAAAGGGGCGGCGCTGGGAATCAATGAGATTCACATGGTGGGCGGCCTGAACCCCGCCTGTGATCTGGCCTACTACGAAGATATTCTGCGCGCCATGCGGGCCAAGTACCCGCAAATACACATGAAGGCCTTTACGGCCGTAGAGATTGAATACCTGGCAAACCTGGAAGGGCTGGGCTACGAAGCCGTCCTCAAGCGCCTGGTGGAGGCCGGTCTGGGTTCCATGCCCGGCGGCGGTGCTGAGATCTTCGATGATCAAGTGCGCGAGCGCATGGCTGTTAAGAAAACTCCCGGTCCGGTTTATCTTGAGATACACGGAATCGCTCATGGGCTTGGGCTCAAGTCTAATGCCACAATGCTCACCGGTATCGGTGAATCCATCGAAAATAAAGTAGACCATATGCTGATGCTGCGCGGGCAGCAAGACTTGAGCGGTGGTTTCCAGTGTTTCATTCCCCTCAAGTGTTATTACGAGGGTACCGATATCGAAGCGGAAGTGAAGGAGCCGACTGCCGCCGACTTGCTCAAAGATGTGGCCGTCTCCCGCTTGCTCCTCGATAATTTTCCACATATCAAAGCCTATTGGATCCAATTGGGAGTAGAGTTGGCTCAGCTAGCCCTTTCCTTCGGGGCTGATGACATGGACGGCACCATCGGCGAGGAAAAAATCACCCACGCCGCCGGAGCCAAAACTCCTCTGCAACTGGCTAAAGAACGTATGGAAGATTTGATTTCCACCAGCGGTTATCAGGCTGTGGAACGTGACACCATATACAATATCAAAGCCGTGGCTCGCACCGAGCCTCGCCTGGTGGAAACGCCAATGTCAGAGCGACTGAGCGCCATTCTCGCGGTTTAGAGTACAAACTGACCGATTTTAGCGCCGCGCTGAATGATCATTTGCACGCCTTCGTTCGGCTGCTTGCGCTTGAGCATTTGATTGAAGGTGTTGACGTTGTCGGTCACCACTCCGTCTACGGCCTTGATGATGTCGCCTTTCTGCAGTCCGGCTCGGGAGGCTCTTGAAGCATTGCCTATGGTTGTAATCTCCACAGCTCCGCTTACCCCTTTCACCAGGATGCCGAAGGCGGCCGATGGCGGTGTGGCTCCCCGTCCGGCCAGGTTCCCGCCCATATTACCTGAGCCCAGTGGGTCTTTTTCTTTGCGACCGTTACCGCCTTGATTATCCTGCCAGGCGGCTTCAGCCTGGGCCCGTTCTTTCTCTGAATTGGAAAGGTTGGCTGATAATTTTTCCACTGCTTCCCGGTAACGTGCTTCATCCGGTTTTAGTTTGAGGGCTTGTTTGAAATAGTCGAGGGCGTCCACCGGGTTCTTCAAGGCCAGATAAATGGTGGCAATGTTGTACTTGACCAGGGCCTCTTTCGGTGCTTTCCTGTCCAGCTCTTTGTAGAGAGTGAGGGCGGAATTGAATTCGCCTCGCCGGTAGGCGGCCGAGGCTTGTTCCGCCAGAACTTTCAGTTCTTGCTTCTGCCCGCGATCGGCTTCCTGGGTGCGGGCTTTTTTCTCTATTAATGCCACGGCTTCGCTGTATTCACGTTTGCGTGGATTCAGGTCTAGAGCCCGCTTATAGCAGAGTAGGGCTTCTGAAAAGTTTTGTTTTGCCTCTTGAATTACGCCCAGACTGAAATGGGCTTCGGCGTAGTCCGGCGCCAGTCTTATAACCTGTTCGAATTTTTCCTGGGCTTCATTGCCGCGCCGTGCCTTCCAGAGTTCTACGGCTTCCGCCTGAAGTTGGCTTACCTCTTCTTCTTTGGCCATCATGGCCCGGCGGCGCATTCTTTCCTGTGCCTCTTCTCGGCTTTCTAAGCTGGTATCGGCCTGGTTTTGAACGGGCGGCGGCTTTCTTTGAGGGGCATTATTGTTTTGCGGGGGCTTGGGTGGGTCGGGCTTTACCACCTCTTTCAGGCGGTTCAAGCGCTCCTGGGGGGAACCTTCGCCGTTGTCTCCGTAGACTTTTTTCTCGATGCGGCTGAGGCGCGCTTCGATTGATTCCACTTCATCGTAAGACTTGAAAAAGAGTTTCTCTTCCATGCCTTTGAGCCGGGTCATGTCATCGCCTGAAAGTTGGGCCAGGCAGGGCGGCTGGGAGAGAGCCATGCCCATTGAGATAAGGAGCGAATATAGTTTGAGATTTGAACTATTCATCTGGTTAATTGAACTTTTTCCCGCGAACTACTGTCTCTAATGCTAGCAAGAAGTTTAGTGTTAAGCTCTTGGTACGGCCAAGGAAGAGGATTTTGATGCAAGCCGATGATGAACTTTTAGGTGCTGGTGACGACCTGGAAGCCGCCCCTGACGGTAATAGACTGGAGCCACTTGGCGGTTCTTACAGCGAGGGCTTGCAGAAACTTATCGGTTTTGCCGATGGTCCGGAAGAATGGCGCGAGACAGAAACACTTTACTGGGTGGCATTCGATGTTGCCGCCATCGGGCTGACCGGTCCAAAGCTGCTTGCCATCCACGAGAAGGTGCATTCTCTCGAACGCTTCTGGCATACCGACGGGGCGATTTTGTTAGAACTTGGGCGGCGGGAAGAGCTTGGCTTACAATTTCTCAACCAGGAACTGGTTAATCGCATCGTAGATGCCAGGAAACGTATCGATCCTCATAAGCTTGGCGCCCGCCTCAAAGAGATGCAGGTGACGGCCCTGCCGGGCGGCCACCCTCGCTATCCGTTCTGCCTGCGCAGCGTGCATTATCCGCCTGCGGTGCTTTACATAAAAGGGCAGCCCGACTTTATCCGCCTCAACAAGGCCATTGGTATCGTGGGCACCCGCAATCCCACCACCTATGGGCAAAAGGTTGCCAAGCAATTTTCGGCGGAGCTGGCCTCAAGGGGCGTCATGGTTATAAGCGGAATGGCTTTCGGCATCGATTCCATCAGTCACTGGGGCGCCATCGAAGCTGGTGGCGCTACCATCGCCGTTCTGGGCAGCGGACCAGACCATATCTATCCGGCTACCAATCGACATCTCTACAATAAAATGCTGGAAACTCCGGGCTGTGCCATTGTGTCCGAATACTTTCCTGGCACTAAGCCACAGCCCTGGATGTTCCCTCAACGCAATCGCATCATCTCGGGGCTGTCTCAGGGGCTCCTGGTGGTAGAAGCCGGTCAGAAGTCCGGCTCACTTTCTACCGCTCACCAGGCTTTCGATCAGGGGCGGCTAGTCTTTGCCATCCCTGGCCGTATCGATATGCCGGCCTCCCAGGGTACAAATCACCTTATTCACATACTCAAGGCCAGGCTGGTGGTCAGTGTGGACGAGATTATCGCCGAATTCCCCTGGATAACCGGCAAGTATGAGAATAAGCCTGTGCAGGTTGAACTTTTCGGACGAGAAAAGGAGGTATTTGACCTTATTGCAGCCGAGCCCCTGATTCACTTCGATAAAATTGCCGAACTAATGCAGATGCCCGCAGGCGAGCTATCCAGCGCTTTAATCATGCTGGAATTAGCGGGGGCGGTGGAAAGAATGAATGGTGACTTGTACCAGACGGCTTGAATCGACTTGCCAAGCTGATAATTTATCTAACACTTATCCATATATGCCAAGCCGGCGATGGAAGAGAGGCAGTTTTGGGTAAGTTAAAAAAGCGGGGTCCACGTCGGCTCCCATTCCCTCCCCCTTGCAGCCCTTTACTTTTAAATGTCCTTCCTAATGTTCCAGAGCGGTTAGCCCACCAACAATGAAGTTGTGCTTGCGATGCAATAACTACTTCGACGACGAAAATAACGTCTGTCCGCAAGATCGTGCTGCCCTCGAATATGTCGGGCGGGAGCCGCTTATCGGCGCCCTGATCAACAATCGCTATGCGGTGGATTGCGTTGCCGGCAAGGGCGCTTCCGGTATCGTCTACAAGGCAACCCGATTGATGATGGGTGGATTTGTAGCAGTCAAGGTTCTGCACACCTATCAAGGCGCTGATTCCAAGAGTCTGGAGAAGTTTTCCAGGGAAATTACCGCCCTGGAGCAATTGCGCCATCCCAATATCGTCAGTTTCTTCGACTCCGGCATCACCGATGACGGTCAGCCCTTTCTGGTTATGGACTTTTTGGAAGGGACTTCTCTCACCACAATTATTCAGCAAGGACCTTTGAAGCCTTCCTCCGTTCTCAATATCACCCTGGAGATCTGCAAAGCCTTGCAATTCGCTCACGATCAGGGTTTTGTGCATCGGGACATGAAGCCGGACAACATCGTTCTTGATCGAGCCGGCGGGCAGGACGTGGTCAAACTCCTGGACTTCGGCATTTCCTACACAATCTTTGAAAATCGCATGAATACCATCGCCAGACCGACCACGGTAGCCGGCTCGCCGGCCTATATGAGTCCTGAGCAGTGCCGTGGTTTGCCTCTGGACCATCGTACCGACATTTATTCTCTTGCTCTTGTGGTTTATGAGATGTTCACCGGGCGCAAGCCTTTCAAGGCTAATTCCAACAAAGAGTTTATGGTTAAGACTGTAAACGAGAAAGTGCCGCTTATGGCTACCGTCAGGCCGGATTTGGGTATTCCAGAGCCTGTGGACCTGGTTATCGCTCGAGCTCTTCAGAAGAATCCCAAAGACAGGCATAGTTCAATCACTGTTTTTGCTTCCGAATTGACTAAGTCCTGCGAGGGTTCCGGGTTTGCCTTTACTAAAGAGACGGCGGAAGAGAGGGATGACAGGTTGCAAAATCCTGGAAATCGGGTAAGTGAGCGATTGAGGGGGCAGTAAATCGCTCTAAGTAATGATGTTGGTCTGATAAATGTGAGCTTTGTCGCTACGGTGCTTCTGAGAGGATGATTGGTTTGAAGGATGACATGCCAGATTTGACGCCTTACTTGAGTAAGAAAGGCGGAAATAACCAGGCTAAAGGCGAAGTACCTGCACCCAAGGCGGATATTTCCGAGAAGCTGTCTGCTCTTGTGAAAAAGCCTAGCGGCACCGGCACTAATGTACCGGCGGTGCCCGATACAAATGCTGCTCACGAGGAACCGGCCGCTACTCAGTCGTCGTCCCCTGCTTCCGCTCCAAATCCTGCCTCTAGCGCCGCTCCAGTGTCCAATAATACGCCGGGTGCTATCGACAGCTGGTCAAAAGCTGTATCTGAAGCCAAGCCGGCCGTTGTTGCCTATGGTGATCAGGAAGCCGAAGATGATGAACTTGAACCTTTTGACGATGTAGCTGCGGCTGCACCGACATCGGAAGCAACTGATAATTATGCGCCGGGCGGAGAAAGTCTTGTCACCCAGGCTCACCAGGTGCACCCGCACGACATCCGCCACCCGCACTCTGAGGTGCCTCAACCGCGTTCTGTTACTGCCGATAGACCCAAGCCATCCCTATCCATAGATAAGTTTCGTCCGCCCCAATCGAAACCCGTAAATACGCTCTCCTCAGGTAGTGCTCCCATTCTCAAGTCACCGCCCAAGCAGCCGGCGCGTACTCCCCAGACTTACAGCTATCGCAACGAAGAAGGACCAATCGAAGGCGTGGCACCAAGGGCGGTGCCAATTCCGGCCAAGCAACCGGGGCCGGTAGCTTCCGCTCCCTCTCCGGTTCCATCCAGACCTGTTGCCGCTCCCGGCAAGCCTGCTTCAAATACCCCAGGTGCTTCATCATCTCCGGCTCAGGCTAAAGCGTCAACGCCACCACCGGCGCCAGCACCAGCTCCTGCTCCCGCACCAGCTCCGACTCCTGCACCAGCTCCTGCTCCCGCTCCTGCTCCGGCTCCTGCACCAACTCCAGTACCAGCACCGGCACCGCCTCCAACTCCGGCACCGGCTCCAGCACCACCACCTGCTCCAACTCCAGAGCCTGCACCACCGGTTTCAGCGCCCGATCCTGCAGCCGTTGATCTGGCTGAGGCCTTCCGGCAGGAAGCCATGCAAGCTGAACCGAAAGAACAAGCGCGTGCCTCGCACTCTCGCCTTGGACCGCAAAAGAGCCTTTCGTCCCTCTTTGACGATGAAGCAAAGGAAGCGGATGCTCCTGATAAAGATGCCCTGGCCAGAGCCTTCATGGAAGAGGCCAAAGCCCTTGCCGAAGGCGGTGTGGACGAGGCGGACTTGGAGAGCAATCTCGCAGAACCTCAACCAGATAAATTCAACTACTACGGCGATGTCACCGATGCTTCCGCCAAGCCTCTCGGTTTTGGTAGTTTGCTTGGCTCCAAGCAAGAGGATGACGATGCGAAACCGTCGGCGCTGGCTCATTTGATGACCCCTACCGGTCAGCAAACCACTCATTTCGCTCCTGAAAGACAGACTGAAGAGGCTGCCTTCGATGAGCCGGAAGTTTCATCCAGTGAACCGATTCGCTTGAATGAAAGTAAGGAGGCCCCCAGTTTCTCCGCTCTCTTTAGCAATGAAATCGTCACCACCGGACAAGATTACAGCGTCGGCTTTCAGTCCGGCAACTCTGCTTTTGAGTCGCAATCCGAGGCCGCTGGTTCCTTTGATGACGGTATCAGTGAGAGCGCACAGGGAAGTTACGGTCAGAGCGTTGAAGATGTGCTCAACCCCGGTAATGAATACGCCGGCGAACCCAGTAGTAATTGGCAAGACAACCCCCAGGGTTATGCTTCCATGGAGCCTTCACAGCCAAGCTTTACTGGCATGAATTCCGAAGAGGCGGCTCCCCTCGACGAAAAACCTAAGTCTCTCGTAATAAGCAAGCTTCTGGAAGGGCTCAATAAGTCCAAGGAAGAATCAAAGCCCGCATCTGCTCCCGAGCCTGCGGAGTCTGCTCTTGCGCCGGCGCCGGAAGTACCGGTGGCCAATCAGGAGCAAGCGGAAGTGGCACGTATTCTAGCGGAGCTGGAAGCACCGCGGGTAGATGACAAGGAAGTTTCTCTGGATGAGCTGAAGAGCCTCCTCAAGAAAGAAAAGCAGGCTAAGAAGGAAGCTGAGAAGAAAAAACAGGAGGAAGAGGCAAGAGCGCAGGAAATGGCTGCCGCTGCCGCCGCCGCTGCCTCCTCCCCGGAAGTTCAGCCGGAACCGGTTGTGGAAAAGAAAGGCTTCGATTACGAAGGCTTTGACGATCGTCCTATCTCGGAAAAATTGGCGGAGGCCCGTAAGAAAGAAGAAGCCAAGGCTAGAGGCGAAGAAGATAGCGACGAGGGTTCCACCCTCGGGGATGCCGTAGCTGATGCGCTGGACAAACTCCTGGCCGGAGACGGCGAGGATGCCGGTGCTGGATCTGGAACCGGAGCAGGAACTGGCGCTGGTTTGGGTATGGCTGCTGCCGCCGGCGCTGGTATGGGATTGGGCATGGCTGCTATGGCCTTCAGTGGCGCCGGCAGTGCGGAAGAAAAGTTGGAAGAGAAGATTGTGGCCGCTTCCGAAAATACCATGGAAGCTGACCCCATGACCCTGACTCAATCTAAAGTCGACGCCCTCTCCCGCTTACTGGAAGTCGCTTCCAAAGCGCCCGATAAAGTACTGGAGGAGCCGAAGCGCCCCACCGATTCCGCTTCCAAGCTGGCAGAGATGATCAACAAGCCCCAGGGCAAGGTGAGCCGTCAAATGGAAGCCCTGGAAGGGGAAACCGCTCCCAGCAATTATACTTCTCCCTTCTCAGGACCCAGCAGTTCCATGACTAATCAGCCCAGTTTCAATCGCGGGCCGGAAGCCGTTCCCCAGGCTCCCATATCCACTGATGCCGTCAGTGCTCGTATTGCTGCCTTGAACCGTAAATTGGAAGAGCAGAGCAAGCCTCCATCCGCTACCTTCAGCGGTCAGCGGGCACAGCCGGCCAGCTCGGCTTACAACATGCCTGCCACTATGCCTCCAGGGCAGTCCCCCGGCATGGGGGGCGACAGTTATGGCGGATACGGAGCGCCCGGTAGTTCTTCCAGCTCTCTCAGTTCCATGCCCGGTAATGTTGCGCCTCCTCCCGGTGCCGGTTTTGAAGATGATAAGAGCGAACTGGTCAATCGCATGCTTGGTCAGGCTCGCATCGGTCAGGGCCTGCCTTCCGATTCCGGTGTGCGCCCGCCGGCACCCATGCCCGAACCGGTCTCCCTCGAGGAGATGCAGCAGTTCCGCAACGTTAAGACCAATCAGAAGACCAATCAGCGCGGTAAAGAACCCAGCACTAAGAAGTCCCGGGCTCGCGGCGGCCAACCCGGCATCCATCCGGCCGTTCTTATCTTGAGCGTGCTGGTGATACTGGGTGCGGTGGCAGGTGGCGGCTTCTACGCCTATCAGCAGGGCTTTATCAAGATTGATACCACTCCTGAAAAGGTATCGCCCAAGGTCTCTGTGGATGACCACATCAAAAACGGTGAATTCGACAAAGCCAGAGAGATACTTGAAGCCAAGCAGAAAAGCTCCAAGTTGAGCGCCGCCGAACTGGAGAAACTGAACGGAGTCTATTTCAGCCTGGCCGGCGAATTGTCCCAGGATGGCAATGACAGTCAGGAAGCGGTCAAACTTCTTGAGAAAATCCCCAGTAAGTCCAAGAAATACAAAGACGCCCAGAAGCTTCTTCGGAAACTCAAGAAAAAGGTCAGGAAAAACCCTCAATGAAGTTGTGCCTTGAGTGCAATACACACTTCCAGGGAGATTTTAGCGAGTGTCCTGAAGACGGCTCCAAGCTTGTTAACGTGCCCGATGATCCGATTATCGGCAAGGTCTTAGGTGAGAAATATCGCATTCTCTGCCCGGTTGGTAAGGGCAGTATGGGCATGGTCTACAAGGCCATTCAAGAGTCGACCGGCAGAGAGATGGCCGTCAAACTGCTCCATCATTTCCTCGGCACCAACTCCGATTCGGTCAAGCGCTTTCACCGAGAAGCCCGCGCCGTCAGCCGACTCTCCCATCCCAATATAATTCGTCTCTATGACTTCGGGGTCATGGATCAAGGGCAGCCTTACATCGTTACTGAATTACTGAAAGGCGTCACCCTTGCCGATGTAGTAAGAAAACGTGGTTATCTGGAGCTGAAACAAGCTCTGCCGCTTTTTGAACAAGTCTGTGCCGCCATTGGAGAAGCGCATAGAAGCCGGGTTATCCACCGAGATCTGAAGCCGGAAAACATCGTGCTGGAAGATGTTGATATAAAGGGTGATCTGAACAGCCTTGATTTGATCAAGAAAAATGCCATAAGAGTGCTGGATTTCGGCGTCGCCAAAATGTGGAGCGACTCTGGTGCTTCTTCCGCTTCCCTCACCCTGGAAGGCAAGGTCTGCGGCTCACCTGCCTATATGAGCCCGGAGCAGTGTCGCGGCGTCGATGTCGACTATCGCACCGACATCTATTCCATGGGCGTCGTCTTCTTTGAGACTCTCACCGGCAAGCGTCCTTTTTCTGCCGACGACCTCATGGCCCTCATGCTCATGCACGTCAATAATCAAGCCCCTTCCCTGGGCGCCGTGCAGCCCGAGGTGACCTTTCCGCCCGAGCTGAATGAAACCATCATGAAAGCCATGGCTAAAAATCCCAACGAGAGGCAGCAAAGTGCCGAAGAACTCTGGGAAGATATTCAAGCCTCCTGTCGTGGCAGACAGAAAACCGTCACCGTCAAGCCGCCGGAAAACTGGATTCCCTTTCAGGGCAAGGGCAATCTCACCTTCAATCCCGGCCGTGATGACAGCATGCCCAACCTGGAAACATCCGATAGTTATTCAGCTCTTACCCATCCGGGTCTTCTGGATTTTCCGGCCGAGCCTCTTCCTGCTTCCAAGAAGAAGAAAAAGAAGAAGGAAAGCCGTGTCTGGATGATTGGCAGGGCAATCGTGCTGGGTCTGATTTTGATAGTGGGCGGCAATCATTTCGCTCAGAATTATATGTTGCAGGAAGAAGCTAAAAACGCCTGTAGTCTTATTTCTAAAGGTCGCTGTGAGGAAGGCGTGGCCATTCTTGAGAGGATGCAGAAGGAGCGTAAGCTCTCTTCCGAATATGATCAGACCCTCAACGATGCTTATGTACAGATGGCTCTTTCTTATGGAAAAGCTGGTCAGTACGCTCGCGCTGTAGAACTGCTCAAGCGTGTCAGCCCCAAAGCCAACGCTTATTCACAAGCCCAGCAATTGCTCAGGCGTTTCTCCTGGCGCGTGCGTTAATTAGTTCGATTCAATTGGCAGTTTACCGGTGCAAGTTCCCGCCGTAAACTGTCGGAGAATTCGAAGTGACAAAGGATAGGACCTGGTAGCCATCTACTATGACATTATTCCAGGCAAATCCGTCAGAACAACGATATCCTAGTAGTCTATCGATGACACGATCGCTCAAGTGTGGGAATGAGATGCGCAATAAAAAAATATACAGGTTCCAATGGACCATTGTCTTTCTTAGTGCTCTATTCCCGCTTTGCTCAGTCCCTTCTAGAGCAGAGCCAGATCAGTCACAATGTGAACAGTTAGTTGTTAGTCCGCCTGGCATTTTCTATGGTCCTGCACTAATCCTTAACTGTAATGAGATGATCTTGCAGGCCGATTCGACAATAAGAGAAAAGGAGAATAAGACACTTAAATTAAGTGAAGGAGACCATTCCTTCAGTCTTGCACAGAATTGGCTAGGTAAAAACATACTGACGCCGTTAAACAAATCATCATTTGAACCTGACCTTACCGCTCATCACGCGCTACATCTTTTCTGCGACCGAAAGAATGGCATGATGGGACTCATGATAAGTATTCCACTGGGACGAGAAATTCTTGGTCCGGACTACTCCATCAAACTCGATGAGTTGCGTACTCTCATGGACTCTGGAAGGCGACAGCTTTGAGGGTGTGCGCACGACCCACGCAGACGGGGACCGCGCGCTGAAGAATATTCGAGCTACCTCCGAATTTGGCAGTGACTTGACCACACCCCGAGAACTTGAACAAATGGCGGAGAGACATTTTTGAAGACGCTTAAGATCGCGATATCTGTTATAGCACTGTTAGTGACAGTTGCACTGATTCAGTTTTCTGCAGTGAAAGTCTTTCGTCCTGCTGTTAAGGTGACGAACAGGACAAACGGTGTAATAAGCCGGATTGTGTTTCGAGATGACGCCAAAGTAGAAGTCGGAGCCATCAGCAATTTAAAACCGGGTGAGAAAGCTGCGTTTGATCCTGGGCATATACATGAAGGTGGTCTTACAATGCGGTATACGGACGAGAGTGGCAAAAGATACCATGTGTATATTTATGAGTATTTCGTCGGCGGGTCTGCAAGCACTTCAATTGTCTTTCTTCCCGATCGCGTAGTGAAGTGGACGACTAGCACACTGGAGCCAGGGGAAGCAGAAGGAGAGGTTTTTGAGGCCAAGGATCAGAGCTGGTAGCCTCAGAATGGGGACTGGACAGGGCTCTAGGCTGAATACCGTACACTTAGGATTAACTTTGGGTCTAATTATGGCAACTGAATCAGCCCGATCTTTCCGCCATCAGGAGTCAAGGCATCGAACCAATAGCTCTGCCACAGAAGTAGTGGGATATTCAAAGTTCTGGACTAGAGTCTGAGGAAATTGCGGCTAGTGCGAATTTGTATACGTGGGATGAGAAGACCAGGAAATACTGCGAAAGAAAGGGAGTTCCATGGCAGGACCGGTTGAAGGAGAAATAGAAGGTAATCGGTAAGATGGGCAGTTCATTCAGCAGAGCGCTAACGCCTCGGTGGTATACCCCCAGGACCAGTTACAAGGCAGCATCCCGATGGTATTTGTTTCAATTTACTCCCTCGATATTGACTGCAAAGTTTGAATGACTTGGGCGGCGGTGCCGCGTTTGCTTTCGTCGAGGTCGGTGAGGGTGAGCACTAGCTGGTTGAGCGACGGTCTAATTTGGAAGTCGCTGTTTTCGGAATTGATATCTACAGGATTCATCGGCAGCGGATCCTTACCTGTAAGGAGGAAAGCCAGGGTGGCTCCCAGGCTGTAGAGATCGCTTCTGGTGGTGGCCTTGCCTTTGAACTGTTCCGGTGCCATATAACATTGCTTGCCGACCATGGTGCCGGTGGCGGTGCCGATTAGTTCGTTGGCGGCGCCGAAGTCGATGAGGTGCAATTTCTCTTCGTTATCGAGAATGATATTGTCCGGCGTCAGATCTCTATGCACCAGGGGCGGTTCAAGACCGTGCAGGTACTGGAGAATTCTTGCCAGAGTGAAGGCGTAGTCGATGACGTCCAGTTCATGACGGCGGCCAAGAAGCTGCACATGTTTGCGCAGATTTTCGCCGGTGAGATTTTCTAAAATGATGTACTGTCTTTCGTTATCTACGAAATGATCAAAGACCTTTACTATGTTTGGATGCTGGATTCGCAAAAGTAGCTGCGCTTCTCTGGTGAACATACTGACGGCTTTTTCTTTCAGCTCCTGCCGCGCTCCTGCTGTCACCGGAATCACTGATTCCTTTGCCACCACGAGTTTGTTGCCGGCTTCCTGGCAAAGATAAACAGCCGACCAACCGCCCAGGTTGAGTTGCCGTATGACCGTATAGCGACCGTCGTTTATGCTTTGCCCTGGATAGAGGGGCACATAGGCTGTGGACGAAAACCGGCTCACCAACTCCTCTTCCCAGATGCTGGTAAAGCTTGGTAGATGCAGGTTTGCTCCTGCTTCGCCATCCTCTTTCTCTTGCCCGAGGGCGTCGCGGGCTGAAAGCAGGGAATTGTCCACGGCAGTTTCCGGTGCAAAGAGCGAGAGGGAGATGAGCAGTTGCTCTCTGTCCATGTTTTTGAAGTTGGCCAGGGCGAGATCGATTTCACCGTCGGCAGATTTAATCACCACCTTCTGTTTTTGCCCTGCGGCACTTGCTTGCCCATCGGTCTCAACCAGCACCGCCTCTACATCGGCCCAGGGTAAATAACGCCTGCGTTTGTGCTTGAGGCTGAGCAGAAAGGGAATGGCTATGCCTGAGTTGTCGATGAGAATCTCATTGTCTTTCATGACACCGGTGAAGATGGCTCCCAGAAGAAAAGCGGCGGCACAGTAGAAGCCGGCTCCGAAAGGAATCAGGGATGTAGTTGGGCTGCTTACCAGAAGTACCATGGCCGAGCAGAGATTGATGATAAAGAGAGCCGGCATGACCACGCCCCAGAGTGGAAAGAGGAGCACTCCGCACCAGTAGCCAATCTGGTTTTGTCGGCTTTTGTATTTGAGACTCTGGGAGACGCTCATGCCCTCTTGTTCTTTCTCCCCTTTTTGCCTTTCTTGCCGACCTTGCTATCTTTCTTGGGCTCTTTCTTAGCAGCCTTCTTAGCATTCTTGTCAGGATCTTGCCCGCTTAGCTTTTTCTCGCCATCGCAGGAGGAATTTACTACAACAAGCTTTATTTTGCTGAAAAGCGATGCTTCCGTGCGGCTTTCGTCAGCTTCCGGGGTAGAGGTGCTAATCGTGACAGACAGAGTTTCCTGCTCATTTTCTTTGAGCGCCTCCTCAAGTAATGCTCGTATTTCTGCGGCAGTCTGGAAGCGATCTGCTACCTTTTGGCGGGTGCATTTTTCAATGATTTGTCCCAGTGTTTCAGAAAGGTTTCTCTTCTTCGACCCGTCGCCATTCGAGGGCAGAACTGCGCTTTTGAGGGGCTCTGGGTCTGAGCCGGAAAGCATAAAGTAGAGACAGCAGCCGAAGGCATAGATATCACTGGCGGTGCAGCCTTTACCTCGGATCTGCTCCAGGGGCATATAGCTTTGCTTGCCTACCATGGAGACTTTCTCTTGATTGATTATATCTTTGTCTTCCAGGGCGACGCCGAAGTCAATCAATTTCAATTTGCCGCCTGGTTCGATGATCAGGTTGTGGGGTGTGAAGTCTCGGTGCAGAACGGGCGGTTTGAGGCTGTGCAGATGTTCGAGAATGCCGGCCATGGCAAGAGCCAGCTCCGCTGTTCGGCGGGCGGTGAGAGGTCCATTTGCATCCACCAGTTGGGCCAGACTTTCTCCTTCGATGTACTCCAGCACCAGGTAGGCGCGGCCTTGTCTGACAAAATGTTCCTTCAGGCGGGCGATGCCCTCATGGTCAATCTGACTGAGCAGACGGGCTTGATTCTGGAAGTTTCTTAGGCTGCGCTCTTTCATCACCTGTCCGGCATGGGAAGGCAAGATGACTTCCTTCAAGACCATTTTGTGCTTTGTCTGCCGGTCTTCCACCAGGTAGGTGACGCCTTCGCCGCCGGCGCCCAGAAATTTCTCTACCACATAGGGCTCGGGCTCCAGGCTGTCACCGGGCGAAAGCGGTGTCAGGTCGGCTAGAGCCGGCGCCTGACTGAGAGAGTTTATCCACAGATCGGTGAAACTGCGGCTCTTTGCCGGTCGAATCGCCTCCAGTACTTCCGACCCGATAGCGGCGGTGACGCCCCAGCACTGAATAGCCTCTTCCAGTTCGGCTCGCACTTTGTTGTTATTGAGGGCGCCCAGGGGCAGTTCTATTTTTAGCTTGTCTTCCTGTTTAGGACTGAATATCAAGACCCCGTCCCGGCTTGCCCCCGAGCGCTTGAGGGTGACCTTGGCCAGATTCTTCCAGGCGATGAAAGCAGCGGGCATGTAGCCGCCGGGGGTTTTAATGCGGGAGGTGATGCCCAGATAGTCGATGAAGATCTGGTCCTGGGCCTGGGCCAGCCTCCAGAGGGAGCGGACCACCAGGAAACTTAAGAGTGCCATGAGGGCCGCGCCCACCATCCATATGGTCTGGGTGAGGAAAGTGATCTGCACCACCTTGTAGAGGTTGAGAGCCAGGGAGGGGCAAAAGATGATAAGCAGCGATTGAAGGGCGGAGCCCAGACCGGAGAAGACTTTAGAAAGTACTGCCAGAATATGGATATTCAAAGCAGTGAGAACGGTGGCCGCCAGTAAGAAGGTCCAGAGGCAGACCCAACTGACCAGGAAAACATTCCAGGTGCCCGCCACATAGCCGAGCCAGGAGGCGGGTTTCTGCACACGGCTCAAGTCCAGGCTGATAGCCAGGTCTCGATTGGCTATTTCCCGACCCAATAGTTCTCCGTAGCCTTTGCCCTCGGTAACCTGACTTCGGCCATGACCCCAGCGGTAGAGACTGCGGCGCACCGCAAAGTCGATTCTTGCCTGCCCCAGGCTTTTGGTGAGGCAATGCCAGAGCAGCCTGGCGTCCTCCACGGTCAGTCCCTTGAGAGAAAGGCTCTGTCTCTTGCTCATTTGCCGTGCCTGTACGGCTTCATCTTTGAGGAAGAAAACCAGGCTGTCGTGTTTGCCGGTTTCAATATAGACCGATTCGATATCGCTGCATTTGATGACTCGCGGCATTACCCCCGGCAATTGAATGGTTTCTTTGCCGAAGCCTATCTTGTTGTTTAGTTGGAAACAGAGAAATGCCAGGCAGGACAGGGAAATGAGGGTGAGCAGGAAGGGCGCAAAGGGCACGTAAATAGTATGAACGGCCGCCATGGGCGCATAGATAGCCCAGAAGGGCAAAAGAAAGAGCAGGAAATTTTTCTCCAGGCGGTCTTTGTTGGTGCCCAGTTCTATAAGGACTTCTTCTTCCAGTGCCAGGAGATCATTTCGTCTAGTCATTGTATTTAGTAAAGTCGTCCAGTTCGCTGTCTTTCATTTTGCGCTCTGCCAAATCAATTGAGTGAAAAGAGCCTGGTGGCATTCTCGGAGGCCAATTGGCTAATCTCCTCCATGTCAGTATTTCTCAACTGGCATAATTTTTCTGCCGTCCACCAGACAAAAGAGGGCTCATTTCTTATTCCTCTAACCTTTTGGGGGGAAAGAAAGGGGCAATCGGTCTCCACCAGGAAGCGATCTTTGGCCACCTGTCTGGCGGCTTCTTGAATGCCCTCGGCATTTTTATAGGTGACTATGCCGGAAAAGGAGACATAAAAGTCCAGGGCTTTGATGGCCTCTAAGTGCTCGGGACCGCCGGTGAAGCAATGGAAGACTCCCCTGACCTGACCCTTGCCGTGCAGGCTTATCAGATCAAAGGCTTCCTGCCAGGCATCCCGGCAATGAACAATGAGGGGTTTGTTCAAGAGTAGGGCCAGCTTTATCTGCTCGCTGAAGGCCAGTACTTGTTCTTCCCGGGAACTGTTGTTGTAGTAATAATCCAGACCGCATTCACCAACGGCGACATACTTGGGCAGTTTGAGCCGCTCTTTGATGAGATCGGCGCTCTCTTCCGTCCAATCTTTTGCCTCATGGGGGTGCAGACCGCAGCCGGCATAAATGAAGTCGTAGGTTTCCGTCAGCCTCTTTAGTTCCGCCAGTTCACTCTCCTTGAGGGTGACGGCCGGATTGACCAGGCGCTTCACCCCCAGGTTTCTGGCCCGGT
>Ga0268298_10002914_pt1 | contig 18118 bp, 19 predicted proteins | sample WWTPWeurt_MetaG_FD_194462 | JGI IMG/M metagenome (GOLD analysis project Ga0268298, IMG submission 194462) | Activated sludge microbial communities from WWTP in Nijmegen, Gelderland, Netherland - WWTP Weurt | ecosystem: Engineered > WWTP > Aerobic digester > Activated sludge | place...
ATTCTTCGGCGGCTTTTGCATGCTTGCGTCCCTCTAGCGTAGTAACAGACGGTTAGTGACGGTAACCAAGGTACTTCACTGATCCCCGCCGAACCGACGACGACAAAAGGGGTTGTAAGTCAACCACGTCACTTTGAAGTCAATCCCGCTTCCGTCATGAACTTGACGATCCGGGCCGCTGTGAGTGCTTCGTTGTAACCAAGCCTATCCTGAAACCGATTGAAGCCTTGGACGTGAATGCCGATAACCGCCCCGTCTGATAGATCAAAAATTGGGCTGCCCGAGTTTCCGCCAGACGTGTTGGCCTTGTGCACGAACATTCCCTCATCAGTGACCTTTTTTCCCCCAGTAAAGCCACCTGAGAGCCGCTTGAACGGAAACTGGGGCGCCAACTTGTCGGGTGTTCTGAAGAACTCCACTTGTTCCGCAACGGTCATATCGTCGGGAGGTCCCGGATAGCCCATGACCGCCACAATCATGTTCCCGGCGTATGCAGCATTAGGTCTTTCCGCAAGCGTGAGGCTTTTCGGAAACTGCTGATCGGTCGAAGTAAGGAGTATGGCCATGTCATCTCGAGAACCTTTAGGCACTGCGTGGACTGCATTCAGAAAATATGAACGCTCCTTGTTGGGCTCCTCGCAAGCATTGTCCTTACCCAATGGGTACTCGACGTCAAAATAGACCTTCGCTCCAGGGCGAATCTTCCAAAGATTCTTCTGTTCATCATACTGAGCAATACTTTTGAGCACGTGTAGGTTTGTAATCAGATGATTCGATCCCACGACGAAGCCTGATCCTGCTGGACGATCGTCAAGCATTATCAGACCTACGCTTCTCCCGGCCCGAACGAGTGCGTCTTTATGAGATGAAATTGTCTTACTCCACTCCAATGGGTCTTTGGGCGCCCAGAGTTGCTCCTTGCAGACAAGGAAATAGGGATTTGAGAGCGCTGCAAACGACTCAGCAACAGCCGGCGATATTCCCTTAATCTGACCCAAAACAAATTCTCGTGCCCGTTGCTTCGTTGAAATTGCCGTGTTGATAGCGGAGAGCGCCACATTGTTGGCTGGCGTCTTCGGCTCGACGGCGTTAAGCTGCGCCAGCTCTACCTGCAACTGATCGATCTCCGATTCGATTACAGCGAGTAGCGCTTGTCTCTGCGCGGGACTTTGTTGTTCCAGCGATTCTTCCAAAGACTGAGGCGTCACGGTCCCGGAACGCGATGCCGGTGTCTTCGACAGATCACCGTTGGAACCAACGAGTGGTGCGCCAGGCAGCTTTCGAGGAATCGACTGGCTGACTAGTCGAAGTTCCACATCGCTTATTTCGCGGGCACGACTAACGGATTCCACGGTGGCGCGCCTGAGGGCGTCGCCTAAGAGGTCGCCAAAGAGATCTCCCGCTTGGACGCTCGACGTTCCTAAGGCAATCGAGCACAGTAGCAGTAGACCTTTCTCAAACCTAGGACGATTGATGTTGCGATTCATTTCGGTGGCCGGCGCGCAGCTAGTTTGTTCGTACCCGTTTTTCATGAAGGCATCTTGCGCACCCTGTCGCTAATGCGGGGACCTAGTCCAATGGAATACGTTTGAAGTGCGTTTCGGCAATCGCAACGCCGACGTTTTTGATAGTCCCCGCGCTGTCGCCCTCTGTCACACGATACATTGCGACTATCCCACCAGCGGCATATAGCCGGTCACTTCGCCAGATGCTAGTCGTCTTGAGGGAAGAACCGCCCTTGGAGAGCACTTTGAGCGTGAGAGACCGCCCCGATGCCACCTTTAGGTGTTGATCAACAACTTCCCCCACAAGGACGGAAAGCAGCAGTGGCTTTTTCGTTGCAGCGTCGACAGTTGTGAGGCGGGTTGCAAAATCGTCCACTTGTTTGATGAGTGCGTCAGCCTTCTCCTTCTTGTTCTTGTCAGCGCTCGCGGCGACGAGCGCACTGCGACGCACGAGCAGCGCCTCGAGGTTCTTCCTAAAATCCGATGTAATCTTCCCAGAAATGATGCCATCCACGGTACCCGTCGGGTACAGAACTTTTGCTTTGAGCTTGAATACGACATAGTCAAACAGCAACTCGTCAGGAACCGCTGCGTCCCCGAACGCCAAACTCTTATCGGTCCGCACAATCTGAGTCAATTGTGCCGCTTGCATCAGAACTGCTCCTAGCGTGACAATTGGAAGAGGGCCCTCCGGTATAGCTTCTAGTTTGACTTTGCCCAATAGCGATTCCACCCCCCTTGCGGTGCGTTCGAGCGTCGCTTTCTCGTCCCAGTAAAGCAACAATGCCACTCGATCCGTGTCAGTCATCAGGACACATGTCGCTTCGCAGTCTTTCTCGACCGCTGTCGCAATTTGGGCCGCCACCTGCGCAAACGACTCTGCTGCTCGAGCACTGACGTGGAACTTGTCGCGCTCACTGGCTTCTATCGTGAGTGATCCTTTCTTGCCAAATCCGTCTGGCAGTGCCGGATACTCGTTCTTGATTAAGGAAGCCTGTGCTTCCAATAGGTCGCTCTCGGCCTTGATCAAGGCCTTCTTGTCATTTAGGTCGTCGATGGCTGCTTGATGCGGATTTACTTGGTCCGCTGCACTACTTGCCACCGGGAAGACAACGAAGAAGACTAGAAGAAGATTCTTCGGCCAGGTTTCCAATACCCACCTTGCCCCAGTTGCAAACACAGTTGGACAGTTCTTCATTTCTTCCGCCTCCCCAATTCGCGCGAAATGACACTATTGGTTGTGCCATTTTCTGCATAGGCGGCAATATCCCAGGCGTCAACCTGACGGCATGACAACCGTCGGCCTATGCCATGCGATCTATTGACGCCGGATGTACTCGAAGCGTATGAGACTTCGATACCTGCATGGGCACGCACCGAGCGTTCTCCGCAGCAGAGTTTCGCGACAGTGCCCGATGCTGTGCGCGTGGCGTGAAGGCGTTGGGTGAGGGCATGGGAGTACTGAGCGAGGGGTCGAAAGTCAATCCGCGGACGCCTGTTCTGTCAACGTCATGAAAAGAAAAGAGGGCGAGCAATGTCACTTTCTCGCCTCCTTGAGATCCACTTTCACACCATCCCTCGCTCCGCCAGACTCACCACGTCCGTCCCCGCCACCACGAAGTGATCGAGGACCTTCACATCGACAAGTCCAAGCGCCTGCTTCAAGGCACTCGTCAGCAGCTCATCCGCCCGGCTCGGTTCGGAAACGCCAGAAGGATGGTTGTGGGCGAAGATGAGAGCGGCAGCGTTGTGCCGGAGGGCCCGCTTGACGATCTCCCTTGGATACACCGACGTCTGGCTCAAGGTGCCTCGGAAGAGTTCTTCCGAAGCGATGAGGCGGTTCTGGGCATCCAAGAAGAGCGTGAGGAACGACTCGTACTCCTGAGCAACGAAATATGCCAGGAGGTAGCGCTTCACGTGCTCCGGCGAGGTGAGGAGGATCTCCTCTCGCCGCAGGTCTTCGTAGAGGAGCCGCGTGACCAACTCCTTGGCGACCTGAAGTCGCCGCTGTGCGCTCGTCCTCGCTTCGCCCGCAAAGAGCGGCACGAGACTTCCCTGATACAACTTCTCTGCCGCCTTCGCCCCTATGAGCCTCTCCAGCAACTCGCGGTCGCTGGCCTTCTGCATGTCCATGGCAATGGTCTCCTTCTAGAGTAAAGAACCAATTCCATCGTCATGCATGCGGCATCTCTCGCGTAGGCTTGGAAACGTGCCAAGCTGACACGTTCTCCCGTCTCCGCCCAGGAGCGTCTCTCCCCTACCGTGGGAAGATGGACTTCTCTCACGATATCGCGCTCTTCGCCCGGACCAATGCCAGGCGAAGCTTCCAGCCCTTCGGCCTCCGTCAGGCCGACCGCCTGTTTCACCTGTATGCCATAGGGAAGACGGGAACGGGCAAGTCGACCCTCCTCGAGACGCTCGCCCTTCAGGACATGCGCGCGGGCCGCGGATTGGCCGTCATCGATCCCCATGGCGACTTGGTGCTACGCCTCAAGAAGGCGATGCCGCCCTCGCGCCGAGACGATCTGCTTTTCTTCGACGTCCCGGATGTCTCCCAAGCCTTCGGCTACAACCCGCTGCGCAAGGTGCGGCCCGACAAGATTCCCCTGGCCGCCTCGGGACTCCTGGAGGCCTTCAAGAAGCTCTGGACGGATGCCTGGGGCGTACGCATGGAGCATGTCCTGCGCAATGCTCTCTTCGCGCTCCTCGAATACGGAGAGGCGACCCTTCCGGACATCCTTCGCCTCATGACGGACAACGCCTTCCGATACCGCGTGTCAGCGACGCTCACCAACGAACAGGTGAAGGCCTTCTGGCAGAACGAGTTCCCCAAGTACCACCCTCGCTACCGCCAGGAGAGCATCGCTCCCATCCAGAACAAGGTCGGCGCCTTCCTGGCCGATCCCAGGCTCTACCGGATCTTCACGGCTCCTCCCGTCGATCTGCGTTTCCGCAGAGTCATGGACGAGGGGAAGATCCTCCTCGTCAATCTCTCCAAGGGACAACTCGGCGAAGACAGCGCCTCGCTCCTCGGGGCTCTCCTCGTCACGACGCTCTCCTTGGCGGCCTTCTCCCGGGCGGATATGCCGGAAGCGGAGCGGAAGCCTTTCTTCATCTTCGTCGACGAATTTCAGTCGTTCACGACCCTTTCGGTGGCCGGGATGATCTCGGAATTGCGTAAGTACAACGTGGGGCTCGTCCTCGCCAACCAGCACCTCCACCAGCTCGAGCCCGATGTCCGGCACGCGGTCCTGGGGAACGTGGGAACGCTCGTCGTCTTCCGGGTCGGCCCTGAGGATGCCCGCTTCCTCGCCCATGAGTTCGAGGGAAGCTTCTCGCCCTTCGACCTCATGAGCCTCGCCAACCATGACATCTACCTTCGCCTCATAATCGACGGGACTCCCAGCCCGCCCTTCAGCGCGACCACCATCAAGCCAGATGATCTTGATCGCTTGAGGATGTGAGGCGCATACTCTCATGCGCTTTCCATAGGTTTCAGAGGGGGGGGACATGGGACACGCCAAGCCGACGGAGATCTTGTCGCACTGGAACACCCGCGTCGACGGCATGCAGCAGTCGTCCCACGAGTTTTACGGAGCGGTCGAACGCACCCTCGATACGCATAGTCTCAAGGACTACAAGACAGAGCGCGTGAACATCTCGGAAGGCGGCATCTTCTCCTCGAAGCGCGAGTACCTCCAGGTGCGCCGCGCCGACATCGTCTTCCACATCTGCGCTGCGCCGTATGGCAACGGCTTCTTCCTCTCCTGGTGGCTCGGACGGATCGAGTCGGGCTTCTGGGCCTGGATCTCCGACATTCCGGTGATCGGCATGCTCGCGCAGAATTTCTTGAAACCCCTCACCTACTACAAGCTCGACACCGCCGCGATGTTCCAAGGCGTGGTCCATTCCGTCGTCCTCGAAGTCCTCGACGGCCTGACGACGGAGAAGGGCATCCGGGCGCTGGCTGAGAGCGAACGGAGGCCCGTCATGCGCGACTTCTTCGCCCGCCTCGGAGGCTAACGCCGGTCTCCGAGCATGTCCGGCCTCTCGCCTGCGGAAATCATCACCACGAGCTTCTATGCGTGGGAGGTACGCGGGCGCGGGTGGCAGGTAGCGGACTATCCCGTCTGCCTTGAGCCGCCGTTTCGGCATTGCTTCGTCCTGCCCGATCTCGTCGCGGAAACGAAGCCGATCGATGACGGAAAACGGCCGACGTTCCTCAGTTCCGTGGTCGAGGGCCTGCGGAGCGCCTTCGCGCTCGACGCCACCCCTGCGCCCGAGCCCGCCCCACCGTACGAGGAACCAGCCCCCTATCCGGCACTTGCGTCCGGACCGCTCACCGCGTTTTGCGTGACGGTGCCGATGGATCACAAGAGCCATCCGGAAACGACAATCCGCCTTCTCGTCGCGCTGTCGACCTGCTGCTTCCCCGTGTCCCTCGAACTCATCGGCTGCGAAGGCCAGGTCATCATCCAACTGGTCTGCGCCGACACCGACCAGGCGCATGTGGCCGCGCAGTGCCTCGCCTACCTTCCCGACGCTGCGGTCATCGAAACCGAGGACCTCCTTGCGAGCGTCTGGGATCGACGGCGGGAGCACGCCGTCGTCGATTTCGGGCTCTCTCAGGAATTCTTTCTGCCGTTTGATGGACTGAAGAGCCAGAAGCTCGACCCGTACCTCTCCCTTGTTCCCTCCCTCGCCAGGGCGGATCGAGACGAGGCGATCCTCCTACAGGTCCTCTTCCAAGGCGTCCAGAATCCGTGGGGCAAGGCTATCCGCGACGCCCTCGATGATGGCCAGGGCGGTTCTGTGTTCGCGGACGCCCCAGCATTTCCCCGGCTGGCCGATGAGAAGCTGAAGACCTCCCTCTTTGCCGTCTCGGTCCGTGTCGCCGCACAGGCACAGGAGGCGGAACGAGCGTGGCACTTGGCCCGTTCGACCGGCGCCTTTTTCCTCCAATTGGGCCGACCCGGAGCCAATGAACTCCTCCCGCTTGAGAACGACGGCTACCGAGAGGATCTTCATGTCGAAGCCATCCTCACGCGGCAGTCGTACCGCCTTGGGATGATCCTCTCGGCCGACGAGTTGGCGGCGCTCGCCCATCTTCCCGATGCCGCGGTCCGTCATCCGTCCCTCACGCGGGAGGAGCGGCGGACGAAGCCTCTTCCCGTCGAAGCCTCCGGACATCCCCATGTCCTCGGCGAAAACCAGCACCGCGGGAAGATGTCCGTCGCGTCGCTCAGTGATGGGCAGCGGCTCCAGCACACCTGGATAGTCGGCGCCTCCGGGACGGGAAAGTCGACGCTTCTCCTGAACCTCATCACTGAGGACATTCGGCTCGGTCATGGTGTCGCGGTGCTGGATCCGCACGGCGACCTGATCGACGACATCTTGGCGCGGGTGCCAGACAGCCGCACGAGCGATGTCATCGTCTTCGACCCGAGCGATACTGAGTGGCCCATCGGATTCAATATCTTCTCAGCCGGAAGCGAGGGCGAGCGGGCGCTCTTGGCTGCCGATCTCGTCGGGATCTTCCGGCGGTTCTCGACATCTTGGGGCGACACCATGAGCGCGGTGCTCGGGAACGCGGTCCTCGCGATCCTCGAGCACCCGCAGGGTGGGACGCTGCTCGACCTCAGGCGGCTCCTCGTCGATGAGCGCTTCCGCCGCGCGTACCTGGAGGACGTGGCGGACGAGGAGGTCGCCTTCTTCTGGTCGCGCGAGTACCCCGTGATCGGCTCACGTTCGATCGGCCCGATCCTGACCCGGCTTGACACCTTCCTGCGGCCCAAGGTCATTCGGCATATCGTCGGACAGCCGGATGGGAAGCTCCATTTCTCCGACGTCATGGCGTCGAAGCGCATCTTTCTCGCGAAGCTCTCCCATGGCCTCATCGGCGAGGAGAATGCCTACCTCCTCGGCAGCCTCATCGTGGGAAAGTTTCTCGGACTCGCGCTCGCGCGGCAGCAGCTCGCGAAGGATGAACGCGCCGCCTTCTTCCTGTATGCCGACGAGTTTCAGCACTTCCTCACGCCCTCCATGGAAACGCTGCTCACGGCGGCGCGAAAGTACGCGCTTGGGGCAACGCTCGCCCATCAGACGATGGCGCAGCTCCGGGACTCGCCCAAGGTGGAAGGCGCGCTTCTCGGCAACGCCTACACGCGCATCGTCTTCCGAACCGGGGAAAGCGATGCGCGGCAGCTGGCCGAGGGGTTTTCCTTCTTTGAGGGGCGCGACATCCACGGTCTGGGACGGGGCGAGGCGATCGCCCGGCTCGGATCGAGCGGAAATGACTTCAACCTGAAAACGCTGCCGCTCCCCGGCGTGCCGCCTGGGGCGGAGGAGCGGCGCTCCCAGATCATCTTCCGCTCGCGCGAGCGCTACGGGACGCCGATCGAAGCGCTGCGGGCGCTCCTCGGGGCACGGTACAGAGCAAGCGAGGAACCGGCCGAAGCGAAGCCGAGGCCGCCGCTCGAGGAGGCACCGCCCGCGCTCTCGGGTGCGGGAGAGCCGATCGCCGCTTCCTGTGAGACACCACGGGCAAGCGTTCCGGAACCAAAGACCGGTGAGCAACTGATGGCGCGCCGGGTACCGATCAATGTCGCAGCGGTCACCCCGGGACGGGGCGGGCAGGAGCACAAATACCTCCAGCACCTCGTGAAACGCTTGGCCGAAGAGCGCGGTTTCCGCGCCACGATTGAAGAGGCCGCGGGAGATGGCCGGGCAGACGTGGTACTGAGCAAGAGTACGCAGCGAATCGCCTGCGAGATCTCAGTGACGACGGACCATATCCACGAGGAAGAGAACTTGAGGAAGTGCCTCGCGGCCGGATTCGAACAGATCGTCTTTGTCGTACCCGACCGGAAACGAAGGGAGAAACTGAAAGGACATTTTCAGGAGATTGCCGGAATCGACTCGTTGGCGGTGATATCGACGGAGGAGATCGTCGCGTACCTCGACGGGCTGGATACCGGATCGGCCGTGGCCGAATCGACCGTGCGAGGCTACAAGGTGAAAGTCACGCGGCAGACGGTCTCGCCAGAGGAGCTGGCCGGAAGGCGCTCGGCCATCGCCGAGGTGATCGCCCGGTCGCTCCTCAAACACAAGGACGTTTGATAGCGACTCGCGGATCGGACGGCTGGCAAAGAAGTTTCATTGAAGATCCTTTCTCTCGCATTGACGGGCACTGCGTCTTTGGCAGGACGGGCAGTGGCCAATGTCTTGGCCGCCATTGCCGCTCAGATCCATCAAGCAGAACGGCACAGTCCCGCCTCGAGGAGCTATGTGCGTGATCTTTCGGTACTACAACGAAGGATCCGTTACCTCCACGTTGGCGCCGCTTGCTGCCAGCACTGCCCAAGAAGCGTGAATCCCATGGCAGGCGACAACGGTCCGTCAAGTTCGAAAGCATTTTTTATAGACCACGATCGTTTCCTGTTCAATAGATCGAATGCCAGATACCACAAGGCATGCGAGAGCCATATGCTGTTCGTCCAACAGCCTCGGCGTTCATTGGAAGGTCCGCCCATGCCGCAAGCCATCGTCCTTACGCCGTCGCAACTGGAAAATCCCGACCTCGGGCAACCGCATCGGTGGGAGTTCTTCGACCGACATTACCTGGCCGAAGGAGATTCGTGGTTCACTTTGGCAGCGCTCCCCGGCGGAAACCTTCTCCAGGAGCTGCATCTACAGCGATCGTCACTGGTTATCAATACCGCCTCCCCGGGAGACACGCTCTCCCATATCGTCGAATGGCGCCAAAACCGCCCGTTTGTAAAGCTACTGTCCGAACGCAAGTTTGCACAAAAATGGGATGGGGTGCTCCTGAGCGCGGGCGGCAATGACCTCATTGATGCCGCAATTTCTCGAGACGGCATCCTCCGCCGTCCGAGCCCGACGGCAACCACCGCAGGTGAGTGCATTCACGATGAGAATCTTGAATTATTGAAACGCCATCTGTCGTTCCATCTTGAACAGATCATAGAACTCCGCGACGCTCGGAAGAGCCCCAACCAGGGCATACCGGTCTTTCTCCACACGTACGACTATCCCACTGCGAGGCCGGCGCCCGCGAAGCTCGTTGGCGTGGTAGGCGTTTCCGGACCGTGGCTGCATCGCGCGTACACAGAACACCATATCCCCGATGCATTATGGTCACCTTTGACAGAGCATCTGATCGACTGGCTGGCCAGATTGCTTCAGGAACTGAAGCTTCCAAATGTAACCGTTATCGATACGAGAGGGACACTCGAGCGAGCTGCTGCGGGAACAACTGGAGACAGCGGTGACTGGCTCAACGAGATCCATGCGAATCAAGGCGGCCGGAAGAAGCTTGCGAAACGGTGGGCGCAGGACTTGCATCGCATTGTCGGATAGAAGCAGCCTTTCGGGGCGAATCGACACGCGTGCGATTAGAGGTTGGAAGAGGAAGTCGATATGACAGAAGACGATCACAAACGCGAGCGTGAATCGTTTGCGGCCATCATCGAGAGTCTTGAGAAATCAGTGAGGGCACACCGTACAGGCATAGATGGCTGGCTGTACAACGGCGGGACCGTCGTTACCCTGGTCTTGATGGCGACCGTCTCGATTCTGTCCGGGAAAATCTTCCCGACGGACACGTTTGCAGAATGGATGGCACCAATGCTTTCGGCGACGGCGGGCCTGGTCGTCGCGCTCGAACGGTCATTGGGATTTGGGCAACGTTGGCGGTTTCACACCGAGATGAAAGCAGGCTATGTCACTGTGATTGACATGATCCAGTTCTACTTTGCGCTTCCTCAGGATGAGCTAGAACAACGTGCCAAGCTCCGTGTGGAAATTTGGCAGTCATTGAACGCATTGCGCAGTCGTGAATCGGCTATACCCAACTCCGGTGGAGCCGTATCCGGTGGAGCCTGATCTCTTGACCCAGAACAACGCACCTCAAAGCGGTTCGTGGAACTGCATGCGTTGGGATTTGGAACGCTTCGAGGCTCGACATACCACACAGTGCCTCCACAAGATGCCGCCGTCGGCCGCCGAAGTTACAAATCTCGGCACGCAACGACCCGCAGGCATCCGCTATTGTTGCCGTATGCGAACGATGACGGCCAATCATTGGCATAACACTCGACGGAGCCTTCTCTTGTGCGCGCTGGTGCAACGATCGCATTCGACGCTACCACCCAGGCGTCTTCCTCGACGCGGCCTACAGCACAAACCAGCGAGTACATCGGGGCACTCGTGGTCCTTGCGTTGCGCTGCATTAGCCTGCCAAGCCGTCGCCAGCTCCAGCCGAACTCAGGATCAGAATCGATGATCCAGTCTTTCCATGGCGGCACACTGGGCCCCACTACGAATGTGTAGCGCTCATCGCGTCGTGCTTCGATGTTGGTTGGGTTCCAGGGCTTCCGAGCATCCACCCAGAATGTCGTGCATTGGCCCGCTTGCACTGGCTTGGCGTCGCAAAGGTAGTCCTTGCCTCCGCAACCGACCAGAAAAGCGACTCCGCAACCCATCGCTATCCGGGCATGCCGCTGCGAGAGCAGAAGGAATCTGTCGCGCAGGCTGTGGTGCCAGTCGGATTGTGTCCTCTTCAATGTGGCCTTTCGATCTTCTTCACGTCCTACCGAGAGTCGTTTCAAAGCCCTGGGAGGAACTCCCTGTCCGCTGGCTGTCGGTCAGGACGTGCAAATACTAACGCTAGTACGGGGACGGCGATTGTCAAGAAGGCATGAGCCCTGGCGTTTGTTCCAAACAAACGCCCTCTCTGCTGCGAGAACATTTCCGACTTCAATTGGAGCCCTCCAAGTCCCCCTGAGCATAGCCGCTGCGCCTGCGTCTAACTGTGGTGGGCGGCCGTCCTACTAACATACTGAAAGTTGCGAGGATGCTAAACGCTGCAGATTTCTCGTGAAGGGGTCAAAAATGAGAACGGAAGAAGAGCGGTTCTATATCGGGTACATGAATCTTCGTATGGCCGTTGGATGGACTGGATTGCTCATGCCGATCGTCGTACGCGCATGCGGCTACCTCTTCCAAGGCATTTGGTCACCAACCACCATAAGCGCCTACTACTACACGGGCATGCGAGACGTATTTGTGGGAACTCTCATCCTCGTCGGTGTGCTGTTGATGTGCTACAGAACCCCTGCGAACGAGGATAGATGGCTGGGATTTGCCGCCGGACTTTCAGCGATCGGGATCGGACTGTTCCCGATGGAAGAAACATACGCCGAGGAATTGACGTCGCGATACCCCGAACACTGCTTTTCGGGTTGCTTTGTACCGCGAGGGATCCTCGGCTTTCACGGCTACTTCGTCGGAGCGTTCTTTGTTCTTGCCCTGTACATGATGTGGTTTCGTTTCTCTGCGTTTACCCCCGCGACGCCTTCGCGGGAAAAAATTCGGAGAAACATGATCTACAAAGTATGCGCCGTTGGCATGGCGCTGGCTGGGTTGTTCATGTGGATCTCAGTCACGAAAAATTGGAGCATTGGCATATTCTGGTCGGAGTCGTTTGCCGTGATGTGGTTTGCGTTGGCATGGCTTGTGAAAGGGCAATTGATATTGAAGGACAAGATTCGCGAGGAATAGGCCCGTCGTGAGCCCTCTCCGGGTCGTGTCCCGGAACGCGTAGCGGGGAAAATGCCACCGGTTTGGGCAAAGGGAACGATATGCTAAGTCTTTGCCCACCACTCGACAGGAGAACACTGCCATGGCCAAACCGAGACCGTCCCTCAGTAACGTCCGAGAACTGCGCCTCTCGCTGGACCTCAATCAGTCGGCTTTCTGGTCGCGCTTCGGCGTCACCCAAAGTGGTGGATCGCGCTACGAATCGGGCCGCGAGATGCCGATGCCCTTGAAGCTCCTGCTGCAGTCCTGGCTCGACAAGGTTATTGACGATGCCACGCTGGCCAAGCTCAAATGGAAGGTCGCAAAGAACGGCTAGCTCGTCTGCCGTTACTTGATACTGATATTTACGCGCACTTTTTCTCGAAGGACGACTTGGCGGCACCAGTTAGCTGCTGGCCATTCCTGTCGACAGATTCCGCTTCAAGATCGGCCACCGCTCTCAAGGGGCCGTTGGGAACCGCACGCGATCGGTCACCGACCGGTTCGCGAAATCGCCCTCACCGGAACACCCGCGGCTCGACAATCGGCCGATGGAATCGCGATCCCTACTTCCCCCGCCCCAGCCGCTCCGCGAGCCGTTTCACCAGGTCGACCAGTAGGTAGCGGTCTTCCGCTGACACCTGCTTCAGGCAGTCGGCAATCTCCCTGGCTTGGTCGCTGGCGTAGGGACTGACCCCGCTCACGAGTTCTGCCATTCCGGCATCGAGCGCATCCGCGATTGCTGACAGCCGGGTGATCGACGGGAGCGAGGTGCCGGTTTCCAGGCGCGACAAGGTGACGGATTCGATCCCGACCCGCTCAGCCAGTTCCTGCTGGGTCAGCCCCCGGGCGCGGCGCTTCGAGGCGATGTTCTGTCCGAGAAGGACGCCGATCTGTTTCGTCCGCGAGGGGCGCTTGGGGTCGCTCATGGTTAATGCAAATTGTTAAGCCTTAACCAATTGCGATAAATGCCGCGATATGATATTTCTTAGCGTATTACATCGAGTTCTTGCCCGATTCCGACGCATGAAGGGATCCCCGGGGAACCCCAGTCGGGAAGCATTCCACCAACAGGCCAATTGGAGGACACCATGCGCCACCCCCTTCGCATCCTGACAGCCGGCGTCATCGCGGCATCGCTCTCGGGTTGCTCGCAGGTCGGTAACATGGTCACCGGCGGCGGGACCGGGGAAATCACGAAGCTGAGCAACGGACAGTACGACATCCTTGCAGCAGGCGGATTCTCCGGGAACCGGGCTGACACCTATGCGAAGTGGGAGCGGACCGCCAAGGAGGCCTGCAACGGCGGCAACTACAAGATCATCAAGCGGGAATGGCAGTCAGCGGAGTACCCGGGACTCTTAGGAGGCGTCATCGAGTGCGCCAAATAGAGATCTCGCTCGAATGCGATAGATCGATGGCGAGCTAAGACCACCCCTAAGGACATCATTGTGCCGTAATGCTTACACCAAGGTTCTCTGTGACGTGTTCCGCTTATCCCTTGAAACATAGGGACTCAGTGATGGTCAAGTTGAAACCGTCGTTTACGGACTTGCGGAAACTTCGTCTCACCCTCGGTCTGAACCAGTCGGCATTCTGGTCGCAGTTCGGTATCACACCAAGTGGCGGCTCCCGCTGTGGATCTGGCCGTGACGTACCAACACCCCTCAAGATCCTCCTACAGTCATGGTTCGACAAGATCGTCTTCTTGACGAAGGAAAACTTAGCTGTCCCGGTGAGCGGCTTGCCGCCCTTGCGGAGAGCCTGGGCATCGCAGTCCATCCTTGCTCACCCTCTCAGGGGAGCAGTTGCTACTAGTAGGGCGTCAGGTTTTTGGCTCGGGGCCTAAGCAAGTACCGCGGTCTTTGGCTTAGGACCGGGTTACCGATATGTAGGCATCGGACGCAACCCATGCTCTCAGCGTGGAAACTCTGCAGGCACGGCGAGATCGTGCCGGAGGCTTAGAACTCGGCCGGCCGAACCCTTCCTAGCCGTGCGTTAGTCACGTGCCACAGACTGGCTTTCCAGTTGCGATTCGAGTACTTCGATGTATAATTCAATTTAGACTGACACTATAGGCATGAAAACTATGAAGAAATTTGTCGGCCCCGGCATCTGAGAAATTTGTGGTTGCACATAAACTAGTCAGCGGGCAAAGTTGCGTAACGACTTTCGGCCGCTCTTATGTGTTCAAAATAGAAGGTTATATTCCCTCCCCATCGCCTCGCGGCTTCGCAGTACTTGATTCCGAGAGCAATGTCGGCACGGCTTCGGGCGAAGACCAAGGTGACATAACCGAGAGTATCTATGTAGTTTGCTAGCTGTTTGCGGTCACTGGCCGGGTCAGCTTTGAGGGCTGTCACCGCATCCTGCGCCCACTTCAGTGCTTTTTCGCCTTGCCGACCCTCCTCAGCGGCAAAGTACGCCAAATTGTTCCATAGCTTATGAAGAGGTTGATCGCGACCACCTAGCGTGTGGCCGCTCGGGCAATTCTCCGAAAGTGCCTGCTCAGCAATAAATAGGGCTTTGTCTAGGTCCTTAACGCTCCAAGCGTTGAAGCTCAATGTGACATAGTGCCAAGGGCGTCCGCGGCTGGGAAGTAGCTCTTCCGCTTTGTCCCAATCGCGTGGATCCTCAGAAACAACCAAGGCCGTCAACTGTAGCTCTGAGTAAACGCTCAGGAGTGGCCTTTCAAGAATTCCAATTGCCCTCTTCAGGTCGTGATTAATAGCGAGACCGCGTGCATCCTGCAGCGCTCGACGGATTTCTACTCTGAGATTGGGGATATCCAAGACTTCGTCGATGTCCTCGCAAAGAATCTTCACCCCCGTTTCTTCGTGCTGCGCGTGGCGAAATTCATCCCGCGCCCCGGGACTTATCAGATTGTCAAGCTCCGGTGCGAATCGTGGAATGCTTTTTCTGAGTTCGTCACCAATTCGTCGATGGCTCTCGATTATCTCTTTTGTTAGATCTCTGAGACCCACCAGTTTTATCGCGGCCGATTTTTCACACAGTCCCAATGGCTTCGGCAGAACCGTCTTGACAGGGTATGACCGCTCCGCATCGTACCGCCATTCCCCTTTTCTATAAGCGAAGACATGTGGAGTAACTTCGCCGTTTCCCAAGTCGATCTCGTAGAAGGCAAATTGCTGCGGAAAAGTCTTGTGATCGTAACAAGCACCTGCAGCGAAGAAACCCAGATTCTCTCCACTTGAGTACGTCATGCTTGTTCCACCCGCATTGTGAAGATGTCCGTGCAGGTAGATATGCGGCCCTGATCGCGCAACCAGCGCTGACTCAACCTGATCTGAATTCCATGGAGTCAACCATCGTTTTGATCTCGCACCATTCTTTACCCTGCCGATCGGATGGTGACTTACGGCGATTACCAATTGGTCTTCCGGGCGTGTCTCGAGCAGGAGTTCATCCAAGCGGTCCTTGTCGATAGCCAAGCGTCCACAGTCATCATTCCCGCACGAGAGGATCGCGGAGTTAAGACCAATTACCACGATCTCAATCCCTTTCAACCTTTGCTTGTATCGACAACCTAGTCTTGAGCCCGTCCAATCAGATACAAGATTCAGCTTCTTGCGTGTTCCCTCAGCATTCGCCCAGTCGAAGAACGGCGACATGAACTGAGTCTTGGCTATCTCCTTGTGATAGTCTCGATAGGCGGGTTCAGATACAGCCGCTGAGCGCAAGTTGCGCTTGAAGTCTGCGTCCCCAGCCGGGGGTCTTGCGACATCGTGATTGCCGGGGACAAGAAACGTTGGGCAGCGCCACGGCGAGACCAGATCCCGAAGCCACTTTTCGCCTAGCGCAAATTGGTCTGCCGTACCACTATGAGCCAGATCCCCACTGAAGATGCATAAATCAGGTCGCAAATGTGCGCCGTTGACGTGAGCGTGCGCTGCCTTGATCAATCGCGACGTGATGAGCGGCTGATCAGCTCGCTCGGTAGCACCGAAGTGGACATCGGATACGTGCAGGATCGAGAAGATCGTCATATTCTAGGCCTTGCAATTATCAAACATCTCTCCAGTAGAAAATCATTTGATCCCTGTCCTCCAGGTTCGTTGACAAAATGCGAAAGGCCTAGTCTAGGTATGTATTAGGCAATCTGCAAGTTCGAAACCTCGGAGATAACATGTGTCTACGGAGTAACTTTGTCTATGGCTCGCGAGGCAATCGTCTCAAGACACATCACCTCGCCCGCTATTCGATCCGTAGAACGGGCGTCAGCCGAAATCTTGGCTTACATTCCGAGACATCGGTTGCTTGACCTAGGGCAGGGCACAAGCTATGCAGAACAGAAGGTGACAACGACATGTGTTACGCGGTGGGGGCGCAAGTGCATGCCAACCCGACGCCAAGATGGATTCGTGCAGGTCGTTCCTGCGGATTATCGCGAAGCGTGAAGAACACCGCGGCAGCAGCGTAGTCGCGACAACGGGGGCTGAAAATGACGGGATGGCAGAAGATTGATCAGGGAGAAACGAACACAGCGACTAAGTCCACTGTATTCCAACTGGAACGTATACGTCTCCCCCACGGGTGGCTGGTGCGTAGCTACTTCGAGTTGCGCGAGCGCATTGATGCCCCTGGAGTCCCTCCAGACATCGATACGTCGGCAGGAGTAAGCCTCACGTTTGTTCCGTTCGGACCGCCGCCCTGGAACTGATAGTGGCATTGCCCGGCTGGCCGGAAGGAACAATGCGACACGGCCCACGGCAGCCGTAGGCTGGGCGTTGCCGGCGTTAGGCGACACGTACTTGCGGTACGTGTGAGCCGGTAGCCGATGTTATTGGCGCCACCCACTTTGTGATCGCCGACGATAAGAGCAAAGCTCAAGCATGACGCAGTCTCCCGTTCCAACGAGGTATGTCGGCTTCTGCGACGTGCTTGGGTTTTCATCGGCAATCCTGAACGACTTCGACGCTACCATTGCTCTGTATCGGGAGTTCCAAGGGAATGTTCGGAGGTGGCCGTTTCCAAAGACCGCGCAAGTCTCCGTCTATTCGGACTCGATCTTGGTCGTCTCCGATGATCTGCCCGCCGTAATCCATACCATCGTTTCGCTCAATTGGGCGGCGCTCAGGCTGGGCTGGCTCATTCGCGGCGGGGTCGCGTACGGCAAGTACTGGGAAGAGAAGGCGGACGGAAATCTCTTCGTAGTAAGCGATGCCTTGGTTAAGGCTGTCGCTCTGGAAAAGACAGTTAAGGTCCCTGCTGTCGCCGTCTCGAATGAAATCACCCTTGGAATAGAAGCCTGGATACCGCGCTTCCAGCACGGGATCTTTAAGGCACCACTCCTCCATTTTCTCGAGCTTAGTGTTGTCAATCCGTTCAACCCGTACTGGTTCGCGAGCGCTGTCGCACGAGTCAAGCACCTATTGGACGCTCATCCTCAGCACAGAGAGAAGTACGAGTGGTTCTTGTCACTCGCCCAGGCTGTTGCCGACGATGACATTCTCGTTCCGGAAGCTGCGCTCGCTCAAATGCTCGATTTAGGCGTCCTTAAGAAACGGCCCGATCCGCCGACAGTCTTCTTGCCCGAGGAATGACCCCATGAGCGCGCGGTGCCGCCGGAACAACACCGGCATCCCGCCCTCCCACCTCGCCCACGTCCCCGCATCAACGCCGAGCCACTGAGCCGCTCGCTCTAGCGACCAGCCGAGTTCCCGCCGCTTGGCCGCCAAACGCTCCGCGAGGGTCTCCGGCGCCGGAAACGGGTCATACCCCAAGAACTCTAGGATTGCCGGCAGGTGGATGATGACCGGCTCCGTCTTCCCCTTTTCCCAGTTGCCGAGCGTGAAGGGATTCACCCCGAGGAGTTTGGCAGCCTCCTTCTGGATCAACCCGAGTTCCAACCGCCTTCGCCGGATATGCTCGCCGAGCGTCGTCGGTTCAGGGGTCTGCGGTTTCAAGCACTTAAGCAAGATCTGGACGTATGGCAAAAAGGCAACGCGGCCATGCCCCTGCGGTTACCTCGGCAGCGCGCGCTGCCGCTGCAC
>Ga0268298_10002915_pt1 | contig 18116 bp, 14 predicted proteins | sample WWTPWeurt_MetaG_FD_194462 | JGI IMG/M metagenome (GOLD analysis project Ga0268298, IMG submission 194462) | Activated sludge microbial communities from WWTP in Nijmegen, Gelderland, Netherland - WWTP Weurt | ecosystem: Engineered > WWTP > Aerobic digester > Activated sludge | place...
GTGGGCGTGCTGGCCTATGTGTACCCGAGCAACAAGCTGAGCCCCAGCGCCAACACCACCGAGATCTACGGCGCGCTGACCTTCGGCCCGGTCACCGCCAAGTATTCGCACTCGGTGACCGACACCTTTGCCAACACCGACAGCAAGAACAGCAATTACCTGGACCTGTCGGCAACGTTCGAAGTGACAGACGGCTGGAGCCTCGTGCCGCACATCGGCCACCAACGCATCAGCGGGCCGATGAGCGGCGTGGGCAGCTACACCGATTACTCGCTGACGCTGTCCAAGGACTTCAAGGGCATCGTGCCCAGCATCGCGATCGTGGGCACGGACGCCGACAAGGGCTTCTATTCGTCGCCCGTCAATGGCAAGGCACTGGGCAAGTCCACGCTGGTGCTCGGCCTCAAGTACAACTTCTAAGGAGAGCAGCTCATGAAGATGGTCACTGCCATCGTCAAGCCCTTCAAGCTTGATGAAGTGCGTGAAGCCTTGAGCGCCATCGGCGTGCAGGGCATCACCGTCACCGAGGTCAAGGGCTTCGGCCGCCAGAAGGGCCACACCGAGCTGTACCGTGGCGCCGAGTACGTGGTCGACTTCCTGCCCAAGGTGAAGATCGAAGCCGCCGTGGACGACGCCATCGTCGAGCGCGTGATCGAGGCCATCGAGGCCTCCGCCCGCACCGGCAAGATCGGCGACGGAAAGATCTTCGTCTCCCCGCTGGAACAGGTGGTGCGCATCCGCACCGGCGAAGTCGGCAAAGACGCGCTCTGAACGTCAACGCCCCCGCCTCCGCACTCCCTCCGTTGGAAAGAACATTCCCATGAGACAGTTCATCGCTTCACTCGCCCTGGGCCTCGCGGTCCTGGGCTTCGCGGGCACCTCGTCCGCACAGGACGCGGCCGCCTCGGCGCCCGCGGCCGCCGCTTCGATGGCGGCTGCGCCGGCTGCGGCCAGCGCACCGGCAGACGCTGCGGCACCTGCTGCGGGTGCTTCTGCTGCAGCCGCCGCAGCACCCGCTGCGTCCGCCCCCGTGGCCAACAAGGGCGACAACGCCTGGATGCTGGTCTCCACCCTGCTGGTCATCATGATGACGGTGCCGGGCCTGGCGCTGTTCTATGGCGGCCTGGTGCGCAGCAAGAACATGCTGTCGGTGCTGATGCAGGTGATGGTCACCTTCTCGCTGATCGTCGTGCTGTGGGCCTTGTACGGCTACAGCCTGGCCTTCACCGAGGGCAACGCCTACGTCGGTGGTCTGGATCGCCTGTTCCTCAAGGGCATCTTCGATCCGGTGAAGGGCGAGTTCGCCATGGCCGCCACCTTCAGCAAGGGGGTCTACATCCCTGAGCTGCTGTTTGCCGCCTTCCAGGCCACCTTCGCCGGCATCACCTGCTGCCTGATCGTCGGTGCCTTCGCCGAGCGCATCAAGTTCAGCGCGGTGCTGCTGTTCTCGGCGCTGTGGTTCACCTTCAGCTACGCCCCGATCGCCCACATGGTGTGGTACTGGATGGGCCCGGACGCCTATGCCACCAAGGACGTCGTCGACGCGATGAACGCCAAGGCCGGCATGCTGTGGCAGTGGGGCGCGCTGGACTTCGCCGGCGGCACCGTGGTGCACATCAACGCCGCCGTGGCGGGCCTGGTGGGTGCCTTCATGATCGGCAAGCGCGTGGGCTACGGCAAGGAAGCCATGGCACCGCACAACCTGCCGTTGACCATGGTGGGTGCCTCGCTGCTGTGGGTGGGTTGGTTTGGCTTCAACGCCGGCTCGGCGCTGGAAGCTGGCAACTCGGCCGTGCTGGCCTTCATGAACACCTTCACCGCCACGGCCGCTGCCGTGCTGGCCTGGTGTCTGGGTGAGGCGATGATGCGCGGCAAGGCCTCGATGCTGGGTGCTGCTTCGGGCGCCGTGGCGGGCCTGGTGGCGATCACCCCGGCCGCGGGCAACGTGGGCCTGATGGGCGCCATCATCATCGGCTTCGTCGCCGGCTTCGCCTGCCTGTGGGGTGTCAATGCCCTCAAGCGCATGCTGGGTGCGGACGACGCGCTCGACGTGTTCGGCGTGCACGGCGTGGGTGGCATCGTGGGCGCCCTGCTCACCGGCGTGTTCAACACGCAGGACCTGGGCGGCCCCGGCCTGGTGACCGATTGGGTCACCGCCACCGTCGGCTCCAATGGCATCGGCGCGCAGGTGTGGATCCAGGCCAAGGCCGTCGGCCTGACCATCCTGTGGTCCGGCGTGGTGGCCGCGGCAGCCTTCAAGATCGTCGACCTGACCATCGGTCTGCGCGTGTCCGAAGAGGAAGAGCGCGAAGGCCTGGACATCAGCTCGCACGGCGAGACGGCCTACTCCAAGTAAGCCGCGACGCACGCAAAGAATCAGGGTTCCTTTCGAGCGAGTTTGGGGCGGCCTGCGGGCCGCCCTTTTTTGTGCCCGCTACAAACCTTGGCAGAACGCCATCAGGTGATTGCGGAACCACTGATGCCCTGCGTCGGCCTCCAGCGATTCGTGCCACATGATGTAGACAGGGAACTGCGGTGTGCGCAGCGGCACGGCGTGCAGCCTGAGCCGGAAGTTGTCGGCATACAGCTGCGCCATGCGGCGCGGCAGCGTGCAGATCATGTCGGTGCTCTGCACCAGCAGGGGCATGGAGATGAAGTGCGGCACGGTCACGGCGATGCGCCGCTGCAGCCCGCGCTTGGCCAGCGCCAGATCGATCATCGGGCGCGCGTTCGACGGCCCGCCGAGCACGATGTGGCGCTGCTCCAGATACTGCTCCAGGCTCAGCCGCTCACCGAGCTCCGGGTGGCCGGGCCGTGACAGGCTCATCAGCGTCTCGGTCATCACGCACTTGTTGCGGTACACCGATTCGGGCAGCGCGAAATAGTCCAGCGCCAGATCCACCGCGCCCTCGCGCAGCTCGGCCTTGAGCTGCGCGCTCGATTCCGCGCGGATGCGCAGGCGCAGTTTGGGCGCCGCCTCGGCCAGCCAGCGCGTGAAGCCGGGCAGGATCACGGCCTCGCCGTAGTCCTCCACCGCGATCACGAACTCGCGATCGGCCTGCGCGAAATCGAAGGTCTCGTCGCCGCGCAGCCCGCGCTCCAGCGTGGTGAGCGCCTGGCGGATCGGGTCGGCCAGGCGCTTGGCCTTGGCAGTGGGCAGCATGCCCTGCGCGCTGCGCTCGAACAGCGGATCACCCAGCCGCTCGCGCAGACGGGCCAGCGCGTTGCTCACCGTGGGCTGCGACAGGTGCAGCTTGAGCGCGGCCTTGGAGATGCTGCGTTCGCCGTGGATGGCGTCAAACACCAGCAGCAGGTTCAGGTCCAGTGTCCGAAGGTTCATGTCGGCAGCGGCGCTGTATTTGGAATTTGAATTTCGCCCATTTGACATCAGAAGTTGATGAATGAAGGGGGTGGATTCCATACTGGCCCGTCGCCCCACTGCGCCCCTGGAGAACCGAATGCTCAGCCTTTGCAGACTTGCCACCTGGGCAACGCTGGCCTTCGGCGCGGCGGCAGCCTGGGCCCAGGGCTACCCCAACAAGCCCGTGCGCGTGGTGGTGCCCTACGCGGCGGGCGGCAACATGGAGCATTGGCGGCCCACGCTGGGCAAGGTGGGCCAGCTGCTGGGCCAGACCTTCGTGGTGGACTACCGCCCCGGCGCCGGCGGCAACATCGGCGCGGACGCCACGGCCAAGTCGCCCGCCGACGGCTACACGCTGGTGATCGGCACCATCGGCACGCACGCCATCAACCCCAGCGCGTACGCCAAGATGCCCTACGACGCGATCAAGGACTTCACCCCGATCATCTCGCTGGCCACCATGACCAACGTGGTGGTGGTCAACCCGGCCGCGCCGATGAAGACGCTGCCGGAGCTGATCGAGCACGCCAAGGCCAACCCGGGCAAGCTCAATTTCGGCTCGCCCGGCAATGGCTCGTCGGCGCACCTCACGGGCGAGTTGTTCGCGCAGGTCAATGGCCTGAGCCTGCAGCACGTGCCCTACAAGGGCAGTGCGCCAGCCATGCTCGACCTGATGGCGGGCCGCATCGACGTGATGTTCGACAACATTCCGCTGCCGCTGCCGCACATCAAGTCCGGCAAGCTGCGCGCCCTGGCGGTCACGGCCGCGCAGCGCTCCGCCGTGCTGCCGGAGATGCCCACGCTCGGCGAGCAGGGCATCAAGGGCTTCGACGTGAGCTCCTGGTACGGCATCTATGCGCCGGCCGGCCTGCCGCGTGAGCTGGTCGTGAAGCTCAACGCCGCCTTCAACGAGGCCCTGCGCACGCCCGAGATCCGAGAGCAGCTCGGCAGCCAGGGCTGGACGGTGACCGGCGGCACGCCGGAGCAGTTCGCCAGCTTCACCCAGGCCGAGCTCGAGCGCTGGGCCAAGGTGGTGAAGGCGGCCAACGTGCGCATCGAGTGAGCCTGCGCTGCAGCCGGCCACCCCACCACAACGAGCGAGGACCCCCATGCGATCAGAAGTGGCCATCGTCGGCTTTGGCCGCACCCCCTACAGCCGCGCCAAGCCGGGCGAGCCCGTGCGCACGGTGGACGAGTACATCGCCTGGGCCGCCGATCTGGCGCTGCAGAAAGCCGGCATGTCGAAGAATGATTTCGATGGCCAGGGCCTGGGCGTGGCCCATGCCGAGGTGGCGCACACGGTGAACTGGTCGGCCGCCGTGGCCGAGAACCTCGGCATCAGCCCGCAAGTGCTGATCCGCGCCGACCAGGGTGGCGCCTCGGCTTCGGCCATGCTGATCCGCGCCGCCGCGATGATCAAGGCCGGCATCGTCGACCGCGTGCTCGTGGTGGGCGCCGACACCCCGCTGAACATGCCCGCCATCGCACCCGGCCTGCCGCTGTCGCCCGAGCGCACGCGCGGCGTGTACTGGGACTTCCAGGGCCCCTTCGGCGTGATGGGCGCCAGTGCGCAGTTCGCGCTGGTGCTCAGCCGCTACATGCACGAGCATCGCATCACGCCCGAGCAGATGGGCAAGGTCGCTGTGAATGCGCGTTATCACGCCTCGCTGCACGAGGGCGCCATCTATCGCCAACCCTTCACGCTGCAGGACTACCTCGATTCGCGCATGCTCACCGACCCGATCCGCCTGCTCGACTGCGTGCCCATCGTCAACGGCGGACTGGCCTACATCGTCACCTCGGCCAAGACCGCGCGCACGCTCACCGACAAGCCCGTCTACCTGCGTGGCTTCGGCGAGATCAACAACTACTACCGCGGCTCGCGGGCCCTGCCCGACATCACCTACACCGGCTTCACCCAGGCCGGCCCGCAGGCCATGGCCATGGCCGGGGTGACGCACCGCGATGTCCAGTTTCTGCAACCCTACGACGACTACCCCTTCATCGCGATGATGACCATCGAGGACCACGGCTTCTGCAAGAAGGGCGAGGCCGGGCAGTTCGTGCAGGAGCGCGATCTGCACTTCGACGGCGACTTCCCGCTGTCCACCGATGGTGGGCAGCTCTCGGGTGGCCAGCCGGGCGGCGCCATCGGCGGCTTCATGCCGCTGATCGAGGCGGTGACGCAATTGCGCGGCGAGGCCGGCGCGCGGCAGGTGCCGGGCGCGCGCTTGGGCATCTCCTGCGGCTTCGGCGGCATCCCCTATGGCCGACCGGGCCGCAGCTGCATCTCCCTGGTCTTCTCGAACGAGGCGTGATCATGGCCAAGCCCAGTGTCCCCACCCCCAGCAAGCCGCTGCCCACCATCACCGACCTCACGCGTCCCTTCTGGTCGGCGGCGAAAGAAGGGCGCCTGGTGCTGCAGAAGTGCCAGCGCTGCGGCGTCTTCAATTTCCATCCCAAGCCCTGGTGCATCGATTGCGGCAGCCGCGATCTGGTGTGGACCGACGCCCAGCCCTTCGGCACCGTCTACGCGCACACCATCTCGCGCTCGGTGGCCATGAACTATCAAGGCTGGCAGGCCGAGCTGCCGGTGCTGATGTGCCTGATCGATCTGGACGACGGTGCGCGCATGTACGGCCAGGTGACACATTGCGAGCCCGAGGCCCTGCACATCGGCATGCGCGTGCAGGTGCACTTCGAGGCCATCAGCGAAGAGGCCGGCATCCCCAAGTTCCGCCCGCTCCTCGAGGCCTGAGCGATGAGCAGCGAGCCCGCGCCCGACGCACTCACGCTGGCCAAGGCCGGCATGCGCGACGTGCCCTTCGATTGGCAGGATGCCCTGCGCCTGGACGACCTGCTCAGCGCCGAGGAGCGCATGGTGCGCGACAGCGCGCGCGCCTATGCGCAGGAGCGCCTCATGCCGCGCATCCTGCAGGCCCACCGCGACGAGAGCTTCGATCTGGCGGTGATGCGCGAGATGGGCGAGCTGGGCTTCCTGGGCGCCACCATCCAGGGCTTTGGCTGTGCCGGCATCAGCTACGTGAGCTACGGCCTGGTGGCGCGCGAATTCGAGCGCGTGGACACCGCCTTTCGCTCGGCCATGGGCGTGCAGAGCACGCTGAGCATGATGCCGATCTACCTCTTCGGCAGCCAGACGCAGCGCGAGCGCTTCCTGCCCGTGATGGCGAGCGCCGAGCGCCTGGGCTGCTTCGGCCTCACCGAGCCCGACCACGGCTCCGACCCCGGCTCGATGAAGGCGCGCGCGCGCCAGGTGGACGGCGGCTGGCGCCTGAGCGGCACCAAGACCTGGATCACGCACGCGCCCATTGCCGATGTGATGGTGGTGTGGGCCAAGGACGACGAGGGCCGCGTGGGGGGCTACATCCTGGAGCGCGGCATGCCGGGCCTGGGCACCAACAAGATCGAGGGCAAGTTCTCGGTGCGCGCCTCGCCCACTGGCGAGATCCACATGGACGAGGTGTTCGTGCCCGAGGCCAATCGCCTGCCCGGTGCCAGCGGCCTGGCGGCGCCCTTTGCGTGCCTGAACAATGCGCGCTTCGGCATCTGCTGGGGGGCGATGGGTGCGGCCGAGTTCTGCTGGCACGCGGCGCGCCAGTACACGCTGGAGCGCAAGCAGTTCGGCCGCCCGCTGGCCGCCAACCAGCTGGTGCAGAAGAAGCTGGCCGACATGCAGACCGAAGTGACCCTGGGCACGCTGGCCTGCCTGCATTTGAGCCGCCTGCGTGACGAGGGCAAGGCCAGCCCCGAGATGGTCTCGCTGCTCAAGCGCAATTGCGCCGGCAAGGCGCTGGACATCGCCCGCATGGCCCGCGACATGCACGGCGGCAACGGCATCGCCGACACCTACCACGTCATCCGCCACGTGATGAACCTGGAGACGGTGAACACGCTCGAGGGCACGCACGACATCCACGCGCTGGTGCTGGGCCGCGCGCAGACCGGCATCTCCGCCTTCAATTGAACGGGCCCATGAGCACAGCAAGCACGGCCCGCGCCGAAGCCATCCGCAGCCTGATCCAGCCGCGCTCCATCGCGGTCATTGGCGCTTCGGCCGATCTGGCCAAGATCAACGGCCGGCCGCTCAAGCACCTGCTGGACAAGGGCTACGCCGGCACCATCCTGCCGGTGAACCCGAAGTACCCGCAGATCGCCGGGCTGCCCTGCGTGGCCAGCGTGGAGGCCCTGCCCGAGGCCGTCGATCTGGCCATCGTGGCCGTGCCCGCGAGCGAGGTGCTGGCCTGCATCGACGCGCTCGGCCGGCGCGGCGTGCGAGCGGCCGTGGTGTTCAGCTCGGGCTTCGGCGAGACCGGCGCCGAGGGCCTGGCGATGGAGCAGGCGCTGGCGGCCTGCGCGCGCAGCCACGGCATGGTGCTTTGCGGCCCCAACTGCCTGGGCTTCGTCAATGCCTTCGACAAGGTCTATGCCACCTTCAGCCAATACGCCGACGGCGAGACGGGGCCGGGGCCGATCGCCTTCGTCACCCAGTCGGGCGCCTTCGGCACGGCCATCGCGGCGCTGGCGCGGCAGCGTGGCCTGGGCCTGGGCTACTTCATCAACACCGGCAACCAGGCCGATCTGGATTTCAGCGAGCTGATGTCGGCGGTGGTGGACGACCCGCGCATCCGCGTGGCCGCCGGCTACCTCGAGGGCCTGGAGGACGGCGCCTCGCTGATCCGCCTGGCGCAACGCTGCCAGGCGCTCGGCAAGCCGCTGGTGCTCACCAAGGTGGGCCGCATGGCATCGGGCCAGCGGGCCGCGGCCTCGCACACCGGCGCATTGGCCGTGGCCGATGCGGTGTTCGATGCCGTCGTGCGCCAGTACGGCGTGCTGCGTGCGCGCAATGAAGAGCAGATGCTCGACATGCTGCAGGCGCTGAGCCAGGAGCGCCGTGCGGCGGGCAGCGGGCTGGGCATTGCCACGCAATCGGGCGGTGCCGGGGTGATGATGGCCGACCGCGCCGAGGAGCTGGGCCTGCAGGTGCCCGAGCTGGGGCCCGCCGCGCAGGCCCGGCTGGCGCAGGTGATGCCGGCCTTCGGATCGGCCGGCAACCCGGTGGATGTGACGGGGCAGTTCGTGGCCCGGCCCGAGCTGCTGCGCGAATCGGTGGTGGCGCTGCTGGACGACCCGGCCATCCACATCGGCATCGTCTGGCTGCAGCTGATGACGGCGCACGTGGACACGCTGGTGCGCATCTTCTGCGAGATCCGCGACCGCAGCAGCAAGCCCTGGTTCGTGTGCTGGGTGGCGGCGCCTGCCGAGGCGCTGCTGCGGCTGCGTGCCGAAGGCATCGTCGTCTTCAGCGCGGGCGAGCGCGCGGTGGAGGCGGCCGCGGCTTTGGTGCGTTACTCGGCATTCATGAGCCAGGCCTCGCGTGCGTTGCCCCCGCCCGAGTTGCCCACCTTGGTTCTGCCACCGCCGCAGACGCTGACCGAGGGTGTGCAGCCCAGCGTGCAGGCCGTGGAATGGCTGCAGGCGGCTGGCGTGCCCATGGTGCCGGTGACCCTGGCACGCCACGAGGCGCAGGCCGTGGCGCAATGGCGTGCCACCGGCACCGCCGTGGCGCTGAAGATCGAATCGCCCGACATCACCCACAAGACCGAGGTGGGCGGTGTGCTCCTGAAACTCAATGACGAAGCCGCCGTGCGGCAGGCCTTCCACACCTTGATGCAAGGCGCGCGCTCGGCCATGCCGCAGGCCCGGCTCGATGGCGTGCTGGTGCAGCCGATGGCGGCAGGCCACCTGGAGCTGGTGATGGGCGTGCAGCGCGATCCGGTCTTCGGCATGGTGGTGATGGTGGGCCTCGGGGGCGTGCTGGTGGAGGTGCTGAAGGATGTGAGCTTCCGGCACGCGCCTTTCAATACCGATGAAGCCCAGGCCATGCTGCGCGAGCTGCGCATGGGCGCCCTGCTCGATGGCGTACGGGGCCAGCCCGGCGTGGACCGGCTCGCGGTGGCGCAGATGCTCAGCGCGCTCTCGCATTGGGCCGCGGCCATGCAGCCCTGGCTGGCCGAGCTGGACCTCAATCCCGTGCTCGTGGGCCCGGCGGGCCCCAGGGCGGTGGACTGCGTGATGGTGCTCAAGCACCAGGTGGCTCGAAGTTCAACCGGGGCTTGAGCCCTTGTGCTTGCCGTGCAAGCGAATCTTCAGGAGACAAGACCCGTGAATACCAAGTGCCTTACCCGGACCCGGCGGCTGATGCTCGGCACCCTGCTCGCCACCACGGCGCTCACCGGCGCAACGGCCTGGGCCCAGAGCAACTACCCCAACCGGCCGCTCACCGTGATCTCGCCCTTCAGTGCCGGCGGCGATGCCGACCTGGCGGCGCGCAACTTTGCCGCCGCGGCGCAACGCGCGCTGGGCCAGGCGGTGGTGGTGGTGAACAAGACGGGCGCCAGCGGCGTGATCGGTTCGGCCCAGGTGGTGGCTGCCGCACCCGATGGCTACACGCTCTTGCTGGCCCGCACCGGCTCGCAGGCCATCATGCCGGCCGTGCAGCCCACGGCCACCAAGTACAAGTGGGACGACTACACCTTCATCGGCATGCTGGAGCTCAATCCCTACGGCTGCATGGTCAACGCCAAGTCGCCGTACAAGAGCTTCGATGACCTGGTGCAGGCGATCCGCACCAAGGGCAAGACCATGAACTTCGGCACCGCCGGCGTGCTCACCACCAACGACATGGGCCCGCGCGAGCTGTTCCGCCTGCTCAAGCTCACCGACCAGGCGCCCACGCAGATCCCCTACAAGGGCACCGGCGAAGCCACGCAATCGCTGCTGGCCGGCGAGACCGATTTCTCCTGCGGCAGCATGGGCTCGTTCCTCAGCCACATCAAGGCCGGCACCTTGCGCGCCCTGATGGTGACCACGGCCGAGCGCATGGCCAACCTGCCCGAGGTGCCCACGGCCCGCGAGCTGGGCTTTGCCGGCATGGAGCGCATCGTGGGCTGGAGCGCCGTGATGGGCCCGCCCCGGCTGCCCGCCGACGTGCGCGACAAGCTCGCCGCCATGCTCAAGACCATCGCCGCCGACCCAGCCTGGCTGGCCGGCACGGCGATGACCGGCTCGCTGCCCTACGTGAGGTCGGCCGACGAGACGCGCGAGTATGTGCAGGGCCAGTACCAGCTGTATCGCACGCTGGGCGAGCAATTGGGCATCATCGACGGCAAGATGTAGCGATCGGGCGCGACGAGGGGCTTGTGCGGGGGCGTGGCGCCCCCATCTGGGCAGATGGCCATCCCTGCCAGAATCGTCCACCACCTGCCGCCCACCCGTCGCCATGGTCCCCCACCTGATCACCGCCCTTGCCAGCCCCATCAACGAGCTGGAGCAGCGCATCCTGGAGTCCATGCCGGCCATCGAGCGCTGGTTCCGGCTCGAGTGGATGGAGCACACGCCGCCGTTCTACACCGCGGTGGACGTGCGCAACGCCGGCTTCAAGCTGGCGCCAGTGGCCACCAGCCTGTTCCCGGGCGGCTTCAACAACCTCACGCCGCAGATGTTGCCGCTGGCCGTGCAGGCGGCCATGGCCGCCATCGAGAAGATCTGCCCCGAGGCCAAGAACCTGCTGCTGATCCCCGAGCAGGGCAATCGCAACTCGTTCTACCTGCAGAACCTGCTGCAGCTGATGCGCGTGTTCACGCAGGCCGGGCTGAACGTGCGCCTGGGCACGCTCGACGCCGACATCACCGCGCCCACGCCCATCAACCTGCCCGAGGGCGAGCAGCTGGTGCTGCACCCGCTCAAGCGCACCCGCGGCCGGCTGGGGCTGAAGGACTTCGATCCCTGCACCATCCTGCTCAACACCGATCTGGCCGCCGGCGTGCCCAAGGTGCTGGAGAAGCTGCACGAGCAATACCTGCTGCCGCCGCTGCACGCCGGCTGGGCCACGCGCCGCAAGTCGAACCACTTCAAGAGTTATGAAGAGGTGGCCAAGAAGTTCGCCAAGCTGCTGGGCATGGACCCCTGGCTGATCAACCCGATGTACGCGGCCTGCGGCGAGGTCGATTTCACCGACGGCACGGGGCTGGACAACGTGCGCGTGCAGGCCGATGCGCTGCTCACCAAGATCCGCCGCAAGCACAAGGAATACGGCATCAGCGACAAGCCTTTTGTCGTCATCAAGGCCGACAACGGCAGCGGCCTGGGCATCAAGGCCATCAGCGATGCCAAGGAGCTGGACGACCCCGCGCTGCTCGAGCGCTGCCAGCGCCATGCCGCCCTGCACGGCCCGGGCGTGGCCGAGCTCGTGGTGCAGGAAGGCGTGCCCACCAACGAACGCGTGAACGACGCGGTGGCCGAGCCCGTGGTCTACATGATCGACCGCTACGTGGTGGGCGGCTTCTACCGGGTGCGCGCCGAGCCCGGCCCCGACGACACGGCGGCCAGCCCCACGGCCAGCTACGTGCCGCTGGCCTTCGCCGAGAGCCACCACCTGCCCAAGCTGGGCGAGAAGCCGGGTGCCAGCGCGCCCAACCGCTTCTACATGTATGGCGTGATCGGCCGCCTGGCCATGCTCGCCGCCAGCTACGAGCTGGAGGCCACCGACCCGGACGCCGAGGTCTACGACTGAGGCTCGGCCGGGCGGCTGCCGCTGCAGCGCCAGCACTGGGCGTTTGTCAAGCCGGCTGTGGCGAAGCCACCAAACCCGGGCCTTGACCTGGCGCAGGGCGCCGGGCGCACAATGGCTGCTTTTGCTTTCGGCGCTGGCGAACCCGGCGCCAACCCGCTTTGAGCAAGGCACACGCCCCCAAGAGCCCGGCTGCCCTGGCCGCGCTGACGCTCGGTGCACTGGGCGTCGTCTATGGCGACATCGGTACCAGCCCGCTGTATGCACTGAAGGAAGTCTTTCACGGCGGCCATGTGGCGCCGACGACGGACAACATCCTCGGCGTGCTCTCGCTGATCTTCTGGACGATGACCATCATCGTCTCCGTCAAGTACGTGCTGCTGATCCTGCGCGCGGACAACAACGGCGAGGGCGGCCTGATCGCCATGCTGGCCCTGGCCACCACGGCGGTGAAGGACCGGCCCGCGCTGCGCCGCGTCCTGATGACGGTGGGCCTGTTCGGCACGGCGATCTTCTACGGCGACGGCGTGATCACGCCGGCGATCTCGGTGCTCTCGGCGGTGGAGGGCCTGCAGGTCGCTGCGCCGGCCCTGCACAGCTGGGTCATTCCGCTCACCCTGATCGTGCTCACGGGTCTTTTCGCGGTGCAGCGTTTCGGCACCGGTGGCATCGGCAAGTTCTTCGGGCCCATCACCCTGGTGTGGTTCATCGTGCTGGTGGCCCTCGGCATCCCGCACATCGTGTCCAACCCGGCCGTGTTGGTGGCGCTGAACCCGGCCTATGCCTTCGCCTTCTTCTTGCACAACCCCACGGTGGCCTTCGTGGGCCTGGGCGCGGTGGTGCTGTGCGTCACCGGTGGTGAAGCGCTGTACGCCGACATGGGTCACTTCGGCAAGCAGCCCATCCGCATCGCCTGGTATGGCTTCGTGATGCCGGCCTTGGTGGTGAACTACTTCGGCCAGGGCGCGATGCTGCTGGACCACCCCGACGCGGTGGACAACCCCTTCTTCAAGATGACGCCGCCGTGGGCACAGTTGCCGATGGTGTTCCTCGCCACGGCAGCCACGGTGATCGCCTCGCAGGCCTTGATCTCGGCCGCCTTCTCGGTCACCAAGCAGGCCATCCAGCTGGGCATCCTGCCGCGCATGGCGATCAAGCACACATCGGTGCGCGACACCGGCCAGATCTACGTGCCGCTGGTCAACTGGGGCCTGTTCGCCTTCATCGTGCTGGCGGTGGCCTTGTTCAAGACCTCGTCCAACCTGGCCTCGGCCTATGGCATCGCGGTGACGCTGGACATGACCATCACCACGGTGATGACCTTCTTCGTCATCCGCTACGGCTGGAAGTACGCGCTCATCCCCAGCCTGCTGGCCACGATCTTCTTCTTCGTCATCGACATCACCTTCTTCCTGAGCAACATGCTCAAGCTGGTGGCTGGCGGCTGGTTCCCGCTGGTGCTGGGCGTGGGCATGTTCCTGCTGATGATGACCTGGGCGCAGGGCCGCAAGCTGATGCACGAGCGCCTGCGCGACGATGCCATCGAGCTGAAAGGCTTTCTCGACGCGGTCTTCATCAGCCCGCCCACCCGCGTGGCCGGCACGGCCGTGTTCCTGGCCGCTGATGAAGGCCTGACGCCCAACGCGCTGCTGCACAACCTCAAGCACAACAAGGTGCTGCACGAGTACAACCTGTTCGTCAGCGTCAAGCACCACGAGGTGCCCTGGGTGGGCTTCGACAAGCGCATCCAGATGGAATCGCTGGGCCACGATTGCTGGCAGGTGGTGCTGCACTTCGGCTTCAAGAACGACCCCGACGTGCCCGAGGCGCTCAAGCTGCTGGAGGACCGCGGCATCCCGCTGCCCGAGATGGACACCAGCTACTTCCTCAGCCGCGACATCGTGATCCCCACCTTCGGCCACGGCATGTCGCTGTGGCGCGAGAAGCTGTTTGCGGGCATGCACCGCAATGCGGCGGCGGCGGCCGACTTCCTCTACCTGCCGTCCAACCGCATCGTGGAGCTGGGCGCCAAGGTGGAAATCTAACCCATCAATTGAGCGGTCTCTGGCGCGAGGCCAGCAGCGCACCCAGCAGCAGCGCGCCGGCCGACACCAGCAGGCCCGCGCGCAGGCCGCCCGGGCCGTCGGCCAGTCGCCCCACCAGGCTGGGGCCGACGATCTGCCCGAAGGCGAAGACGATGGTGAAGGCGCTGATGCCCGCCGGCCAGGCGGCGGTGGGCAGGTTGTGCCGCACCAGCGCGGTGGTGGACGCCACCACCGACAGGAACACGCCGCCGAACAGCGCCCCGGAGATGAAGGCCACCGCCGCGTGCGGCCACAGCACCGGCAGCGCCGTGGCCAGCGCCAGCAGCGCATTGAGCCGCGCCAGCGCCTGGCCGCCGCGGCTGCGCTGCAGCAGGCCGGCCCACAGCCACGGCGAGGCCATCACGCCCAGCCCCAGCACGGCATAGAAGGCCACCACGGTGCCGGTGGCCAATGCCTGCTCGCGCAGCAGCGTGACGATGAAGGTCATGTAGCCGATGTAGCCCAGGCCGAACATGAAGTAGCCGGCCAGGCCGAAGGCGAAGGGCCGGACGGCGAAGCGCGTGTGGGCCGCAGCAGTCGGGCTCGCGGCCGCGGGGGCCGCCGCCTCGTGCGCATGCCGGGCCATCGGCACGGTCGCCAGGGCGGCTGCGGCGCCGAGGGCGATCCAGGCCTCGGCCCAGCCGCTGGCGGACCACAGCGGCCAGGCCACCAGGGCGGGCACCAGCAGCGCGCTGGCCACGATGCCCAGGCCGGTGCCGCCGTAGTACAGGCCCAGCACCAGGCTGGGCGTGATGCCCGGCCCCAGGTCAGGCCGGTTGCCCAGGCGCGCGGCCATCAGGCCGCCGGCCACGAACACCGCCGCGCTGGCCATGCCGGTGGCCAGGCGCAGCGCATACAGGGCCGCGTCGGCGCGCACCAGGCCGTGCAGCGCCAGGATCGCCGCCGCCAGCAGGCTGCCGCCGATCAGGGCCGAGCGCGCGCCGATGCGGCGCATCAGCCAGGGCGCGGCCAGCGCACCCACCAGGTAGCCCGCGGCGTTGAGCGTGTTCATTGCGCCGGCGGTGAAGTAGCTCCAGCCCAGGTCGGCGCGCATGGGCGGCAGCAGCAGGGCATACGAGAAGCGCGCCAGGCCCAGCGAGACGGCCGCGCCAAGCGCCAGCGCCAATGCGGTGGTCAGGGTGCGGCGGGTGGCCTGGCGTTCAGCCAGGCTGGTGCCGGGTTCGGGATCGGGTGCGGCCATGCCGCACAGGCTACCAGCCCTCAGCCGTGCACCACGGCACCTTCGCGGCTCAGTTGCACCCAGCTGTTGGCGGGCACTGCCTGCCATTGGTCGCCGCGCGTGTCCAGCGGCTCGGACGCGACGATGCAGCCGCGCTCGGCCTGCCCCACGTACAAGCTGGGCGGCTTGGGGTCGCTGGAGTAGCGGAAGGCATACACCTGCTCGCCATCGGACAGCGCCGCCGCAAAACGCAGCGGCTGCGTGATGGCGTGCTGCTGCATCAGGCGCAGCGTGTCGTTGAGCACCGCGTGCATGGCCTCGGCCGGCGATTCACCGGCGTGGATGCGCGCCAGCGCCAGCAGGAAGAGCAACTCGGAATCCGTGGCGCCCTTGCGCGCAGCGTAGAGCTCGTCGGGCAGCCGCGCCTCGAGCACGCGGCGCAGCCGCCCGTAGCCGCCGATCTGGCCGTTGTGCATGAACATCCACGGCCCGTGGCGGAAGGGGTGGCAGTTCTGCCGCGCGATGCCGCCGCCGGTGGCCGCGCGCACATGGGCAAAGAACAGCCGCGATTGCACCGAGGCGCACAGCGCCAGCAGGTTCTCGTCCGACCAGGCCGGCATCACCTCGCGGTAGACGCCGGGCTCGACGCGCTCGCCGTACCAGCCCACGCCGAAGCCGTCGCCGTTGGTGACGGTCTTGGCCTCCTCGGCGTGCAGCGACTGCTGCACCAGCGAGTGCTGCGGTGCGCACACCAGCGTGTCCAGGAATATCGGTTCACCAAGGTAGGCAACGAGTCGGCACATGGGCGGTCCCAAATCGGGGCGGGCGATTCGGTCTTATCGACCACGGCGCGCGCTCACTTGAGGCGATACAGCAAAGGGGTGCGCGAATTGGATCGCTTCTGGCCGTTATTCTCCACGCCTCGATCGGGGGCTTGAGGAGCGGTGATGAGAAGGGCATGGGCCGATCTGTCGGTGTCGGCGGTGGTGGCTGGTTTTGTGGCGGTGCTGGTGGGCTACACCAGCTCGGTGGCCATCGTCTTCCAGGCCGCGCAGGCTCTGGGCGCCACACCAGCGCAGACCGCCTCGTGGATGTGGGCGCTGGGCCTGGCGATGGGCGTGAGCTGCATCGGCCTGTCGCTGCGCTGGCGGCTGCCGGTGCTCACCGCGTGGAGCACGCCGGGCGCGGCGCTGATCGCCGCCACGCAGGGCGTGAACCTGGCCGATGCCACGGGCGCCTTCATCGTCTGTGCCTTGCTGATCACGCTGGCCGGCGTCACGCGCGCCTTCGAGCGGGTGATGGACCGCGTGCCCATGGCCGTGGCCGCCGCGCTGCTGGCCGGGGTGCTGGCGCGCTTTGGCCTGGACGCCGTGCTGGCCGTGCGCACCGCGCCGCTGCTGGTGCTGTGCATGGCCGCCGCCTTCTTGCTGGGCCGGCGCCTGTGGCCGCGCTATGCCGTGCCCGGCGTGCTGCTGGCCGGCGTGCTGGTGGCGGGCCTGCAGGGCCGCCTGGCGCTGCACAGCGTGCAATGGGCCTGGGCCCAGCCGGTGTGGACCACGCCCAGCTTCAGCCTCGCTGCCATGGTGGGCGTGGCACTGCCGCTGTTCATCGTCACCATGGCCTCGCAAAACCTGCCCGGCGTGGCGGCGCAGCGCGCGGCCGGCTACACCACGCCGGTGTCGCCGGTGATCACCACCACCGGCCTGGTCTCGCTGGTGATGGCGCCCTTTGGTGCCTACGCCATCAACCTGGCGGCCATCACGGCGGCCATCTGCATGGGCCGCGAGGCGCATGAGGATCCGGCGCGGCGCTACATGGCCAGCGTGATGGCCGGCGTGTTCTACACCGTGCTGGGCCTGGCCGGCGGCGCGGTGGTGGGGCTGCTGGCCGCGTTCCCGCGCGAGTTGGTGGTCACCGTGGCCGGCCTGGCCCTGCTGGGCACCATCGCCGGCGGGCTGGCCACGGCGCTGAAGGAGGAGGCGCACCGCGACGCTGCCGCGCTCACCTTTCTGGTCACCTTGTCTGGGTTGACGATGGCCGGCATTGGCTCCGCCTTCTGGGGCGTTGTAGCCGGCAGCATTTCCCTGGCTGTGCAACACTGGCGCGCCTCCCGTTCCTAGCCCGCCTTGCCAGGCCGCAATGCCATGAAGCTGCTCTTCGTTGCCGACCCGCTGGAGTCGTTCAAGACCTACAAGGACACCACGTTCTCGATGATGCGCGAGGCCGCCAAGCGGGGCCACGAGATCTGGGCCTGCGAGCCGGCCGACCTGGTGTGGGTGCGCGGCGCGCGGGTGGTGGCACGCAGCGCGCGGGCCATCGCCCTCACCGGCGATGAGCACGCGTGGTTCACGGTGCTGGCCGCAGGCGAGCTGGCGCTGGCCGACACCCAGGCCGTGATCATGCGCAAGGACCCGCCCTTCGACAGCGAATACTTCTACGCCACTCACCTGCTCAGCCAGGCCGAGCGCGAGGGCGCGCGCGTCTTCAACAGCCCGGCCGCGCTGCGCAACCACCCCGAGAAGCTGGCGATCCTGGAGTTTCCGCAGTTCATCGGCCCCACGCTGGTCACGCGCAGTGCCGATGCGGTGCGCGCCTTTCATGCCGAGCACCGCGACATCATCCTCAAGCCGCTGGACGGCATGGGCGGCATGGGCATCTTTCGTGTCGGGCCCGACGGCATGAACCTGGGCTCGATCACCGAGACGCTGAACAAGGACGGCGCTCAGACCCTGATGGTGCAGAAGTACCTGCCCGAGATCGTGCACGGCGACAAGCGCGTGCTGGTGATCGGCGGGCAGCCCGTGCCGTTCTGCCTGGCGCGCATACCGCAGGGCAGCGAGATCCGCGGCAACCTGGCCGCCGGCGGCAAGGGCGTGGCCCAAGCATTGAGTGAACGCGACC
>Ga0268298_10002916_pt1 | contig 18116 bp, 14 predicted proteins | sample WWTPWeurt_MetaG_FD_194462 | JGI IMG/M metagenome (GOLD analysis project Ga0268298, IMG submission 194462) | Activated sludge microbial communities from WWTP in Nijmegen, Gelderland, Netherland - WWTP Weurt | ecosystem: Engineered > WWTP > Aerobic digester > Activated sludge | place...
CGGATTATGTACTAATGTTTGTCCCAATTGAGCCAGCCCTTTTTGCAGCATTAAAAGAGGATGGTAAAGTATTTGAAAAGGCTCTGGAAAAAAACATTGTGCTTGTTTCCACTTCAACCCTATTAGCAACGCTCAGAACAATTTCATTTATATGGAAACAAGACAATCAAAGAAAAAATGTAGCTGAAATTGCAGAGGAAAGCGGACAACTCTACGATAAATTTGTTGGTTTTACTGAAGATTTGATTAATCTTGGCAAAAAGCTTGATGGTATTAAAAGTGATTACTCCGATGCCATGAGCAAATTGGTTGAGTCAAAACAAAAGGGTTCAACAATTGTAGGCAGAATGGAGAGAATAAAGAAGCTAGGAGCTAACACAACAAAATCAATCTCCCCTGCGTTGTTGAACAGAATTGAAAACGAAGATTAAATTTATATTCTATGGCTGATGAATCAGAAAACATCCACCCAAGGAAAGAGCGCCCAGTTACTTTAGAAGAAGCAAGAGCTCAAACACTTTGGCACCAGTTTGGAAATAAAGGAGAAACCAAAGAAATGTATTTAGAAAGATACAGGAAGGGGCAATTTGATTTCATCTTTAAAAATTTTAAACAAAAAATCGGAAACATACAATATTGTTCAGATTTACATTTGGAATTCACTGAAAACATGGAATTTATTCTTAAAAATCCAATTAAACCGGTTGGCGATACATTAATTCTTGCCGGAGATATAATTCCGTTTTCAATAATGAATCGTGCAGATGCTTTCTTCGATGATATATCAAAAAAATTCAAAATGGTTTATTGGATCCCCGGAAACCATGAATATTATCATTCCGACATTAATAATCGAAGTGGAAAATACTTCGAAACTATTCGCGACAACATTGCCCTCGTGAATAACGCTATTTTTTACAGCGATTACTTTGACGAAGATGGTAGGAATAAAGGATTAAGATTAATTTTCTCCACCTTGTGGTCGCATATTCCACCTCCAACTGAATGGCAAATTGAAAGAAGTTTAAATGATTTTCGCCTGATCAAGAATAAAGGATTCAGGCTATCGTCTGAACACTACAATCTATTACACAAAGAATCTCTTGAGTTTATAAAGGATGAGATGTCGAGACCAATAAAGCGTAAAACAATTGTCGTTACACATCATGTTCCTACCTTCTTAAATTATCCCGCGAAATATAAAGGCGATGATCTGAATAGTGCATTTGCAGTTGAACTGTTCGATTTTATTGAATCTTCAGGTATTGATTTTTGGATTTATGGCCACCATCACTACAACACCCCTAAATTCAAAATTGGAACCACCACAATGCTTACAAATCAGCTTGGTTACGTTGAGAGAAACGAGCATAAAGAGTTTAAGAACGATATGGTGATCATTCTAAATGATAATTCCCCAAATTTGACCACACCTTAGTAATCTTTTCAAAAATTCATCAGGTCGTTAGGAGTTACTTTCAAAGCCTTCGATATTTCATAAACAAAATAGACAGTTGGCGATATAGTTCCGGTCTCCAGGCGCTGGATAATTTGTTTCTGTTTTTTTCCGCATAATTTCGCCAACTCACCATGGCTTAAATTCCGTTCTTCCCGTATTTTCTTTATTTGCTTAGCTAGCTTTTTATTAAATGCCTGTTTTTCCATGAGGCTAATATAACAAATTTGTTATTTTACGACGACTACATATATGTTGTCGATTGCGAATATAATACCTACCTTTGTACTAACCGGAAAAACCTCGGCACCTTTTTGCGAGATATACCGCCTCTGTAGCCCAGTGTTTACAGGGGTTTCACGGAGGATCTTTAAAAAAAGGGGGGGGTCGACCAAAATGTGAGGTTTCCGGGACATCAATTAAAAACCAAAAAAAATGGAAACAATTCCCGAATGTTTTAAGCAAGTGACAATAGTTTTTATGTTGCTAATGCTTTTTTACCCGCAAAAAACCGGCATTGAAATAATAACTGAAGAACCCCCTCCGGATTATGAACCCGATTGGGATGAGTTTGGTTTATGCCCACGATTAAATCTAAGCGAATTCAGAAAGTTTCCAGGCTGCGAACATTATAGCGATGAAGAAGCCTTAGAAATAATTGAGGGCTTATATAAGCTAGGCCTCATCGGTTACAACGCTTACCTCAGTGAAAAGAACATTGGAATTTTTATTTCAGATAAATAACAAAACTAAAAAAACAGAAATCATGAGTTTAGATCATTTTAAATCATTTGCCAAAGCGCACGTTAAAAAAATAATCTCAAGTTTTGAGGTTTGGTTGTACACCCGCGTATCCAGTAGAGATCAAGAATCCAACAGAAGCTTAGAAAGTCAACGTGACGAAGGATATAAATATGCCCAAGCACACAATTATAATGTCACACTGCAATTTGGTGCTACTTACGAAAGCGCCAGCGGCGATTTTACCAGAAAGGAATTTATGAAGCTGATTGAAACAGTTCGTAAAGCAAAGAAAAAACCTTTCGCAATTTTAATTTACACTATGTCACGTTTTTCCAGAAGCGGAGGAGGAGGAATTTCATTGGCACATGAGCTTGTAGAGAATCTAGGTGTCCATTTAATTGAAGTGGCAACAGGTAAAAATACATTAACTGAAGAGGGAAAATTAGAAATCTATAACGGTCTTATTCGTGCGAGCCAGGATAACATTGATAGATTAAAGGTAACAATACCCGGAATGATAAAGATGTTGGAGAATGGTCATTGGTTGGGCAATCCTCCTCCTGGTTATATACACTTCGGTCCAAAAGTAAAAGATCCCTCACGTTATGCACCAACGCAACGCATCGAGAAAGGACCTGATGCAGTATTTATTCGCAGAGGATGGGATATGAAATTAACCGGAATGGGTGATCACCTTATTGTTGCTAGACTTTCGCAAATGGGTTATGTAATTACAAAACAGAAGCTCAGCGAAATTTGGCGTAATCCGTTCTATTGCGGCGTTAGCGCAAACAAATTACTCAACGGAAGAGTAGTGAAAGGTAACTGGGAGCGAATGGTTACTGATAGTGAATTTTTCAAAGTGCAGGAAATACTAAAAGGTAATCCCGGAAAGAGGCCGCATGAATTATCCAATCCGCACATACCCTTGAGCAGTTTTACTTATTGCACTTGCGGAACAAAGCTTACAGGCTATTATACCAGTACTCGCGGAATGTATTACTACAAGTGCCGAATATGCAAAGGCGTTTCAATTAATGCAGATACAACCGATCGTTCTAAGAATGTTGGCGCACACAAACTATTTGTAGATTTTCTAAAGAAATATGAGTTACCGGCGCATTTGGTTCCTGCATATAAAGCACAGGCTAAAAAAGTATATAGTCAGTTGAGCGGTGAAAAAATAATCGATGAAGATCTTGTAAACAGAGAAATAATCAAGCTACAAAGTGACCTTAAAAACCTGCATCGTAAGCATGCGCTGGAAGGATTAGACAAGGAAATTTATCTGGAGTTTAAACAGGAACTGGAGCAAAAAATAAATGAATTGAACCTCAAGAATGAAAATACGAACCTGAAAAGTTCGAACGTGGAAAAATGCATAAATATTTCTGCTGAGTTGGCTCAGAACCTCAGTAAATACTGGGCTTCCGGAGGCATGGACTTAAAGCTGCATTTGCAGAAATTAGTATTTCCCAATGGAATTATACTTGATACGAAAAATAGGGGAGTTCGAACGGAAAAAGTGAACATGATGTTCGATATAACAGTCAGCAAACAAGCACATTGGGAGACTGTAAATGAAAACTCCCAAGTGAATTTCACCTGGGAGTCTCCTTTGGTAGCGGGAGGAAGATTCGAACTTCCGACCTTTGGGTTATGAGCCCAACGAGCTACCCCTGCTCTATCCCGCACTATATTTTATCGAAGCTCAATTTCTTTTGCTTCTTCATTTCTACCCCTGTGGCGAGGTAAACTCGCCATCGCGAGTTTACCTCGCGACTCTATCCCGCACTATAGCAATAACTGTGTTGATCTACATTTAATTGCGAGGCAAAGATATATTTACTTTCTTTGTAAAACAAATAAATCTTATTAACAGTATTAAGCTACATAAAGCAGGTTTCGTCAACATCATCGGTTGTCCTAACGTAGGCAAGTCCACGCTCATGAATGCATTGGTAGGGGAACGTCTCAGCATCATCACCTCCAAAGCGCAAACAACTCGTCACCGTATCATGGGAATCGTTAGCGGTGAAGATCATCAGATCGTCTTTAGCGATACGCCCGGCATCATCAAACCATTGTATAAACTACAGGAAAAAATGATGCAGTTCGTTATCACGGCTCTTAGCGATGCGGATCTTTTTTTGCTGATCACTGATGTTTTTGAAGACATCGTTCTGGATGAAAATTACCTTAAAAAGCTTCAAAAGACACAAACACCCATTCTTCTTCTGATCAATAAAGTTGATGCAACTGTTCAAGATAAAGTACTCGAAAAAGTAAATGAATGGAAAGAAAAACTGCCTAAGGCTGAGATCATTCCCATTTCAGCTCTCCAGCGTTTTAATCTGGATCTGGTCATGCAAAAGATCATTGATCTGCTTCCTCCCGGTGAAGCATTCTACGATAAAAATGAGTTTACAGATAAACCGGAACGCTTCTTCGTAAGTGAGATCATCCGTGAGAAGATCCTTCTCAACTACAAAAAAGAAATTCCCTATAGCGTCGAGATCATCGTCAATTCATTTAAAGAAGAGGAAAAGATACTGCGTATTCAAGCCGATATAATCACTGAAAGGGAAACACAAAAGGGTATCATAATCGGACACAAAGGGGAAGCTTTGAAAAAGACAGGCATCATGGCAAGAAAAGAACTGGAAACATTCTTCAATAAACAAGTTCATCTTGAATTATATGTTAAAGTTGACAAAGATTGGCGAAACAACGATAAAAGACTAAAGAATTTCGGGTATTAAGCCTTCCTTTTTATTAATTTTAGAGAGCAGAACGGATACCGATCTTCTGTTCTGAATTACTAAGAGCTCTAAATGAAATCATCTCTGAAAATAGCAAGCACACTTCTTCTTCTAGCTTATAGCTTTCTGATCTCCGCTCAAAAACCCGTTTTATTGAAGGGTATCAAGGGAAGCGCTTTCATTGTTGGCGATATTAGCCCCAATCAGGCGAAACAACAAGCAATGAATGAGGCGAAGACACAGGCTTTGAAAGATGCGGGTATTGTAGAGCACATCAACTCCTATCAAATGCTGTTTAGCAGCTACAATAAGAACGATTATTCTCAGTTCTTCAGTTCAGATATTCAATCCGAAATACAAGGTGCCGTACAATCTTATACCGTTACATCTGAAAGAACGTACTTCAATACGGATAAACAGATCGTTTGCGATGTGGTCATGGATATTGAGGTCATCAAGTACGACACCAAGCCCGATCCGGCCTTTACAGTGAATACTGAAGGTATTAAAGCAGTTTATAATAATGGAGATAATCTGAAGTTCTCCATAAAAACGTCTATTGACTGTTATCTTCATGTCTTCAATATCACGGATTCCGAAGTTTCTCAATTCTTTCCAAATAACTATGAGAAGAAGTATCATTTGGAAAAGCAGAAGGAATACACCTTTCCTATGGCCGAGATCGATTACAGTCTGGGAAATGACAAGAAGAAAACAGAGACCAATCGTCTCATCTTTGTATTTACAAAGACTGACATTCCATTCATGAAAATGAACAAGGAAAGGATCACAACCAATGAAAACGTATTCAGCTGGATCTATTCCATCCCTCCGGATCAGCGAAAGGTTGAATACTATGTCCTGACCATTCAGAACTGATCTTCACAATTTATCTTATTTTTTGATAAATCGGGTTTAAAATGACTTAATAAGGTCTTATCTTTATCTATAGTCTATTCTTATTCATGATGTACAAGAAATGGAAATTCCGTTTAAGCCGAATAGGTTTTTATTTTCCATTTACCCCTTATTTTTTATTATTTGCTCTTGTTTCACTAGTGGGATATTCATGGTTGAACTCCCGGGCCCAGATCAAAGACTCTTCATTTTCGGCCATACTGGAACTCCTAGTTAGTGCTGCTCTTTGGTTTAGTTTGATCATTGTTTTTCTTGGCTTTGCATCTACTTTCTTCAATTGGATCCTGTTTAAGATCAAACTAAAAAACGGAAAAGTGCATTTTAAGATGGAAACGCAGACTTCCGATGACAGAACAGATCGCAGAAAGATAAAAATAGAACTGAGGCCTTCACTTAAACCTTTGTTGGGATTCATTCGCTTACGTATGATCTATGATAAAACCCATTTCTCCAAGAAATATTCATTGCTGGTTCCTTCTGACAGAAAGCTTTTCGATCGTAATTTGAATGGTGTTTTTTTATGGGACCTTCCTGAAATTCGTGAGTATTCGATTGAAACTTCATTGATCTATTTTGAAGATCTTTTTCAATTCTTCTCTTTTGTTGTACCGATCAGCACCAGCGAACGTATCTATACTCCTCCTGATAAAATAAATTCTAAAGAAGTACATGCTAATCCAAGAAAAACGGAAGAGACAAGTGTTAGAATAGACGAATTAAAAAGAGTAGAGGGAGAATTACTCCATTACAAAGATTTTGAAAGCAATGATGATGTGAGACGTATCGTTTGGAAGATCTATGCAAAGAACAAAGAGTTGGTGGTTAGAGTCCCTGAAGTACTGGATCCTTATGCCTCACACATTTATTTATTTTGTTCTTTTTATAATTCATTTTCTTTTCCGGAAACTGAAGTTATCAATGTTCCTTTTCTCAATTTTTATAAGAGAGCTGCATGGACCGTTTTCGATTCGCTTTCCAAAAAAGGATTTGAGGTGCGTTTCATTCCGGATCAAAGTGCAGGACAATTGAATTCAAATGACAACAAAGAGTTAGTTCGTTACGCAATAACATTGAGTAATTGGCAAAGAGAAATGAGTTTGAAAGAACTGGTGAACAGAAGAACAGCAAGCGTTGTTCTTATTTCCTCTTTAAGTGATCCAAATGAATTAAAAGAGCTTGTGGAGGAAATGGGATCGGAAGTGACCTTTCTATTGGTGAAACTCAGTGAATGTATGCATGAAAACAAGATTCGCGAATGGGTGAAATGGATCTTTGTTCAGGAAAATGAAACAGACAAGGGCCTATTGAAGGCTGCATGGAATTTATCTCCTTTGCGTCTAAAGATCCTGCAAAATGAAAAAGAACTTGAAAAGATCATTAAGGAACAAGATAGATCCGTCGTATTTCAAAGCAACCTAAGTTAAGAATGAAGATAGGAAGGTTTCATAGTTTCAAAAAAACAATAGCTCAGCTGGTTCTTCTGGTAGTGCCGACGATTGTCCTGACCGGTTTTCTGATCTGGAGACTCAATGCGTTTTACTCGATCCTGAACGATGCCTGGTTAAAACAGACGGTTTTTTTCGCATTCGGACTTTTCATCTCCGTTGTTTTCTATTCTTTTCGATTCCGGTTTTTAACTACAACAGTACTACTGTTATTGATCAATTTTGGAATTTACAAGGTGCTTGGAAGTATTAGTGCAGGGGAATTTGATGCCTTCTATTTTTCCGTTCAATTTCTCATTTTCAATATTCTATTTACAGGTGGCTGGCTCTGTGGATTTGGATTCAGCAGATCACGGTATTTTACACTATTGTTAAGCTGTGTTTTCTTGCTGATTCAACTTGTGCTGTTAAGTAAGACCAATGATTTTACAGCAGTTGGTTTGATCAATGCATCGGTACCATTGCTTGCTTATACATTTTACATCATTTATACAGCGGAGTTGATCCGTAATATGAATGAAGATGAACCTCGCTTCCTGATCTTCCTTCTCAAACGAATGGCAGGATTCTCTGTCCTCTTACTTTTGATCTTTTTTGTTGTATTCAATTTACTGGGTGGAAAATTTGAGGCAGTTGAGAAAGAATGGGGTGGAGCAAAGAATAATTCAGGTAAGGGGCAAGATGGTGGAGAATCCATGACTGAGAAAGGAAAGGGTGGGGGAGTGAAGAATAAAGATCAATCCAAATTGTCAGGCTCTTTAAGTAAGGATAAGCAACTCATCTTTGTGGCGAGACTGGATAATTATTTTTATGACGGAAGAACGCCCAATCCACTTTATTTCACTTCGCACTATTACACCAAATTCGACACGGCTACTCAAACCTTTGAGATGGATGATAAGGTTCCATACAATGATCTTTTTTCACCTGATCCTTCTCAAATTCCAATGTATTTCCGTAAGATCGATCAGAATATCATTAAAAATTCTTTGGCCACAAAAAGCAGAAAGATCGTCAGCGCTGATATCTATAAGGTACTTCTTTCTCCATCTTCTTTTCTGGCTCCGTCAACAGCATTTTATTGTCAACCTGTTACCGTTCCAAAAGAATACCGAGAGCAATATAAGAGTGCCTACACGGCTAAAATGTGGGTGAGTGAACTCAATAGTGCTTACTTCATCTATAACCCTGCCGGTAACTATCAATTGGAACGTTTTCAGGAATCCAGATTTGAGGAATTAAGGAAAGTGAAAAAGATCACAGGTCCGGATCAAAAATTCATGGATTACTACACCTACATGCCGAAAGATGCGGAATACAAAAAGATCACTAAGTTGGCAGATAGTGTAACAGCCATAGCAGAAACACCAATAGATAAAGTAATAGCCATCAGAGATTATTTTTTAAGCAAGGATGAATTCGGTCAGCCTTTGTATGCTTACAGTGATAATCCGGGTATCCCGGGACTGCCCAGTGCCAACAAACTCACTTATTTTCTTTTTGAGAATAGAAAAGGATATTGTGCTTATTTTGCAGGTGCGACTTTATTCATGTTGCGATCTCTTGGTATTCCTTCACGTGTTGTTGCAGGTTATTCCATCACTGACCGAAGCAGCAAGAATCCGGGATGGTATTGGTTCTATCAGGATCAAGCGCATGCCTGGGTGCAGGTATTCTTTCAAGAATATGGATGGATCGATTTTGACACAACCGTTCCCGATATTAATACACAACAAGCTTCTCAGCCGGATGGTACGCCACCAACAGATATGCCACAGAATTATTTTGTAGCCGATGGTGAATTGGTGGAAGCAGATACTGTAAAAAAGATAGTAGTGATAAAAACAAGTACAATCCTCTATCATGATACAGAATTTGTGCATTCAGCCCAAATAGAATTGCCACTGGATGCTTCTATCGCCAATGTTACTTGTGATACTGGGCAGATCAGCTTATCACGTATTCATAAAGGTGACAGGTTAACGGCAGTGTCACATGCAGAAGTACTGAAGACGATCTACACAGAACCAAAGGATAATTTTCTAACGGTGATCAATAAATTACCAAAACCTGTACCGGTTGATGAGATCAAACTCATGAAGAAAGAGGAGAAAAAGGAAGATCAGAAGAAAGAAGATGAAAAAAAGGAGGCCTTTCAATGGCTCAAGTTCATGAAGTATTCCATGTTATTGCTAGGTCTGTTTCTGATTTTGTTCTTTCTATCTCCTTTGTTCATCTGGTGGTATCTGCATGCTGCTGCAAAACGCGAGAAGAGGGGAGAAGCCTATCGTAAGAACCGTGCCATTTATTACTATCTGAATCAAATGGGCATTGAGCAGGGAAGTCAAACTCCTTCTGAATTTGCAGAGAAGATCGATAAGCAATACGATACGAATCTCAGAAATTTCAGTCTGACCTATCAGAAGATGAAATACGACAAAGGAAATTTAAGCGATACAGAAAGAGATCAATGTGAACGCTTTTATTTACCTTTCATCAGCAAGATCAAGAATTCATTTACTCTAACGAAACGCATAAAACTCTTTTTAAATATATACCATACCATTCATTATTTCACACGAACAAAAAACAATTAATATGGAAGACAATTCAATTTCAGTCGAAAAAGTTTTGGAAAAGATACAAAGCTTAAGTGCCAATATCGAGAAAGTGATAAAGGGAAAAGGTCCGCAAATACGATATGTATTGACAGCCTTGCTGGCAAAAGGACATGTTTTAATGGAAGATAATCCGGGAACCGGTAAAACAGTTATGGCGAAGACACTTGCAAAAAGTATTTCTGGTCAAAGTGGAAGTGGTGCCAGTTTCAAAAGGATACAATTTACGCCGGACCTTTTACCAATGGATCTGATCGGCTCTCATATTTTTGATGATGTGAAAAAAGAGTTTGTGTTCAAAAAAGGACCACTGTTCTGTAATTTGCTTTTGGCCGATGAGATCAATCGTGCATCGCCAAAAGTTCAGTCGGCTTTACTTGAGTGTATGGCTGAAAATCAGATCACGATCGGTGACACTACTTATCCCTTGGAAAAACTGTTCTTCACGATCGCAACGCAGAATCCCATTGAGATGGAGGGAACTTATCCTTTGCCTGCAGCACAATTGGATCGCTTTTTCATCAAGATCTATTTCGGTTATGTGGATGAGGAAACTGAACTCGAGATCTACCGAGATTACTTGGGCATTCAAAATAATCTGAATACCATTTCGCAGGTACTTTCATTGAATGATGTTATTTTTCTGCAGGAACAAACAGAGAAGGTGTTCATACATGATGAATTGGTAAAAGCAGTACGGAATATTGTGAGGGAAACACGCAAGCATCCTGATATCTCTTTGGGGGCCTCCACGCGAAGTGGAATTACCTTTCTGAAGTGTTTAAAGGCATTTGCAATTGTCAATGGAAGATCGTTTGTGACAGAAGATGATCTGCAGATCACGCAGGCGGTAATGGATCATCGCTTGATCTACCGAAATAAGGAAGCGAAAGCAAAGGCACTCGGACAGATCCTTGCAAAAGAGATGGACAGGCTGAGAAAATTGAATTTATCCGTTAATGGTAACGTTTGAGACAAAAAAGTAAAATACTCTTCTTCTTAATTTCAGCTTTCTGGCTTGTTTCTTCTTTAAAAGCTCAGGACCTGACTGCAGCTCGCTATGAGATCGATGCCAAACGAATTGGTGTAGATCCAGCTGAGAAGGACGCATTGCCAAGAAGCAGGGAGTTCTTGCGACTGGACAGCACCTATTATGTAGGCTGGATGTTTGAAGGTATCTATAAGTTTGAAAGAAGCAGTGATCTCATGGGCTATAGACAGGCCATCACTCCCCTTCGAAAAGCATTGCGCTTATTCGAAAAGGATTTCGGATATAAGATGAGGAATTTGTATTCTTCTTATACTTTCTTTCAGCAGAATTTAAGTCGTTATGATGATTTTTTTGTTCTTGTGAATGCGTTGAAATCTTCCTACAACAGCATTGAGATGCCGGATTCAACTATGGCTTTGCTGGATAAGATCGAGTCCTATCACTTTCAGAAAGATTTTTTCACAGTCTACAGCGAACGCTCGTGGATCTATCACCGAAATCGTTTTTATAAACAAAAAGATCATTCCTTCTTAATGAATAGTGTAGAGGAGAATGAGGTCATGGCATTTAAAAATTGTTATTTGCAGTTGGGTGAGATCACAAAGAACAAGGCTTTGAATGATGGATGGTACGGTTCTTATCAAAGCAATGAGGATTACATGACGGTGTATCATTATCTCGCATTATTGCATAACTACAACAGGCAATATGACAGCGCGGAATATTATTACAATATCCTTGCCGAAGGTGGAAGGATCAGTTGGAGTAATTATGCGAATATGATGCATGAGGTAGGAAATTTTTCTGATGCCATCACCTATTACAAAAAACCTCAGTTCAGAAGAAGATTTTCATTAGAAGAGGCCGATTATTATCTGCCGATGATGTTGATCTATGGCGGTAGAACAAAAGAAGCCTTGCAGATCTCTTCTCAAAAGATCACAGAAAGTGGATCCACTCCCGGATTTGGCTGGTATACGATCGGCCTGGCAAGAGGTTATTTGTACGATGGTCAGCTCGATAGTTGTGAATTTTATCTGGATAAGGCTGCAAATTTCAAGGAACTGCATATTAACACCACCTTAACGCAATCACAATATGAATTCACGATCAATCTCCTCCGTATTCAAATGATGGATAAGAAAGCAGCTCTCATTAAATTCCTGAATACAGGATGGTGGTATTCTCCTTCAGATCTGTTTGATCTGATGCTGATCAACTCCCAGAAATTAATGCTAGAGTACAATGTGGTGAATGCACTTGCCAATAATCCGGAAAGAAAACGCATTGTTTATGATCTGTTCTGCGCGGAAACCACGGTCACATATGATGAGTCCATGTATCTGCTCAAAGATTTTTCTCTTCCTTATTTCAGGAAGATGTACACCTATTATAGTTTGAATGACGTGAGAAACAAAGTAAATCGTTACTTCCGGTTCTTTGAAGCTAAATTCCTTTTTGAAGGAGGGGATGAAGAATCAGCCGCATCCGAATGCAAACTTCTTTTGGGGCAAACACTTCCTTCGGCTACATCACAGGAGAATGATCCCGATATAGCCGATGTTCCCAATGAGAAACTTTTTTTTGCTCGTTTGTTTGAAATTCTGGCTAATTCGGATGAGGACAACAGCGCTGTTTATTCCGTAAAAATGTATCGTTCTTTTCCTCAGCTGGTCCCTTTCAGTGGTGTTACAATGCCTTTGAATCTTAGCTATACTGGTTTGAATGACCAGGTAATTGAAAAGGTTCGTGGACAAATAGAAGATTGCAATATTGAATTTAGCAATGATCCAAATGCAATAAAGGCCAATATTCATTTTGAAAAGAAAAGTGGTTCCTATATGGCAGTGATCAATGTCATTGACGAATTTGGCAATGAAATAGTGAAGGACCAAAAGCTGATCTTTAAAGAAAACATGAAAGTTGGAGGAGAACTGGCACTCCGTTTATTCGCAAAAGGCGGTGCTTTGAAGTATTGAAGGAGAGGATTTGTCGCTTTCTCAGTATTATTTTGATTTTATGCCAAAACTCATAAATTTGCGTTATGATTCCCGAGCTTAAAGCACAATCCAGTAGCGACCGTCCTCAGATCGATTTTAATCTGAAGGATGGTATGTTAAGGATAGTGGGACGTTCCTTACCGGAAGATGCTTATACATTTTACAAGCCTTTTATCGAGTGGTTGAACGACTATATAGCTGAGCCTCCACAAATGACTGTGCTTACAATTGATCTGGAGTATTTCAATACAGCTTCAGCCAAACAGATCTATAAGATCATAAGTCTTGTAAATGATGTGACCAGAAAAGCGAGCGCCAAAGTAAAATGGCATTATGATAAAGGAGATAGAGATATGCTTGCTTCCGGACAGCGATTCTCTAAAATGTGTTCACTGGAGTTTGAATTCATCGAGAATAATTCCTAAACACTGAATCCGGTAATAAGGACGTCATCTGTTTGAAGATGCTCTCCTTTCCAATCCTCGAATGCCTTTGCGATCAATTCTCCGGTGTTGCCGGTACGAAGATCCGTTTTCAGAAGCAATTCTTCCAGTCTGGTAATAAGGAATTTTGAATTTGTTGGACCCCCGAACTGATCAGCAAATCCATCTGTGGTTAAAACAAATGAACTCCCAGGTTCTGCCGTATAACTAAATGTTGTAAAGGATTTACCAGCGCTTCCGAGGCTGCCCCCAATCGAATAAATATCACCCTGCAATTCCTTCAAGCCTTTTGAGTCCTTAACGAATATACTGTGATTCGCGGATGCATACTTGACTTGAGTTCTGTCTTTTGCATTCATGCAGATAAGGCTGATATCCATTCCATCATCCTGCGCAAATATATCAGCGTTCTGTTGTCTTAATGCATTTGTTATTCCTGTGTTCAATGCGCTTAAGATATCACCTGGTTCTGTTATGTCTTTTTGATCGATGATCTCATGAAGCATCGTATTTCCGATCATACTCATGAGCGCACCCGGAACTCCATGTCCGGTACAATCTGCTACTGCAAAATAGATGTTGCCTTTGTGTTCGGTGAACCAGTAAAAATCACCGCTAACTATATCTCTAGGAGAATAGAAAATGAAGAATTGATCCAGATTTGATTTTAAAAGATCAATAGGAGGAAGGATCGCGTTCTGAAGGCGTTTGGCATAATGAATGCTTTCTGTGATCAATCGATTCTTGGCCTCAATATTATTATAGGCCAATGTGATCTTCAGGTTTGCCTTTCTCTTTGAATAATAACTTCTTGCCAAGATCACACCAATGACAGCCAAAAGCACTAGACCTCCAATGGTGGCGAAGGTTAACGTGCGTTGTTTGTCCAGCTGAACATCCTGTACTACCTTATCGCTTTTCAGTTTTTCGATCTCCTTGTCTTTTTGCCCGCTTTGATAGATCATTTGCATCTGTTCGAGATTGCTTTTGTTCAAACGGTTCAGTACGGTATCCTTATGTGCAACATAAAGGTTGTAGAATTCATTGGATCTTTTAAAGTCGTTTTTCTTTTCGTATAATTTTGCAAGACGGAGAGAAGCTGTACTTAAACCCTGATTGTTTCCAATTTCTTTATACATTTCAAAAGCTTCAGTTAAATTCAACAGACTTCTGTCGTACTGTTCGGTTTCGTAATAGATCTCTCCACTTTTTTCAAGAGCGTCAGCAAAATCCTCATCAATCCTTTTTTCTTTCCGATAAGAATTCACAAGGTCATTAAGATAAGAGAGCGCTTTACGAAAATATTCAGTACGACCGGTGATGTGTGCTTTTCCAATATAGGCATCTCCCAAATTGGAATTCACCATTGATAGTGCACCGATAGTACTAGGTTTATCTTTGTAATGATTATAGGAAAGATTCAGTATCTGAATGGCTTTGTCAAATTCCTGCAGGTGAATATAGGCAATGGAGGCATTGCTGTAGGACATGTATAGCCAGTTCGTATCTTTCAATTCCTTTCTCAAAGCAATATTCTTTAAATGGAAACTCACTGCTTTGTTGTAATAAACCGTATCTCCAGTCAGTTTTCCCTTGCTCTGATAGAAATTTGCAATGTTGTTACAGCAAAACGCCATACCCATCTTATCATTGATCTCATCACAGATCTGCATTGCCTTGTAAGTGTATTCAATGGCTTTGTCATAGTTGTTCAGATCCCCGTAAAGAACTCCTATCTTTCTGTTTGCGGAGGCCTGATCACGTTTACCTTTTACTTTTTCAGAGAAATTCTTTAATTGCGTTAAAACTTCTATTGATAAAGATGGTTTTGTTTTCAGATTTCTGCCGAAAGCAGTTAGACGTGCCAGGATCACGGAATCATTGCCCTTGCAATTCAGAATTTCCTGAATGGTATCATGTACGTTCTGAGCTCGTATGAACGAAGAACAAAAAAAGAAAAGTAGTATCAGATTCTTTTTCAAAATTTCTATTTTATTTTTTTGATCAGGTTCTCTAAAATTGATATGGCACTTTGGGAAAGAACTGTACCGGGACCAAAAATAAAGCTTACTCCGTTCTTGAAGAGAAAATCGTAGTCTTGTTCAGGAATAACACCTCCGGCAACAACCATAATGTCTTCTCTCCCCAATTTCTTTAATTCAGCTATTACCTGAGGAATAAGCGTTTTGTGACCAGCTGCAAGGCTTGATACGCCAAGAATGTGAACATCATTCTCCATGGCTTGTCTGGCTGCTTCTGCTGGTGTTTGAAAAAGAGGACCAATATCAACATCAAATCCCATATCTGCGAAACCGGTTGCGATGATCTTTGCTCCACGGTCATGTCCGTCCTGTCCCATTTTCGCTACCATGATCCTTGGTCTTCTGCCATCCAGTTCAGCAAATTTATCTGCTAGCTGAAGTGCTTTAGAAAAATACTTATCTGTTTTCATTTCTTTACTGTAAACTCCGGAAACGGATCGTATGTTTGCTTTGTATCTGCCGTAAACAATTTCCAGGGCCATGGAAATTTCTCCCAAACTAGCTCTTACTCTTGCTGCATTCACTGATAATTCCAATAGGTTGCCCTTTCCTGTCTTTGCGGCTTCCGTCAGTGCATCAAGCGCAGCTTTTACTTTTGTATTGTCTCGTTCTGCTTTTAATCTGGCAAGTCTTTCCAATTGACTCTTTCTCACTTTCGCATTGTCAACATCAAGTATATCAATTGATGTTTTCTCTGTCGTTTGAAAGGCATTCACGCCGACAATAATATCTTTACCACTATCAATTCTTGCCTGTTTTCTTGCGGCAGCTTCTTCAATTCTTAATTTTGGTATTCCGGTTTCAATGGCAGCTGCCATTCCACCCAGTTTTTCAACTTCTTCGATCAAGGCCCAGGCTTTGTAAGCAATATCGTGTGTCAGTTTTTCGATATAATAGGAACCTCCCCACGGATCCACTACATTGCAAATACCGGTTTCCTGTTGCAAATAGATCTGTGTATTTCTTGCAATTCGTGCGCTGAAATCAGTTGGCAATGCGATCGCCTCATCCAATGCATTCGTATGCAGACTTTGCGTATGTCCCATTGCTGCAGCCATGGCTTCAACACAAGTTCTGGCTACATTATTAAAAGGATCTTGTTCTGTTAAACTCCAGCCACTGGTTTGACAATGTGTTCTCAAGGCCATGGATTTGGCAGATCTCGGATTGAATTGTTTCACGATCTTTGCCCAAAGCATACGCGCAGCTCTCATTTTTGCGATCTCCATGAAATGATTCATGCCAATTGCCCAGAAGAAGGAGAGGCGAGGGGCAAATGAATCAATATCTAATCCGGCTTGAATTCCTGTTCGAATGTATTCCAATCCATCGGCTAGCGTGTAGGCTAGTTCAATATCAGCCGTTGCACCTGCTTCCTGCATGTGATAACCACTAATAGAAATGGAATTGAATTTCGGCATCTTTTGTGAAGTGAATTCGAAGATGTCCGCTATGATCTTCATGGAATGTTTAGGTGGATAGATATAGGTATTGCGTACCATAAATTCTTTCAGGATGTCATTCTGAATGGTACCACTTAATTTATCCATGCTCACGCCTTGTTCTTCTGCTGCAACAATATAAAATGCCAGAATAGGAAGAACTGCTCCATTCATGGTCATAGAAACACTTATTTGATCGAGAGGAATCTGATCGAAGAGGATCTTCATATCCAGAATACTGTCAATGGCAACTCCTGCTTTTCCAACATCTCCTTCCACACGTTCGTGGTCGCTGTCATAACCTCGGTGAGTGGCAAGATCAAATGCAACGGATAGTCCTTTTTGTCCTCCTGCTAAATTCTTTCTGTAAAAGGCATTGCTTTCTTCCGCTGTGCTGAATCCGGCATACTGACGTATGGTCCATGGATTTTGGACATACATGCTCGAGTAAGGGCCTCTTAGGAATGGGGGTATACCGGCAATATAATCACAGTGTGTCGTTTCTTTGAGATCTTCAGAGGTATATTGACCTTTTAATTCGATCTGTTCAGATGTAACAAATTGTTCCGTAGAAATAGGTGAACTCTTCTCTTGTTCACAACGGTATTCTATTTTCGAAAAATCTTTACGCATTTTATTTTCTCGCTTCAATTGACTTTCACTGCTCTTTCCTGTTCCTCAAATAAAAGAGCAGGACGGATCATTGCAATTGGTTCAACATCTTTCTTTTTGAATTTGTGTAGTTTCCACGCGGGAATTTCTTTTTGATTCTTATTCTGAAATTTATTCACTCCCACAAGTGTTTTCTTACCTTCTTTTACATCATTCATTAAAAGTTGCGCATCTTCTTCAATCATCGTTTGTATCACGCCTTTCTTTAAGCAATTCAAAAATCCATCTTGTGATTCTATCTTCTTGAAGAGATTCCATGCCTGATCAGCCAGATCTTCTGTTAGCTGTTCAATGTAGTAAGAACCGGAAGCGATATCGGCCACCTTATCCAGATAACTCTCTTCTCTCAGTATATGAGATTGGTTTCTTGCTATCCGAGAAGAAAATTCCTTTTTGCCAACGAATCCCTGGTCGTAAGGGAAAACGCAGAGAGAGTCACATCCTCCGATCACTGCACTCATGGCCTCTGTAGTAGTACGTAAGAGATTTGTGTGAGCATCCAGCGTACTTTTATTCAGTAAGGCAGTTTGTGCATGAAGGTGTAAAGGAATTTCAGTTCCATATTGTTTTTGAAGTAAGGTAT
>Ga0268298_10002918_pt1 | contig 18100 bp, 12 predicted proteins | sample WWTPWeurt_MetaG_FD_194462 | JGI IMG/M metagenome (GOLD analysis project Ga0268298, IMG submission 194462) | Activated sludge microbial communities from WWTP in Nijmegen, Gelderland, Netherland - WWTP Weurt | ecosystem: Engineered > WWTP > Aerobic digester > Activated sludge | place...
TTCCATAGCCCCAAAGCGAATTTTTCATCGGAAAAGCCTGTATCCACGGGCGCATGACAAATTCACCCTGCGCGTAATAGACACCGCGCGAAAGCGCGAGCAGCAACAGCTGGTAGGCGCGTTCGCCCTGCGGATATTCGCGCATGTACTCGTCGCCGAAATGCGAACTGTAGTGCATGGGTGAAATCACGTCGAGCACCCGCCCATAGACCTCGAGATCTTGCCCGATAGCCCCCGGCACACGGTACATACCATTGTAACCGTAGATATCCGCACCGATAGGCAAATGCGTCGCCCCGCGCACCCCGACAAGAAAGTTCTCGAGCGCCTCTGATGCATAATAGTCGGTGGTCTTGTGCGAATAGCGGCAGCGCCCAACTGCGCCGTCAGAGGGAAACCGAATATAATCGAGCTGAATCTCGTCGACGCCACGCGCTGTGAGTTCTTTGACGAGCGGCACATAATATTCGCTGAGCAGATTCGGGTTATAGGGGTCTATCCACCTTTCACCGGGCACCCCTACCCACTTGCCGCCGCCGGCATCGCGAATTGCATACCCTTCGCGCTCAAAAAGTTTTGGGTCTTTAAAAACCACCAGCCTCACGACAACGCGTTTGCCGATCGCATGCACTTTCTCTACCACATCGGCAAGCTTATAGAGCGGACGCACGGCACCAATCGCTTTCGCGACCGGCACCTCTGAATCGTAACGCAAGATGCCGTTGTCATCTTTGACGTCGATGACGAGGCCTGTCCAGAAATCGGTCTGCAGCTCTTTTAGAACAGCTGCCTGCCTTTTGTTCCAGTTGAAGCCCGAGGTATAGAGCAGGCGCTGGTTCGCGGCATTCTGCATGCGCGCTTTTTTCTCGGCAGTCAGAAACGAGCGGTGCGCGCGATACGTGATGAGGTTGCCGTCGCGGGCTGTGAAGGCATAGGCGCCGTAAGCTGCGATATCAGAGACGAGCGCCGAATGCGGTGTAAAAGTCCATCGAGGATTCATGAGCGACCCAGACCAGATTCCCCTGCGGCAAGACAGCACCGCATTTTCATCAGACACAGCGCTTACCGAAGTGCAGTCGTCAAAATTTTCATCGAGTTTTTCAATCACGATTCTTTGAAAACGTTTTTCGCCAGGCTTTCGCCGGTAGAGCGCCGGCCTGGGCCCCGTTGCAACAATCAGGTCGCCGGCTTGCATCTCGTAGACGGCCTGAACTTCTTCGTAGAGAAAATGCGATTTGTCGTGCGGCTTACCCGGCAGACCTGCGTTCGCGCTCGTGAATTTGAGCGCCAGCGGTTTTTTGCCCGTGATGGCCGCCTCAAGCGCCGCGTCGCCCAACGGGGCGACCTCGAGCCCGTTCACCGAAGTCCCGAGGTAGAGGTTCGATTTACCCCGGTGGATTGCCGTGAAGATGACTGCGCGCCTGAGGTTAATTTTGACGGGTTGCCAGAGCGGGGCCGCAGCCCCGCTTCTCAGCAGAATTTCGTGCTTGTGCGTTAAGAACTGCGCGCGGTTGTCGAAAGCATAGACGCGGCGCTGGTTCGCCGTGTCGAGGGCCATCGGCACTTTTTGTACGCTCTGCTGTACCCAGGTTTTGCCGCCGTCGTTCGACTCGAGAACGCCACGATTTGACGTACCGATGAGCAGCCTGCTACCAGAGGCAGTTGCAGCGGTAACGTATGTGTCGGCTGCAAAACCGGCAGTTTCTGCCCGCCCGGCTCGTGAAAACCCGGCGTCGCGCACTCGAAAATCATGTTCAACGGCAAAACCCGAAGCGCGTTCGGCCAAAGGTGCCGCGGCAGCCGGCGAGCACGACATGGCCACCACCAGAAATGCGGGGCCAAACAGCCGATGTTTGCGGAAAAAAGAACGAGAAGCCGGCGTCATGCTTTCTTGCCGAGGGCAATCCACACAAGTTTCAGACCAATAATCAAAAAGAGCGGCAGATAGATGAACGCGACCAGCGGATTATAGTCAACGGTTAAGTGGCGGCCGATCAACGCCAGAAAGCCAAGATAAAAAACAAGACCGATCGCTGCGACGCTGCGCGTGATTCTGGCCCGCGTCGCTTCGGCGAAGAGTCCATTTAAGACTTCAATCTTCAGCGCTTCACCGCGCGAGAGCGCGATTGACCCACCGAGCAGCGCAGCGACGAGCATGAGGTGCGACGGGTATTGCGATAAGACGTCAACCAGCGACACCGACCATGAAGTGGCGCTGAACAGGCGCAGCAGAATAACCGCTAGTGAACAAAGAATCAGCAGCGCAACCGCCAGGCCCGCGATCGCGAGTTCGGCCCGGCGAAATAGTGGCATCGGTGACGAAGACTGCTCTGCCATGCGGCTAAACGACCCTCTGACTTAACGCGTCAAATAAACAATTTGCGGGGTGAGTCGAAGACCCGAAAAGGCAGCATGGGTGAAGAGTTTCAGACAGCAAAATCGGCACGCGAATTTGTCGGCCTACCCGATATGAATGCGATGGTGCCGGCAACAGACGCGCGCCAGCGCAACGCTTTCGACCCCTCAGAACGACTCACGCTCAAAGAAATTCGCGAGCTCGATGAAAAGTATGTGCTGCAGACTTACGCGCGCATGCCCGTTGCCTTTCAGTATGGTGCGGGCGATCACCTCTATGATACCGAAGGCAAAGAATACATCGATTTTCTGAGCGGCATTGCCGTCACGGCGCTCGGCCACGCGCATTCAGACCTGATCGCTGCGCTGAACCAGCAGGCCGAGATGCTGTGGCACACCTCTAACCTGTTCTATAACCAGCAGCAGGCGCAGCTTGCGCGCGCGCTCGTCGAAATTAATTTTCCCGGCAAGGTCTTTTTCTGTAATTCGGGCACCGAAGCAAACGAGGCTGCGCTCAAGTTCATGCGCGCTTATGGTCAGACGAAATCTCCCGCGCGCCAGAAGGTGGTCGCGGTGAAAGACGGCTTTCACGGCCGCACGTTTGGGGCGCTTTCGATTACCGGGCAAGACAAGATTCAGAAAGGTTTCGGCGAAATTCTCGGGCACATCGAATTTGTCGCCGCCGATGACATCGCGGGCCTTTCGGCGGCAATCGATTCAAATACCTGCGGCGTCATTTTTGAACCCGTGCAGGGCGAATCGGGCGTGATTCCGCTTTCATCAGACTTTCTAAAAATTGCGCGTGCACGCTGCAACGAAGAAGGCGCTCTGCTCTGCTTTGACGAGATTCAGATCGGCATGGGCCGAAGCGGGCATTATTTTGCTTACCAGCACTACGGCGTGCTGCCCGACATCGTGACCATGGCCAAAGGCCTCGGCGGCGGATTTCCCATAGGCGCGATGCTGGTCGCTGAAAAACATTCTGCAGTCTTCGAAAAAGGCATGCATGGCACCACATTCGGCGGCAACCACCTTGCAACGGCAGTAGCGTATGAAGTGATTCGCACCATAGAAGCTGAAAAGATTCTCGACCACGTCAAGGCATCGGCGCGCTACCTGACGAGCGCGCTCACCAAACTTCAGGAAAAATATCCCGATAAGATTACCGAAATACGCGGGCTCGGCCTTCTGATCGGTATCGTCTTCAAAGACAGCATTGAAGCGCGCCCGCTCATCGAGAAAGCTCTGCAGCTCGGGCTTATCGTCGGCCGCGGCGGCAATTCGGTGCTGCGCCTCGCCCCGCCGCTCAACGTGCGCAAACCCACGATGGATGCAGCCATAGAAAAACTCGACCAGCTCGTGGCTGGCATTCAACTTCAGGCGTGAAGCTACCCGGCAAGATTGAAGTTCCGGTTGCGGGGCATCGCTATTGGGTCACCTACCTCGATCAGATAGCCGACCTTGCAACCACGATAAAGACCGAGCGCTCGCAGTTTGTGCTGATCGACAGCACGGTCGACCGCCTGCACGGCAAGGCATTTCGCCGTGCCCTGAAGGGCACACAGTTTCTCGTCATAAAAGCGGGTGAAAAAAGCAAAAGTTTCGCGGCGCTCGAGGCAATTGCCGAGCAGCTCGTGAAACTCGGTGCGAACCGCTCATCTGAACTGATTGCCATCGGCGGCGGTATGGTCGGCGACCTTACCGGGTTTCTCGCAGGCATTTTCATGCGCGGTATTCCCTTTGTGCAGGTGCCGACAACCCTGCTCGCGATGGTCGACTCGTCAGTTGGCGGCAAAGCTGCGGTTAACTTAAAGGCGGGAAAAAATCTCGCGGGGGTCTTTCACCAGCCGCGCGCGGTATACATTATTCCGTCAGTGCTCGAAACTTTGCCCGCGCGCGAACTCAAGTGCGGGCTTGCCGAAGCGATCAAGACGGCTCTCATCAGCGAAAACGATTTTGTCACCGAACTCGAGCGCCATAGTTTTGCGCTCGCGGCCGGTTCAACCGAGCTCAAGGCAATGGTGTCTGCGGCCTGTATTACCGTTAAGGCCGCGATAGTCGTGCAAGACGAACGTGAACAGTCGATTCGGGCGTTTCTGAATTTCGGCCACACGCTGGCCCACGCGCTCGAGGCGCAGGCAGGCTACAAAGGCATTCTGCACGGCGAAGCAGTCGCAATCGGTATGCGCTTTGCCGCATTGCTCTCTCGCCGGTTGGGATATCTAACGCAAGCCGACGAGCAACGCATCACAAATCTGCTCGCCCAATATGAATTGCCTTTGACGCTTGCCGATTATCTGCGTCTGACACGCCAGAAAACTGCGCCGCAGCCTAAAAAGCTCATTGAGCTCATGCGCTCTGATAAGAAAAACAAGGGTAAGGCGATACGATTTGTGCTGCTGAATGCCCCCGGCGAAGCACGCCTGCCCGAGCCAGTGCCTGAGCAAGAACTGCTTGCGAGCCTGAAAGAATTTCAGGCGCTAGTTAGAGATGAACGGGGGCGATAATAGAAACATGCGCATAACCGTAGTCAACGGCCCTAACCTCAACATGCTCGGCAAACGCGAATCGGGCTTTTACGGCACCTTCACCCTCGCCGAACTGGAAAAGCAGATTCAGGCGCATACGCAGGGTCGTGCCGAAGTCGTGTTTTACCAATCAAACCACGAGGGCGAGCTCATCACGTTTCTGCAGAAGCTGGGTGAAAGCGACCGGCTCATTCTGAATGCCGCTTCGCTTACGCACACAAGCATCGGCATTCGCGACGCTTTGAATGCCACCAAAGTGCCATTCGTCGAAGTGCACATCAGCAATGTGTATGCGCGCGAAGAATTTCGCCAGAAGTCATACCTCAGCGATATTGCGCGCGGGGTGATTGCTGGGCTCGGCGCCGACGGTTACCTCGCTGCTGCCGACTATTTCATCAGAAACCAAAAATAATGAACCAGCCGCTGATCAGCAAAAAAGCCGACGGCAGCTATGAGCTGTCAGAAACGGGCCTCAACCGCGCTTACATGATGACGATGCAGCGCCTGCTCGTGCACTATGCGCAGCAGGCATTAAAGACGCCACCGGCAGACGCGCAGGTGCTCGGGCAAAAACTGCCGGCGTTTATCGCGCAGGTGATCAAGAAGCTCGACGATTATTTTGATCAGCTGCCCCAGTTCGCCGCCTTCATTAAAGAGCCCAACGCTTCGCGGCTGGGTGCATATATCGGGCAGAACTTCATGCCACAACTCGAGAAAGTCAAAGACAAGCTGCTCGAAACGGAAATACCAAAATTCAAGACCGAATATGAGAATCCTTACCGGGTGCCTTCAAATGACCTGATCATGCTGTTCTCAGCAGATTTTCAGAAAGCACCGCCTCTGACCTACAAACCGTTCGACCCCGAGGCAGAAGCCGAAGAGAAGCTGAAGGCTTCAGAACTTGTGCTGCCGGGTGAAGCGCCTGCGTCTGCGGGGCCGAAGCCGCAACCCGGCGAAGTGCTGCTGAACAAATATGCATCGTACTTTATCACAGCGCGCCCCCTGACTTTCGTACCCGACACCGGCTCGGGTGACGACGACGCCGGTGATGCCGCGCAGCCGTCGGTACCACAGCAGCTGACTTTCAGAAATTTCGTGCAGATCGTCAATACCGTGGGCCGGTTCATGAAGATGGGTGACCAGCAGGGTTATGCAAAGTATTACGGTACTTTGCCACCAGTGCAGCAGGCTGCGTATACGTATTACACGCTCTTTCAGAAAGCAGCGCAGCAACAAGACGTCGCGTGGTCAGATGAAATTCACAAGGTGATGCAACGCAGCAAGCTCGACGCCGGCCAGGCGAACAAGCTCAAAGATGAAGTCGAAGCCTACCGCCAGGTGGCACAAACAATTCAACGCGCGCTGGCCGCAGCGCAGCAAAAGGGTATGCCCGCCCCGCTCGCCCAGAGCCTTTACCCGCAACTCGTTACAATCTTCGAAAACACCGGTGGGCTGGCAGAAAAGCGCACCGCGCTGAAAATGTCGCTGCTGCAGGTTACGGTGCCTGCGGCCAAAGAAGCGATCACCGCCATGCTCACGGCCCTGCTCGAAGAGCTCGCTGACCTGTATTCGCTGCAGTGACAAGCGACTCGCTGCGCGCGCGCCTCAATGCCTATCGCGGGCCGGCAAAAGCCGCTGCGCCCGCAACGCCCGTTGCCGCGCCCTCGCACCAGACAGAATCGTTGTACGCAAAGCACCCGGTTACGCAGGCCGACCTCTCATTGCCAGAATACGTCGCACTCGATTTTGCCGCGAATACGCACCGCTCTGAATTGCTCTTTTTTGACCTTGAGTCAACCGGCCTCGGCTCGGGCGAAGAAACCTACCCTTTTCTGATCGGCGCCGCGGGTGTGACGGCAACAGAAACAAGACTGCAGCTGCTGTTTGCCGAATCGCCTGCAGATGAGGCGGATATCCTACGAGCCTTTACCCGCCTCGCTGAGCAAAAGACGCTCGTCACTTTCAACGGCAAATCATTCGACCTGCCGCTCGTGGTTCGCCGCGCACAGCGTTATGGCATCGACACGTCGCGTGTGGGCCTCAGGCACGTCGACCTCTACCACCTGATTCGCCGCATCTACCCCGAAAAGCCCTCTCGCCTGATGGACGCCGAATCGCGGCTTCTGGGCTTCACGCGCGAGGGTGATGTGCGCGGCGCAGAAGTTGCGCAGGCCTATTTCGAATATCTGCATCTGGGCCGTAAAGACGTGAAAGATAAAATCATTTACCACAACAGCGTCGACGTACTGTCGCTCGTGAGTCTCTTAAAGATGGTATCAGAGGCATTCACCGCCGCGCGTACCGGCAATACGGGCTGGGCTTACAAGGTACACCGGCACAAAAGTGCAACACCGCAAAACACGCGCACGCTGTTGCTTGACCGCGGCATCGCCAATCTCGATGCGCGCGATCTTGACCTGCTCAGTGAAACTTACCGAAGAGAAAAGAACTACCATAAAGCCGCGCGGCTCGCTCTCAGAAGTTACCGCACCGGCTATGCTGCTGCGGCGGTCAAAGCCGTACGCCACATGCGGCGTATCAAAGGTAAAGCCGCGAGTGCCCGGTGTCTTGCGCGCTACGCGCTCATGCATGAAGACGAACGCGTACAGCGCCTGCTGCTGCCTTACGCAGATTGATTTTCGGTGAAAACAGCCGAAGCTATCGTGAGTTTTTTGGCAAAAGCTTTGCCGCGCCACTAGTTCGTTGCACGTCGGGGTTCATCGAATAGACTGACATTCCCGGCGCAAGAATCTGCGCATAACGGTCAAAATAAAGAAATTGTTTGATCAGCAGCGCAAATTCGCGTGGAATTTTAAGTCCGTTGTCGCGGGCGACGCCGACAATTTGCAGCATCATCTGGTTGAGATCACCTTCATCAACTGCGATCTGTTCGCCGCGCTGCACCGCTTTTTCGACTACCTTACCGAAACTGTTCACCTGCTCGAATACCGCACGCAGTTCGGCGGCAAACTTTTCTTCTTCGACCTTCTGCCCCCCACCGCCCGTTGCGTCGAGGCCAATCAGCGAACGCGCGATCATGCGATAGTCTTTTTCACCCACGCCCTGAACCAGCATCCACAGTGATTCGAAAACTTTGGGGCTGAAGCGCCCGACAATGCCAAAATCAAGAAAACCAATTCTGCCGTCTTCGAGAATCATGAGGTTGCCCGCGTGCACGTCGGCGTGGAAAAACCCCACGAGCGCGAGTGACTGAAACCAGGTCGAAAGCGCCTTTTCGAGCACCGCACGCGGGTCGCGCGCATATTTGCGCACCACTTCAAGGTCGGTCAGCGGTGCTCCATAGAGCCGCGACATCGTCAGCACGCGCTTGGTGCTGAGCTGCTTCACTACGCGCGGCGTGACAACCTCTGCCTCTTCGGTGTCATCAAGAAACTTCTGGAACTCGGCGATATTCTTGGCTTCTTGAATAAAGTCGGTTTCATCGGCCATTGAGCGGCCAAGTTCGTGAATGACATCGGTGACACCCACGCGCTTCGTTTCAGGCAAGAGTATCTCGAGCAGCCGCGCGGCAAAAGACATGAGCCCGAGGTCGGCATCCATTTTGGCCTCGATATTCGGGCGCTGAATTTTCAGTACAACACTTTCGCCGGTTGCGAGTGTCGCCGCGTGCACCTGCGCGATAGACGCTGACGCCAGGGGTATCTCTTCAATAGAGCGAAAGTGTTTGCGGTAGTCTTTACCCAAATCGGCGGCGAGAACCTTCTCGATATCGGCAAAATCGACGGGTGTGGTGCGGTCGAGCAACGACTGCATTTCGGTCACGTAAGAATCGGGAAATATGCCCGGCGCCGAAGCGATAAACTGCCCGAGTTTGATGTACGTCGCCCCAAGCGATTCAAAAATACGGCGCAATTCGCGCGCCGTTTCAGGTGCACCAGGGTTCGAAACCACGCGCGTAAAAAACTGTGCATGGCGTGCGAACACGATCGAGGTCTGCGCTACACGCGCAGCAGCGCTCACCGAAATTTTCAGATCGTCGACAAGGCCCATACCCGACGCTTAGTGCGCCGACGACAGTATGCAAACCTTTTTTATGTCGATGAGTATGCGCGGCTTCAGACGCGAATCGCTTTTCTGCAGCCGCTCATAGGCATCGAGTTCGCTGCGGCGCTTCTCGCCGGCAATTTTGGTAACCGAGCCCGCGAATTTGTCGCCATACCAGCGCAACTTGCCGCGCTGAATTTCAAGCCGCTCTTCAATCTGCGATTTGCGCGCCTCTGCCGAATCGACGATGCGCTTATGCCAGTAACTTTCTGACGGTCTCACTTTCGCGATTATCGTGCGTATGTCTTCGCGCAGTTCAGCTTCGATTTTACTAATCGCACGCAGTACCACCGCCTGCAGATAATCCGTATCAACCTGCGTTGGCAGCGTGTGGGCGGCGGCAACCGAGCCACAGATATCTTCAAGCGCCGCTGCGTCATGTTCGCTGCGTGGCACGTACACACGGTACATGCGCTTATAGCGTTTGTCGAGTTCGAGCGAGAGCGAAAAAAAGAAAAGCATGCCGTCGCGCTGTGCATTCACCCGCACGACGGGCGATTTATCTGCGGCTGCGAGAATTTCTGCCGCGCAGGTGTCGATATATTCGTGGCCAAAGGCGAAAAATTCCAGATCAACGCGCTTCGTCGCGAGATCGTGGTCGAAAGTGCCGCGGCGAACCATCTTGTTTTTCACCCCATCTTTGGGCGCTTCCCGTATCTCAACGACCGCTGCATCAGACTTCACCGCCATGCCCGTTTGCGCCGCATAGTCGGTGATGAGCGCTTTGAGCTCGCTGCCGCTTTGCCGCCCTTCTTCGCTGTCGTGCGCATGCCTGAAAGCAGCGAGGTTAAAGCTCATGTGCTCGGTTGAAATAAGCCTGTCGACGTTGCGCAGGTTCTCTTTCGCGAGAAACAGGCTGCGTTCGAGTTCTTCGTTGTGTTCGCGCTTGGTCTTTTTTGCGCCCAAAAATGCCATAAGACTGCGCCCGAACTTGTATTCGCTCTCGAATGCGCCCAGCAGAGTGTCAGAAGGGCCCAGCGCATTCTCAAACAGCCGTATTTTTTCTTCGAGCACTTCGACGACGCGTTCGGCCACGGTGTCGCGGCAGGCAAAATTGACGATGTGCACATCGCGCAACTGACCAAACCGGTGAATGCGGCCGATGCGCTGCTCGAGTTTCAGCGGGCTCCAGGGCAGGTCATAGTTAATAAGGCAGGCGGCGATCTGCAGGTTACGGCCTTCGCCCCCGGCTTCTGTACAGATAAGAATGTCGATATCGTCGAAGAAGCTGCGAATGGCCGCCTCTTTCTGCTCGAAATTTAAGCCGCCGTGAAAACCGGCGACCTTATAGCTCTTGAGGTTTTCGGCAAGGTATTCGAGCGTTGATTTGAACTGCGTGAAAATGACAAACTTCTGGTGGCCCATGCCGCGCATGGTTTTGAGCGTCTTTTGCAAATGCTTCAGCTTGCTGTCAGACTGTATCTTTCGCCCAAGCACCGCCAGGTGCGTCAGGTGCTGAATCTCTTGCCGCACCTCTTGCGGGTTAATGACGCCGGCTTCTTCGAAACCCTCTTCTTCTTGAAACTCACGCACGGCTTCCATGACGTCTTCGCTTTCGGCGATTTCGTGCATCACCCGAAAATACAGGCCTTCGAGCCGCGCGCGCCGGCCGTCAAGTGCGCGCAACAGTGCATAAGGCGACGAATCGAGCAGCTTCTGAAAAACAATCATGATGAATGATTTCAGGTTCTCGCCGCGCGATAGCGCCCGGTTGAATTCGGTTTTGACGTATTCGGTCGTACGATCATAAAACTCGCGTTCTTCGCGGCCGAGATCGATTTTTACAGTTTTGGCAAACCTTTTGGTGAAGCCACCGACGTCGATTTTTCTGCGGCGAATCACGACCGGTGCGAGTCTGTCGCGCAAGAGTGATGCATCTTCAGCGAACTGCGTCTGAAAAGTCGCTAGCGGGCCCAGAATATCGGGGTCGATCAGTTGTATTAAGAAGAAAATTTCTTCGAGTTTACCGCGAAACGGCGTCGCCGAGAGCAGCAAGAAGCCTTCAACAGCAGCACTCATCGCATTGGCAAAGTGCCATGCCTGTGTCACCGTATTCGCGTCACGCCTCAGGCGGTGCGCTTCGTCAAAAACCACCAGATCGAAATTTGCGTTCAGAAACTGGTCGAGATAACGCTCGTCTTTCGCGAGGTCGATCGACACCAGAAACTGGTTACCGTTCTGCAGCGCCGCCGGCTTTCGCATCGCATCGCCGTTTAGAATTACAAACTCTTCGGCAAATTTGGTGCGCAGCTCTTGCTGCCACTGCGCCATGAGCGGTGAAGGCACCACGATCAGAATTTTTCGGTAACCGTGCTTTAGCTTCAGCTCTTTGAGAATCAGCCCGGCTTCAATCGTCTTGCCAAGCCCCACTTCGTCGGCGATCAGAAACCGCGGCCGCGACGCCGACACAACCTTCAGCGCGGCCTCAACCTGGTGTGGCAGCAGCATCGTGCGCGAAGATGAAAATACCGCCAGCGGGTCGCGGTAATAACGCTGCATCAGCGCCCACAGCCGCGTAAAATAACCGGTGAGCGCAGCTTCGGCAGCTGCGGGTTCGGCCGGCATAGCCGGCATGCGGATAGAGACCTGAAGCTCTTCGCTGCCGCCCGTAAGCGTATGCAGCACCGTGCCCTTCTGGTCGAAGGCCTCAGGACTCATGTCAAAGTTGAGTTTTCCCTGCATCACGAAGAGACATAATACGGCCCCGTTTTGTAACGTAAAGGGTTACTGGCCCCGACGGGCAAAAAAACGCAGAAAAGTGGGATATCCCCCTTTCTGAAAAAACTATACACCTCAATATAGTTTTTTAGTAGACACGACAACTCTATTTAATTAACGATCTTTTTATCCTGTGTTTTTGGCGCCAGACGCCGTTAGGAGGAAAAAATGGAAGTAAAAAAAATCGCGGTCAATGAGACCGCTCAAAGAGTGAACGAGAAAACTGAGCAATACCTCAATACACTCGTGCGCGCATACGATCAGGTGCTCGGCACCCTTCACCTCGGTGGCCGCAAGGCCGATTACGACGACACGAACTATGAATTTGTCGGCGGCGCCAACGACGAACTGCGCAAGAAGCACTACGACAAAAGCCTGCGCCTGCTGTGGAAAGCCGAACAACACGCTTCATGGTCGAGTTTTCACGACCTCAGCCGTGACGAAGAAATGCTCATGAAAATGGCTGACGACGCGCTGAACGAAAGCGAAAAACGTGAAGTCGAACGCATCAAAACCGCCGAATTTAAGGCCCTGCTCGACCGCGAATACACCCCTGCGCAGAAACAGGCAATCGTGAATATTCTTTCACTGATCGGCCATGGCGAAGCCTATGCATGGCTCGTTTCAAACGAAGTGCTGCGCGACGTCAAAAGCACCGGTGCAAAAGCGGCGCTCACCATGCAGGTTCTCGAAGAAGCGAAGCACTTTGTCGTGCTGCGCGAGCTCATCATGGCGTTTGGCATGGAGATTCCCCGTTTACCAGTCTACGAATATGTGATGCTCGAAGGCACCCTCAAGGCGAAAGGTCTTGAAAAATTCTTCGGCATGAACGTGCTCGTCGAAGGTATTGCACTCAGCATCTTCGGCGCACTCAGCAAATACCCGGGTCTTGAAGTTTTGCAGATGTTTCACCTCGACGAATCACGCCACTGCGCTCTGCCAACCAACTACCTGAAAACGCAGCCGCTCACCTGGTGGGAGAAGAATAACCCCGCTTCAATGGTGAAACGCTTCATGATGGTTCTGCCCGCGATTCCACTGGCGATGAAGATGGAAAAAGACTTCGCAGAACTCGGCATCGACGTTTTCGAATTCGGCGGTTCGCTGGTGCGCAAGGTGATCAACCTCGCCTACCGCGTCGGTTTTCATCTGCCGCTGCCACAAGAAAACATGAAAGCGTTCGTGAACTATATGTTCAACGCCTACTGTTCGGCGACGCGCGAAGGCCACAACTTTCGTGAGTTTCTCGACGCCGAATCGACGCTGGGTGAGGCCGAACTCGCCGTCGAGCGCGAAGTTTTCGGCATCGCCAGCTAAGGGTTAATCTTCGTATTAACTTTCTGATGCTTCAGATGCCGCTTCAGCATCAGGTGGCGCGCCAGCGAGGGAAAATGCCTCGCGACAAACGCCACAGTGCGGTTCATAAAGCCCGGTGCGTGCTCGCGCCGGGTTGATTCAATCAACTTCAAGAGTTCAGCTGCCACTTTTTCGGGCGGCATGCGCGAAACGTCAGAGCGCGGCGAATTGCCATCGGTAACGGTGTTGGCATGAAACCGGGTTTCGATACCTGCGGGGCGCAGAATCTGTATGCGAATCGGGCTCTTCTCTGCCTTTAACTCAAGCTCCCATGCGCCGACGAAAAGTTCTGCTGCGGCCTTGCTCGCTGCATAGACACTGCGCGCTGGCATCGCAAAGTATTGCATAAGGCTCGAAACCAGCACGAACCTGGGTGCCGCCGAATTTTCGAGCAATGCGCGCGTCGCCTGGGCCAGGTGAATTACCGACAGCGCGTTGACGCGCAGCGTTTCGGCGGCGTTCGCAGGTTTTGTCTCTCTGATGTGGCCCATGTGGTTAATGCCCGCGTTATGCACCACGAGGTCTAACCGGGTTATTTTTGCCGCTTTCAGCGCCTTTTCGAGATTTTTGGCAAATGCCACACCCGCGACGTCACCCACGACCGCAACAACCTCTGCTTTGCCGAAATGCGCGGCAGCCGCTTTCAGCCGTTTTGCGTCGCGGCCGTTGAGAAGAACCAAATAACCTTTCGCGACGAGCGCCTTAGCAATGGCTAGCCCCAAGCCCTGGCTCGAACCGGTGACCAGCGCGACAGCGCGCTCTTCAGTTTTTTTGCTCAGTGAAATGTTTCCTTATCTGACGGAAACTTCGTATCGCGCACGTCTGCTGCATAACCTTCGAGCGCCTTAAGAATGTCCTGGCTCAGGTTAGCATATTTGCGTACAAACCTTGGCGCGAAATCGGGGTCCATGCCCAAAAGGTCGGTAATGACCAGCACCTGCCCGTCGACGGCTGCGCCGGCGCCGATGCCGATTGCAGGCATCGTGCATGCCTTGCTGACTTTTTCGGCGAGCGGTGCGGGCACCATTTCGAGCACCACAGCGAATGCCCCCGCTGAATTTAATGCCTCTGCATCACTCAGAAGAGTCTCGGCTGCAGCGTCTGTTTTGCCCTGCACTTTATATCCGCCGAAGGCAAGCAACGACTGTGGCGTAAAACCGAGATGCCCCATAACGGGAATACCTGCTGCGACAAGCGCGCGCACCTGCGGCAGAATCGCACTGCCGCCTTCGAGCTTAACGGCGTCGGCGCCGGTTTCTTTGATGATGCGCCCGGCGTTTTCAAGCGCCTTCTCAACACTCATCTGGTATGACATGAAGGGCATGTCGACGACGATGAATGCCTGCGGGGCACCGCGGCGCACGGCGCGCGCATGGTAGATCATGTCGTCGACCGTCACACCCAGCGTGTTCGCCCCACCCTGAATGACGTTACCCAGCGAATCGCCGACGAGAATCGCGTCGATTGAAGTGCGTGCGACCAGCCGGGCGAATGCGTGGTCATAGCAGGTGACGACTGAAATTTTCTCACCTGCAAGTTTCTTCTTTGCAAAATCGTGTATGTTCATGAGTGCGTTTCCCCTGATGCGTGACCAGACAACCCCTGTTTCAGAATCAGCTGCGTCTGACTTGAGTTCGTTCATGATCTGTCGAATCCATTCGCGCGCGCGGTTATAAGGGTGCGGTATGCGCAGATTCGGCAGGTTCACCGGCTCTGCCGATGACCAGACGATGTCGATGTCGATTTCGCGCGGCCCGTTTTTGATGCGCTTCTGTCTGCCGATACGCGCCTCGAGCGCCAGCAGTGCATCGAGCAGCTCAGGGGGATTCAGACGCGAAACGACCCTTAAACCCTGATTCAAGAACCGGCCCTGCGCCCGAATGAGAATCGGTAAAGTCTCGAGCACCTGGCTCTTCTGCAGAATTTCACCGAGTGCAGCGATGCCCGCAATCGCCTGATCGAGATTTGCCTGCCGGTCACCGACATTGGTGCCCAGAACGATGATGTATTCGGTCGGCTGCTGCATGCGAAACCCTCTGCCCAAACAACTGTTCGGCACAGGCCGACCAGCTTTAAGTCAGGGGTTTTGGGGCTGTGTAGCGGGTTTCTGAGCGAGCCAGGCGTCGACTTCTTGCTGCTTCTGCTTCAGGCGCAGCAGGTGGTTGCCGGTAAAAACCGTGTAGTCGATATCCCCCGCGAGAATATCGGCACGAATCGACTCGAGCCCCGGCATATCAATCTCAAAATTATATGATGAAGCCTCGAGCGCAAGGTCGCGTGCCTTTTTCCAGTAGGGCATCGATTCGCGGTAATAACCTTCAGCCACCTGAAATGAATTCTTGAGTTCAGGGGCAAAATCGAGGTTATAGAAATACAGGTGGCGCTTGTCGAAGAGCGACGCTAACCTCAGGTACGACCGCATAATCTGCAGGTTGAGATGCATGTGCAGCATCAGCCGGTATTTATGGTATTCCTGCGGGTTTTGAATGAGGCAAAGCGCCTCGCGGGGGTGGCGAAACTTCTTTTGCAGAGCAATCTTCAGAAAAAATATGTTGCGCCTGATCTCTTCTTGCTGCGACAGCTGCTTGAGACTATAGAGCAAAAAGAAGTCTTCGACGAACTGCGGCTGCCACTGGTGCAGGCGTTTGGGTATCCAGTCTGAAAATTTCGTGAACATACCCGACTGGTCATAATAATAGTCGAGCCTGAGAGTCGCCGACAGAGTTGGCGGCAACAGCAGAACCAGAAGAATGACTGCCCGACCGAGCTTCACCTTCTGATTATCGGCCTGCCGGCCAAAACCGCCACCATTTTACGGCCGCCCTGCCCTTTCGCAAAACGGCGAGCAGGGGCTGCGGAAATTCTGCTATTTTTCAGCCATCAGCTGCGACAAGCTAACCTTGCGGAATACTTTGCCACGGTTCGCCTCGAGCTGGTCGAAGTAGCCCTTAACTGTGCGCATATACGCATTCTTGGCGCTATACTCAGGTATAGAATAGTCAGAGGGGTCGAGGTCTTCAACCAGCGTCGACACGGCTATGAGGTCGGGGTTCATCGCCAACAGCCAGTGATGGTCGTCTGTTTCAGTTACGTACCCTCGCTCTTTGAGTCTACCGATGATAAAGCCGAATTCTTCTTGGTCGCCCCCGCAGTGCTTGAGCAGGGTGTCAGAAGTGCAGTCGTTCTTGCCGCTATTGAAGCTTTCGGCGAGTTTGTAGAGCATGCTGAGACCATACCAGAGCTGGCGTTTGTGGCGTTCGTCGAGCGTCTTCTTTTTGCTCATGCGAAACAGCTGCGGGTATTGCGTGAAGAAAGCGATCTCTGCCCCAAACAGAATAATCAGCGCCGATACATAGAGCAAGAGTAAGGTCAACGGCACGAGAGCGAGTGTGCCGTAGAGAGCCGCCGTACCCTTTGAAAAATTGGTCACGTAGAACTTGTACGCCAGAATAAAAATGACGAGGGCAATAGAAGTGAAAGTCGCACCAAATGCGGCAGACTTTGTCGCCACCTCGGTATACGGTATAATCTTATAGACCAGAAAGAAAAGAATAAAGATCACCGCGAATGGTATCAGCAGATTACCCGCAGCCGAGATGAGCCTTCGCCAGATCGGGGCCTTTTGGATAATTTTGAAATCCTTCACAGTCGCGTTGTTGCTGCCGTCGTGCTGCTGCATGATCATCGTGTAATGGTCGCCGACAATCAGAAAGCGCCCTTCTTTCGGGTAATAGCGCACAGCCTGCAGATCGACGTCGCTGCGCCCCTGCTCGATACGCCATTGCACCGAACCGTCGGGCAAAAACTGTGAATAACGAATGAGGCCATCGAGGCCAACGGCGATGCCCATACCATCGGGGGCCACAGCGACGTCTTGAAAGAACAGGCTCTCAGCCATCGGCATTGAACGCCAGGTTGTACCCCGGTCGCGCGTCATCAGCATCAAGCCTGCTTCGCCCACAGCAAAGCCGATACCGTTGTCGGCAATCGCGAGGCCGGTGAAAGACGCGTTCTTGTTTCTTAAAGCCTGCGTCAGTTGCGTGTAAGGTGTAAACGTCTGGCCTCCGTCGGCTGTCGTGAGCGCGACGCCCTCTTCGCCGATAACGACCCACACACCCTTGCTGATTCTGGCAATCTGTCTGAAATTGCTATGCACGCCCGGCTGAAAGGCCGGCTGCCACGTGTCGCCACCATCGCTGGTTTTCAGCAGCAAACCGTCAGAGCCGATAATCAGCCCCTGACGTTCTGTCAAAAACTGGATGCGCCGCAGCGCGACTTCGTGAACGCGGTCGTCTTCGACGACGTAGAATTTTTTAGCATGGTAGACGACGCCACCGTCTTTGCTGACCAGAATGACGCCGCCGTCGGTGATCAGAATTTCGCGGTTATTCGTGCGCGCGAAGTCGACGAAAACCGCTTTTTTGATCTGGCCTTTGTCGGCTTTTGCGGCGTTCTGATAGATGTCTGTGTTCGACGCGTCGATGACAAGATTCTTATCATGGTCGAGAACGACCACAGCGTTTTCTGTATCGTAGTCGATATTCGGGAGAATATTCTTCTCTTTGTAAGGGCGCCCCTTATCGCTTTGCACGAGAAATACGTGTTTATCGCCGAGAATCTGCACCGTGTCTTGTATGACGCGCACCTGCTTGAAATTGGGTGATGCGAATTGTGACAGCATCCACTGCGCGTAGCTGATGCCGACAGCGAGCACGGCGGGGCCGAAGACCATTACCATGATGAAACCCGAAATTTTCTGAAACATTGGCCGCTTGCGCGTCACGCGCCAGATTTTGTTGATCGAGTCTTCAACATTACGCAGCACGCTCGTGGCAGAGAACAGCAGAACCAGAAAGCCGATGCCGCCGATTGCCCCGGCATTTTTCAGAAATTCCCTGATGACATTAAAATAGGGGTCAAGATTCACCTGCATTCCATTCATGCGCACAAAATCGTTGGCCTGCTCGAAATACGCTTCCATGTCGATAAAGCGCGAACCGAGCATCATCACGACGACGAGCGTCGGCACAAAGCTCACCACGATGGCATAACTGATCGACGCGCTTCTGAGCAGAACT
>Ga0268298_10002919_pt1 | contig 18097 bp, 15 predicted proteins | sample WWTPWeurt_MetaG_FD_194462 | JGI IMG/M metagenome (GOLD analysis project Ga0268298, IMG submission 194462) | Activated sludge microbial communities from WWTP in Nijmegen, Gelderland, Netherland - WWTP Weurt | ecosystem: Engineered > WWTP > Aerobic digester > Activated sludge | place...
ATTCATGAGACTTGTCTCTTCGGTGAGACGCGTATTGTCTCCGTCTTCGGGAACAGTGTGGACGGTGATTTCTTCGATTTGGAGGTTGGGGAGGGGGGTGGTGGGAGGAGGATTTGATCCGCCATCGCCACCGCCGACGCCGTAACCACCTTCTAGGAAGGAGATGATATTGGCAGATTGACCGGTGTCTTCCAAACACCAGCGCCAAGTATCCGAATTGCTTTCGCTCTCCATAGCTCCACGCGCATTGCGGAAATACCGGACATGATCCGATCCATCTTCGCAGGTGGTCGGATTCAAATACCAACACAATACTCCATTCGATCCCGATAACTTCCGGCAGGAAAAATCACTGAACGTTTTGCCGATAGGGCGAGACTCGTAGGTGTAGCCGTTTGGATTTGAGAGGCTTTGATCGCACACAAAGTCGCGATTCCCGCTCCCCTGCTTTCCTGTAGAGAAGAATCTCAGTTCCCCCGTGTTTCGATTGTACGCCCAGACTTCCATTGGTTGGGATTCTCCAACTCCACTACCAACATGAACACCAAAGTGAAGATGCTGACCAGCACTTGGGTTTTCCTTGGTCGGCTTTGGTTCCACATACCCCGAGTTTCCTGAATAAGCAATGGGTTGACCAGAAAAAACACGAGTACCATCCTTTACAATAAAGCTGGAAAGGTGGGCAGACATTGTCATATAACCATTATCGTGATCAACCCTGGCATACGTCCCAAATCCCCCAGGATTACTTCCGTAATGCAAGACTCCATCTGCAGCTGCAACAACGATATCCCCAACTTTCATATTGAAGTCAAGGTCAAAAAGCGTAGAGCTTTTATTATGCGTCGGGACGTCATCGCTGTTTTGAGTACACCGATACGCCTTCCCATCGTAGAATGGAAGTTGAACTTGCATGACTGAATCAGCGCGCACTCCCTGAGAAAATACAAGGCTAGACAGTGTAGCCACTACAAACACAATTTTCACGGTAGCTTTCCTTCTTTGTAAAAGAACTTCAAATGGAATCCGATAGATTCCTCTCAAACAACTCTAATTTTATAGAGTTGTCTGTTGAAAAATCTATCGCCAACCAAATCAGTTATTCTTACTAACATCAGTAAACCTTATCGTCTTATATATATTTTGAAAAATATTCATAATCTCTTTATTGTTTTGATCACATGATATGTAGATATTATTCATACCAAAAGCATCCTTATTTGAATATTCCGGTTCAAAAAAGATGACACCAAAATTTTCCAAACAGCTCCCATCCTGAATAAATGAGAGATAGGCGGTCTTCATTCTTCCTTTATCAGAAGTATTTTCATCACATACTTCTCCCCTCTTTCCGAGAACGTTAACACTCTCACAGAGACCCTGTCTCAACGCAAATTCATATTTCTGACTGGCAAAATTATTCAAAACAATACCCATCATCCCAGGCATGTCGATATTCTTTCCTATGCGACCATTTTGAATAATGCGTATATCAAGGACATCGGCACTATCAATATTATCCGTTACATATAACAAAGTTTCAGGATATTCAAACTCTATACCATACTTCTCATTCCGATACGTCTTCCAATTCGAGGTGTCGATATTCGCAGGAGGCTCGATATTTCCCGGATTCTGCGTCGGATTCTCCTCTACCGCGGGCGACTTCAAGTTCTCTTCCGACACTTTCTGCTCGCGAAACAGAAACCACCCGCCGAGAAGGAAGACGGCGAGGATCATCGGAAGAGAGAAGATGAGGGTTTTCTTATTCATAGGGTTCATAAGCGTACGTTTTACGATAATTTAAAGATTGATTCTTGTCAAGGAAATAGTCAATCTAAAAAAGAAATCTACACCTCTTTATGAACTTTCAATAATCTGCTCTATCTCAAAAAGAAAATCCTGTATTTCCTTTGGATACGAGATTCGATTATCGGATTGCTCTCCCTGCATCGAATATTCCTGCGAATAAAAAGCATAGGAAAAGGTAAGGAGAACGAACCTGCTCCGCTTTTCATCAAATGTCACATAATAACGAGTATAATTTCCACCAGGCTTAAAACCAAGGTCGTATACCTCGTAATATTGAGATCCTATCTTTCGAAAATCAACCAATGTTTTTTCGTCTCCAAGATGTCCTATCACGACAGCCTCTTGAATGCCAGGCTTCAACGATTGAAAAGTTCTTACATGGTCGTCAAGCTGAACAGTCCAGCGTAATCCTTCGTATGCTTCGGAGTAGGATGCTCCTTTTCTATAATCATAGACCAAGACGTTAAAATTCATCCAAGGATCATCAGAGAAATCGAAAGTCTTTTGAAAAAAATCTATATTTCCCTTTTTTTCAGGAAACGACAATTCGTCATTTCTTATGAAGTTTAAGTTACTCGAAATTTCATCTTTTTTACTCTCAAATTCCTTTTTCGAAGAATCTAAATAACTTTCAAGAGAAGGTTCTCTACCCTCTGCCTTTTCCGGCAAATTTTCAACCACCACCGGCGGTTTCGGGCTTTCTTCCGATACTTTCTGCTCGCGAAACAGAAACCACCCGCCGAGAAGGAAGATGGCGAGGATCATCGGAAGAGAGAGGATGAGCGCTTTCTTGTTTGAGAAGTTCATAGGCGAAAATAAAAGATAGGCTAACGATTAATTTTTGTCAATGGTTGGACTTTTCACGAGAGCTTCCAATAGTATATTCCAAATGGAGACACCCTGTCCACCAAAAAGCGCAAAAAGTACCCTACAGCGAGCGGCCGTCGTAGGATGGTATGTTTTTCCAACTTCCATCAATATTGAAAACTGAAAAAGCTAAAAAAGTGGTCTACGCCGAGCCGACGATCGAGATAGAAGCACCGCGGACAATTCAAAAAGAGATCAATCTTCGACCGAGACAACTTGAATGGCTCCACCGACGCCGGATCAAAAATATTGCGCGCGCGTTTGGGGTGGTAGTAGGTGGACATAGGGATTTTCCGCCGTTTGTATTTAAAAAGTTCCACCGCCCACTGGATTCCCTTTTCATCGGCATCCCATAACTGCGGAGATGCTTGTATGTTTTTCCCACTATACCTATTCACAAATGACGTAATGCAAATACTCAATTGTCTTGTTAGCTGTAAAATTTCTGTTTTCCGACTTATCAGCTTTGAAACGACTGTATCCTTTCGTGAAATTCCCATATTTGCCACGCAGACCCATTACTTCTTGAATATCGTCCAAGGTCATTAAGCCTTCATTGTTATAGCTCAAAAAGATATATTTTACCTTGGCTTTCAAAATCAAATCTTTAAATGCTTTTTTAACTTGCGTTCTTGAGCAATAAAGGGATCTTTGGTTTTGATATTCGCGCAAACCAGTTTTCCCGTGGATTTTAGGATTATCATATCTCGCGATAGTTTCAAGCATATGATAATTTGTCGCGTATTGCCTTTGATTGTACGGTGGATCTAAATAGAGAATATCACCCGAAATTTTTCCTGCTATCTCGTTTATGTCCTCGTTAAAAATTTCGTGTTCTTGGTCGTTTATTATTAATTCAGCAGGTTTCAAAATCAAATTATTTTGAGCCGTCTTTTTTAATTTTTTCAAAAAAGCGCCGTAAACAGAAGCCGTATTTGCGTATTTATCAATTGACTCAACTAAACTTGTTATCAAAAAATAGTATTCGTCATCAGAAATTAAATTTTGCTCTTTCCAATTTTCAATTTTTTGACGGATAGCATCGCAACGCATTCCATTTTCATCTGAAAAATATTGTCGTTGTTCTGCTTTATCTTTTGTTCCACCGAAACAATAATTTTTATAAATAAACCCCTTTACTCCTTTTAGATTTGACAAACAATCACAAACAAAATCTTTGCGATCTTTTATTTCAATATTTTTCAGATTTGGCATTTCTTTTGTTAATTTCGCAAAATTTAATTCCTTATGATTCCCAATATAATGCCTGTTTAAAACATAGCTGTAATATTGAATATCGTTAGCGATTATTTTATAACCTTTTTTTTTAAAATACCTTCCCACAATTCCAGTTCCTGCAAATAGATCACAGAAGGTGTCACAGCTCCTACCAGCTACTTTATTGATTGATTCTTCCAAAAATTCCAACAATGATAATTTACTGCCAATATAATTCATAATTTTATTTATGCAATAGAATTACAAAACAAGGCACTTTATAATTTTTCTCGCCTTGGACTTTATGTTTATAGGCGAAATTAATTTCAAGCGGATTATTCAAATCAGTTTTATTTATTATTTCTCTAATCTTATCAATTGAAACGTCCTCATCAATATAAACAACCAATAATCTTGGGTCAGCTCCGAATCTACCCTCGTCTTGATACTTATAAAGATATTCCGCGACAAGTTCTGGTTTTTTTATTGCAATTTCTCGCCATTCATCTTTGAAATGCCTTTTAAATTCATTGGTTGGACTTTTTGCGACTTTTTGATCAAAAGAAATACCATTTATAAAGAAATCAACACCCCGCCTATGATTCAATGTGGGCAGAATGTTATTATTTTTCTCAAAAATCAGCGTTTCTATAAAATCATTTCTAACGGTGTTGATTTCCTTTATTCGTCTATACTTAACTGCGGCAATTTTAACTTTGCCATCCTTGGCAATACCCGTGCTGTTTTCTGAATTAATTCTTTGTACAAACTCATCAAAAGCGCCTTGCGAAAAAGGCCAAGTGATATCGCCTAATTTTAAGGATTGCCATTCTTTGATAAGTACATCCATTGCGTTGTCAGCCTCTTTCCCGCTTTTATATTTTTCTGTTTCTTTGAAAATATTTCTGATAATTTTCTTACTCTCTTCATAATTCCAGCTATCGACGATGGCTTTCCAAAGTTCTCTTGTATCTAAAACTAAAACCTGCTTGCCTACATTTTGCCCACGGCTAATTGTTTTAAATTTTAAAGTAGGTATCGGCTTAATTTTGTTTAAGCGCAATAAGTATTCCATTGCCTTTTCTTGGCCACCAATAATTTTTCTTGCCAAATCGTCCGATAGTCTTGACTTAATGTATTCCATAGCTATTTTTTGAAAATTAAAATATATTCGTGTTTAAAAATATAATAGTCACTCGAAAGCGCCCTATATCGCCAAATACCTTCTTTATTTTGCTTGGCACGATTGCCAGCCATATTTTTTATAATAACGCTTTTTAGCGTTAGGCCGAGTTTTTGAGCCTCGTTCATACAGTAGAATCCTAACGGAATCCACTTACCAGCCGAATATTTATCACCGATGACGATGGCCAAATATCTGCTATTTTCTAGAATTTCGATTGTATTTTTTAAAACTTCTGCAAACTTTTCCAAAAATTCTTTTAGCGATCTGGCGTTAGATAAATCATCCTTCAAATCACTAAACTTGATAATGTCAGCATACGGCGGATGCAGTATTGCTAACTGTATATTTTTCTTTTTGTGATTTTTTAAAATCCCTTTTACTTTTTCAAAGGTTTCAATTTTTGTACTATCACCAACAATCAAATCAAAAAAATTGTTTTCTGGTTCAATATTTTTCTCTACATAATCAACGAGCTTTTCTTGAATATCAATACCAATAAAATTTCTGTTTAGGATTTCCGCTTCATAAGCGGTTGTTCCGCTACCTAAGAACGGATCAAACACAACATCGTCTTTCTTGGTATATCTCAAAATTAGCTGATGAGGAATTTGCGGAACAAAATTTCCATGATAAAAGCCGCTGTGCTTTCCTGTTTTATCTCTTTCGGGAATTATCCAAAGACTATCAGTCCAAATTTCTGATTCTTTCCATTTATCTAAATTTAATTCATTAAAATTCGGCATAATTATCTTATCGACTCCCTCAATATTACTATATTCCTTCGTTAAAGCCTTTGTCTCAATCTCGTTCGACGTAGTGCAGGAAAAATATTGAGCTTCTTTCCCATCTCCCCCCAATCCTACTCCTTTCCCCTCCCCCCTTCAAGCCAAAAATCCACAAAAACCCGCATTTTCACTTTTTTCTTAACCGACAGAAAGAATGGCATCGAGGTTGTAAAATTTTACGGGTTGAGTTTGCGTCCTTCCCTCTAGGGCACCGTGTTGTGTGGTATGTTCCAAAATGGAACATACCTGATTTTCAATCAATTCGCCGCTTTCAAAGATATTTTTGAGATGTTTGGTAATAGCCGGCCTTTGGACACCAAACAAAAGGGCTATTTTGTCTTGCGTCAACCACACATTCTCATCCCGCAGAAATATTTCCACCCTCACCTTACCGTTTGGCGTAGTATAGAGAAGAAACTCTGTGAAACTATTGTGCTCGATATTTCGATTCCTTTTCATGGCTGTCTCCTTCACCGAATTATCCGTTCCCCTTCCCGTCTCCAAATCCAACTCCTTTCCCCTCGCCGCTTCAAGCCAAAAATCCACAGAAAAACCATCTTTTCACTTTTTCTTGGCGTTCTTTCTATTTTTCGCACTCGCCAGGGCTTTCAGAGCCACTTCATCAAAATCAACATCCTTTGCCGCTTCGGCTTTTTTGTAGGCTACAAATTTTTTGTCGGCAATTTCTTGCATCAGCTCATGTGATATTTTGCCGGCATCTTGCAGAATATTGCGGTCATTGATGGTTAAAAATCCGTGAAGTTTTTCGATCCAATCTTGCATGGTCATCGGCACTCGACGGCGCGCCTGCTCGGTGGCGAATATCAGGTATTGTTCCACCAGGGCATTGAGCTGCGCCAGTTCTTCGGCGGTATAGTAATTTTTGGCAATCATCACCTCTTCTTTGGTTGGCGTGGCGCCACGAGTATAGGTCAATCCCAATTTTTCTTTTTTTTCATCTATTCTGGCAACAACAATTTCGGCGGCGGTACTGCCGGTAATGGCATAGTGAACCTTGTTTTGTACGGTTTTGAAAAAGAGCAGACTTTGATCATTGGTAGGATCGTAGTCCACGCTCGTGGCGTAAATATCGGTAATTTTGCGGTAGAATCTTTTTTCACTCGTGCGAATATCCGAAATTGTGCGCTCAAGCTCCTCAAAATAGTCAAAAGGCACATCCGGATTTTTTAATCGGTCACTGTCTATCACAAAGCCCTTCACAACATATTCCGAGAGTCGAGCGGTCGCCCATTGGCGAAAAGCGGTAGCAATGGCGCTTTTAACGCGATAACCAACCGCTATAATCATATCGAGATTGTAATAATTCATGGCGTAATTCTTGCCATCAGTGGCAGTTGTCAAGAAATCCTTTACAACTGAATCTGGCTGAAGTTCGCCTTCTTCAAGGATATTCTTGATATGTTGGCTTATGTTTTGCTTGGTGGTCCGGAAAAGATCCGCAAGCGCATTTTGCGTCAACCACACAGTGTCGCCATCAAAACGCACATCTATCTTGGTTTCCCCCGATGGTGATTTATAGATAACTATCTGCGATTTTTGGGTTTCTTCTTTCATAGGAATTCCTTCACCGAATTATCCATTCCCCTTCCCGTCTCCAAATCCTACTCCTTTCCCCTCGCCACTTCAAGCCAAAAATCCACAGAAAAAACCACCTCTCGCGAGACGTGTCTATTCCCCTCATTCTGAACCTGTGCAATTTTTGCACAGGTTGAATCTTTATCTATTGCGGCCACAAACCCACACAAAAAACCGCCTCGGTTGAGGCGGATCGTTTTTGAATGTGCTTTACGCTCGCTCCCATCGGGCGGAGGAGCCGCAGGGGAGGATGATATTTTCTCGACCGGTGGCGGCGAGACCAAGTTCGAAGGATGAGGAGGTGCCGCCGAATTTCTTCCCGACGGTAAGCGCGAGCATATTGTGGATCACTCTCGGGGAGAGGCCGGTCGTATAGGAATTGACAAGCACAAAGAGCGACCGATCCGAGAGGACGTCGACCGCGCGCTCGAGAAGCGAGAATATCTGCTCTTCCACTTTCCACACTTCGCCCTTGGGACCGCGCCCAAAGGATGGCGGATCCAAAATGACCGCGTCATACGCGCGGCCGCGCCGCTTCTCTCGCTCGACAAACTTGATCGCGTCATCGGTGATAAACCGCACCGGCGCTTTCTCAAGCCCGCTCAAACCAAGGTTCTCCTTCGCGCGCTCATTCATCCCCTTCGAGGCGTCCACGTGACAGACCTCCGCGCCCGCGGACGCCGCCGCGACGGTCGCGCCGCCGGTATAGGCGAAGAGGTTCAATACGCGAACCGGTTTCGAAACCGCCGATATTTTTTCCCGCATCCAGTCCCAGTTGACCGCTTGCTCGGGAAAGAGCCCCGTATGCTTGAATCCCATACGTTCGATACGGAAAACGAGATTCCGATACGAGACCGTCCATTCTTTGGGTATATTCGGCAAACACTTCCAGGATCCTCCGCCATCGTTACTGCGATGGTACCACGCGTCCGGACGATTCCAGCGCGCGTCCGCCCCTCGGGGCCAGAGCGCCTGCGGATCCGGTCGCCGCAACACGAGCGTTCCCCAACGTTCCAGCTTTTCTTTATCTCCCGCGTCAATCAATTCGTAGTCTTCCCAGTCACGCGCGACACGCATACATTTCGGTTAAAGGATTTGAGATATGCTCCGGAATCAATCAAACATTCTTCCGGCGACGAAGCAAGACGCGAAGCGTTTTGAAACACAATGTGATATCGAGGAAGATCGACCAGTTCTCGATATAGAAAACGTCAAGCTTGTACTCGTCTTCAAACGCGAGGTCCGAGCGCCCCGACACCTGCGCCATACCCGTGATGCCGGGTTTGACCGTGAGCAATCGGCGGTGATACTCTTTGTATTTTTCCACTTCGCGTGCCTGATGCGGTCGAGGTCCCACGAGCGACATCGATCCCAAGAGCACGTTAAAAAACTGCGGCAATTCGTCGATGGAATATCGCTCGATAAACGCGCCGACTCGCATCTTGCGCGGATCGTCTTTGATTTTGTAAAGCACGCTGTCTCGAACATTCCGCTCCGCGATCAGCTCTTGTTCAAAGGCGAGCGCCTTTTCGAAATTCGGATTTTCTTTGGTAATGCAATACTCCCACTTCATATACCGAAACTTGTACACGAAAAATTCCTTCCCGTCTTCCCCGATGCGCTTGTTCTTGTAGATAATGGGTCCCAGAGGATCCTCAATCTTGATGAGAATCGCGACGAGTATCATAACGGGCGAAAAGAGAATGAGCAAAACGAGCGAGCCAACCATATCAAAAGCGCGCTTCAAAATCTTGCCCCAACCGTCAAGCGGCGTGTGTTCGGCTTCGATAAAGGGCTCGCCCTCAAACATCCGCACCGAGAAGCGCGATGTCTGGAGCGTTGTCGGGAGATATTTGTACGCGATATTGTTCACCTGACAATAGTCGAGCAACTTGGTTTGCTCTTCATCGGGAATCGAAGGATCGCACACAATGATTTCGTCGACGCCCTCTTGTTTTCGTATCTCTTTGATTTCGCGGATAGAGACCGTCCCCATGGACGCCGAGAGCCGATAGCCGAGCCACGGCTTCTCGGAAAAAGTTCTTTTGAGCCGCTCCAGAGCGCCGTTACGCCCAATCAGCAAAACGCGATGCACGCCCGTACCGCGCGCGACCAAGAGCCAACGCTGAATCGAGTGAATGAGGTATCGCCCCAACACGACGAAAACCACCGAGAGCGACCACGCGAGGAGAATGATGAAGCGCGACGAAAACCATTCGCGTTTCAAAAAAATCGCAATAATGAGAACGACCAACGCAATCGTCGTCGCCGAAAACACTTTGTGCGCTTCCTGCCAAAATCTTCGTGTCGCGCGAATATCATAGAGACCCTCAAACGCGTAGATCAACAAAAAGAACGGCGCCACGGAGAGCGCGATCATAAAGTATTCATCAAACGAAAACACTCTCCCGATTCGTCCGAGTTCGAAAAAGGCGCGAGTCTCGGGGAGGTCGCGAATCGTAAACGCCGCGAGCGCCGCGAGGACTATCATACCGTAGTCGACCGGCACGCGAATCGCGCTAAAAAAAAGTTCGGATCGTTTCATAGGTAAACCAACGACTGACAACTGACAACTGGCAACTGATACGATGTCCGGAGTTGGCGGTTGAAAGCCACAAAGAAACACATCAAGACGGACGATAAGCCGGATTCTGTGGCTCACGCAGCTGTCAGCATTCAGCTTTCCGCTTTCAACCGATTGCCGAGAGCCGATAACTAATCGCCGCGCGAGCATAGCAACCATTTCTCTTGCCTCTTTGTCGCCAAAGAGATCTTTGCGGTACCTCCGAGGCTCTCGTCGAAACGAGAGTGTCGGATACGACCTTGCACGCCGGTAAGGATTTAGCCGTTTCACTCCCCCGATCGCTCGAGGGACTCCATTTCGAATGTTGCCACTCGAAGTGTCTCAAGCGGTTTCCCGATTGAGCGTCTCTGTTCGCACCTCTCCCCACATACGCGAGTGACGGGTATTACCCGCTACCATCTTTTTCCCGCGAAAGCGGTAAAGCTTCCGCAAAAAAGCGTGTCCGGACTTTCCTCCCTTTTCACTCTTTGAAAAGCGAGTTTGGGCGATTGCCTGTCCGCCTTGATGTATTCCATTGTTGTCAAAGAACCCACGAATAGTACTACAAAAAGCGATAATTGTCAATAATGCCAACACAAAAATACCCCTCCGCTTTTCCTTCTTTTTCGGTATCAAAGCTATCCGGCAACGCGCGCCGAAACACCGAGATCTCGCTCGAGAGCGCCCGCGATATCCGCGAGAGCCGCGTCGGCTTCCTCGCCGGAAAGCGTCCCCCCTTCCTTCCCGAGTCGGACATGAAACGCGACGCTCCGACCGCGCTCCGCGTCCACGTATCGATCAAAGAGCTCAATGCCAAGCACAAGCCCTCGCCCCGCGGCAAAAATCGCTCGCTCGATATCGGCAACCGGCATCCGCTCCGGAATGAAACATGAGAGATCGCGAAGCGTTTCGGGATATTTCCGTATCGGAATAAACAGCATATCCGCGCGCGTCGCGTTGAGAAGTATGCGCGCATCAAACTCAAAACAAGCGACTCGGCTCGAAATATCAAACGATTTCCCTACCAAGGGATGTATTTCCCCGATGATCCCAAGGAAAGCGCCGTCCGATCCGACTATTTCTGCCGATCGCATCGGATGCCAGAGAGACTCATTCGAAGTCCGAGAGCGAAATGAAACGGAGACACCGACCGAATGGAACAGTCGGGAAATTTCCGATTTCAAGACAAAAAACGGCTCTTCTTTTTTCGCGGACGAAAGGAGAAGCGCTCCCGAAAAGAGGCGCGTTTCCTTGGGTGTTTCCTCGGTCGATTCGTATGTCTTCCCGCATTCAAACAATCGAATATCGGAGAAACGCCTTCGATTGAAAGCGATATTTTTGAGAAGTCCCGGAATGAGGGAGACGCGAACGAACGCCTGATCGGGATTCATGGGATTCTCGAGCGCGAGGTGACGATCCGTATCAAGCTTTGCTCGACGCGCGTCCGTTTCGCCATAGAACGAGTAGTTGGAAGTTTCAACAAAACCGCATGCCGCCATATGAGTACGAAGCGCCGTTTCAAGCGTCCGTATCGGCTCTTCGGGCGTCGCCGAGAGAGAAAATTCCGGCGCCTCGGGCTCGATACGATCATATCCAATCCCTTTCCCGATTTCTTCGACGATATCCGCGACCGACTCGATATCAAGTCGGTACGGGGGCGGCGAGACGGTAAGCTTCTTCCCCGCCGCATCAACATCACACTCTCGAAGTTCCAGAATTTTTTTCATCTCCTTTTCCGAAATCGCCGTCCCGAGAAGCGCCATCACCTCGTCCGGAGAGAACGCGATCGATTTCGGCGCAGAAACATTTTTTCGTTCATCAATCACTCCGCGCACCTCGCCGCCCGCGAGGTGCGTCACCACTTCAAGAAGCCGCGTCATCGCGCGCTCGGCGAGGTCGGAAGAGAGCTCCTTCTCAAATCGAAACGACGCGTCACTCTCAATACCGAGCCGCGTCCGTGTCCGCCGGATGGAAACCGGATCGAAATGTGCCGCTTCAAAAAACACATTTCGCGTCTCAGGACTCACGGCGGAATCCGCGCCGCCCATAATGCCTCCCAGAGCAACGGCCCGTCCCCCATCCGCGATCACGATGTCTTCGCCGCCGAGCTCATATGTTTTCCCGTCAAGAAGTAACAGCTTCTCGCCCGGTTGCGCGAAACGCGGCCCGATGGTTTTCATCTCACCACCCGCGAGCTTGTCCCAATCAAACGCGTGAAGCGGTTGACCGAGCTCCAGCATAATGAGATTGGTCGCGTCGACTATTGTGTTAATGGAGCGCATACCAAAGGCACCCAGCCGATCAACGAGCCACCGTGGAGACACCCCCACGGAAATATTCTTTACGAGAGCGCCGATATATCGGTGACTTTTGTCACCCGCCTCCAAAGAAATCGCAAAGGGCGCCCTCTCTTTCACTTTCGGCAAGGCGAGCCCCAGGTAATCATAGTCGAGTTTTCGCCATTCCAAAGCCGCGATCTCGCGCGCGAGCCCGACATGCGAGAGGGCGTCATGCGCCCGGTCCGGCAAAATTTTCACATCGAGCAACCAGTCGGACGAGCCGAGAACATCGCGGAGTTCTTTCCCAATCTCCATCGCTTCGGAAAGCACCATAATACCCTCGTGATGTTCACCAAGCCCCAATTCTTTTTCGGAACAGATCATTCCCTCGGAGTGAATCCCGCGAATGTCCGTCTCGAAAATTTCCATCCCGACCGGCAAAACCGCGCCCGGAAGCGCAACCGCCACCCGTTGTCCCGTTTCGAGGTTCGGCGCGCCGCAGACGATCGTTCTTGCGCCCTTTTCGCCGAGGTCGACTTTCGCCACTCGCAACCGATCGGCGTTCGGATGTTTTTCAATCGAAAGCACCTCCCCGACAAAAATATTTTCGGTCGAAAATCCGACCGGCGTCACCTCCTCCACCTCAAACGCCCTGAGCGTCAAAAATTCCGCGAGTTCCTCGGGACTCTTCTCGGTATCAGAAAGTTCTTTGAGCCAGTGGTAAGAGAATTTCATAATCAGAATTGATTCAAAAACCGCAGGTCGCCGCTTTGAAACAAACGGACATCGGGAATTTTGTATTTCATCATCGCGAGACGGTTGGTGCCAAAGCCCCAGGCGAATCCTTTCCACCGATCGCGCGGATATCCGGCGGCCTCAAAGACTTTTTGATTCACCATACCGGCGCCGCCAATTTCGAGCCAGCCCGTCCCATGGCACGACGAACAGCCCCTTCCATCGCAGACCGTGCAAGCGATATCGAATTCGAAGCCGGGTTCGACAAAGGGAAAATAACTCGGGCGAAGGCGGATGTTGATATGCTTCCCAAAAAATCGGCTAAAGAAAAGCTCGGCGACATACTTGAAGTGCCCGACGGACACCTCCCTGTCCACAAAGAGCGACTCAAACTGATAGAACGTGTGCTCATGCGACGCGTCGGTCGCCTCCGAACGAAAAATCCGCCCCGGCACGATAATCCGAAAGGGCGGCGTATGCGTCTCCATATACCGCACCTGCACCGGCGACGTATGGGTTCGCAAAAGCAACCTTGAACTCTTTTTGCTGACTGCTAACTGCTGACTGCTAACTGCTTTTTGGCGAAGCCAGAATGTATCCTGCATATCTCTCGCCGGATGATTCGCGGGGACATTGAGCGCGTCGAAATTATAGAACTCCGTCTCCACTTCGGGACCGTCGGCGACATCGAAGCCGAGCGAACGGAAAATATCGCAAATGTCGCGCTCGACGCGAGTCAAAATATGGAGGTGCCCCACCGGCAACGCTTCGCCCGGATCCGTGACATCGATCCACTCCGCTTCCGCGTCAAAGGCCATTCCTTCAAGTCGCGCCTTCGCCGCCTCATACGCCGCGGTCACTTCGCGCTTTATTTCATTGGCGCGACTTCCCCATTCCCGCCGCTCTTCCGGAGGAAGCGACGAGAGCGATTTCAGAAACTGATTGAGCGCGCTCTTCCGCCCCAGAAACTCCACTTCACGCGCGCGAAAATCGGACAGAGTTTTCACCCCTTCAAACGCGTCAAGAGCTGAAACCCGTATCGCCTCCAATACATCCGTATTCATATAGCCCTATTGTAGGCGGAGCCTCCTTTACTGTCAAAAAATAACCCCAAGAAAAACGTATTCTTGGGGTAACAGAATATAAAAATTCCAAAAGAAAATTACCTTCTACCTATTCGGCATTTGCGCCGAAGGGGAATCATCGTGTTTTCAAGAGGATATACGGTGATGATACCGCCATCTTTGTATATCCCATTTATATCGGGAGCGACAACAAATTGTTCGTTTCCGATATAAATCGAGAATCTACCTTCCTCATCTACGAGTCTTCGCGTCCCGGACAACCCCTCCCGCAAAAGTCTTTCAGCATATGCCCGCTTCTCATCGTCTGTCTGACAAGAGAATGCTTGAAATTCCTTGAAAGGGAGAATATTCAAGGCATCAAGATAGAGCAAGAGCTTATCAATACAGTGACGTGTCAATCTGACACCTTCAGAGAAATTCCCACCTGCAAAAAAATTTGATTCCACGGAACACCTCCTCCACAAATGCACAAAAAGTGAAAGAACTAAAAAACCACCCGGGCAAAATCTTTTTTGCCACACTTTATAATCGCAGGTTTTTCTTGTTTCGTCAATATGAGGCCCCAATCGAGCACTTTCTCACCGTCTATCTCAACCCCGCCCTGCTCGACTTTGCGCCGCGCTTCCGCCTTGCTCGCCGCAAAGCCCTCTTGCACGAGAAAATCCAAGAGACTCATCTCGCCGGGAAGCTTTACCTCCCGAATGTCGGTCGGAATTTCATGTTTTGAAAACGTAGCGACAAAATACTCTTCCGCCGCGCGCGCCGCTTCTTCGCCATGATAAATGGTTACAATTTCCCGCCCAAGCCGGAGTTTGGCGTCACGCGGGTTTTCGGATTTCAGAACCGCTTCTATTTCTTCAAGAGACAAGTACGTGCAGTCAATAAATACGGAACGAATAACCTCGTCGGGAAGCGCCATGATTTTCCCAAACATATCGTTTGGTACATCATTCAGCGCCACAAACCCGCCCTCACTCTTACTCATCAGTTTTTTTCCGGTAAGCGGATTCTCGAGGAGTGTCGTCGCGATAACAAACTTTTCTTTCGCATGAAAGGCTTTTTGAAGTGTTCTTCCGGCGAGCATATTGAATATCTGATCGCTCCCACCCATTTCAATGTCGACATCCAAAGCCACGCTATCATATCCCTGAAGAAGCGGATAAAGAAACTCATGAAGATGTATCGGCTTTCCTTCTTCCATTCTTTTCTCGAACATATCCCGCTCAAGCATTTGCTGAACGGTAAAGTGAGATGCGAGATTGACAACATTCGAAAGGTCCATACCAGAGAGCCATTCGCTATTTTGTTGTATAATTGCCGGATTTTTGGCATCGGAAAAATCAAGCACTTTGGAAACTTGTTCTTTCCACGTCGAAATATTCGCGTTCACCTCATCTCGAGACAATTGTTTTCGCGCGCTTGATTTGTCCGTCGGATCACCGAGCATCGCCGTGAAATCTCCAAAGAGCACAATCACCTCATGTCCAAGTTGCCGCAACTTTTCGAGCAACATAAAATTTGTCGCGTGCCCGATATGCAATTGAGGACCCGTCGCGTCCGCGCCGACATATATTCGAAGCTTTTTCCCGGAAAGCAAAACTTCTTTCAACTTTTCCTTCGAAGGAAGAATTTGAAAGATACTTCTCGAAAGCAGGTCATCGATGTGTTTTTCTTGAGACATAGGAAAGAAAATGGGGGCGTAAAAAACTTATCGTCGTTCGGTTACCGATCGTATCGCGTAGTTCATCGTTCCGTGACTTCGGTAGTAGGAACGAATCATCATATCCGTCATAAGACCGAAGATAAAAAGCTGAATACCCGCAAGGAGCAAAAAGACCCCAATCATCGGCCAGATACGCTCCGAAAGCGAGGCGTCAAAAAACACCTTCTCAACAAACATCCAGAGGAGAATAAGCGAGCCCAAAACGGAGAGCAAAAATCCGGCGCCGCCGAAGAGGTGAACCGGGCGATGCGAATACTTCCGCCAAAACCACACCGCAAGCATATCGACGAATCCCTTCACACTTCGTTTCCAATTGTATTTCGTCACGCCGTGAACGCGCGGATAGTGTGATACCGGCACCTCCGCGACGCGAAATCCTTTGATTTCGAGGAGCGCGGGGATAAATCGGTGCATCTCGCCAAACAAATCGAAACCTTCGAAACATTCCCGCCGATACGCCTTGAGACTACATCCGGAATCATGGATATTGTCGTGGATGAGCACCTTTCGCAAAAGATTCGCGCCGCGAGAAAAAATCTTTTTCCCTATCGAATCCCGCCGCTTGACGCGCCAACCGGAAATAACATCATAGCCTTCATCGAGCTTCGCGAGGAGGAGCGGGATATCCGCCGGATCATTCTGCAAATCTCCATCCATCGCGATAATGATATCGCCCGTCGCCCGCTTGAATCCCGCGTCAAACGCGGCGCTCTGTCCGAAATTCCGACGGAACGCGATGAGCGTCAGAGGCGAAAGCTCTCGGCATTTCTCAAGCGTCGCATCTCTCGAACCGTCATCCACGAAAATAATCTCGAAGGCGCCCCCCAATTTCTCGAGCGCTTCCTTGATCCGCCGGTGGAGCTCCGCGACATTCCCCTCTTCATTATACAAAGGCACCACCACGGAGTACCGCGGCCTGGCAATATTGGTTTCCATAAAAAGGAAAAAGAAAAAGACTCTTCCGCCCTCATTGTAGCAAAACCCCGTTTTGAGGCAAGGAAAAAGGCGAAGCGTCAAAAGCACTCCGCCTTCTCCTCTGTTCTGTCTTGCCCTCTCCTCTACTACTTCTTCTCTTCTCCTTCCACTTCGGCATCTTTGGGTTCGCTCTCGGTGTTCGGCTTTCCGCCTTCGGCAGATCCACTCCCCGATGCCTGATCTTTGTTCTCCGCTTCCTGCGCCGCTTTGTAGAGTTTCTCGCCGATCTTTTGCGCGGCTTCGGAAAGATTCTGCGACGCTTTCTTGATCGTTTCGAGATCGTCGCCGTTCTTCACCTTGTTGAGTTCGACGATTGCCTCTTCGACCGGTTTCTTTTCATCCGCGGTTACCTTGTCACCCGCTTCGCGAAGCGCCTTCTCGGTCGTATAGACGAGACTGTCCGCCATATTCCGCGCTTCGACCAATTCCTTTTTGCGCTTGTCTTCTTCAGCATGAAGTTCGGCGTCTTTCTTCATCCGTTCCACTTCGTCTTTGGAGAGTCCGGTCGAAGATTCGATGCGGATGGACTGCGTCTTGTTGGTCGCCTTGTCCTTTGCCGTGACCGAAAGAATACCATTGGCATCGATATCAAACTTCACCTCAACCTGCGGCACGCCCCGAGGCGCGGGCGGTATCCCATCCAAAATAAACCGTCCGAGCGATTTGTTGTCGGCAGCCGTCTCGCGCTCACCCTGAAGCACATGGATTTCAACCGACGGCTGAGAGTCCGCCGCAGTCGAGAACGTTTTGGACTGCGAAATGGGAATGGCGGAGTTCGCGTCGATAATCGGCGTCCGCATCCCGCCCAGCGTTTCAATACCGAGTGTGAGTGGCGTCACGTCGAGAAGCAGCACATCCTTGACCGACCCTTCGAGGACGCCGCCCTGAATCGCCGCGCCAACCGCGACCACCTCGTCGGGGTTCACCGAAATATCCGGCTTCTTGCCAAAAAATTCCTCCACTGTTTTAAGAACAAGCGGCATCCGCGTCATTCCGCCCACCATCACGACCTCATTGATATCCTTCGCGGTCATATTGGCATCTTTGAGCGCTTGCTTGACGGGCGCAAGTGTCGCGATGACGAGATCATGCACGAGTTCCTCAAGTTTCGCCCGAGTGAGTTTCATCACCAAGTGCTTGGGACCCGACGCGTCGCTCGTGATAAACGGCTGATTGATTTCGGTATCCTGCGCGGTTGAGAGTTCGATCTTCGCCTTTTCCGCCGCTTCCTTGATACGCTGAAGCGCGAGCGGATCTTTCGAAAGATCCAAAC
>Ga0268298_10002920_pt1 | contig 18094 bp, 12 predicted proteins | sample WWTPWeurt_MetaG_FD_194462 | JGI IMG/M metagenome (GOLD analysis project Ga0268298, IMG submission 194462) | Activated sludge microbial communities from WWTP in Nijmegen, Gelderland, Netherland - WWTP Weurt | ecosystem: Engineered > WWTP > Aerobic digester > Activated sludge | place...
CAAAGCATAAATATCGCCCAGAAACCGGTGATCATTGAAATGTCCACCCTGGTAAACCGGGAGCCGCAAAAGATGATTGCCGCCTCCGCTCACGAATTTGGACACGCTCTCGGTATCAAGGCCCACAGTCCCTATCGTGACGACATTATGCACGAAAATCGGGTGGTGAATTCGCTCTCTCCCGCTGATAAGGCCACCATTCGCAGGCTCTACAGATCGAAACCGGCTTACGTCATGTGAAACTCGCGCCTCCAGCGATTCCGCAGAGTGGCAGTTGAGCCGAGTTTAGACGCCTGGTTTTCATACATGGGGCGGCGGACCTCTTCGGAAGTTTGCCGCGGTGCCATTCGCCTCAGGGAATACTACTTCCCGGCAAATTTCAGCCCTGCCTCAAAAATCAGCTCTGCCTCAAAACCGGGACCTCGCCGCTGGTTATGTTTGAAATTCGAGCCGGAGACGAACAAACAGAGGCTTGAAATGTTCAATCGAGTATTTGCAGCCAATATCAAGCGCGAGTGCTCGCCGCTAGAAAGTATTGAAACTGCTGTCAGGGAAGGCTTGGGTACTTCCTTTGCGGAATCGCTGCTTTTGTAACAATAGTGATGTTGCGGAATATTGCATCAGCGTTTCTGGACTTTTTGCAATATGAAACCATTGCTGTGACTGCCTTCGGGGCGTCAAGCAGATTTTATTTTTCCTGTTACATGAGTTTAGCGGTTTTTGCCGGACTTTCAAAAAGAGAGAGGGTGAGGGCGATTCCTCTCCCTTCTACCGTTCAATCAAGAGCAGCGTCGACCATCAATCATTTTTGCGAAATCGGCACGGACAAGTGCAAGTCGGCAAGTTTGGTTTCTTGCCAGCTGCCGGCTGGAATGTAGATGTCGGCGGCAGGGCTGAGACTGGTGCCCGGTACTTTTATGGTGCCGGTGACACTACCGCCTACCGGTAGTTTGCGGGAGGCAAAACTGACTTTAGCTTCTTGCGGCTCCTTGCTGCCGTTTTTCACTGTGGCTCTGGCACTGGCCGGCAGTTTGATCTCGGACTGCCCATCATTCTGGAGGGTCACTTTCAGCTGAACTTCCGAGCGTGCTGCCTTAACTCCGGTCAGGTAGAGTCTGGCTGAGGGCGGTGCAGATGGTCGCGCCGTCTGCAACGGTAGGCCACCGCCGATTGAGGGCGTGTTCATGGCTTTGAGCACTGGTGCAGCAGCGAAACTGGGAATCGCCTGGTTTGGCGCGGCGGCGAAACTGGGAATGGCTTGATTGCCGACCGCATAGACTTTGTTCAGCTCAAGGGGCTGAGCCTGAGCTATGTTAGCCTGTGCCATGTTTGCCTGGCCGTATGGGGCCTGGTTTGGCGCAGCAGCGAAACTGGGAATCGCCTGGTTTGGCGCAGCAGCGAAACTGGGAATCGCGTGGTTTGGCGCAGCAGCGAAACTGGGAATGGCTTGATTGCCGGCCGCATAGACTTTGTTTAGCTCAAGAGGCTGAGCCTGAGCCATGTTTGCCTGGGCATAGGGGGCCTGGTTTGGTGCAGCGGCGAAACTGGGAATGGCTTGATTGCCGGCCGCATAGACTTTGTTCAGCTCAAGGGGCTGAGCCTGAGCCGAAAGGCTCGGCAGTGCCGCCGGTATTGGTGTCGCTTGTGGTGGCAGAGATGGTGCCGGTTGGCTTGTGGAAGCGGTAGGTTTGCTCGCTTTTGCTTTGCTTTGTTTGGCTACCATGTTGAGGGCGTTTTGAACGTCTGCCTTGGAGAAAGCTTTCATTTTGCCACTCATGAGAGTGGGCGCAGCAGTTGCGGCCATGCCGCTAACCGAGCTCAAGAAAGATTTGTCGGCGGCGTAATTTTGTCCGGCGCCCAGAGCCATGCCGGTGATGGTCATAGGCGGCGCTGCCGTGTCCATTTTTGTATTGGCCAGGGCGGCTGCGGCAGAAGCGAGCGCAGCCTGCGGTGTTGCGGCGGTGGCGCTGGATAGCGCACTTCCCGTGCCCTGTGCCGTCACTGCTTCGGTGGTGGCACCGACAACGGAACCGGAGGAACCGGAAGCCCCGGCGCCTGATTCGCCGGCCGAGGGCAGGCTGGGATCGGCAGTGGAACCGGCCGTCGGCGCGCCCATAATACCGCTGGTGGCTGCTTTCAGTGATTGCCTTACGGCTTGCGTGTTCTTGTCAATCTCCGCCTGCTGCTGCAAGGTGAAGGTGCGCATGGAGTCGAGGAAATTGGCGATGGATGCCACATGAGTATCGGTATTGAGAGGGCGGTAGCCGTTTTCATGGGTCATGGAAACAGGCGCTGCCTGTGCTGCTTGAACGGCAGCCGGGCTCTGAGCCAGACCGATAGCCTGGGCTGTGGGCAAGTTGAGAGTGGGCGGCTGCTCGCCAGGCATGGCAAGCGCTCGAATCTGTTCCATCACCTGGGGGCTGATGGCGCTGGTGTTGCCGCCTACGGTCTGGGTCGGTAATTCCTCACCGCGGGCGCGAATTTTATTGGCCAGGGAGAGCCAGTAGTCTTTGTAGTTCGTATCGGACGGGAAGAGTCCTACGGCATCGGTGGCTTTTTGATAGGCGCCGGTGAGATTACCCTGGGCTTCCATGGTCTTAGCGCTCTGGAAGGACTTGAGAGCTTCTTGCTTGGCCAGAGCCAGTTTGAAGGATTGCCGGGCGGCAGGCAGGTGCGGATGCACCGGATTGAGTTGCACTACTATTTTGTATTCGGCTTGCGCTTGCGCCAGTTCCCCCGATACTTGATAGGCTCTGGCCAGACCCAGGTGGCTGTTGGCGTCCTGGGGGCGGCTTGCCACTTGCTCTTTCCAGAGTGAGATGAGAGCGTGGGCTGCTTCTTTGTCGCCTTGATTGATCACCAGCGCTCTCGTCAAGTCGGCGCTGGCGCCCACATAGTCGCGCATTTGCAGGCGGGTGATGCCCAGCTTCTTGAGGGCATTGGAAGAATCCGGATTTATTTCCAGGGCGCTTTGATATGAGGCTTTGGCTCTCTCGTTGTGTCCGGCTGCAGCTGCGGCATTGCCGGCCTTGATATGGGCCGTTTCACTGGGCTTGAGCCTGGCTGCTGTTCTGTATTCCACCTCTGCTTCCAGGTGGCGGTGCTGTGCCGAGAGTTTGTCGCCCAGGTTGGAACGCTGAGCGGCATCTTTGGGGTTAACGCCCAGCTTTTGCAAGCTGGCATCAAGGGCCTGGTCTGCGGCGCTGGCAATTTCCGGGCTTACGTCATGGCTGTGACTTACGGCCAGGCGGGCTTGCTTGGCGGCATTGGCATGATCACCCTGTTTGACGTGAGCCTTGGCTCGAGCGAGAGAGACTTTGGCCAGTTCGGTTTTCAGGGATGCTTCCTGGGGATATTCGCTCACATAACGGCTGAGGAGGGCCTGGGCTTCCGCCAGTTTCCCCTTCTTAAATAAAATCTGCGCTTCGGTTTTGATCTGCACCAGCCGTGCCTGGCTCAGCGGCACATGGGCGATGGTGCGCTGGGGCGGTGAAATGGAACGGGCCGTGGCTGTTTCTTCCTGAGGCAGGGGGGCGATACTTTTAGGCAGAAGGGCTGATTTCATGGGCGGCGGCGGCGGCACGATGCCGTCCCGGCTGAAGGTATTGCTGCCGGTGTCGAAGCCGCCAATGGCATGCCTGGCTGCTGCTGCCGGTACATAGGTGGGCAGCATGAGGGTATCCCTTGTGCTCAGGGCTTGATAATCGATGCGCCTGGGAATGTCGCCGCCGTCAGGCCCGACGATTACGCGTTTTCTGTATTTGAGATCTTTGGGCGGACGCTGCTTCTCAGTGGTCTGGGCGGAAGCCATGGAGCAGGAAGTGGCGATGGAGAGTGCGGCGGTGCAAAGGGTGAGGGTTCTCAAGGCTGCGATTCTGAGGATTTCAGCCAGGGTCTGATTTTGATTTTGCCAGCGGGTCATTTGAATTAGCCTTTGCTTGCGTATTGCCAATAGCGCCAATTTGCCGGGCGGTCTGTTTGCGGCGGTGCGCCTGAGGTTTTTAGCCTTGGGGTCCGGCGGATCAGGGGTCGGCCATTTGATCATGACTAATTCTATGATCTGTATCTTGACATGCAATGGTGATTACCACGCCTTTTGTCAAAAATTGACCCGCTTGTCTACGTGGGATTCCCCCTGAAAGTGCAATTGCCCCGGCGTTCTCGGGGAATATGCCGGTGTGTTGCCAGAGGATTATTAGTTTTATTTAGAGATTGCAAAAGTCTATATTCTATATAGGAAGTTGTCCTACACTTGATAATTGCCTTGGGGCTAGCCGCCGGACAAATTTAGTCGGGTTGGTTCTCGTTTGACGAGCCGGGTGAGCGCCCAGCAGTTTTTTATTCCTCGCTCCATCACAAATATCGCAGAACTAGTTCAATGACAGCCATCTCTAAAGAACAGGAACAGATCCTCACCGAGCGCGCCCACTCTCTCACCAGGCAAGCAAGGTTATCGGCGGCCGTATTCAGCCAGTATTCGCAAGCCCAGGTTGATCGCATCGTCAAAGCCATGACCACCTGCGCCATCGATAACGCCGCCAGGTTGGCACGCATGGCCCATGAAGAGACCCGCATGGGAGTCACTGAAGACAAAGTCTTGAAAAATCTGGTGGCTTCCGAGTTTCTCTACGCCCAGATAAAAGACAAGCGCACCGTGGGCGTGATCAAAGAACTGCCGGAACTAAACATGGTGGAAGTGGCTGAGCCCATCGGTGTAATTCTCGGTCTGGCGCCGGTCACCAACCCCACTTCTACTGTGATTTTTAAGAGCATCTGCTGCGCCAAAACTAGAAATTCAATAATCTTTTCACCGCATTTGATGGCAGCCGAATCATCCAACCTGGCCGCCAAGCTTATTTACGAAGCGGCTCTGGAAGCCGGTGCGCCCAAGGGTTTCATAACCTGGGTGGATAAGTCCTCCCGTTTGCGTCGTCTGTCTGAAATATTGTTTGCCCATCCGGAAGTGGATTTGATCTTCGCCACCGGCGGTACACAGATGGTGCGCGCCGCCTACAGTTCGGGCAAGCCGGCTCTGGGTGTCGGTGCCGGTAACACACCGGTCTACGTGCACAAAACGGCCAATGTGCCCTCCGCCGCCATGGAAATTATTATTTCCAAGACCTTTGATAACGGCACCGAATGCCCTTCGGAACAGACCTTGATTATCGATAGAGAAATTGTCGATGAGCTTATCAGCGAGTTCCGTCGCTGTGGTTGCTATATTTGCGATGAGGCAGAGGTTGAGAAAATCGCCGATGCCGTAATCGACGCCCGCACCGGCGGCATGAATTACCGACTGGTGGGTCAACCGGCCAATCTGATTCTCGAACAAGCCGGCATCAAGGTTGATCGCCATATCAAAATGATCCTTTGTCCTCTCAAAGGGGAGCTGCGTCTGCACCGTCTCGCCGTTGAAAAACTAATGCCGGTGCTCGGTTATGTGGCGGTAGATTCCGTTGAGGAAGGTATAAACCGCGCTCTGGATATAAACTACGGCGGCGGCACCGGCCACACAGCCGGCATTTTCTGCGAAGACGACGGCGTCATCGAGCGCTATGCCGATGCCATCAATGCCGGACGAATTATCGTCAATTCTCCCTCGTCCATAGGCGGACTGGGCGGCGTTTACAACCACCTCAATACCACCTTGAGCTTCGGCTGCGGCACCGGCGGCGGCAATATCACCACCGACAACGTGGGCATCAAAAACTTGCTCAATTACAAGCGAGTGCCCCGCCGTAAGAACTATGTGATTAGCTTCCAGACCACCAAAAATATCTATAGCAATCCCGGTTCCATCGAGCATTTGAAGAGCCTCAAGTGCAAGAACGCCTTTGTGATCAGCTCTCGATCCGCCTCCCGCCGCGGTCATCTTTCGATGGTGAAAGAGAGCCTGCCGGAAGGCTGCCATGTGGATGTCTTCTCCGATATCGGCACCGAGCCTGATTTCCCCACTATTCAAAGAGCCGTGCAGGCCATGCGCCTGAGCAAGCCCGATGCCATCATTGCCCTGGGCGGCGGCTCGGTGCTGGATGCCGCCAAGATTATTCGCCTCTTCTACGATTACCCTGAGCTGAATGTGCAGGAGCTGGCCGTGAACTTCCTTGACTTCCACCATCGTATGGTGGAGTTTCCCAAGGATATGCGCACCCAACTGGTGGCTATTCCCACCACCTCCGGTACCGGTTCGGAGGTGACACCCTTTGCAGTTTTGAAAGACGGCTTTAGAAAGGTGTCCATGATCGACGAATGTATGATTCCCGACGTGGCCATTATTGATGCGCAGTTCACTAAGAGCTTGCCCCGCGAGATCACCAGTGATACCGCCTTTGATGCTCTCACCCATGCCCTGGAGTCGCTGGTATCCACTTTCTCGTCCGACTATACCGATGGACTGGCTCTCGAAGCGCTGCGCCTGATTTTTGAAGCCTTGCCCGAGACTCTTAAAAATCCGGGCAGTATTTTGCACCGCCACAAATTGCACAATGCCGCCACCCTGGCCGGTATGGCCATCGGCAATGCCTCGGTGGGAGTCAATCATGCTCTCGCTCATGCCCTCGGTGCTCGCTTCGATATTCCCCACGGCAGAGCCAACGGTGTCTTCCTTCTTTCCACCATTGAATACAACGCCCAGATTCCTTCCAAGTTTGTCTCTATTCCTTGCTATCCGCTCTGGGTGGCTGATCGCAAATACGCTAGAGCCGCTCAGTTTATCGGTCTCAAGGAAGAAGCACATGCTGTAGACAGCCGTCCTCAGGTTGAAGATCCGCACTTCGCCACGGAAGGCAGCCGCGGTCAGTATGACGGCATGGTTCTCGCTCTGCGCCGGGCCGTTTACGATCTCGGTCGCCTGGCCGGGCAGCCCCTCTCGGTTTCCGAATTGGGTATTGATCTGGCCGACTATCAGGCGGCTCTGCCCGAACTTGTGGAGACCGCCTTCAGCGATATGAGTGTGCGTTCCAATCCTCGTTATTGCCTAGCCCCTGAGATTGTGCAGCTCTTCCAGGCTGCCTATGCACCAAGAGTCAGACCCTGATAAAGATAAGAACCATGAGCACTAAAAAAGACGAAGGCAAGACAACTGATAAGAAGATTGAGCGTGTGCGCATCATGGGTTCCCTGGAGCGCGCCGTTGACGAGATCGATCGACTGCTTGCCGGCAGCACCGATGAAGTAGAGATTGATTTTTCCACCTGCACCTTTATTGCAGTGGAAGGGCTCGAGTGGCTGGAGGAGTTGCTCTTGCGCGCCGACTCGGTGAAGCGCACCGTGCGTTTTGTGAATGTGCCGCCCACAATCTATAAGGTGTTTAAAATTTCCCATATCGAAAGTCTTATGAAAGCTGCAGGCGGCGTCAGCAGCACCAAACTCGGACCGGCTTGCTGAGCGCCATGCAGACAAGCGCTCAGCCCGGGGCTTTGCCCTCTTTGCGCACCGAGAATCTAACCAAAATGTTTGGTAGCAGGGTCTCGGTAGATAAGCTTAACCTGTGTATCTATCCCGGCGAACTCTATGCGCTTCTAGGTGATAACGGTGCCGGTAAGACCACCACTATCGGTATGCTTACGACCCTGCTGGCGCCGACATCCGGGCGTTTTTTTATTTGCGGTCATGACGGTATCAAGGACGGGCGCAGAATTCGCGGCTTGTTCGGGGTAGTGAGCCAGGATCTTTCGGTATACAACGAGCTGACGGTCTATGAAAATCTGCGCTTTCTGGCGGAACTCTACGGACTGAAAGGGGACACTATCGACAAGCGCATCGAGCAAGTAATTGCCGGGTCTAGTCTGGTGTCACGGCTCAATGATCGGGCCGGCAATCTTTCCGGCGGCATGCAGCGCCGTTTGTCTATTGCCTGCGCCATGATCAACGAACCCAAGGTGCTCTTTATGGATGAGCCGACAGTGGGGCTCGATCCTGCCGCCAGGCGTGAAATCTGGAGCAGTCTCAAGGATTTGAAGAAACTGGGCGTGACCATTTTGCTCACCACCCACTATCTGGAAGAAGCGGAAATTCTCGCCGATCGCATCGGCATAATTCGCGGCGGCAAGCTGATTGTGGAAGGCTCGGTAGCAGAATTATCCGAGCGCATTCAGGGCATGCGCGGTTTGTCGATCAAGCTAAAGGACACGGTAAGCGCCGATGGAGCGGAAATAGCCCGCAAGCTCGAAAAGATCAAAGAACGTTTCGATATCCTGATCAGGCACGACTGTTTGCGCAATACTATTTATTTGAGCCAGCCCGAACATGTTTCAGTAAATGAATTCCTGCGCTTTGTCTTCGACTGGCTGGAGAGTGAGGACATTCCCTTTACTAAGTTTGCCAGCGGTGAACCCAATTTAGAGGATGTCTTCCTGGCGGTGGCCCGCAGCGGACCGGAAGTGGAAAACCAGAGCCTTGAGTCGTCTCTGGAAAAGGTACAGGGTGGCCATCATTAGTACTTTGTATGATGCCGTTAAGGCCATAGTGGCCAAGGATATCTTAGCCTGGACCAGGCGCCCGCTCTATTTCCTCGCCAGCGTACTGATGGCGGTTTTAATTCTGGTTTGCGTTGGTAATACTATATCCGGTGCCAATGATATGCCTTTCGGGCTCTACGATCCGGGCGGTATCAGTGAACTTTCCAGGCACCTGACGGAAAGCGGTCGCTTCCGTGTGAGAGTTTATGATGATCTGGAGAAGGCTAAGTCTGACCTGGCTCACGAGAAGATCGTGGCACTTGCCAATGTGGCCCAGGATCCCCTGGAAGATTCAGTGCAGATTCTCACGGCCGGCAATAATCCCCTGGTGGATGATCAGATTTCCATGGGCTTGCTTTCGGTGCTCACCCAGAAGGCTAAGGAACTCAGCTTGCCTCTGCATTCGGCCGCCCTCTACCAGGTGCATTTTGGTTTGAAGGACTACATCACCGCCGGATTGACGGCCTATCTGTGCTATGTGCTGGCTTCCATGAATCTTGGCTTCAGCTGGATTTATGAGTGGATGGAAAAGACCTACAGGCAGATTGTGCTTGCCCCCATGGGTCTGGATGCGGCCATTATCGCCAAGACCTTTACGGTTACCATGGAAGCTTCCACTGTGCTGTGGCTGGCTCTCTGTCTCACTTCTCCCATTTCCGGATTTACTCTGGGCAATAACTTTCCCTTCCTGGTGGGCTCTACCCTGCTCTCCGTCTTCACCTTTACTTGCCTGGCCCTGCTCTTTGCCTGCTTCCTGCGCACCATTCGCATCTACACCATGACTGTCTCTATTCTCGGTGTGGCGCTCATGTTTGTCTCGGGCATCATCACTCCCATTAAAGCCATGCCATATTGGGAACAGAAGCTGGCGGCCATAATGCCCCTTTATTACGCCTGCGATCTCACTAAAGGTGCCATGCTCGGTATACCCTGTGAGGCGGGTAGAGATGTGATTGTGCTTCTGGGCTTTGCATTTATCTCACTTTTCCTTTCGAGAACAGTACTTGCTCGCAGTCAGGCTTCGGTGTAGTCTTGGTTAACCAAGAGGAAAGCGGAGTGAGTGTGACTTTTTTGCCCCTGACAACAAAACGGGGAGAAGCCTCTTCCGGAGCCCGTGAGACTACCGGAGCTTCAGCCGCTGCCCTTGCTGCTTTTCGCAAACTGGGCACATTGGTGCCGGCGCGCACGGCAAGCCCGTCCGTTGGGCTGGCCCTGAGCCTGGCTCTGCCTCTCATAATTCCTTTCAGTGCAGCGGCCGCTGCCCCTGAGAAAGCTTCCCAGGCTCAAGCCGGTGCGGCCTGCGGTACCCTCAATCAGGGCGGACCGGCCTGGAACACCGTCGAGCGCCTGCTGCGCGGCTTCAGCGAAGATTTCGCCCTCACCAGGCAGAAGGGTAAGGGTGCGGCCAGCGCCGGGCACTCGCAGCCTTCTCAGATTATCGATTATCAAGAGATGTCGGTGCGGGCTCTTGGTCGTCGCCAGTGGGAAACTCTTTCGACGAGCCAGAAGCGTGATTTTTCGGCCAGCCTGGAAGCTCTCGTGGAGAAGCGTTACTATCCGCGCTGGCGCAAAATCTTCGGTAAGGGCAAGGTGACCTTTGTGGAAGAGACCGGCGTGGGCGGCGATACCCTGGTCAAGACCAGGCTCACCCTCGGCAAGAAGGTGGAGACATTAGCCTGGCGCCTCACGGATAAAGGTACGCGGGTGGTCAGTTTATCCGTCTCCGACAAAGACTTGTTGGAACGCCTGAAGTCCAGAATAAACTCCCGCTGCAAGAAGGGTAAGCTGGATGTAGACCAGCTTATCGCCTGGATGCGTAATTCCGGCGGCGAGACGCAGACCTCTCTTTCTGTGGAAGGTGCTTCCCTGGCTGTATCGCAGGGCTCCACCAATGTTGTGGCCGACTGACCGGGCTTTTAGTAGTTCTTATGCTGTTTCGCTCATTGACGGAAGCGACTTTACTGAGGCGCTACAAGCGTTTCCTGGCTGATGTGCGCTTACCCTGCGGCACGGAAGTAACGGCTCACTGCCCTAACCCCGGCAGCATGCTGGGTCTGGCTCAGCCCGGGATGCGGGTTTTGCTATGGCAGGCGCCGCCCGGCGAGAAGGCTCGCAAACTCAAGTGGTCCTGGAAGTTTGTGGAGGCTGACGGTGCCATGGTCTGCGTTGATACAATGCTGGCCAATAAACTATTCAAGGAAGCCTTTACCGCTGGACGCTTGCCTGAGTTTTCCGGCTATTCATCTATTGAAGCGGAGCACAAGTACGAAGACAGTCGTTTTGACTTTTTCTTGCAGGGCACTGCCGGTAGTGCCATGGTGGAGGTAAAATCGGTCAGTCTTCTGGAATTATCCGAGCAAGGTGAGAAGCTGGCCGCCTTTCCCGATGCTCGCACCGAGCGCGGCCTCAAGCATCTGGAGACCCTGCGGTCTCTCAACTTGAAGGGTGCCGACCAGGCCGTGCAATTTTATGTAGTGGCAAGGGGCGACACCCGGGCCTTCAAGCCGGCTGACAGTATAGACCCGGCCTACGGCCGGGCTTTGCGTCAGGCTTATGCCCAGGGCGTGGCGGTGCATTGCCGGGCCGTGGAGATCAAGCTTGAGCCTTGCGGCGAACACTGTTTCGACCTGGAAATGACCCTGGCTGAGACTTTGCCTCTCTTGCTTAAAGAACCTTAGCGCGGGCGCTCAATACCCAGTCATTTTCCAGCATCTCCCGGCGCAGGGCGTTTCCCACACCCATGTGCTCGAATATGAGCCGGTCTATTTCCGCCTGTTGCCGGGCTTCTTCCGCCAGTATTTTTTGAAGACGGGGGAGGTTGCCTGAGGCGCTGCAGTGCGATGCTTCTTTCATGAGTTCGATGCAAGCAGCGGCTTGCGCTTGCAGGCTTGTGTCCAGTGCGGGCGGCGGTAATTTGAAGGGCAGGCGGCGCAGGTCGCCTATTTGGAAGTTAATGGTAGGGTTGAGCTTGGCCAGCAAGTAGATGGCGGTGGCGGAATTTAGATAGGCCAGGAGAGTTAGCTTGTCTATGTTCCTTGTGAAGATGGCTGAGCTGGCGATGTCGAAGACGGCGCCTGCGCTCAATAGCCTGGCCGTGAAACCGGATGTGCCGATGTAAGAGTAGGTGATACCGCCCTGGAAGTAGAAGGCTTCACCAGGCAGGGCTCGTGATTGTCCCCGGCCGGCCCGGTAGGCGCGGATGGCTTCGCCGTTGGGATGCCAGTTGAGCCTGAGCGGTGTATCGTAGTACCACTTGCGCCCACCGCCTTTGTCATAGGGTACATAGAGCGCGGCTTCCTGGGGCTGCAACTCTTCTTTCGATTTGATAAAGAGCTTGTTATTGCAGGTGAATAGTCCGTTCACTATGCTCAGCTCGCCTTCCTTCTCCAACTGGCCCAGACTGGTGAAGTTGCTGAAGAGAGCAGGCAATTCAGGCGGTGCGTCGAAGATAAATGGGAAACCAGGAATAGCCCGGGCTACTTCTAGTAAAGCGCCTTCTTGCAGTTCAACGTTTTTGAGCAGTGCCATTGTGCCGCCGCCCTTGTCCCTTTTGTAGAGGCAATAGTTGAAGTTGCCCTTGCCGGTCTGCAGATGTTCTTGCGAGGCGGGCTTTGTCTTTCGCTTTTCCAGAGTAAGAATGGCGGTGTTCACCTTCTCTCCCGGGCAGGTGGGAAAGGCGCCTGCCCCCAGGGCTTTCACGCTGAGAAGGCGGGCTCCGGCGAGCAGTTCCAGGCGCAGCCGCTCAAAGCGCTGAATAGTGAAGAAGCTTTGTTGGGTGATGGTGGTGAGACGACCCTCATCCTTCAGGAGCGCCAGCGCCAATTCGAGAAAGGCCGCGTAGAGGTCGTTCTTGCTGTTTGGATAGTGTTCCTTCAGGTAGTCGGCGGTGATACTATCCATGGTGCGGCTGCTTTGATAGGGCGGGTTCATTATCACATTGTCGAAGCTGCCAATTTCTGTCGGCGGGCTGCCGGGGCGGCTGTGGCCATGCCGGAAAGCGCGGTCGAGACTACCGAGCGGTAGTTCTAGCTTTTGCAGGTTGGGGCGGGGTAGTTCGCCCCAGCAGTGTTTGCGCGCCGCCATGTAGAGCGCCAGACCGCTTAAGTCAAGCATGTCTGTGTCCACATCGAAACCGCCAAGGCGGTCTTTCAGGAGACCTTCCAGGGCGGCTTGCACGGGTTCGCCCCGGCTCAGGCTTTGAGAAAGAGCCGCTTCCAATACTGCCACCAGTAAATGACCGGCGCCGCAGGCCGGGTCAAGAACTGTGCTCTCACCGCTCAAGTCGAGACTGGCGGCCATATCCGCGGCAATCCAGAGGGGGGTGAAAAATTGAGTGTCCGCCAGATTGCCTTTCGGGTCATTTGAGAGATTGAATTCAGAATTCGATTGTGGTGTTTTCAGCGGCGGCAGAAATTCCCATAAGTTGCCGGTGAAGAGGGGGTCGCCCAGGGCTTGCCGGGGGTATTGCAGCTGCCCGGGAAGATTGCCAAGCTGCTCCCAAAATTCACTTTTCCTGGAAGCGAAGCTCAGATGGAAACTGTCTGTCAGACCGGCGAAATCGCTTGCGTCATAGATGAGTTTGGCCTGGGGACCGTGTATGAGGCGGTTCAGGGTCTCGATTAGTTTTCTGTCCAGGGGAGCCGGGCAGAGGCCGGCTGCCGCCAGGCTGAGATGGGCCGAAAAACGGGCCGCTTGCTGCCGGTCTTGCTCGGCCAGGGCGGCAAGGCTCCTGGCCAGCCGTTTGAGGAGGCTTGTGGCTGATCTGGTTTTCAAGTTAGGGGGCAAGCTGGGGCTCTCAAGAAGTCTGACTGTCCGGATTGAGCTGGATTTTTTTTACCAGTATGAAGATAAGTCTATTATTTGCCCCGCCACCGATGTCATTTGGTGTATAAAATTCCCATCAGTACTTAGTTTGGGGAATCAGGTCATGGTCAAGGCAGGGCTTGAAGATATAGTAGCCGCGTCGTCCTCAGTTTGCGATGTCAATGGTACGGAAGGACGTCTGATTTATTGTGGTTACGACATCAATGATTTAGCAGAGAATTCCACTTTTGAAGAAGTGGTCTACCTGCTGTGGTACGGGCGCTTGCCCACGAAGACCGAGTTGGAGACTCTTTCCACCGGTTTGAAAACGAATAGACGCATCCCTTCCGATGTCGTTAAGGCCATGCAGCATTATCCTAAGGATGCGCTCCCCATGGAAGTTTTGCGCACCGCGGTGTCCATGCTTTCCATGTACGACAACGAGTCGGAAGACAAAGGCCGCGAGCCCAATATCCGCAAAGCCATCCGCCTCACCGCTCAGATTCCCACCGTGGTCGCTTACTGGGATTTGATTAGAAACGGCAAGGAAGTAGTGGCGCCCAAGGAAGATTGCAGCCTTTCCCACAACTTCCTTTATATGCTTTCCGGCGGTAAAGAGCCCGATGCCGTTGCGGTTCGTTCTCTTGACGTGGCCTTGATTCTTCATGCCGATCACGAACTGAACGCTTCTACTTTTGCCGCCCGGGTTGCCGCCGCCACTGAAACCGATATTTATTCGGCGATTGTGGCTGCCATCGGCACCTTGAAGGGTCCCTTGCACGGCGGCGCCAACCAGGAAGTAATCAAAATGCTTCTGGAGATTGGCAGCCTGGATAACGTTGTGCCCCATCTCGATAAGATGTTCGCCAACCACCAGAAAGTAATGGGCTTCGGTCACCGGGTCTACAAAACCACCGACCCGAGAGCTTCCCACCTGCGCCGCATGTCCCAGGAATTGGGCAAAGGCATGGGCGAAACCAAGTGGTTCGATATGTCCGCCAAGATTGAAGAGATTGTCAAAGCCGACAAAGGTTTGAACGCCAACGTCGACTTCTACTCCGCTTCCGTCTACTACATGTTGGGTATTCCCACCGACCTCTATACGCCGATCTTCGCCATCAGCCGCATGTCCGGTTGGGCGGCCCATGTGCTGGAGCAATACGCCAACAACAGGCTGATTCGCCCCCGCGCCGAGTATACCGGTGAAAGAAACCTCAAGTACGTGGCTATTGATAAGCGCTAGTACCCTGTCTTCAGGGTGCCGTCGGTGCCGGTAGTAAATTGAAAGAGCCCCGTTCTTTGCAGCGGGGCTCTTTCATTATTATTCGGCTTGGCTCGCCCGGGTCAAATTACTGGGCGGCTCTGGCCTGGTAGGAGAGGTAGACTTTCTCCAGATACTTCTCGAAATCACTGTAAGCGGCAGGGCCCTTCTCTTCTGTGTTTTCGCTTTCCGGAGCCGAATCCTTGTCGGCCAGCTTCTCTTGCAGGTGCAGGAAAATTTGCCTGGCCACCTTGGGTCTGGCTTTTTCCGTCAGGCTGCCCCGGCGTTTAAGATAATCCACCAAAAGGTCGTAGTCGGCCGGGCTGATGCGCCCTACATCCAGGGTGCTGTCGGCTTCCAGTCCTTCTTGAACCTTGATCTCGCTATCGGTTATGTGAGCCTGGCGCTCTCTAATGACTATGGTACCGGCGCACATGTCTCCCAGTCGGCGCTCATTTTTGTCTACCAGCATGACCACCAGACCAAGCAGGAAGACGCCGTCGGCCACGCGAAGCAGATTGCGAATGATGGAAGCGCCCCAGCCGATGGGCTGGCCGGTGCGCTCGATCACTCTTATTTCTGCCAGCTTCTTGCCGGGGGTCTGTCCTTTCCAGGCGCCCTCCCAGACAATAAAGTAGAGGTTTTGCATGAAAAACATACAAAGGATGGCCAACATGGCTAAAATCGAATAGGCAATACCCTTGGTCTTGGAATCGAGAGGGGCGACTGAAATAGCCATACCGACGGCCACGGCCAGAATGGCGATGAAGGCAAAAATGGCTGCCTGAATGAGGGTGTCGATGAGCTGAGCCAAAAGCCTGTTGCCGATGCCGGCAATCTCCAGGTGTAGATCCACGTTTTCGGGGGTAGAGATAGAGTAATCTGGCTGTTGCATCGGCTTTTCCGGGTATGGCTTTGGGAATTAAAAGAGAGTTTTGTCTTGACTATGAAATTCGAGCTTAAATGAACGTAGAGCGCTGGTTGAGAACTCGCAGGTTGTCATGGCAAAAGCTGGAGGACCTGCTCAAACAAGTGGACCGAGGTGGGCTTTCCAGTTTGGACAGGCAAGGGCTCACCGAATTGGGACGTCTATATCGTGCCACCTCCGCCGACCTTTCTCGCGCCCGCGCCCTTAAACTCAATTCCGACTTGCAGATTTACCTCAACAACCTGGTGGTGAGAGCGCACAACCAAGTCTATCAGAACCGGGAGAGTCGCCTTTCCGACATTTTGCAGTTCTTCCTGCATGGTTTTCCCCGGCAGGTGCAGAAAAATATTTTGTATGTGCTGGCTGCTTTCCTGATCTTCATTTTGCCCTGCCTGGGCTGTTACCGGGAGGCGCTATATGATGCCAATTTCGGGCAGTTGGAGGTGGTGGCCGGGCATTCCCTGGTGCCGGAAGAGATGTGGCACATGATCGAGAATCGCAAGATGTGGACCGACTCGGCTCAAGATGCCAGTCCGGCTGTCTCCAGCGCCATTGCAACCAACAATATCAAAGTTTCAATCATGGCCTTTGCCCTGGGTATTACCTTCGGGCTGGGAACGATCTGGATATTGGTTATGAACGGCATGTTAATCGGCACTGTATTTGGTGTCTGCCAGGACTACGGCATGGCCGGGCGACTGGCTGCTTTCGTGGCCGGTCACGGCGTCATAGAGTTGACCGCCATCTTTATCAGTGGCGGCGCCGGTTTGATGCTGGGCGCGGCCATGCTCTTCCCCGGGCAGTTCAAGCGGGTGGATTCCCTGCGCCGGGCCGTCCGGCCGGCCATGGAAATGTTCGCCGGCTGTGTACTGATGCTATTGGTTGCTGGTACCATAGAAGGCTTTGTTTCGCCGCGCACCGACATCGGTGCCGATGTAAAATATATGGTCAGCGCTGCTACGGCAGCCATACTGATGCTTTATCTTTTTATTCCGCGTCCGAAAGCTCACCATCTCGTCTCCGAGCTTCCCGAAACCAAGTAAGAAAGGCAACCCCTGAAAATGGACGAATTGACATTCTGGTACTTGATAGACCAGTCAATTGATTTAACCGAGGAACTTTTAGCCGATAAGCAGGGTCTAGATCCTATCGACGCTCAACTTTCGACACTCAAGAAATTGTTGTCCAAGTTGAGCGAAGATGAGCTTGTGGGCTTTCAAGAAATTGTCGATTACTTGATGGACCAAGCTTATACCTGGAGTCTATGGGGGGCGGCTTATCTAATGATGGGCGGTCTGTCCGACGATGACTTCGAGTACTTTCGGGCCGGCTTGATCTTGCGCGGCAAGGAAGTATATGAAGGAGCACTGGCTGAGCCCGACTCCCTGGCTGAGCATACCGAGATTCAGCTTTGCGAAGACTTGCTCTTCCTGGCTTGTGAGGTATATGAAGAGCGCAGTGGTGATGGTGCCATTTATGATCGCTACCGCGAGGTCATGAATCCCGAGCCGGCCGGGGAGCCTTTTGATGAAGACGATGAAGGCTATTTTCGAGAGCACTATCCTCGCCTCTGGCAGTTGTATAGCCAGGAGTGAGAGGGCGGCGCTTTTCCGGCAGCTTCAGGGCCAAATTAATTGGCGGTACGGCAAAATTGCTACTGGACTTGTTAGCCATCTGAGCTAAAATAGCGGTAGCGTCCCTGGTATCATCTTTTCCCATAGCGGCATACGATGATCCAGTGCTTGCCCCGGAAAGATGACGACTGTAACGGATCTTTATTTGCGATAGATATCTTTTGCTTCGTTTTGCTTTCCTCATGTATGGTTTTTTTGATTTTCTAGTAAGGAACCCGGCTCAATGGTAACAGCGCCAAATCTAGAGCGGTCGGAAGAGTCGAATGAGGCTCAACCTGTGAGAATTTTGGCTCCCGGCGCCGCCTTTAAGGAGGCTGCCCGCAAGAAGGCTAATACCGGCCCTAGTGGCAAGGGCAAAGAGGGCAATCCTGGTCAAAGACCCAGGCGCAAACGGCCGCTGCCGCCCGGCCAGCGCCTGGTGCGTGCTTTCGCCGTGGCTTCTTTGCTTGTGGCCGGACAGAGCTTCTTCTCTCCCCTGACCGGACCCTGTGAGAACTCTACGGCCGGTGCCTCTCCCCTTGTGCCGATTGCTGCTCCCTTTTCTCTCTCGGCTCCCCTGAGTGAATTGCGCCGCGAGATAGAAGCCAATTGCCAGCTGAAGAAGTTGACTCCCGGCGTCTTCGTGGTTGACCCCAAAAGTGGTGCCTACGTAGACTTTAACGGCAATCGCAGCTTTGCCGCCGCCAGTATGATCAAAGTGCCCGTCCTGGTGGCACTCTTCAGTGCCATTGACAGGGGCGACGTCGATCCTAAGAAAATTCTGGAAATTAAGACCGAGCATGTGGCCGGCGGCTCCGGCTATCTGCAGTATCGTCCGGTGGGCACCAAGCTGCCCTTGATGCAGGTTGCCGAACTGATGATCATTATTTCCGACAATACCGCCACCAATATGATCATCGATTTGCTGGGCGGCAAAGAACAGGTAAATAAGAAGTTCACGGCCTGGGGATTGAAAAATACAGTCATCAATAATCCCCTGGCTGACCTTACCGGCACCAATCGCACCAGC
>Ga0268298_10002921_pt1 | contig 18092 bp, 13 predicted proteins | sample WWTPWeurt_MetaG_FD_194462 | JGI IMG/M metagenome (GOLD analysis project Ga0268298, IMG submission 194462) | Activated sludge microbial communities from WWTP in Nijmegen, Gelderland, Netherland - WWTP Weurt | ecosystem: Engineered > WWTP > Aerobic digester > Activated sludge | place...
CAGGGTCACACCGACACCAGCTGATGGTCCGCGGGAACCTCTGGCACGGGAGTCCTAAAACCCTACCAGATCGGTCGCATTCCCTCAATCCGGAGCTTTGCGCTTGACCCTTCCGAAGCCCTGTGGGAGGATTCTGGTTCGGCGATTCGGGCGATTAGCTCAGTCGGTAGAGCAGCTGCCTTACACGCAGCATGTCGGCGGTTCGAGCCCGTCATCGCCCACCAGTCTCCTGGTGAAGCAGTAAACGCAAGGGGTTGTAGCTCAGTCGGTTAGAGTGCCAGCCTGTCACGCTGGAAGTCGCGGGTTCGAGCCCCGTCAGCCCCGCCAACAAAAAGGCCCCCACTCTTGGGGGCCTTTTTGTTGGCGGAATAAAAGCAGGGGCTCGAACTCGCGAGTGCGGAGACCGCAGCGTCAGCGGAGGCCCTCCAGTGGAGGGCCGGAGTAGCTGTAGGCTCCGCGGCGGATCCTAGCCCGAAGGGCGACGGAGACGCGCTGACTCGGGCTCCGCCCTCGCCCTCCGGGCGGCCATGACCTACGGCCATGCCGTCCCATTCTCCTTTCGCTTCGCTGCAGTCGAATGGTCGAGCCCCCGATGACATGGGTCGAAACCACCGACGGAGAACGGCGGGGCTGGCGGGGCTGAACCCACCTCTACAATGAAATTGCTTTGCAGGAATCAATGCTTGAGCGCGTTCGGTGCGGGCGGGCCCGAAGGCCCCTCTACTCCCGCAATCCCCACATCCTCACGATCTTCCCCGCCTTCACCTGGTAGATCACCAGGGCTTCCAGGGGTTCGCTCTTACCGGCCCGGCCCCTGATGACCTCCTTCTGAATGACGAAGGAACCGGAGAGCAGCTGGGCCTTGGCCGAGGCATGCAGGTCCGGGTTCGCCTGGAACCGCGCGGCATAGAGTTCCCGCAGCCGGGCCTTCCCCGTGGGTGCCGAGGTGCCGGGGATCTCGGCGACTTCGACGTCCTCCGCGAAGAGGGCCAGGAAGCCCTCCAGGTCGTGGGCGTTGAACAGCTCGATCTGGCGCTCCACAGTGCCCGCCGGGCTGAGGTTCTTGGGGGTGGGCGCAGCCAGCAGCAGCGCGGGCATCAGCAGGCAGGACAGGGACCGGATCATGGGCACTCCAAGGGGGAAGCCTCACTCTAGCTCCTGACCTGATATCCGCCCATCGCCTTTCGATCTAAACGCGATAGACTGGAGGGCTTGGAAAAACCATGAAACTACCCCTAGTCGCCCTTTGCGGACGCCCCAACGTGGGCAAGTCCACCCTCTTCAACCGGCTCACCCGCAGCCGGGCCGCCTTGGTTCACGACCTGCCGGGCATGACCCGGGACCGCAGCTACGGCCGCGTCACCTGCCTGAGCGAGGAGGGTGAGGCCGAAGAGGTCTTCGAGCTGGTCGATACGGGTGGCCTCGATTTCGAAGGCGACGACGTCATCACCCAGGGCATCACCCGCATGGCGGAAGCCGCCCTGGGCGAGTCCCATGTGGCCATCCTGCTGGTGGACGGCCACGACGGCCTCACCGCCGGGGACGAGGAGATCGCCGCGCGGCTGCGCCGTCAGGGCAGACCCATCCTCCTCGTCATCAACAAACTGGACGGGATGAAGGGCGGTGCCCCGGATGGCGGCTTCTACGGCCTGGGCTTCGACCAAGTCCTGGCCATTTCGGCAGCCCACGGCGCCGGTGTGCCCGAACTGATCGAGGCGATCCGGTCCCGGCTCCCCTTTCACCGCACCCCCGAAGAGGCCGAGATCCACTCGCTGTCCGACGAGCTGCGCTTCGCCCTCATCGGCCGGCCCAACGTGGGCAAGTCCTCCCTCACGAACCGCCTGCTGGGCTATGAGCGCAGTCTGGTGAGCGAAATCGCAGGCACCACCCGCGATACGGTGGACACGGTCTTCACCGTGAAGGACAGGGTCTACCGGATGATCGACACGGCCGGCATCCGCAAGAAGGGCAAGACCCATGAGGGTGCCGAGAAGCTGAGCATCCTGAAGGCCAAGCAGGCCATGGCCCGGGCCGACGTCAGCCTGCTTCTGCTCGATGCCGTCGAAGGCGCCACCCACCAAGACGCGGTCATCGCCGGCTACGCCCAGGAGGCCGGTGCCGCCGTCATCCTCGTGGTGAACAAGTGGGATCTCGTCGAGAAGGACACTCACACCATTTACGGAGCCGAGGAGGATCTGCGCCGCAGCCTGGGCTTCCTCCACCACGCGCCCATGATCTTCCTGTCGGCCCTCACCGGACAGCGCGTGTCCAAGCTCTTCGGCATGATCGATGAGCTGGCCGCAGCCCATGGCCACCGGATCCCCACGAGCGAGCTGAACCGCTTCCTCCGGGAATCCGTCTCCGCCATGAGCCCCCATGCCATCGACGGCAAGCTGCCCAAGCTCTACTTCATGACGCAGGTGGGCGTGCGCCCGCCGAGCTTCGTCATCAAGACCAACACCGACCGCGGCCTGCACTTCAGCTACGTGCGCTACCTGGAGAACCGCCTCCGCGAGCAGTTCGGCCTGGCGGGAGTGCCCCTGCGACTCAGCATCCAGAAGAAGCAGAAGGGCGAGGACGAGCCGGTGGAGACCGCCGTGGTGCGGCGAATCCTGGATCCCGGCGAAGGCCTCAAGCCCTCCCGCAGCAACGAAGCGCTGCAGGCCCAGAAGGCCGACAAGATCAAGCCCCGCCCCCGGCCCAAGAAGAAGGAAGCCCCGAAGCCCGCCGCCAAGCAGGCGCCACGGAAGGGCCCGGGCGCCCCGCCCAAACGGGTCCGGCAGAAATCCACCAAGCGCCCCTAGGGCTTGGGCTAACCTGGGCCACCCCCCGGGAGTGCCCATGTCGCTGCGTTGCCTCTTCGCCTGCCTCCTGGCCCTGAGCCTGCCGGCCCAGGAGCGCCCTCTGATCCTCAAGGCGGCCCGGCTGTTGAACGTGCGCACGGGGAAGCTGGAGGCACCTGGGCAGCTTTGGATCAGGGGCGGCCGGATCCAGGCCGGCCCCCCACCTGCTGGGGCTGAAACCCTTGATCTCGGCAATCGGACGCTGCTGCCCGGCCTCATCGACTGCCACACCCACCTGCTGTTCCCCGCCGGCCTGGGGGAACTGGGCTACCTCAAGCGGAGCCACGGCACCCTGCTGCTGGATGGCGTGGTGAACGCCCGCAAGGTCCTGCAGGCCGGCTTTACCACCGTGAGGGACGTGGGCGCCTCTGCCGCGTTCGCCGACGTGGCCCTGCGGGATGCCATCGCCCGGGGCGACATTCCCGGACCGCGCCTGCTCGTGGCCGGTCCGGCGCTGTCCATCACGGGAGGCCACGGCGACCTGAACGGATTCCCGCCCCACCTGCACCTGGGCGACGAGCACATCGTGGATAGCCCCGACCAGGGGCGGCACGCCGTGCGCGAGTGGCAGAAGCGGGGCGTGGATCTCATCAAGCTCCACGCCACCGGCGGGGTGCTCTCCAACCACGACGATCCCGGCGCACCCAGCTTCAGCCCGCCCGAATTCCAGGCCATCGTGGAGGAGGCCCGCCGCCGGGGCCTCGACGTGTGCGCCCATGCCCACGGCGATGCAGGCATCCTGGAGGCAACCCTGGCCGGTGTGCGCTCCATTGAGCACGGCAGCCTGCTGAGCCCGGCCACCGCCAAAGAGATGAAGGCCCGCGGCACCTTCCTCGTGCCGACCCTCTACGCCCTGGAATCCATCCTGCTGCCCGGCAATCCCTACAAGTTCCCCGAAGGCTCCCTGGTGAAGGCCAGGGCCATCCTGCCCCTCCGGAAGGCGGGCTTCAAGGTCGCGCTGGAGACCGGCGTCCCCATCGCCTACGGCACGGACATCGGCGTCTTCGAGCACGGCCAGGTGAGCGCTGACTTCCGCTATCTGGTGAGCTACGGCATGACGCCACTCCAGGCCCTCCAGAGCGCCACCCTCGTCGCGGCCGAGTTGCTGCGCATGGGCAGCGAGATCGGCTCGCTGGAGCCAGGGCGGTGGGCTGACATGATCGCGGTGGATGGGGACCCTCTGACCGACATCAGCGTCCTGGAACGGGTGGGCTTTGTCATGAAGGCCGGGAAGACGATCCAGATCCATCCTTGATCATTCCCTGCAAAACGGATCTTGGAATTGATTATTAAATATTGATATATAAAAATTTAATATAATAAAGATCAAATAGAACTGATTCTCATGAAAATTAACAACCCTTAACTTGAGGAGAGGGAGGGTCCGCCACGATGCTGACTCCCTCACCCCGTTCTTTCCACACGTCACCCCGGGCCGCCACGGATCAAACCGCAGCTGCCGGGAGCCGCGCAGGCCGGAAGAACCTGTGCGGCTGTGAACCCCCCTTCCCCCCGTGAGGAGTTGCCCATGGCGACTACCAAAGGCCGCTTGGCCCTGTCCTTCGTCACCGCTGCCCTGGCTGCCGGTTCCCTCTTCGCCGGCTCCCCGCAGGAAACCCTGCGCGTGAACAGTGCCGCCGACCGGCTCCACGCGAGCCGCCACCAGCTCGGCCTGGATGCCGACCACGCGTTCAGCCTGCGCACATCCCACTCGGATGACCTGGGCCAGACCCACGCGCACTTCTCCCAGTTCTACAAGGGCGTGCGGGTGTGGGGCGGCGATGCCATTGCGCATGTGGACCGCGAAGGCGCCGACCTGCCACTGACCAATGCCCTGCACAAGAACATCCTCCTGAACGTGACGCCCTCCCTGCTGGCCGGCGAGGCCCTTGCCGTGGCCCAGACCGACCTGGCCGCCAAGGGCGCCTTCGCCTACGCCCCCACCACAGAGCTGGTGGTCTTCCCCCACGAAGTCGATGTCATCACCCGCCACGCCGGCCGCCAGACCCTGGATCAGGAGCCGAGCGCCACGGACGTCACCCGCCAGGTGCTCCGCTTCGTCCTTGCCTACCACGTCCACACCGAACTCGAAAACGACCTGGACGGCATCCGGCACACCGACTACCTCGTGGACGCCCACACCGGGGCCATCCTGAAGAAGTGGAACACCCTGCACACCACCGCCGCCACCGGTACCGGCAACAGCCAGTACAGCGGCGTGGTCACGGTCAACACCAACAGCGTCACGGGCGGCTATGAGATGCGGGACATGACTCGCGGCGCCGCCGGCAACTACGTGACCAACTCCAACCACGCCGCCACCACCTCCACCGCTGTGGGCACCATCTACACGGATGCCGACAACACCTGGGGAGATGGCGCCAACTACGTGGAAGGCAGCTCCACCACGGCCGCCAACGGCCAGACCGCCGCCGTGGACGCGATGTACGGCATGGCCAAGTCCTGGGACTTCTACAAGCTGGTCTACGGCCGCAACGGCATCGATGGCGCTGGCAGCACCACCTACAGCCGTGTGCACATCGGCAACAGCTACGACAACGCCTTCTGGTCCGACAGCTGCTTCTGCATGACCTACGGCGATGGCAGCAGCTTCACGACGCTGACGGCCCTCGATGTGGCCGGCCACGAGATGAGCCATGGCGTCTGCGCCCGCACCGCCAACCTGACCTACTCCGGCGAGTCGGGCGGCCTGAACGAGGCCAACTCGGACATCTTCGGCACCATGATCGAGTTCTACGCCCGCGGCGGCTCCGGCGCCACCATCGGCAACACGGGTGGCAACTGGACCATCGGCGAGCAGCTCGCCTCCACCCCCCTGCGCTACATGTACAAGCCCAGCCTGGACGGCGCGTCGCCTGATGCCTGGTCTTCCACCCTCCGCAACCTGGACGTCCACTACTCCAGCGGCCCGATGAACCGCTGCTTCTACTTCCTGAGCCAGGGCGCCACCACCACCGGCAACACCAGCACGACCCTGCTGCCCGCGGGCATGACCGGCATCGGCAATGACATGGCTTCGGCCATCTGGTTCCGGGCCCTCACCACCTACCTGACCTCCAGCAGCACCTACGCTGCCGCGCGCACCGCCGCCATCAACTCGGCCAAGGATCTCTTCGGTGCTGGCAGCGCCGCCGAACAGGCCGTGTGGAACGCCTTCCGCGGCATCAACGTGGGCGCCGCCTGGTCCACCAGCACCGACACCACGGCCCCCACCGCCACGGCCTCCGAGTCCGGCACCACGGGCATCATCACCCTCTCCGCCACCGCCACCGACAACGTGGGGGTCACCAAGGTGGAGTTCTACATCGACGGCGCCCTGGTCGGCACCGACACCACCTCGCCCTACAGCGTCACCTACAACTCCGCCAGCCTGGCCAACGGCACCCACAGCCTCGTCGCCAAGGCCTATGACGCCGCCGGCAACATCGGCACCTCCACCGCCGTCAGCTTCTCCACCAGCAACACCTCCACCGGCACCACCTTCAACGAGGTGGAGAGCAACAACACCCGCACCGCCGCCAACGTCGTGGGCGACACCGTCAACAAGATCGTGGGCTACATGAGCTCGAGCACGGACAAGGACTATTTCAAGATCAATGTCCTGCCCGGGCGGAGCATCACCATCAACATGACCGGCCCCACGGGCGTCGACTACGACCTCTATTTCCTCAACAGCAGCGGCACCACGCTCAAGAGCAGCCTAGGTAGCACGGCCACTGAGACCATCACCTACAGCAACACCTCCGCCACGGCCTCGGTGTTCTACATCTACGCGAAGGCCTACAGCGGCTCCAGCACCACCACCCCCTACAACCTCGCCCTCACCCGCTGAGGAACCGCCACCCAGGACAGGGCCGCGCGAGCGGCCCTGTTTTTCGTTAGACTGCCCCCATGGTGGTCCTGATCGCAGAACCAGACGAGGCCGAAGCCCGGCGTATGCTGGAGGGCCTGACTTCGGAGGGCTTCCTCTGCGAGTGGGCCAGAACGGGTCCAGAAGCCCTGGCCCGGGCCTCTGCCTGCGAGGCCCTGGTGGCCGAGATCGCCCTGCCAGGCGTCTCAGGCATGGACCTCGTGGGGCGTCTGAGGGACTCCGGCATCACCACCCCCCTGATCTTCGTGACGGCGCTCTGCACCCCGGAACATCGCGTGCGGGGCCTCGAAGCCGGCGCCGACGACTACCTCTGCAAGCCCTTCACCCTCCCGGAACTGGCGGCCCGGCTGCGGGCCCTGATCCGCCGAAGCCGGATGCCCTCGCGGGTCCGGCGGGTGGGCGTGGCCGACCTGGTGTGGGAACCGGACCTTCGGCGCGTGCACCGGGGCGAACAACGCCTCGATCTCACGCCGAAGGAATACACCCTGCTGGCCCTCCTGCTGGAGCGGCCCGGGCAGGTCGTCAGCCGGGAGGAGATGGCCCTGGCCCTCTGGGGCGGCGAAAAGCATCGACCGGACCTGCGCAGCCCCAATGCCCTGGATGCGCAGATCCGGCGGCTCCGGGCAAAGGTGGACGACCCCTTCGACCGTCCCCTTCTGCACACCCAGCGGGGACGCGGCCTGGTGATCGAAGTCCGGTAGACCTTATTCCGGTAGTCCCGCGCTTCGCGCACACCCCGGACCCACGTCAGAATCCTGGCAGAGCCAGGTTTCTTCCATCACCGCTCCAGCAACACCTTGGCGTGCTCCAGGGCCTCCGCCCGATCGGGCTGGCCGGACAGGAGCCGCGCCAACTCCCGGGTGCGGACTTCCCCCATGACCCAGCTGAGGGCGCTGCGCGTGCGGCCGCCCTCGGTCTCCTTGTGCAGGCAGCCGTGCCGGTCCGCCCGGGCCGCCACCTGCGCCAGGTGGGTGACGGCCAGAACCTGGTGGGCACGCCCCAGTTCGGCCACCGCCTGGCCCACGGCCAGGGCCGTCTCGCCCCCGAGCCCCGCGTCCACTTCATCCAACACCAGGGTTAGGCCGTCGCGAACGCCCTCCCCCAGGACCAGCCCGGCCCCCACCAGGGCCAGCATGAGGCGGCTCAGCTCCCCTCCGGAGGCGATCTTGGCCAGGGGCCGGAAACCTTCACCGGGGTTGGGCTCGATCCAGATGGCCAGGGCCGAGAAGCCCGCGGCGGCCACCCGCACAGCCCGGCCGCTCTGCTCGACCGGGCTGGCGGAGTCCTCGGCCAGGACCAGGCGCAGCTGAATCCGGGCCCCCTTCATCCCCAGGCGGCCCAAGCGCTTCTGCACCTCGGCCTCCAGCTGGGGCAGGGTCGCCATGCGCCTGCCATGCAGGACCTCGGCCCCGCGACGGTAGGTCTCCACGGCCCGGGCCAGGGTCGATTCAAGCTCCTTGATGGGCACGTCCCCCGCCAGCAGGGAACGCTGCTCGGCCTTCAGGGTCTGCAGCCGGTCCGGGAGTTCCTCCGGTTCGCAGCGGTGCCGCCGGGCCAGGCGTTCGTACAGGGCCAGGCGGGCCTCCATGGCCTCGATGCGGTCCGCGCCTGCACCCGCCCAGCGAAGGGCCTGGTCCTGGGCCAGGGCCAGCAGGTCCTCCAGCTCCAGCACTGCAGAGCGGAGGCGGTCCTGCTCGGCCACGGCGTCCGGCCAGTGGGCCACGGCCCGCATCAGAGCCTTGTGTGCCAGCTCGACCTTGGGCAGGCCCTCGTTCAGGGCCTCGGCCGCCTCCCGGAAGGCGCCTTCCAGATGGACGGCGTGCCGGAGGGGCTCCCGGTCCGCCTTGAGCTGGGCCCACTCCCCCGGCTTCGGGGCCAGCTTGTCGAGGTCTGCGAGGGCCTCGGCCAGCTGCTCCAGGCGCTGCTCCCGGTCCGCCTGGCTCCGGCGCCTGGCCTTCAGTGCGCCTTCGGCCTCCCGCACGGTGGCGGCTTCGGTTTCCAGGCAGGGCTCAATGCCCAGCACCTCGTCGATCAGGGTCAGGTGCCGCTCCTCGCCCAGCAGCGACTGGTGGTCGTGCTGGCTGGTGAGCCGCATCCAGAGGCGTCCCGCCTCGCGCAGGTCGGCCAGGGCGCAGCTGGCCCCGTTGATCCAGGCGCGGCTGCGGCCCGACCCGATCTCGCGGCGCAGCACCACGGGCTGCTCCTCCGGCAGGCCCCGCTCGGCAAGGAAGGCCCGCCAGGCCTCGAAGCGCCCCTCCACCACGGCCTCCACCGTGGCCCGCTCGGCCCCGTGGCGGATCAGCTCCGCATCCCCGCGGGCGCCCACCAGCAGCGAGAGCGCATCCACCAGCAGCGACTTGCCCGCGCCAGTCTCGCCCGTCAGCACCGTGAAGCCCGGCCCCCATTCCAGGGACAGGTCTTCCACCAAGGCTAGGTTCTGGATCCTGAGCGACACGAGCATGGCTTCAGGGTAACGGAAGGGGGGCCCGCCCCGGGCATACTGGCTCATGGAGGAAATTCCCAATGCACTACCGGAAGCCCTGTGGCAGCGTCCTGGAGGCCATCGGCAACACGCCCCTGGTCCGACTCCGCCGGATCGTCGCGGACCTGCCGGTGGAGGTCTTCGCCAAGCTCGAGTTCATGAACCCCATGGGCAGCAGCAAGGACCGCATCGCGAAGTACATGATCGAGGCCGCGGAGCGCGACGGCCGCCTCAGGCCCGGTGACCTCATCCTCGAGAACTCCTCGGGCAACACGGCCATGGGCCTGGCCCTCATGGCCATTCAGAAGGGCTACCGCCTCAAGGTGGTGGTGCGCGACACCATCTCCCAGGAAAAGCTGAACCAGCTGCTGGCCCTGGGCGTCGAGGTGCAGAAGGCGGACACCAGCCTGCCCCCGGAGCACCCCGACAGCTACAACAACCTGGCGCCCAAGCTCGCCCGCGAGACCCCGGGCTGCTACTTCCCTGATCAGCACGGCAACCGCGAGAACAATGCCGCCCACTACCATGGCACGGGCCCCGAGATCTGGGAGCAGATGGAGGGCCGCATCGACTACCTGGTGGCAGGCGCGGGCACCGGCGGCACCATCGGCGGCGTGGGCCGCTACCTGAAGGAGAAGGATCCGAAGATCCGGGTGGTGGCCGTGGATCCCGTGGGCTCGGTGTTCTCGCCCCACTTCCACGGAGAAAAGGATCCCAAGGCGGGTCCCTACAAGATCGAGGGCCTGGGCGACGAGTTCCTCATCCCCACCATGGAGTTCGAGGTCATCGACGAGATGTACCAGGTCACGGATGGCCAGGCCTTCCAGCAAGCGCGGCGCCTCTTGAAGGAGGAGGGCGTTCTGGGCGGCGGCTCCAGCGGCGCCGCCCTGTGGGCCGTGCTGCAGGTGGTGAAGAACCTCCCCCCCATGGACCGCCCGGCCCGCATCGTCACCGTGTTCCCCGATGGCGCCGGCCGCTACCTCAGCAGCATCTTCAATGACGATTGGCTCGCCGCGCGGGGCCTGCTGGAGGAGGGATGAGCGTCTTCTCCGGCACCTACGTCGAGGCCGTCCGCCAGGCGCTCAGCGACGCCATGGAGGGCGATCCCCGCGTCTGCTGCCTGGGCGAGGACATCGGCGCCTACGGTGGCGCCTTCCGGGCCACGGAGGGCCTGCTGGCGCGCTTCGGCCCGGATCGCGTGATCGACACGCCCATCGCCGAGCAGGCCATCGCGGGGTCCGCCATCGGGCTGGCGCTCATGGGCCAGCGCCCCGTGGCGGAGTTCCAGTTCATGGACTTCGCGCTGCTGGCTTCGGATCTCATGGTGAACTTCGCGGCCAAGGCCCACTGGCGCTGGGGCGCCACGGTGCCCGCCGTGTTTCGCGGCCCTTCGGGTGGCGGCAATGGCGGCGGGCCCTTCCACAGCCAGAACCCCGAGGGGCATTTCCTGGGCAGCCCCGGCCTGAAAGTCGTCGCGCCGGGCACGGTGCGAGATGCCTACGGCCTGCTGCGGGCGGCCATCGAGGATCCGGATCCCGTGATGGTCTTCGAGCACAAGCACCTCTACCGTCGGTTGCGGGATCAGTGGGACGAGCCTCCCGTGGCCCGACTCGGCGAGGCCGCCCTGCGCAAGGATGGCGCCGCGGCCTGCATCATCACCTACGGCGCGGCCCAGCACGTGGCCCTGGCGGCCGTGGCGGATCTCGACGTGGCCGTGTTGGACCTGCGCACCCTCTGGCCCCTCGACGACGAGACCATCACGGCCCTGGCGCAGCGCACCCATCGCGTGCTGGTGATCACGGAAGCCAGCCGCACCTACGGCCCCGGAGCGGAACTGGCGGCCCGCATCGGTGAGACCTGCTTCCCCTGGCTGGACGCGCCCGTGCTGCGGGTGGGCGCCGCGGACACGCCCACGCCGGCCAGCCCGCCCCTGGAGGCCGCGGTCCTGCCCAGCGTCGAGCGCGTGCGCTCGGAGCTGGACCGCCTGCTGGCCTGGTGAACAATGGCCCTGCGCGTCCTGCTCCTGTTTCTGGCCTGCACCATCCTGCCGGCGGCCCCGAAGGCCATCTGGGTGTGGGAGACCGAGACCCTGCGCCTCCTAGATGACCGGGCCTACGAGACCCGGGTCGTGGGCCTGCTGCGGGAGCACGGCTTCCACACGCTGTTCCTGTATGCCGATGACTACCGGGGCCGCAATCCCATCCTGAACGAGCGGACGGCCTACCGTGGCCTCCTCGCCCGCCTCCACGCGGCGGGCTTCCGGGTCGAGGCACTGCTGGGCTCGTACCCCATGAAGACCTGGGAGTACGTGCTGCCCGAGCGCGACCAGGCGGCCCGCGCCATGATGCAGCACATCCTCGACTACAACGCCGCCGCCGGAGCGCAGGAGCGCTTCGACGGCGTCCACCTGGACATCGAGCCCCATGCCCTGGATTCCTGGAGCGACGAGACGCGCGTCTCCCTGTCGCGGATGTTCCTCGCCCGGTCCCGGGAGTGGGTCGCCATGGCCCGCCAGGCCGGAAAGGGCTTCCTCGTGGGCGCCGCGATCCCCTTCTGGTACGACGGGTTCGCCGTGGCGTGGGAGGGCGTGACCAAACCCCTGAACGCCCACCTGCAGGACCTCTACGACTACGTCGCGGTCATGGACTACCGGAACCGCGCGGAAGGTCCCGACGGGATCATCGCCCATGCCCGCGAGGAGATCGCCTATGGCTCGGCGCATGGGAAGGCCGTGCTCTTGGGACTCGAAACCGGTGAGGCCCAGCCCCCGAAAGTGACCTTCCGGAACCATGGTGCGGGTGCATTGACTCGCGAGATGGCGACCACTGAATTGGCCTTCGCCAAGAAGAGGGCCTTCGGCGGCTTCGCCATCCACCACCTGCGGACCTGGCTGGAACTGATCGAAGCATCCGCTCCCACCACCTCCGGGCAACCCTGACATGCCTCCCCACCTCCGGCGCTTCGTCGCCGCCCTCCTCGTGCTCGCCCTCTGTGGATGGGTGCTGAGCGAGGCGCCCATGCAGGAGGACGGGCTCCAGGCCTCCCGGGACCTCCAGGAGCAAAGTCGCTCCCTGGTGGGGGCCGGACGCTACGTCGAGGCCCTGCCCCTGACCCGCGAGTTGCACGAGGCCTATCCCACCAGCCACGTCTACCTCAGCCGCCTCGCCGACATCCACGAGCACCTGGGCCAGTGGCCGGAGTCCGCCGCCGCCTGGGAGGCCTACCTGAAGGTCTCGCCCACGCCCTGGGAGGCCTTCCCCATGCTCGGGGACGCCTACCGGAAGCTGGGCCAGCCGAAGGCCTCCACCGACGCCTTCGCCCGGTGGCTGGCGCTCCAGCCGGGCAACCCGGACGCGGCCTTCTACCTGGGGCGGGCCCAGGAACGTGAAGGCAACTTCCAGAAGGCTAGGGGCACCTACAGGCAGGGCCTCAAGCAGCATCCCGACAGCACCGACCTCCGCGTGGGCCTGGCGCGCATGACCCTCTTCACGGGCAGCGCCGTCGAGGCACGGCGCATGGCCGAGGAGGCCGTGAAGCGGTCCCCGACCTCGGTGGACGCGCGCCTGATCCTGGGCATGGCCCTGCGCTCCGAAGGCAACCTGACGGAAGCCCGCCGTCAGCTCGAGGTGGCCCGGACCATGAGCCCCGACTACCTGGACGTCCTCCAGGTGCTGGGCGGCGTGGCGGAACAGCAGGATGACCTGCCCGCGGCCCGCGCCGCCTACGGCCGCATCCTGCAGCTGGAGCCCGGCCATGCTGCGGCCCGGGCGCGGTTGGCGGGACTGCCGAAGGGAGGCCGGCCGTGACGCCCAGCCTGCGCCCCTGGGCCCGCGGGGCCTTCCTGCTGGTGATGGTCGCCTCGGCCACCGCCTGCCTGCTGGTGGACATCCCCTTCACCTACCAGGCCGTGGTGCGGGCTGGGCTCTTGCCTTGGCTGCCGACCGCCCTGCGGCTCCAGCCCTGGGCCCTGCTCCTGGTCATCGCGGCCAACGCCCTGGTGGATCGCCAGCCGCCGGGGTTCAGGCTTGCCCCCTGGCGCACCTGGTACCTGGGGGCCATGGCCCTCGGCGCCCTGGTGCTGATCCCCTTGTCCGGCCTGAGCCACTTGGCACCCGGACTCGCCGCCCGCCTGGGCACCCTGGCCTTCCTGGGCGCCGCCGGGACGCTCCTGGCCCTGGATCTGATCGAGGCCCGGGGGACCTGGCCCCAGCGCGAGGCCGGGTCGGACGATGCCCGCCGCCTCTTCGTGTCGGCGCTCCTCACGGCCGCGCTGGTCACCATGACCTTCTTCGCCATCGGCCTGGGCCGCGCCTTGGCCTCGGGAACCGCCCTCCATCCCTGGGAGGCCGCCACCACGCTGGGGTGGAGCTTCCTGGCCCACGGGCTGGTTCTGTCCATGGGGGCGGTGGCGCTCCTGGGGCTGCAGGCCGCGGCTGGCTTCTTTCCGCGGGTCCGCGCGGCGGAGTTCCTGCTCACCCTGCTGGCCCTCACCGGAACCTTTGCCGGCACCCTCATGGTCGTCGTCTTCCCCGGCATCGCCTTCGCCGGCCCCTTCGCCTGGGCCGTGGCCCTGCTGCTGGGATTCTGCGTGGTGGCCCTGCTGGCCCAGCTGGGGCTCGGGGAGCGGCCCGTGGGCAGCGCCCTGGAGACCTTCCTCCGCCCCCTCCATCCGGTCCGGGTGAGCCGCTCGAGCGTGGCGGTGGGCCTGCTCCTGGCCCTGGGAGTGGCCCTCCTGTTCGGGCTGAAGGTCTCGCGCTTCGACTGGAACCAGCTCTTCCAGCAGCTGGGTGCGATCCTCGTGGCGGTCCTGGTCTTCACGCCCATCTACCTCAGCCAGTCCGCCACCCCCGGACCCCACTCCTGGTCCCCCCGGCTCTTCGCGGCGCCCCTCGGTCTGCTCGCCCTGTTCCGGCTCTGGGGCACGCCCCTGCCACAGCCATCGAAGGACGGGCTGCCGCGGCCGGTGGCGCGGGCTGTGGAGGCCCACTCGGGCTTCGACGCCTCCGCGCGTCTGGTGGCCAACCTGCTGCGGCCCCCCGCCGGCAGCGGGGAGTCCATCTACCGGATCCTCCTGGCCAACAGCAACATCCCCCACGCGGTTCAGGTCGAGGCGAAGGACCTGCGCTTCGCCGATCCCCTGGCCCCCTCGACGGTGGATCGGCCCGACATCTACATCTTCGTGGTGGACAGCCTGCGCCAGGACTACCTGGGGGCCTACAACCCGCGGGTGACCTTCACGCCGAACCTCGACCGCTTTGCGGCCGAGAGCACCGTGATCCCGAAAGCCTTCACCCGCTACGGCGCGACGGGCCTCTCGGAGCCCTCCATCTGGGTTGGCGGGATGATCCTGCACAAGCAGTACATCGTCCCCTTCCACCCCCTGAACACGCTCCAGAAGCTGGTGGAGACCGACGGCTACCGGCCCTACCTGTCTATGGACTCCATCCTCGACGTGGTGGTGAAGCCCACACCGGCTCTTGTCCGGCTGGATGCCGGCATCGGCACCGGGGATCTGCGTCTGGGTACCACTCTGAAGGACCTTCAGGCGAAGCTGGACCAGGCCCCCAAGGATCGCCCCGTCTTCGTCTACAGCCAGGCCCAGGACCTCCACATCTCCTCCATCAGCCGCGAGGGCAAGGACGTGCCGGGCGGGGGGGACTACTCAGGCTTCTACGCGCCCTACGCCAGCCGCCTGCGCCGCCTGGATGCCGAGTTCGGGGCCTTCATCCAGTATCTGAAGGACCGAGGCCGCTACGACCGCAGTCTCATCATCTTCACGGCGGACCACGGCGATTCCCTCGGTGAGGAGGGCCGCTTCGGGCACGCCTACACCCTGTTCCCCGAGATCATGAAGGTGCCCCTGCTCCTCCACGTGCCCGAGAAGCTCCGCGCCGGGCTGGTCATGGATCCGAACCAGGCGGCCTTCCTCACGGACATCACGCCCACGCTCTACTACCTGCTGGGCCACCGCCCCCTGGCCTCGGATGCCGTCCTGGGGCGCCCCCTCTGGACGCAGACGCAGGCCGAGCAGGACCGCGCCCGCCGGGACCACCACCTCATCGCCTCCAGTTATGGCGCCGTCTGGGGCATCCTCAGCGGCGACGGGAAAACGCTCTATGTCTCGGATGGCGTGAACTTCGCCGACCACTGCTTCGACCTCGGTTCCGACCCGAGGGGAACCCGGATCACCGTCACACCTGAGTTGAAGCGGCGCTACGACCGGTTGATCCTCCAGGAGATCGACCACCTCAACGCCTTCTACTCGTTCACTCCCGCAAAAGGATCCCCATGATGCCCCTCGCCAGGATCCATCAACCTGCGGTGCTGCTCGCGGCGGGGCTGGCCCTGTGGGGCCAGGAGGGCGTGGACGAGCTGTTCGCCAGGGCCCGCCGCCTCGCCTTCGACGGCAAGCGGCCCGAGGCCCTCGAGCTCTGCCGCGCCGCCCTCCAGCGCAGCCCCGGCTACCACGACATCCGCATCCTGATGGGACGCATCCACGCCTGGGACGGACGCTACGAAGAAGGGCGGGCCGAGCTCCAGCAGGTGCTGCGGGCCGAGCCGGGCCACCTGGACGGGCGCGTGGCCCTGGTGGACCTAGAGCTCTGGTCGGACCATCCGCAGGCCGCACTCGCCCTCTGCGACGAAGGCCTGGCCCCGCGGCCGGCCCAGCCCCTCCTGCTGTTCCGGAAGGCCCGGGCCCAGAAGGCCCTGGGCGCCTACCCCGAAGCCCTCGAGACCGCCAAACAATCCCTGGCTGCGGACCCGGCGCTGTACGAGGCCCGCCAGCTCATCGAGAACCTCGCCGAGCTCACCCAGCGCTCGAAGGTGTCCCTGACCCAGACCTACGACCGTTTCGACCGCACCTTCGATCCCTGGAAGATGACTTCCCTGGGCGTGGCCCACCGCTTCGATGCGGGTTCCCTCATCGGCCGCATCAACCATGCCTCCCGCTTCGACGACACGGGCAGCCAGCTCGAGGTGGATGCCTACCCGCGCTGGAAGGACGGCACCTACTTCTACCTGAACGCCGGGTTTTCCGGATCCAGCCTCTTCCCCCACCGCCGCTATGGCGCGGAGATCTACCAGGCCTTCCCCCGTGGTTTCGAAGGCTCGCTCGGCTTCCGCCACCTGCGGTTCAGCGCTTCCACGGTCACGATCTACACCGGCTCCCTGGGGAAGTACTGGGGTGACTACCTCTTCAGCCTCCGGGCCAACGCCACGCCCAGCTCCATCGGTTCGTCGGAGTCCGGCTCCATCGCGGTGCGGCGCTACTTCGGCGACGGCGAGAACCACCTGACCCTCAGCCTCGGTTCCGGCGTCTCGCCGGATCAGCCCAACCCCAACGCGGAGATCCTCAACCTGCGCTCCCGCAAGGCCAGCCTCGCCGCCCAGGGCTGGATCCACCGGCGGCTCATCCTGTCGGGCAGTCTCGCCTACGAGAAGCAGGAGCTTGGCCAGGGCGTCGAGCGGGCGCAGACGACCTTCGGAGCCGGACTGGAGTGGCGATTCTGACCATCGGCCGGGAATGGTAAACCTCTGAATCGCCCCTTTTTTTGGGTTCATCGCGCTTTACCGGGGAAGGCGGCCTTGATCTTGAGGAAGAAGTAGTCGTCATCGCGGAAGCCATAGGCCATGCGTTTGAGGACCTTGACCTTGTTGTTCATGCCCTCCAGCACTGAGGTGTTGAGCTTCCATCGGCACTGGGCCAGGACGCCGTCGATTCGCTTGGCGAGGTTGCGGGCGAAGGCCTTGAGGGGACCGATGCCACTCTCCATGGCACGGGCCAGCCAGTCATTCCAGGCTCGGCGTGCCCAGCCTTCGCGGCTGTAGCCCCAGAGATGTTTTAGGTCGTCCTTCAGCAGGTAGACGGTCATCAGCGCCTGGTTGGCTTCCAGCAGCTCCTTCAGGCGGACTCTATGGGTGGGCTCCGTCAGGTTCTCCCTGTTGGCTAGGAGGAGCCACTTGGAACCCTTCACCACTTTGCGGGCAGCCTTGTCCTTCCTCACCCGATTGGCCTCGTCTACCCGCACCCGGTCGATGACCTCCCGGCCGAACTTCATCACCACATGGAAAAGGTCATAGACGATCTCAGCCGCTGGGCATTGTGCCCGGACCTCGACTTCGAAGGGGGCATGCATGTCCATGGCCACGGCATGGATACGTTGCCTGGCTTCCAATCCGATGGCCTCAAAGAAGGGTCGGACGGCTTCCTTGCCCCGGCCTCGTCCGACCCAGAGGACCTTGCGGGTGTCCGCGTCCGTGATGATCGTGGCGTAGCGATGGCCCTTATGGATGGCGAACTCGTCCATGATCAGCTTGTCCACGCCCGTCATGTCCAGCGGCGGCAGCGTCCGCTCCAGCCAGGCCTTGTCGATGGCCTTCACTGTGTGCCAGTCCAGGTCGCACCGCTCGGCCACATGCTTGATGGGCAACACCCGGCAGAGCTTAGCCACATCCTCCGCCATCCGCCGGGTCACCCGCGATCTGGGTTCCAGCCAATCCAGTGCCTCCAGCCGGGGGCCGCAGGCTGGACAGGCCACCCTGAACCTCCAGAGGAACAACCGCACCGGGACCCCCAGGATGGGCAGATCCCTGACCTCCCGTTCCTCCGCATCGTGATAACGAGGCCGGAGCTTCCCGCAGCCTGAACAGCGATACCGGGATGCCTTCCGGTCCAGGGCGATCCAGACCTCCCGCGGTCCATCCTCGGAAGCCTCCCTGACCTCCACATTCCCCAGCTCGTAGGCACTCCAGCCCCCGAGCAGACGGATACACTTTCCCCAAGACACCGGCACCTCCCCCTGCGTTCTCGACAAACACAAGGGTCTCAGAGGACTGCCGGTGTCCCTTTCCTCACGCTATTACGCGATGAACC
>Ga0268298_10002922_pt1 | contig 18090 bp, 11 predicted proteins | sample WWTPWeurt_MetaG_FD_194462 | JGI IMG/M metagenome (GOLD analysis project Ga0268298, IMG submission 194462) | Activated sludge microbial communities from WWTP in Nijmegen, Gelderland, Netherland - WWTP Weurt | ecosystem: Engineered > WWTP > Aerobic digester > Activated sludge | place...
GCCCCAAAGCCGCTGGCCGGCGGTCCGGATTGCGGTGCCGAAGTCGCGCACTTCGGTCATGAGATGGTAGGAGTCAATCAACACCCGCAGGTTGGGGGCGCCACCCGCGAGTTCAATCAGGCGCAGGGTCTGTCCGGGCGTGTTGTTCACGTGGGAACGGAAACGGCTCATCGGTTCGAGGACGAGCAGCACGCCGCGGGACCGGGCGTGCTCGGCTAAGGCATGCAGGCCTTCCGCGGTGCGAGGCAGTTCGTCGGCGGGGGGGAGGCGGCGCAGGGACTTGCCAGGCCGTCCGTATATCGCGCCGGCGTATGCCACAGCGCCCAACTCGGCGGTCTGGTCAATGATGTCCTTGTGGAACTTCAAGGCGGCCTGCCGGTTCTCCGGCTGGTCGTCGGAGAGATCGGCTCCGTCCGGCCAGGCGCCGCCGGGCCCGACGAGTAGGCCTACACCCGCGGCCTCGGCCGCGCGCCGGGTCTTGGCGTGGGAAAACGGCACGTCGAGGCCGACGGAAAGCTCGATCATGTCCAAGCCCAGGGCCCGGGCCCGCTCGAACAGGCCGATTTCCGCGTCGGACCAGCGTTCCATCCAGAGGTAGATATGGGCGCCAAGTTTCATGAATTCATCCGCGGTGGATCTGCCGGCCCGGGCTGGTCTCGGGGATACTTGCGGGCGACTTGCGTGTCTTGGACGTTCATAAAAAGCCGGGCCCATCTGAGACCCGGCTTGGCGAGGGGGCAAAGGATTTCGCTCAGGGTGGTGGCCGTGTTTCATCGCGTCGGCGCGCACAGTGAATTGTTCTGACGCTAGACGGCCGTCGTGGAATCCAGCGTGAGGCGTGGTCTTACCTCGGTTTGGGATAGCCAGGCCGTTTTTGCCTCAATCGGTTGGTTTTTCATTCGCGTAATTTGCGGGCTGAATTGTTCCGGCTTGATAGAGGGGACCCGAACCCCGCTGGCGATATTCCCCCAATGAAGAAGGGCCTGTCATCCGTAGCCTTGGCGAAGGATGGTGCCCGGCAGGGCGGGGTGTGACGCCAAGGGGCAAAGAAGAACGCCCGCCACCCGTCAGTCTGATCTACAGCCTGAATAGGCCTTCCGCCGTGCGGCGCCTATCGCGTTCGTCGCAACGCGCGGGCCCAGGCGCCGAGCAGTTCGCGGCGGCAGCGGATCACATCGGGCCAGACCGGGGGATTGGTGCTGACATTGTAGCCGTGGCTCATGCCCATCTCCGGGCAGACCCAGAGCTCGCCGCCGGGCCGGGGGCCGCGCAGCCACAGGGTGAAGAGGTCCTCGACGAAGGCCAGGTAGTCGGCGAACTCCGGCGTGAGCCGGCCGCGGCCATTGGTGACCGGCACCTGGCAGTGCTGGCTGTTGAAGGGGCGCAGGTGGAACATCTGCGAGGCCTGGATCTCCCTCGGCCAGGCGAGCAGGCGCGCCGAATAATCCTTCGGCATGACGTGCTTCGAGACGGCGAAGTGCGAATGGTCCCACGTCACCGGCATGATCTCCCCGGTGGCGCGGCGGTAGCGCCGGGCGATCTCGGTGTATTTCTCCGGCGTCTCCGTGGCCGTGTCGCGGTGGACCTCGACATGCACGCCGAGGCCGAGGCGGCGCGAGAGCTTGATGAGGCGCACCGCCATGGCCGCCGCCGGGGCGGGCGGCGTGTCGTGATCCAGGAGCTGGATGTTGATGAAGTGGGCGCCGAGGGCGCGCTGATCCCTGAGGCGTTGCTCCGCGACCTTGAGATTGCCGCAGTCAAAGCCGCTCATGAGTTTCAGCCCCCGGGCATCGGCCCCGGCCTTGATCTCCGGTGTGAGATAGGCGGCGACGCCGTCGAATCCGGCGTCGCGGATGGCGTCGAGCTTGCGGCCCAGCGTCCATTCCCGGCGGGGCGAGGGGTAGCCGACCATGGACCAAGTGTGAGCACAAAGGATGAGGCGGGGAGGGGATGAAACAATTTTCATGGGATTACTGAAAATAACTGAAAACAGTTGTTGAAAAATTCGGCAAGCCCAGACCAATTTGCACGGTCTGCCGCCGGTTAGCCCGCCCCTGCTGAGCGACCGCCACGGCACCGCCCGATATGCTACCCCCGCCCTTTGTTCAGCGTGCATCATGGATCTGGTCAGCGGAAGGCACCCATGCCGTGCCGCCGCCCGGCCAGGCTTCGCCGTCGCACTATCAGGTGCGCTATTTCCGGCGCACCTTCGAGGTGGCCGACCCGGCCGGGGCGGCGCTGACCGTCCACCTGTCGGCGGACAGCCGGTATGTCTTTTATTGCAACGGCGTCTGTCTCGGCCGGGGCCCGGCCAAGGGTGACATCAACCACCACTTCTATGACAGCTACGAGCTGACCCCGCACCTGCGGCGCGGCCGGAACGTCCTGGCGGTGATCGTGCTCGACATGTCCCGGGTCGCCCACCGGCCGGCCCTGCTCGGGCCGCCGTGCTCGGTGATGACCTATACGGGCGGCTTGGTGCTGGAGGGCGGGGTGGTTGACCGGTCCGGGGTGGTGCTCACCGACCTGCAGACCGACGCCCAGTGGCGCGTCGCCGTGGACCACGGCCACCGGTTCCAGAACGAAAACACGACCTTCGAGGGCTACCTCGGCTATTTCGAACACCGGTTATCCGCGCTCGTGCCGGCCGGCTGGAATGAGGCCGGGTTTGATGACAGCGCGTGGCCGGCGGCCCTGGTGCTCTTCAAGGCGGAGCGGTTCGAGCATCGCCGCGACCCCGCCAGTCCCTACGGCCTGATGCCGCGCATGATCCCGATGCTGGAGGAGGGCGCGCCCGAGCCGTTTCCCGATGCCTACCTGGCGGGGGGCGGGGCGGTTTCCCCGGCGTGGCAGAAACTGCTGGCCGCCGGCACGCCGCTGACCCTGCCGCCGGGCGAGAAACTCGACCTCGTCCTCGACATGGGCGTGCTGACGACCGCGTTTCCGCATCTCTCGGCCGCCGGCGGGGCCGGCAGCGTCGTCCGCCTGACCTACGCCGAGGCGCTCCGCCTGCCCTGGAACACGCCCGGCGCGAAGCTGCTGGGCAAGCAGCAGTCGCTGGCGAACCTCGCCTCGCATTTCGCCGACGAGAGCACCGGCTGGACCTTCGACCGCCGCGGCAAGGTCACGGGTTGGTGCGACATCTGGGAGCCCTCGGGCCGGGCGGAGACCTTCGAGCCGCTGCACTGGCGGGCCTTTCGCTATGTCGGCCTCCAGATCACCGTCGGCCGCGAGCCGCTTACGCTGCACGCGGTGCGCCAGCGGTTCACGGCCTATCCCTACCGCGTGGCGGCGACCTTCGCCTCGTCCGACCCGGCGCTCGACAAGATCTGGTCGGTCGGCCTCCACACGATGCGCATGTGCTCGCACGAGACCTTCGAGGACTGCCCGCACTACGAGCAGATGCAGTATGCCGGCGACACGATGATCACGTCGAAGCTCGCGATGTTCACCACCGGCGACTACCGGCTGAGCCGCCAGGCGCTGTATCAGTTCGACTGGTCGCGGCTCTCGCATGGGCTGACGCAGGCGCGTTTCCCCTCGCGGCTCGTGCAGATCATCCCGACGTGGAGCATCCACTGGATCACGAACATCCGGGATTACTTCCTGTGCACGGGCGACCGCGAGACTGTGGCGGACCTGCTGCCCGGCGTGCGCGCCGTGCTCGACTGGTATCGCCGCCACGGCGATGCCGCAGGCCTGCCCGCGAAACTGCCGTTCTGGAACATCACTGACTGGTGCCCGTGGTGGCCGCGCGGCGTCGTGCCCGGCGCCGACACCGGCGCCACCTGCATACATTCCGCCCAATACATCAACGCCCTCGACGAGGCCGCGTGGCTGATCCGCCGGTTCGGCCGCCTGGCGGAGGCCGACGCGCTCGCCGCGGAGGCGGCGGACCTGCGCCGGAAGGCGCACGCGTTGTTCTGGTCCGAGAGCGAGGGGCTCTATTTCGACCGGCCGGGCGGCTCCGAGGTCAGCCAGTATGGCAACGCCTGGGCCATCGTCGCCGGCCTGGCCGGCGAGCGCGAGCGCGGCCTCATCATGCGGCGCTTCCCCAACGATGCGAAACTCGCCCCGGGCTCCTTCTTCTGGTGGCACACGGGTTTCACCGCGCTGGCGAAGAGCGGCCGCTATGACGACATGCCGCAGCATCTCGGTCCGTGGCACGAGTCCGTCGGCTACGGCCTCTCGACCTTCGTCGAGGAGAACAGCTACTGGCGCTCGCTCTGCCACGCGTGGTCGGCGCATCCGGTGCTGGAGTTCCAGCAGCGCATCCTCGGCGTCACGCCCGCCGAGCCGGGTTTCGCGCGCATCACCATCGCCCCGCACCGCTGCGGGCTCACGCACGCGCGGGGCAGCGTCTGCACGCCGCGCGGCCTGGTCGAGGTCGCCTGGCGCGTCGAGGGTGGCAAGTTCACCCTCGAGGCCGCCGTGCCGGCGGACACGCCCGTCGAGGTGCGGTTGCCGGACGGCAGCACGCGCGAATTCCCCGGCGGCCGGGCCGCCTTCACCGTTTCGCTTTCATGAGTGCCGAATTGAAACTGGTCATGGACGGCGACCGCGCGGCGGAGATCCACCGCGCGGGCGGCGGGCTGCTGCTGCGTTATGTTTACCGGCCGGACACGGCGGTGGACGAGGCGCAGCGGCCCTACGCGCATCCGGTCAACACCCTCGCGGGTGAACTGCTCACGAATTTCCGCCCCAACGACCATCGCTGGCACCACGGGCTCAGCTTCACCATCAACTGCCTGTCGGGGTATAATTTCTGGGGTGGCGGCACGTATCGCCAGGCCGACGGCTACCAGATGCGCGCCGACCACGGCACGCAGCAGCACACCGGCTGGGTGGAGCAGGGGGCCAACTACCTGGCGCACACGCTCGACTGGCGCGTCGGCGCGGCCGGCGAGCGGCTGCTGCAGGAGCAGCGCCGGTTGAGCTTTGCCGTGTCCTCACCCTCGGCCTGGTCGCTGCGCTGGACGGCTGCGCTGACCAACGTCTCCGGCCGCACGCTCGAGCTCGGCCAGTATCATTCCACGCACGGTCTGGCCGGCTCGCACTATGGCGGCCTGCAGTTCCGCGGCGCGCGAGACCTCCTCGACGACCACTACGATGACAGCATCGGCATCTTCGCCGAGGGCGGGCTCAGCGGCGAGGCGGCCGTGCATGGCGCGCCGGCCCGCTGGATGGAGTGGCGCGGCCAGAAGGACACGTCGCTGCGGCGCGTCACGGTGCGCTTCGCGACCCACCCCGGGCCCTGCCACAGCTTCGTGCGGCGGAACAATCCCCTCGCGGCGCTGCCTTTCCAGTATGACCGCGACTTGTCGCTGCCCCCCGGCGGCGTGCTGAACATCGATCACACCCTCACCTTCACCGACGCTTGAGCCTCGACCGAAAAACCTTCTTGCGCCGCCTCGGCGCCGGGGCCGCGGGCCTGGCGGCCGCCGGCACGGTGCGCGGCATCGCCGTCGCCCCGCTGGCTCCGCCGGTGTTTGATCCGGCGCGGCCGGAGCTGTTCTGGGAAGGCGTGCGGGCGCTCTTTCCCCTCTTCGACGACCCGGTGTATCTGAACACCGGCGGACTCGGGCCGGCCTCGCAGCTGGTGCTGAACAAGGTGACCGCGGTGTCCGCGCGCCTGCAGCAGCATTCCGAGACCGGGCACGATCTGCTGGCCCCGGCGCGCGAGACCATGGCGGCCTTTCTGGGGGCGCGGCCCGACGAGCTCTGCTTCACGCGCAACACCACCGAGGGCAACTCCATCATCGCCGCCGGGCTCGCGCTGGCCGCCGGCGACGAGGTGATCTTCGAGAGCCACGCCCATCCCGGCGGCTCCTTCCCGTGGCTGAACCAGGCCAGGCAGCGCGGCGTGGTGGTAAAGTTGTTCGAGCCGGACCACGCCTCGGCCGAGGGCAACCTCGCCCGCATCCGTGATCTGATCTCGCCGCGCACGAAGGTCATCCAGGTCAGCCATGTCACCTGCACCGACGGTCTCGTGTTCCCCGTGGCGGCGATTGCGGAGCTGGCGCGGGCGCGCGGCATCTGGTTCCACATTGATGGCGCGCAGTCGGCCGGCATGTTCCCGGTGGATCTCGCGGCGATCGGCTGCGACTCGTATGCCTTCAGCGGCCACAAGTGGCTGGGCGGACCGCATGAGACCGGCGGGCTCTTCATCCGGCGCGACCGACTCGAGGCCGTGGCCCCCACCGGCATCGGCGCCTACTCGGGCGAGCTGCCGCACCTGCCGGGCGAGATCAAGTATTTCGGCGCCGCCTCGCGCCACGAGTATGGCACGCGCAGCGCCGGGCTCGTCGCCGGGCTGGCCGAGGCCGTCCGGTTGCAGGAGCTCCTCGGGCGCGACCGCATCGCCGCGCACGGCCGCGAACTGGCGGTGATGGTGCACGACGGTCTGGCCGGGGTGGACGGCATCGCGGTGCTCACGCCGCAACCGGCGGAGCTCCGCGCCTCGATGACGACCTTTCGCCATGCCCGCGCCGAGGCGGCCAAACTGTTCGGCTATCTCTGGAAGGAGCACGGCTTGCGCTGCCGCCCGGTGACCGAGCAGGGGCTCAACGCCGTGCGCGTCTCCTTCCACGTCTTCAACTCCCGGGCCGAGGCGGCGCGCGTCATCGCCGCCGTTCGCGCCGCCGCGCGCGACCTCTGACCATGCGCTGCTCAGCGTTCCATTTGCACTTCCGCGACCAGCTCGATCTCCACGGGCGCGCCGGCGGGCAGCGAGTTCACGCCGACCGAGGCGCGTGCGTGCCGGCCCGCCTCGCCAAACACCGCGACCAGCAGGTCGGAGGCGCCGTTCACGACCTTGGGCTGAGCGGTGAAATCGTCGGTGCAGTTGACGAAGCCGCCGACGCGCACGATGCGCTTCACCTTCGCCAGGTCGCCGATTTCCGCCCGCAGCGCCGCCAGCAGCTGCAGGGCGCAGGTCCGGGCGGCCTCCGCCGCCTGCGCCTCGGTCAGGTCGCGGCCGACCTTGCCCGCCAGGAATTTTCCGTCGGCGCCGCGCGCGATTTGGCCGGCGAGGAACACCAGGTTTCCGCTGCGCACGGCGGGCACGTAGTTGGCGATGACCGGCGACACGGGCGGCAGCGTGAGGCCGAGGGCCGCGAGGTTCGCCTCGGGCGTGGCCGCCGCAGCGGCGTGGAAGGTGCAGGCGAGCAGCACGGCGCGAAGCAGGTATTTCATGCGCCGACTGCACACCGTCAGCCGGTGGCGGGCAACGCCGAAACCAACCCTTTATCATGAGACCACCCCGAATCCTCCCCCTCCTGCGCGTCGGCGCACTGGCCGGCCTGCTGGGCCTGCTGACCGCCGCCACCGCCGCCACCCACGACCTCTACCTCTGCGCCGCCTTCAACAACGGCAGCCGCGTCATGGGTTCGAACGACGGCTCCTCCAACGGCCTGTTCAAGCGCACGGCGGACGGTTTCCGGCACGTCGGCATCAATTACCCGCTGGCCATCTCCGCGACCTTTGATCCGCGCGACGCCAAGGTCATTTACGTGGCCTGCCTGAGCGGCGTGTTGCGCACGCTCGACGGCGGCACCACCTGGCGCCTCGTCACCGGCTGGGACGAGACCGAGCCCAAGTCCATCGCCGTGGACTCCCAGGCTCCCGACCACGTCTTCACCGGCCTGCCCGACGGCATCGTGGTCTCGCGCGACCGCGGCCAGAGCTGGCAGCGCCGCGAGCGCGGCCTGCCTGAGCGCGGCAAATACACCCAGGTGGTGCGGGCCGACCGCGCGCGCGGCGGCCGGGTGCTCATCGGCTGCGAGAGCGGCATCTACCTCACGGAGAACGGCGCGGACTCCTGGCGACGCGTGCTCGCCACGAAGGAAACGGTGAATGACATCCAGCAGTCGCCGCACGATCCCCGGCGCTGGATCGCCGTCACCCAGAGTGCCGGCGCGCTCGAGTCGCGCGATGGCGGTGCCACCTGGAAAATTATCCCGGGCCTGCCCGCTGACAAGGCCCTCTACAACGTCGCCTTCGACGCGCGCGACCCGCAGCGCCTCGCGCTCGCGAGTTGGAGCCACGGCCTGCTCGTCAGCGAGGACGGCGGCGCCACCTGGACAGCGCGCAACGCCGGCCTGCCGGGCGAGGGCATCCCGCGCGCGTGGCGCACGGCCATCGATCCCGACAATGGAGAAATCTACGCGGCGATCTTTGGCCAGGGGCTCTACACCTCGGGCGACGCCGGCCGCACCTGGCGCGCCGTTCCTGCCATGGAGGGCGCCTCGGTCCAGACCTTCACCTTCGTGCCCTCGTCCCAACCCTGAGCCGCCGCACCCATGAAACGCTTCCTTGCCCTCTCCCTGCTTTGCGGCCTCAGCGTTGGCCCGTCGTTCGCCCAGCCCGCCACCACCGGGCCGATGCCTGTCCCGCCGACGGATTTCGCCACCGACGCCCGCCGCAGCGCCTACCTCGCCCGCGCCAACGAGGTGCTCCAGTGGTATGTTGACTCCGTCAAGCCTGACAATCCCGCCACCTTCCAATCCGCCCAGATCGCGGCCAAGCTCGCGCGCCGCGAGGATGCCGCCGCCGTCTCGGCGCGCATTGTCGAGCTGATGAGCGTGCCGCAGAGCCAGGACATGTTCTGGATGTTCCCTTGGACGGCGGTCTCCTACCTTGGCCGCGACCAGCTCACGCCCGCCGCGAAGGCCGCGATCCGCGGCCAGTGGAAGACGTATTTCCCGATGCGCGGGGACACGGAGAACCACTGGGCGATGTATTACGCGTCGCTCTACCTGATGAGCGAGCTCTACCCGGACGACCCGGCGGACAGCTGGTTCAACGGCAAGAGCTCCGCCGAGAACCGCGCCGAGGCCAAGGCCTACCTCGTCCACTGGATGGACCTCGCCACCACGATCGGGCAGGGCGAGTTCAACCCCACGCACTACATCGGTGAATACGCCATCCCGATGCTCTACCTCGCCACCTGGGCGAAGGATCCCGAGATGAAGATCCGCGGCCACATGAAGCTCGACTGGCTGCTCGCCGACCTCGCCGAGAACACCCTCAACGGCGTCCTGCGCGGCCCCAACGCCCGCACCGACGACACCTCGGTGCTCCAGCGCTGGCTGGCGCTCTCCTCGTATTTCAGCTGGCAGTGCTTCGGCAACACGCCGCCGCCGGCGAGCTACGGCGGATTCGGCGTCTGGTTCGCCGTCGCCGCCGCCAACTACGAGGTGCCCGAGGTCATCTTCCGCCTCGCGAACGACCGGTCGGAGGACTTCCTTCAGCGCGACCTCAAGCGCAGCCGCCGCAAGTGGCGCTACAGCGACGAGCTGATGACGCCCGTTTACAAGACCAACTACATGCGCCGCGACTACGCGGTCGGCTCCTACCAGGGCGGCATGACCGACCCCATCCAGGCTCACGTCTGGGATGTCACCTGGGCCGTGCCGGACCCGCGCGGCGTGCACAACACGATGTTCTCCGTGCACCCCTACGCCTCCGCGCAGGCGATGCAGATGTATTTCACCGAGCTGCCTGACCACATGCTCGCGCTGCTATCCAGCCAGGGCAAGCCGTCCTACGACGTGCCGGACAAGATTCTCGGCTGCTCGCCCTACGAGCGGGTCTTCCAGGACCTCGACACGGTGATCGCGCTCTACGACATCCCCGCCGACGACCGTTACCCGCGCGTCAACGGCTTCTTCTCGAAGGACCTCACCGACGTGACGCCGGATGCCAGCGGCTGGATCTTCGCGCGGGGCGGCAACACCTACCTCGCCTACCGGCCCCTCGCGCCCTACCACTGGGAACACCTGCTCGGCTACAAGCAGCTGCCCTCCAAGGTCGGCTACAAATGGGAGCGCATCGACCGGGGCGAGAAGGGCGACAAGCTCCTCGTCAGCCCGCACGGGAAGAACGGCACCATCGTGCAGGCCGCCAGCGTGGGCGAGTTCAAGGACTTCGCCGCCTTCCAGGCCGCCATCCGCGCGCTGCCGCTCGAGTTCAAGCTCGCGCCCGTGCCGACCGTGAAAATGCGCACCCTGCGCGGCAAGGAAATCGCCTTCACCTACGGGCAGGCCCCGAAGGTGGACGGCAAGAAAATCGACTACGCGAAGTGGCAGCTCTTTGAGGGGCCGCACCTCAACGCCGCCAAGGGCTCGCGCAAGCTGACCATCACGCAGGGCCGGCTCGAGCGCGTGCTGGACTTCAACACCCTGACCATCACCGACCGGGTCACCCCATGAGATTGCGCTCCCTCTCCCTCGGCCTGCTGGCCGGCGCCGTCTCGCTCGCCGCTGCGCCTGCGCCGGACTTCATCATCATCGCCAACATCAACCGCAACTACGTCATCGGTTCGAAAATCGTCACGCTCAACGGCCTCTACCAACGCGACGCCGCCGGCGCGTGGCGGCACTTCGGCAGTAACGACACCTCGCTCAGCGCCGTCGCCTTCGATCCCCGCGACCACAACGTCATCTACACCGCCGCGCTCAACGGTCTTTGGCGCAGCCTCGACGGCGGCCAGTCCTGGCGCATGTGCAACGACTGGAGCCTGACCGAGGCGCGCGACGTCGCCGTCGACCCCAACGCCCCCGACACCGTTTACCTCGCCGTCACCGACGGCGTCGCCGTCTCCACCGATCGGGCGCAGACGCTCGTGCGCCGCGAAAACGGCCTTCCTGGGCGCGGCAAATACACGCAGGCCATCGAGATTGACCGCACCCGCGCGGGCCGCGTGCTCGCCGGCTGCGAGACCGGTATCTACCTCACGGAAGACGCCGCGCAACACTGGCGCCGGGTCTTCGCCGCCACGGATACGGTCAATGACCTCCAGCAATCCCCTCACGACCCGCGGGTCTGGCTCGCCGCCACGCAAAGCGCCGGGGCGCTCATCTCCCGTGACGGCGGCGTCACCTGGGCCGCCTTTCCCGGCGTGCCCGCTGAGCACGCCCTCTACAACATCACCTTCGACCCCGCCAACCCCCAGCGACTCGCCATCGGCAGTTGGGCGCACGGTGTCCTCACCTCCGAGGACAGTGGCGCGACATGGGTCGCGCGCAACGCCGGCCTCCCCGGGGCGCACCGCGTCTGGCGCGTCGGCGCCGATGCCGCGGGCCGGCTCTACGCCAGCGTCTTCGGCGAAACGCTTTATGTCTCCGACGACTTTGGCCGCACGTGGCAGCCCGACGCGCTCGCCGGCTCCCTCGTGAATCAATTCCTCCTCCTGCCCAAAGCGGCCAACTGAAACCACCCGCCGCGCCCCGCCATGAAGAGGCTCATGCTTCCCCACCTCGCCTTGCTCACCGCCGCCTGCGCTGTCGCGCAACCTTCCGTCGAGGCGCCGCCGCCCTCGCGCGCGCCCGTGCCCGATGCCGCCCTCCGCCGCGAAGCCTACCACCGTCGCGTCGATGAAGTGCTGCACTGGCGCGCCTCCGGCGCGGGTCGCCCCGACCCGGCCACCATGGACATGGCCGCCATCGCCATCAAACTCACCCTGCGGGAGGATCTCGACCTCTGCTCCGCGCGCGTGATTGAGATGATGAAGGACCCCGGCACCGGCCCGTTCTGGATGTTCCCCACCGTGTGCGTCGCCTATGTCGGCCGCGACCTGCTCACTCCCGGGGCCCGCGCGGCCATCCGCAACGCCTGGCGCACCACGCGCCAGCTTCGCGGCGACACCGAGAACCATTGGGCGATGTATTACACCTCACTCTACCTGATGGCCGAGCTCTACCCGAACGAGCCGGCCGAGACTTGGTATTCCGGCAAATCCTCCGAGGAGAACCTCGCCGAGGCGCGTGATTACCTCGTGCACTGGATCGACCTCACGACCTCGCGCGGGCAGGGCGAATACAATCCCACGCACTACATCGGCGAGTATGCCATTCCCATGCTCTTTCTCGCCACGTGGGCGAAAGATCCCACCATGAAACAGCGCGGTCACATGATGCTCGACTGGCTCTTCGCCGAACTCGCCGCCAACACGCTCGATGGCGTGCTGCGCGGCCCGGCCTCGCGCACCGACGAGGGCTCCGTCATCGAACGCTGGAACTCACTCGCATCCTATTTCAGTTGGCTGCTGTTCGGCAACACGCCGCCCATCGGCGGCTACGGCGGCTGGGGCCTCTACTTCGCGCCCCTCGCCAAAAACTACGAGCTGCCCGAGGTCATCTACCGCATCGCCACCGACCGCGGCGGCGACTTTGTCCAGCGCGACCGCGCGCGCACCCGCCGCTTCTGGCGTTACAGCGACGAACTCTCGCCCGCTGTTTACAAGACCAACTACCTGCGGCGCGATTACGCCGTCGGCTCCACGCAAGGCATCATGAACGACGCCATCCAAGGCCACGCGTGGGACGTCACGTGGGCCGAGGCCGACCCACGGGGAAAGCACGCCACGATGTTCTCCCTGCACCCGATGTCGTCCGAGCGCGCGATGCAGTCGCAATTCGTCACCTATCCCGAGCCGATGATCAAAGGTGTCACCTTCGAGGGCAAACCCTCCTACGATTCGCCCGACAAAGTCGTCGGTGTCTCGTATTACGAGCGTGTCTTCCAAGACCTCGACACCGTTATCGCCCTCTACGACCTCGCGCCCGGCGTGCGCTTCCCGCACATCAACGGCTTTTTCTCCAAAGACCTCGTCAACGTCACCGAGGACAAATCCGGCTGGATCTTCGCGCGGGGCGGCAACGCCTACCTCGCCTACCGCCCGCTCGCACCCTACCACTGGATGAAATACCTGCATCGCAACGGCGGCTGGGCCAAGGCAGCCGAGGACCTCGGCGGCCGGCTCCTCGTCAGCCCGCACCTGAAGAACGGCACCATCGTGCAGGCGGCCAGCGTGGGCGAATTCAAGGACTTCGCCGCCTTCCAGGCCGCCATCCGCGCGCTGCCGCTCGAGTTCAAGCTTGAGCCCGTGCCGATCGTGAAAATGCGCACCCTGCGCGGCAAGGAAATCGCCTTCACCTACGGCCAGGCCCCGAAGGTGGACGGCAAGACAATTGACTATGCGAAGTGGAAACTCTTCGAAGGTCCGTATCTCAACGCCGAGGTCGGCGGCCACAAATTGACCATCACGCACGGCCGGCTCGAGCGCACGCTCGACTTTAACACCCTGACCATCACCGACCGGGTGCGCGCGAACTGAGTCCCTCATGAGTTACCCCACGGCCCTTCCGCTGTCCCGCGTCCGCTTCGACCACGGCTTCCTCGCCGACCGGGCGCAGCTGGTCCGCGCCACCGTCATCCCCGGCCAGTGGGAGGCGCTCAACGACCGCATCCCCGGCGCCGAGCGCAGCGGCTGCGTGCACAACTTCCAGGTGGCTGCCGGCGAGAAGCCCGGGGAATTTCACGGCCTCTTCTGGCAGGATTCCGACCTGGCCAAGTGGATCGAGGCCGCCAGCTACCGGCTCGCCACGCATCCCGACCCCGCGCTCGACGCCGAGCTGGATCGCCTCATCGCCACCATCGCCAAGGCGCAGCGCGACGACGGCTACCTCAACACCTACTTCCAGCTCGTCGAGCCGCAGAACCGCTGGGCCAACCTGCGCGACTGCCACGAGCTGTATGTCGCGGGCCATTTCATCGAGGCGGGCGTCGCCCACTTCCAGGCCACGGGCAAACGCCCGCTGCTCGACGTGGTGAGCCGGCTCGCCGATCTCATCGGAAAAACCTTCGGTCCCGGCCCGGGACAGACGCCCGGCTACTGCGGCCACGAGGAGATCGAGCTCGCGCTCGTGAAGCTCGCCCGCGCCACCGGCGTGGAGCGCTATCGCGAGCTGGCCGCCTGGTTCATCGACCAGCGCGGGCAGTCGCCGAATTATTTTGAGGTGGAGGCCCGGCGCCGGGGCGAGACCGGCAAGCTGCCCTGGCACATGCACCACGACGGACTCGCCACGCTCCAAGCCGCGCAGCCGGTGCGCGAGCTCACCGAGCCGGTCGGCCACGCGGTGCGGATGATGTATCTGCTCTCGGCGATGCTCGATCTCGCCCTTGACCGGGGCGATGCCGCCCGGGCCGCGCACTGCCGCACGCTGTGGACCGCCATCACGACGCGGCATCTTTACGTCACCGGCGGCGTGGGCACCGAGCCCTACGGCGAGAAATTCTGCGAGCCCTTCGACCTGCCGCCCGACCGCGCCTACGCCGAGACCTGCGCCGCCATTGGCGTCGTGATGTGCGCCCGCCGGATGCTCGACCTCGAACTGCACGGCGGGCACGCCGACGTGATGGAGCGGGCGCTCTACAACAATGTGCTCGCGGGGCTCGCGCTGGACGGGCGCGCCTATTTCTACGTCAATCCGCTCGAGGTCGTGCCGCCGGTCGCCAAGCGCCGTTACGAGTGCCACCTGGTCAAGACGCAGCGCGTGCCGTGGTTTGGCTGCGCCTGCTGCCCGCCCAACGTCGCCCGGCTCTTCGCGTCGCTCGGCGCCTACGCCTACGCGCAGGTGGCGGACGGGCTGGCGGTGCATCTATATGCCGGCGGAGTGGCGCAGTTCGCGGCCGGCGCCGTGCCGGTCCGGCTGCATGTGACGACGGAGTATCCGTGGAAGGAGCGGGTGGAACTTTCCATCGAACCGGCCACGCCGGCGGAATTCACGCTGCACCTGCGCCTGCCGGGCTGGTGCCGGACGCCGCACCTGAGCGTCAATGGCAGTCCGGTCAAGGTGGAACCTGTCCACGGTTATGTTCCGCTGCGCCGCACATGGCGGACCGGCGACAAGGTCGTGCTGGATCTGCCGATGCCGGTCGAGCGCGTGCATGCCGACGTGCGGGTTGCGGCGGCCGCCGGGCTCGTCGCCCTGCAGCGCGGGCCGGTGGTCTATTGCGTGGAGGAGAAGGACAACGGCCCTCAGCTGGCCGCGCTGAGCCTGCCGCGGGAAAGCCCGCTGACGGCGCACCATGTGCCCGACCTGCTCGGCGGGTGCGTGATCCTTGAGGCGGCGGCCCGGCGCACGGAGCCGGGGGCGCAGCTTTACTCAACCGAACCCGCCCGGCAGCAGGCGGTGCGGCTCTGCGCCGTGCCGTATGCGCTGTGGGCCAACCGCGGCGAAGGCGAAATGCGTGTATGGCTTAGAGAGGCATGAAACACCTGATGCCATTCTTCCCGCCGGTAGGGCGAATCCTCCGGATGAGCCGTGGCCTGGACGCGGCTCGTCGGGGACGACTCGCCCTCCCTTTGGCATGCATCGCGCTTTTTGCGGTTTCCGGCTTCGCCGCTTCGCCCTTCGACGATTCTTCCCGCGCCGCACACGCCATGCTCACGCGGCTGTGTGATGATTTTGGCGGACGCCTGACCGGCAGCGCGGCGGATCGCGGTGCCATGGAGCAGCTCGCCGCCGAGCTGCGTGCGCTCGGCCTGGAGCCGGAGCTCGTGCCTTTCAGCATGCCCGGCTGGGAGCGCGGGGCGGACCGGGCGGAGCTGGTGGCGCCGCTGGCGCGGCCGTTGCGCGCCGTGGCGCTGGCCTACACGCAGCCGCACGCGGCCTTCGAGGCCGATGTGACGGACATCGGGGCCGGCCAGCCGGCCGATTATCCGGCGGACGTGCACGGCCGCATCCTGCTTCTGGATCCCTCGACGGTGCTCACGACGCGCGAATATACCCGACTGGCGGCGGAGCGCGGGGCGAAGGGGATTTTGTTCATCAACCGCGAGGGGGGCGGGCAGCTGCTGGCGCGGACGGGCAGCTTCGTCGGCGAGGCGCTGCCGCTGCCGGTCTATTCGCTGGCGCAGGAGGAGGGCCGCTGGCTGCAGCGCCTGCTCAAGCGCGGCCGGCCGGTGCGCGTGCGGCTGGAAACCCACTCCCACTGCCGCGATGTGGACACCGCCAACCTCGTGGTGCGGCTCAAGGGAAAATCACCGGAGCGCATCATCGTCGGGGGGCATTTCGACAGCTGGGACCTGGGGCAGGGGGCCCTCGACAACGGCCTCGGCACGGCACAGCTCTTCGCCCTGGCTCACGCCCTGCGCGGACGCGAGTTGGCGCGCACGGTCGAGCTCGTCTGGTTCAACGGCGAGGAGCAGGGCCTCTGGGGCTCGCGCCATGCCGCCGCGACCCTGGGCGACGCGCCCGTGGTCGCGATGGTCAACCTCGACATGGTCGGCGTGCCGATCGCGGTCAACGCCCTCGGCGACGAGTCGCTCGTGCCGGCGCTGGAGCGCTGGAACTCCGGCCGCGCCGTGCCGCTCCCGCTGGGTGTGCAGAACATCAACTGGTTCGGCAGCGACCACACGCCCTACCAGCTGGCCGGCGTGCGCGCCATCACCTTCAACGCACCGATCCCGCGCGAATCCGTCCGCTACTACCACGACTTGGCCGACACCATCGACAAGTTGCCGGAGCAGATCGTGGTGGACTCCACCGCCATCATCGGCGACCTCGTGCTGGCGCTGGCCGCCGATCCGGCGCTCGGCGCCTTCCGCCGCCGCCCGGCCGACACGGAAAAACTTTTCACCGCCTTCGGCCTCGAGCGCCGCATGCAGGCGATCGGCTACTGGCCGCATGAAAAACAAACCAGCCGCGAATGACGCGAATCACTCCAATGCCGGCTGCAACGCTCCATTTCGGAACCAAGGTCTGTTTGCCAACCTGGCCTGTCATCCTGAGCGGAGCGAAGGATCCATCAGGATCAACCTCGCATGGCAGCGGAGACGATGATCCAACTGGATTCTTCGCGGTGCTCAGAATGACAGGTTTCGCGAGTTGTTTCGGTTTGAATGAGAACTTCCGCCTCACTCCCGCTGATTTGCGTCAATTCGCGTAATTGGCGGGCAGTATCGCCCATCAACCCCCACCCCAACCCCGCCCCTCATGCACTTCCTCGGACTCCACTGGATCGATGGTCTGATCATCATCGCCTACATCATCGCCGTCCTCGGCATCGGCCACCGCCTGTCGCATGGCGTGCAGGGGCAGGGCGACTTCTTCCTCGGCGGCCGCTCGCTGGGCAAGTGGTTCCAGTTCTTCCTCAGCTTCGGCAGCATGGCCGATCCCGGACAGGCGACCACGACCTCCAGCTCCGTCTATCGCCAGGGCGCGGGCGGGGCTTGGCTGGCGCTCATCACGCTGTTCCTGACCCCGTATTACTGGTTCCTCAACGTCTGGTTCCGCCGCGTGCGGCTGACGACCACGGCGGAGATGTTCGAGGATCGCTTCGGCAAGCGCTTCCTCGGGTCGCTCTACGCCAGCACAACCATCATCATCATCATCGTGGGCATCGCGGGCGGCAACGTGGTGGCGCTCAAGACGCTCCAGCCGCTCATGGTCAAGGACCCCGCCGCCTACACCTCGGTCGAGGCGCAGAAGGTGGCCAATTACCACGAGTTCACCGGCCTGCGCCAGCAGCGCGCCTCCGGCACTCTCCCGGCGGCACAGGCGGAGCGCTACGACATCCTGAAGAGCTATTACGACCGCGGCGAGCTGCAGCCTTACGTGACCTACCTTCATCCGCTCACGTTCTATCTGGTGTCAACGGGGCTGGTGGCGGTCTTCGTCATGCTCGGCGGCCTCAAGGCCTCGGCCGTGGTGGACGCGGTGCAGGCGATCCTGGTGATCCTGATTTCGGTGATCATGATTCCCTTCGGGCTGGTGAAGCTCGGCGGCGCGGCCGGCCTGCACGCGAAGGTGCCGGCGGTGATGTTCAACCTTTTCGGCGGCGGCGCCATGAGCGAATACACCTGGTATTCCATCGGCTCCCTGTTGCTCGTGCAGTTCCTCGGCATTTCCAGCTCGACGGCCAACATGACCGTGGCCGGCTCGGCCAAGGATGAGTTTGCCGCGCGCATCGGCGCCGTCACCGGCGGCTTTAGCAAGCGCTTCGTCACCATCGCGTGGGCCTACTGCGGCCTCATCGGCCTGGCCTTGTTCGGCGCGGGCCTGTCCGACCCCGACCAGGTCTGGGGCCTGCTGACGAAGACGCTCCTGCCGGTCGGCCTCGTCGGCGTGATGATCATCGGCATCCTCGGCGGCAAGCTGGCCGTGCTCGGCGCCCAGTCCGTTGTCATGGCCGGCCTCGTGGTGAAGAATATCTACGAGCCGCTTTTCCCGGGGAAGTCCGAGCGACACTACATGCGGGTCGCCCGCCTGAGCGTGCCCGTGGCCCTCGCCCTCGGGGTCCTCG
>Ga0268298_10002923_pt1 | contig 18089 bp, 14 predicted proteins | sample WWTPWeurt_MetaG_FD_194462 | JGI IMG/M metagenome (GOLD analysis project Ga0268298, IMG submission 194462) | Activated sludge microbial communities from WWTP in Nijmegen, Gelderland, Netherland - WWTP Weurt | ecosystem: Engineered > WWTP > Aerobic digester > Activated sludge | place...
ATCTTCTGTTAAAGAACCCTGCTTCATCTTCACAAACAGAATGACTCTCTGGTCATTCTGCCATTCCTGTCCCACCACCACAGAATCCTCGATCTCTCCAAACGATTCTACAATTCGATATAGGTCTGCAGTCCCAATGCGCACTCCACCGGGATTGAGAGTGGCGTCCGATCTTCCGTAAATGATCATTCCGTTGTGTTCTGTGATCATCGCAAAATCGCCATGCCTCCAGATACCCGGGAAATGATCAAAGTATGCTTTGTGATATCGTGAACCGTCTGGATCGTTCCAGAAAAAAAGAGGCATGGATGGGAATGCTCGAATGCATACAAGTTCGCCTTTTTGTTCCTTCACGCTTTTTCCCGAATCATCCCACACTTCCACAGCCATCCCAAGACCCCTCGACTGCAGCTCCCCTTCATACACAGGAAGAACAGGATTGCCCAGAGCAAAGCAACCGTTGAGATCCGTGCCTCCGGAAATGGAAGAGAGTTGAACATCCGCTTTGATCTGATCGTACACATACCGATAGCTTTCGCGCGAAAGCGGACTACCCGTAGACAAAATCGTGCGAAGACGAGATAGATCGAACTCCTTTTGAGGAACCACACCTGCGGCTTCCAGAGCAGAGAGATATTTCGCACTCGTTCCGAACACAGTGATCCCTTCCTTCTGTGCGAGATCGAAGAGCACTCCTGGAGTCGGGTGAAAGGGATTGCCGTCAAAAAGTACGAGAGTGGCCCCCACAGCAAGAGAACTCACCAGCCAGTTCCACATCATCCAACCGCATGTAGTAAAATAGAAAATCACGTCTTCGCGACGAAGGTCCGTGTGAAGAGTGAGTTCTTTTAGATGATTCAGCAAAACCCCGGGGCCCTGCACCATGCATTTGGGAAGTCCGGTCGTTCCTGAAGAATACATGATGTAGACCGGATGATCAAAAGGAAGCTGCTCAAAGGTTTCCTGGCCCGGCCTGCTTACGATTTCAGAATAAAGGGAGTGATCGCGCGAAAGGCTAACGACCGGATTCTCAGAAACAAAAGGGATCACAACTATATGTTTTATAGAAGAAATATCACGGGCCAGCTCTTCCGCGCGGGCCAGACAGTCATTCACTCGTCCCTTGAATTCGTAAGCATCCGCTGTGACCATCACAACGGGTTCAATCTGACCAAAGCGATCGAGCACGGCGTCTTTTCCAAAATCCGGGCTGCTCGAACTCCAGATCGCTCCCAGAGAAGTTGCGGCCAGCATGCAAACAATGGTCTCTGCGATATTTGGAACAAACCCGGCGATTCGGTCTCCGGGCTTCACTCCCAGACGACGAAAATGATCCGCCATGGACATGGTGTGTTCAAAGAGTTGTCTGTAGGTCATGCGTGCCCGGACTCCACGTTCCCCCGCAGAAACAATCGCTGTGCGATCATCCCGGAAGCGAAGTAGATTCTGCGCGAAATTCAATCGGGCTCCTGTAAACCAGCGAGCTCCTGGCATTTTTTCGGGATCATCTACAACAGAAACGTACGGTTGTGAATGGATGATGCCAGTGTAATTCCAGATCAATTCCCAGAAAGCAGATGGTTCTTTCACAGACCAGGAATGGAGATCTTCATAGCTTGCAAGCGTGCGTCCTGCTTTCTGTGAGGCCGCTTTTTGAAACTCGCGCATTCTAGAGCCTTCCATGCGCGAATCCGAGGGGGACCAGAGCTTCATTCTGCTTGTCTGTGATCGCCGTGAGATTCTTCAAGTGAATTCGCGCTTTCCTTGACGGGCTCGCGGTGTGGCCGCTGAATCTGTCCATGGCACTGGCACTTCAAAAGAACCTGGCCGTCAGCATCTGCCCCCAGTCCGACAATCCGGAAGGGAACAAATTTCAGGGACAATTGCGTGAAGTAGGCGCGGATGCAATGCAACTGTTCGTCGCCGAACCCCTCACTCTTTCTCCCGGGGATCCAGTGGTCGTTGAATTCAAAATTGAAAAGAATCAATTTTCCTTTGAGGCAAAAACGCAGTCCATGACTGGTTCTCTATTGTCCCTCAGCAAACCCGCCGCTATCAAACGCTCGAGACTGCGCGAAGGCCACAGGCTTGCAGTCGACATGAAAATGGCATACACTCCGTGGACAGAATCCGGCAGATTTGAAACCACTCTCGTCGACTTGAGCGAAATGGGCGTGCGAATGATTGGAAGAAAGCAATTAAAGAAAGGCATGCTGGTCTCGATCGATTTTTATGTAAAAGAGGATAAGATCAGAGTTCTTTGCCAGGGTCAGGTAGCGTGGTGGAGAGCGACTCCGGACAATGATCAGCTATTCGAGACGGGTGTTGAATTCACTACGATTTCAAACGAAACACGAAAGCGCCTGACTAAATTCATCCTCAGGAAGAACGGCGGAGAAGAAAAAGGTGAGTAGTCTAAACTATGTTGTTCCACCCGCGCTCGAAGAAGCGGTGCATGTATCAGAAATTACCGGGCGTCCGCTTCTACTCAAAGGAGAACCGGGGACGGGAAAGACTTTGCTTGCAGAATCTCTGGCACAGTCTCGGGGGCTGGGCATCTTTCGCTGGCATGTAAAGTCCATTTCACAGGCAAAAGACGGGCTGTATTTCTACGATGCGCTTTCTCGTCTCAACGATTCCAGGTTTGCTGAAAATTCTGAAAAAATAAAGAATATTGAGAATTATATACAATTGGGCGCTCTGGGTCAGGCTTTTGAGAGCGAATCACCGTGCATTGTCCTCATAGATGAAATCGACAAGGCAGATGCGGAGTTTCCCAATGACCTTCTACTAGAACTCGACCAGATGGAGTTTTCCATTACGGAAACAGGAAGAAGAGTGCAGGCAAAAAGGCGCCCACTGGCCATCATTACATCCAACAACGAAAAAGAATTGCCGGATGCGTTTTTGCGCAGATGCATATTTCACTACATAGACTTCCCGAGCTCTGACTTCATGAAAGTCATTGTTCGCTCGCATTACCCGGACATCGACCATAAGCTCCTCGAATCTTCTCTGGAAATTTTCTACAAACTAAGAGCATTGGGCGATCTGAAAAAGAAACCGTCCACATCCGAGCTCATAGACTGGATGCGAATCCTGATACATGAAGGGGCCGCTCTTTCGGACGGAAAGATCCCGTGGGTCGGGGCACTCATCAAGAACGAAGAGGATTTGCGAGAAGTCAAAAGCAGGTTCTAGGACCGCTATGTTCACAAATTTTTTTTACAGACTGAGGAAAGCGGGACTGCGCTGCGGCACAGGCGAACTCCTGGATTTGCTGCGCGCTCTAGACGGGTATGCAGATCTGGAGATTCCACTTACACCGGAGAGATTCTATTTTATTTCGCGCGCATGCCTTGCAAAAGACGAAAAGTATTTCGACGCATTTGATCGCACATTTGCCGCCACCTTCCAGGAGTCTCTGGAATCAGAAGATGCGTTTCGAAAAATTCTAGAACAATGGCTGAGAGAAAAGCGAGAACGGAGTCAGGCGCACAGCGGCCCCGAATATGACACAGAGCAACTCTGGAAAGAACTGGAAGACAGACTGAAAAACCAGAAGGAGAGACACGACGGAGGAAGCAAGTGGATCGGCACGGGTGGTGTTTCTCCCTTCGGACACAGCGGAGAAAATCCCGCAGGTCTCAGGATAGGCGGAGAAGGCATGAGAAAATCCGCAATGGATGTACTCAATTCTGGAAGGTATCGCGAATACAGCGAGGATGAGAAACTGGGAGTGCGTGGATTTAGAATCGCACTGCGAAAGTTGCGCGATCTCAGACGAGAAGGCCGTCCAGAATTTGACATGCCTGAAACCATTCGCGAAACATCGAACAGCGGCGGAGACCCGACAGCAGTCTTTCGCAGGTCCAGAAAAAACAGAATGACCCTGGTACTTTTGACAGATGTTGGAGGCAGTATGTCGCCCTACTCCGGTCTCGTAAGCAGGCTATTCACTGCAGCATCCAGACTGCAGCATTTTCGTGAATTCAAACACTACTACTTCCACAATGCAGTGTATGATCATCTATTTCTAGACGCTGCATTTCGCCGCCCACTGCCGTTAGACGATTTTTATAAGAAATTTGACCGCGAAACGCGCATCCTTTTCGCCGGCGATGCATGTATGAATCCGTACGAACTGTTCGATAAGAGACACGCCTATTTTGAATACTATTATAGAGCTCGAATGAAAGAAGACAATCCGCGCGAGAAAGACACACTTTCCGCATACGAACGATTGCAGGAACTGCGCGGCAAATTTCCACACATTGCCTGGATGAACCCGGAACCGGCAAGAGCCTGGTGGCACGAAACTATTTCCGCCATTTCGGATGTCATCCCCATGTTTCCATTTACTATAGCCGGCCTGCAGGGTGCCGTGCGGGAGTTGATGCACAAATGATGAAGCCACAAACCGTGCCGCCCGGCCCCAGAGGATTCCAGGTTTTTACGGGAAGCATGCACTTCGCACGCAACCCGCTGGGATATATGCAATATGTCGTTAAAAAATACGGCGACGCAGTGTTATTGACAGCACCGAACGGAGGATCCTTCTATTTGTTCAGCCACCCAGCACAGATAGAAGAAATATTAGTTAAAAAAAATAACTATTTCAAGAAAGACATTTTTACAAGAAGACTCAGCGAAATCCTGGGGCGGGGACTGCTTACTTCGGATGGAGAGCACTGGCTCAGGCAGAGAAGACTCATCCAGCCTGTGTTCAGTCGCGAAAGAGTCCAGTCCTATAGCAGCTTTGTCCTGGATTACGCAAAAGAATGCGCGGAAAAATGGGAAGATGGATCGACCATTGAGATTCATCATGCAATGATGAATTTGACATTGCGCATCATTGTTCGCGCGATCTTCCAGATTGAGGCAGAGCATTTTTCAGAAAGAGTGGGCGCGGCTCTCGAGGCAGTCATGCAGCACCAGGCGTTCCGTTTGAAGTTTCCGGCCCCCGCGTTTCTGACAACTACCAGACTCCTCTCGATCAACAGACGTTATACGCGCAGCCTCGGAGAACTCGACCAGATCATTTCAGAAATCCAGAAGGAAGCCATGTCTCAAAACGAGGAGGCACACAACAGCCTTCTCGAAGCCCTGGCCAGCGCAAAAGATGAATCCGGATCCATGGACGAAAAACAAATCCGAGACGAACTCATGACCATCCTGCTCGCCGGTCATGAAACCACTGCCAATGCATTGACCTGGACTTTCATTCTACTTTCCCAAAACCCCGCATGCTACGGGCGCCTGATTCAGGAAGTTGCCGCTTTGAGTTCGATTGATTTTCAATCGCTCTATTCCCTGCCCTACGCGGAAGCTGTAATCAAAGAATCTATGCGTATGTTCCCGCCGGCCTGGAGCATTGGACGCGAAGTGGTGGAGGAATGCGAAATCGGCGGATTCCGCCTAACGACGGGAACGCAGGTAGGGATGATGCAGTTCATCACTCATCGTGATTCCCGGTTCTTCGAAAATCCAGATGAGTTTCAGCCAGAAAGGTGGTTGGACGGAAAGGAAAAGAACCTCCCCAGGTTTGCTTTCTTTCCCTTCGGCGGCGGACAGAGAATGTGCGTCGGTTCCAACCTGGCCATGATGGAAGCTGTATTGTGTCTGGCGCAAATCACAAAGAGAGTGAAACTCACTCTGGACCCGTCATCCGACGTTCGACCATTCGCGTCGATTACACTCAGACCAAGAGGACCAGTTCATATGAAGGTGGAACAGCTATGAGAGAAGAACTCAGGCCCATGATGGAAGACGAAGGAATCTGGGACGTGGACATGGAAGTGCGTGTCCCCGGTCAGCCGGTGAATCGCGGCAAGGGAGTCAGCACTCATAGAATGGCTTGCGGCGGCGAATGGTTGATCGTAGACTTCAAACACGAAAATGGATTTGAAGGCCATGCGATGTACGGCTTTGATTCACTGAAGAAGAAATATACGGGCATCTGGATAGACACGATGCGAACGTTTCTTGTGACTCTGGAAGGAGAGTTCGATAGAGAAAGGAATCATCTAGTACTGCACGGCAGTTTTGAAAGACCGGAAGGCCCTTACAAATGGAGAGAAGTGACAGAACGGCCTGACAAGGACACGCGAATCTTTCGTCATTTTTCGCCGGGCCCCGACGGTGAGTTCGAAATGATCCACGCCGTTTACAAGAGAAGACCTTGAAGAAGACATTTTGCTTTCGAGCGTAGCTGCCGGAGGTATGGTCCTCCACGGAGCCCTCCGGGGATGGATCTTAACGTTATTCGACTTTGCGATAGAAGGTATGCTCCTCGCTGCCTTTGTATTTGGAATCCTGACCATCCTCCGCAGGCGCGGAGCTCCCGTGGGCCCGGGTGTCCTGGCAACCTGCCTGCCTCCTGCTCTCTATCTCGCGTGGATTCTGGTCACAGGCGAGTCCTGAGCCAGAAAATGGCCATTCTGAGGTCGCGGCCGGCCGCCCTAAAAAAAACCGCGCGTCTGGATCCTGGATGCCGTTTTGGCTTGACTTGTGCGGCGCACCAAAAAAAATGGTGCATCGCATTAAGCGAAGGAGTCAAAGATGAACAACGCTGAAAACACTGCAATTGGCCTCGTAAACGCCGGAATCGGTGCACTGAAGGCAGGGGAAGAAACTCTGAACCAGGCTGTAGCTAACATTCAGAAGAACTTTCAAGAAGCAGTGGCTAACGCTGAGAAGACATTCGAAGGCTTCAAAGCAAAAGGTGCCGCGGATTTCTCAGACCCGGCCATGAAGACTCGCGAGTTCGTAGCAACTGCAGTTCGCACTGTAGCTGGCGACAAGTAATCGCTCCCTGGCCGGGCATCCGCCCGGCCGTGATTTTTTTTCTACTGCAGGATCTGTTATTTTTGCCTGGCACACCGCACCCCTTCTCACTTTCTTACCAACGTGCACCCAGACCAGCTTCGAAAACTCATTTCACTCTCAGATTGTTTCGCTGAAGTCCGTTATCACAAAAAGAAATCCAGAACCATTTCGGTCCGCAAGGGAGAAGTGGTAGAGATGAGTCTGCGTCAACTCGATGGAGTATCCATTCGAGTTCTCAAAAATGGAACGTTTGGATTCGCATCCACTTCGGACATGACAGACGAAGGTCTCGCACGTGCATTGAAGTCTGCCATGGAAATGGCTCGTGAACTTCAAACGCGGCGTCTTCACCCTGTGACTCTGGCACAGGCCAATCTTGCGCGGGGCACTTTCGCAACAGACGGCTACCAGACTCTCGATCAAATGCCTGTAGAAGAAAAGCTTGGCATTGTGCGAAAGTGCGAAGAAGACTTGCGAAAATCATCGCACATCCAGGGCGCGCAGTGCCAGTACGCCGAAATCTTTGAAGAAAAGCACATCGTAACTACAGACGGCGCGGATTGTATCGTTCAAATTGTTCGCCCGGAGCTTCGCTTCTCCGCCTTCGCAGAAGAAGGTGGAAAGATGACCAGTGGATTTGATTCAGTGGGTGCCACGGGCGGCTGGAAATGTTTGTTCGAAAACAGATCGATTGAATCCTACATAGAAACCGCCGCAAAAAGCGCAGTCGATCTACTCGGAGCCCCCGTGGCGGAAGGCGGTAAGCACACAGTAATTCTCTCTCCAGCAATGGTTGGGCTCCTTTCGCACGAGGCAATCGGGCACACTGTGGAAGCAGACTTTGTAAAAAGCGGCAGCGTAGCTCAGGGTAAGATCGGACATATGGTTGCCTCCGAGCTCGTAACGTTATGCGACAGCGGTCTGAGCGAATTCAAAGATCATGCAGGCGGTATGCTGCCCGTGGACGATGAAGGAGTCGTTACAGGAAACACGACGATCATAGACAAAGGCAGACTCGTCAGCTACTTGCACAACAGACAGAGCGCAGCCGAATTCGGGGCCGCACCCACAGGAAATGCAAGAGCCTGGGAATACTCGGACGAACCTCTCATCCGAATGAGAAATACTTACGTTGCGCCCGGGTCTTCTGAACTCGACCACATGATTGGCGAAATCAAAGAAGGCTTCTATATAGACGGACCGGAAGGCGGACAGGCAGATGCAACGGGCGAATTCATGTTCGGTGCGTCCCGCGTTCGAAAAATCAAGAATGGAAAACTAGAAGGCATGGTGCAAAAAGTGTCTGTTTCCGGAAATGCATTCGAAGTGTTATCCAGCGTGGACGCAGTCAGTCGCGACTTCCAGTGGGATCTGGGCAGCGGCCATTGCGGGAAAGGACAGCCTGCGAAAGTAGACGCGGGAGGCCCGTTCATTCGCTGCAAAGTGTTGATCGGCGGAGAACAATGACCCCCGAGCAGCTCCATCAAATAGAAAAAGAACTACAACAGGCAGCCAGAGAAGCGCTCGGCGAAGTGGGACGTGCGGACGGAGAAATCTGCTGCGGGTATGAAAACAAGGCCAGAATCATTTTTGAAGGGAATGAGTTTTCACTTGGTGCTGTGAATGAAGAACGTACGTTCGGAGTGCGCGTAATCGACCAGGGACGAATGGGATTCTCTTCCACAAACCAGCCCGATCATCTATTGTCCACAGCGCGCGTTGCATGCGAAATCGCAAGACTCTCTCCCGCTTCCGAATTTCACTGCATTCCAGACGGAACGCCGCATAACGTTGTATCTCTCATAGACTCGAAGCTCATGGAAACGGACTCCCGCGATGCTGGAAATTTACTGGAGATTCTGGTGAAAGCTGCGTCCTCTGATAAGAGAGTCACGATCGACAGAGCCGAAATCGCATTGAGTACTCGCATTCAGAGCGTCTTAAACTCAAAGGGCGTCTATTCGTCCTATTCCATTACAACAGCAGAATATTATATCATGGGCATGGCACGGGACGGAGAAGAGGTCACCTCCTTTGATTATGATGGCGGGGTTTCCGCACAGAGAGGTGATCTGGAATCGCAGATAGAAACCACTGGTCTCGAATTTCGCTCGTCTGTCATAGGGAGTCTCCATCCCATCAAAGGAAAATCAACCAGAGGAGCGGTGTTGCTTCATCCGCGCGCCGTTTCAGATCTATTTGGAAGCGCTGTCTTCTTCAATACAAATGCACGCATGCACCAGGATCTAACCAGCAGCTGGAGGGACAAACTGAATCAATCGGTCGCTCATCCCTCCCTGATGGTCACGGAGCATCCGCTGGCCCGCGACCGCGCAGAGGGCTTCATGCCTTTTGACAGAGAAGGAGTGCCCGCATCCGATCACGCCATCATCGATGGAGGTCGGTTGAATTTCGTTGCACATAACTCCTTTACCGCCCGCAGAGGAAGATCGGCTCCGACTGGAAATGCATCCGGAAGTCCAAAATCTATGCCAGGAATCGGATTCTCGAATACTTCTTTCGGACTAAAAAGCGGTTCTGTGCCCATCCAGACAGAATCGGAATGGTTGGACGATCTCAAGCACGCTCTCCTCCTGGTGCGCTTCAGCGGAAATGACGATCCTGTTTCGGGCGAGTTTTCCGGGGTTGCCAAGAATTCAAGCTGGATAGAACATGGAGCATTGAGGCCCGCAAGCGAAGTGATGATATCCGGAAACGTATTTGATCTACTGAAGAACATTGCCGGCGGCACTGCGCAGGTTTTCCCGGTATTTGGCGGAAGCCATGCACCCTACATTCTCGTGGAAGGTGTAAGCATCACGGCAGGAAATGAATGAGCGAAAAGCAAACAATCAACCTCCGCGTACTGGATGAGAAAACAAAGGGAGTGCTTCGCACTACTTTTGACGATCTTGAACGTCAGCTGAAAATAGACAGTCTTGGACTCACGTTGTTCTACGTGGTCATGGAACTGGTTGGAAACGCAGTCAAAGCAAACCTCAAGAGAGTCTTCTTTCGCACGCACAGCTACAACCTGAGTGATCCAGACGATTACAGAATCCATATCGATGAATTCAAAGCGTACTACAACGCCGTCTCAGAGGAAGAATACACTCGAGCATTCGACGATCTTGGACTGAAAGTCACCATTGACATTGACCTGGACCACAGAAGACTCTTGATCTTTGTAGAAAACACTGCTACACTTCACCCGGAAGAAGAAAAACGCATTCGCGCGAAGCTCGCAAGCACGCGCGAAATGAAAGATATTCTTGAATTCAGTGTTCAATTCGCGGATGAAACAGAAGGCAAAGGCCTCGGGCTGGCAATGATTGTTCTTTTGATTCGCGATCTTGGATTTGACCCGCAGTACTTTCGAGTCTACAAAACGGAAGATAAGACAGTGGCGCGCCTGGAGTTTCCTCTCTCCGCGGATTACACGCCCATCCGGTTGCGTCAGAGCACTCTTTCGTAAACGGAAATTTCTTTTCCTTCGAACGTCTCCCCTTTGAAGAAATATTTGCGCGCTCTTTCGCTGAGCTGCTCCACAAGAGAAGATGGCATGAGAATCGCATTGCTACGCGGATATTGAATGGCCAGGTGTGCGGCGAGATTGAGCGCGTCACTGTGCACATCTCCCACGTTTCTGCGATATACAGTCATACCGGAAGTAAGTGCAAGATTGGCTTTGATATTTTCGTATATATTCTCAGTCGTAACGTTGAGCATGCTGATGAGACCGCGCACTTCGAACGCACACAAAAGAGCTGCAAGCGCCTGAGCCGCCGGAAATACGAAGATTCCACCATCTCGTCGCCTCACCCACACTTCCCCGCCGTAGCGCGCTGGAACGGACACAATCTTGTCGAGTGCTTCATTGACGACCTTGCTTGATTTGTCGTCTCCTGCGCGTGCGAGAGTTTCAGGGAAATGAAGTTGCAAAAACACGAAGATCAGGTTGTAGGACTTGCCTTCTTCGTACGTTCCACCCAGATCCTGGCCGGTTTTGATTCGCATTCTGCGAACTTCTGCCTGCTCCTTGCTGATGGATGTACGAAGGGATTGATTCATCCGAATAAATTCGGGGCGAACAGGCAGGCGAGAGTACAAATCGCGAGTGTCCATCCATCTGTCTGCTTCCAGCAAAGCTCGACGCACTACGTCGAGAAGAAGCCCGAGTTTAATGTTTCTTTTGGAAACAAAATCTAGAGCTCCCGCTTTCAGACATTCTACGACCAACCGCTCCGTGCATTCTTCGGATACAACGATCGAAGGGATCTTGCGCGAAGATAGCTCGTCGATCAATTCTACGACTGCAGGGTTTCCCATGGACTCAAGAATCACTAGATCGCATGGTTGATCCGAAATACGACGCCTGAGTTCTTCTCCGGTCGCAAAGAAATGCAGAGTCAAGCCGCGCAGTTCCGTTCCCAGAAGGTTGCGATAGTATTCCTGAATATTCGAGTCCGGTTCGAGAATATATGCCTGCATCACACCGGCCTGTAAACGTAGATTCGATTTGCGGAATGTTCACCAGCCGGATTGAACTGGCGACGCACTTCAGGAGGAAGAGAATTTACAGTGCGTTCTGTTATTGCGATTGTATTTGTTTCCGCGCAGTGCTTTTCCACTTCTTCCGCGAAGCGAATGTCCGGACTCAGGATTTTTTCCGTGTCACTTCTGTAGACTGCGAGGCCTGCGTGAAGACCGATGCGAAGCGAAACATCGTTCTCAGGTCTCAGTTCGTTTTGAGTCAGATTAAAAATCGGCAGATAGGCCAGAATGGCAACAGATGAAATGACTGCTCGCGATGCGGCGTCCGCGCCATAAAAGGCCATCACGCCTCCATCGCCATGCCAGTACCAAATGCGTCCGTTCCTGGCTTCAATTTGATCCTGCAAGTAGGCGCGCATACGAACGAGAGTATTTTCAACGTCCACGGGAACATTGGTTCTGGCAAGAGCAGAACTCCCAACAATGTCTATGGAACCAAACACGAGCGAATACTCACTTCCTTCCTGGAGAAATCCCCAGTCAGCGGTACGAGTCTGGCTCTGGCTCTTGATGAATCTGCCTGCAGATGGATCATAGATCCACTGACGTTCGCGCAATTTCTTAATGATTGGATCTGGATTCACAAAGTGAATCACGCCGCCGCTTGCGTTCTTGCCTTCCATGAAAAGAAGAGTCGCAAACAGATGGAGAAATGCATCTTCTGTTGCAAAATAATCTACAATCACGTCTGCGGCGGTCTGTCGCGTAACAACGATACTGTGACCAAAGCCGGAAACCTTTCCAAGATCAAAGCGCGGGTCCGCTTCCTTGGCGACGTAATTCATCTGGTCCGTATTCAAAGACTTCCAGAGAAACTCTTTGACTAGCTTACGTATGTCTTTGAGATTCTCTGCTGCCATAAAGAGTTCGAAGAACTTTGCGAACACATACCGTTATCTGAAAAGTACTTTTTCCCCTGCTCTCGGGCAGGTTTGGCCTGTGGCGGGCACTCGATTCGGCCTGATCTTCCGTCCAGGCCTGGATTCATCCGGGCTGGTCTCAGGGTATCGTCAGGGAAACCGTTAGGCGATCTTGAGATGCGGGTCTCAAAGACCAGGGAGAGTCAGTACGGCAGGGCCTGGAGTCCTGTGATCTGGCAGTAATCTGGTTGAAGGAAAGAAGCCGACTCGACTCCGAAGTCTTGCACTCATTCGGAAGTGGTTGGCTGATGAAAGTGAATGTGGAGACTACCGGGATCGAACCGGTGACCTTCTGCGTGCAAGGCAGACGCTCTCCCAGCTGAGCTAAGTCCCCATTATGACCCAGGAGCGGCCAAAATGTATGAAATGCAAATGGGCCTTTTCGTGTAAAGCAGATTTTAGAGCTGAGACAGTTTTTGACTTTCCTGCGAGAGTGATTGTGGAACTCTTCCACCAGGCATGAAAAACAGAGTCTATCTGGTGACGGGAGCCACGTCGGGGATCGGTCGAGCACTTGCGCTACGCGCAGCTCAGGCCGGAGACACTGTATTTGCTGGAGTCAGAGAACTCTCTCGCGCTCCTTCGTCTGAGAACATAAGGCCCATCCAGCTGGACGTTACCAATCCAGAAGACGTGCGCCGCGCATCCGAAACGATCCTCCAGCAGTGCGGCAACATAGATGTGCTCGTAAACAATGCGGGCTTTGGTGTATATGGTGCGTTCGAAGAACTCAGCGAAGAACAAATCCGCGCGCAAATGGAAACAAATTACTTCGGTTGTCTGGCCATGGCCAGAGCTGTTCTTCCTTCCATGCGTGAGCGCAGATCCGGCACCATCATCAACGTGTCGTCCATCCTCGGAAGAATTACGATTCCAACTGGCTCCGCATACACTGCTTCCAAGTATGCCATCGAAGCATTCACAGAAAGTCTCCGCCAGGAAGTGAAGCCTTTTGGAATTCAAGTATTCGCAGTGGAGCCAGGATTGATTCGCACGAGCTTCAAGCAAAACATGGTGAAATCGCACGCAGTTCAAAAAAACGATTCGCCTTACGCATTTTTGAACCGCATGATCCAGAAAGAATACAGCGGTTTTTCCACGTCACAGGAAAGAGCCGCGGATAGAATCTACAAGCTGAGCCAGAAAAAAAGACCGGCCAGAAGATACAGAGTTGGCCTGGATGCTTCTTTCTACTACACACTGTCTCGCATTCTTCCAGATTCCCTACTAGACAATCTCGTTGCGCTCGGAGTCAGGCGCGAATTCAAAAAGACATCTTGATTTATGGCAAAAAAGACCCAAAAAAAACCAGCGAAGAAAATCGAAAAGCCAGCTAAGAAACCGGCAAAGGCACCTGAAAAAAAGCCCCTACCGGTAAAGAAAGCATTGCCTGTTCCGGCAAAGAAACCAACGGCTGTGAAACCTGCTCCTCCCACACGGCCGGCGGCCAGGGAAAAGGGAGACTTTGTAAGCACGTGGATCGCGCGCGGACAAACGTTTGAAAGCGTAGAACAGCTGTTTCACGAAGCGGCTATCTTCCTGAGAAAGAACTTTGGATTCACTTCTCTCAATCTATTCTCTGGATCTGGATCCTCCCCGCTTCTGGCCGTCCATCACGATGGAACCAGCTACGTCTCAGAAAACCTGGACACAACGGGACACGCACCGGATGCCGGGACCATCACTAAAGAATCTAAAGTATTCATCATTGCAGAAAACAAACCTTCTTCTGTTTCCATTCAGGGATCCATTGCTTCTGCCTCTGTGAATGCACCGGGCCACCAGAGCGGAATCCTTGTGGCCGCTTCCGAAGATCCGGCACCACCCTATCTCAAAAGTGATCTGGCTCTGCTGCAATCTTTTGCCCAGTTTCTGGGGCCCGTACTCAGCCATTTCCAGCTCATGGCCGTTGAGACGAAGAACCGCGATCTGTCCGCAGAGCTCAAAGAAACGCAAAAGAATGCCCGCGAATCACAGAAGACTCTGACCGCAGATTCCGCACGAAAAATTGAAGAGCTCACGGCAGAACATGAATCGCGCCTGAGCGCCCAAAAAGAATCCCTTTTAGCAGAAGCAGAGGAAAAGACTAGAGCACTCGCAGAAAAGCTCGAGGCCCGCATCGAAGAAAGCAGCCAGACCGCACTGCGTCTGCGAGAAGAACTGCAGACAGCTCACAGAGAAAGAGACGAAGCGGCCGCCACAGCGCGCAAGGAATCCAAGGACAGAATCGCGGAACTAGAGCTCGAACTCGACGATCTCAAATCTAGAGCCGCAGAACAGAAGGCAGCGGCCATCCAAGAAATCGAAACTGCAGCCGCCGCGGAAAAAGCAGATCTCCGTGCGAAACTTGATGCAGCAGAGAGAGAAAAGCAGTCTGCACTGTCGCGCACGTCTGCTCTGGAAGCGAATCTAGAAAAAATCCAGAAAGAAGCGCACGACCTCAGAGCAGAAATTGAAGCGCGCGACGCACTTCTAAGCGAAACTGGAAGCGAACACACGCGCAAGGAAGCGCAGCTCACATCGCAAATAGAAGAAATCAAAAAGCAGCATGCGGCAGAAAAACAAAAGCTGGAAAACGAAAAAGCATCCATCCTGGAATCAAAAGCCGCAGTAGAGAAAGCTCTGAGCGATTCACACAATCAATCAGAATCGGCAGTGGCAGACCTGCATAAGAAAATCGCAGCTCTCGAACTCCGTCTGCGTGAAGAGTCAGAAAAAGCTCAAAAAGAAATCGCATTCCAGGAAGCAAAGAACCGCGAAATCACAAGTCATCTCGAAGATGAAAAAAAGAAACTGCAGGCAGACAAGAAGAAACATGAAGATGAACTTGCGCGCGAAAAAGATGCAAGAGCTCAGCGCGAACGAGAACTGAGCGAAGCGCGCAACGCCGGGGATAGAAAGACAGGTGAACTGCAGACAGAAATCACCAAACGTGAATCTCAAATCTCTTCTCTGAAAGAAGAGATCAACAATCTCAACCAGGAAATTCACAAAAGAAATAGCAGAATCGGCGAAATGGAACGCCAGATTGCAGATCAGAAAAACAGAATTGTTTCTCTGGAGGCTGAAGTCGGCAAGAGAGATAACACCATAAAAAAACTGGAAGCAGACCTGGAACTTGCAAGAAAAGAATCCAGACGCATTTCAGAAGAAAAAGCAGAAGCTCAGAAACAAATCAAGTCCCTCGAAGAATTGCTGCTGGTGCGTGACCGCGAACTGAAGAATCAGGCGGAAGAAATCGCACTTCGCGATGAGGAACTGGCCCGCCTGGCAGGTCAGATTCAATCTCTGAAAGAAAACAAAGAGAGCCAGGACACGCGCATTGCTGGACTGGAAAAAGAAATCGCTCACTACAGAGAACGCGAATCCAGACTGGAAAAAGACATTGTGACCCTGCAGGATGAGAAAAGAGTTCTGGGCGGCAAGATCGAAAGCCAGAACGAAGAAATTGCTTCGCTCAAAGGCGGAGTGCAAAAAGAAGTTAGAGAAAGAGAATCCGTTCAGGCAGAGCTTGCCAGTGTGCGCACTCGCGAAAAGAAAATGTCTGAGGAACTTCAGTCCGCATTGAATCGCGAAAAGGGATCGCGCGAAGAGGGCGTCATTCTGTTCAACTTCGCGCGCGCCCTATCGGAAACAGAATCTTTCAAAGGAAAACTGGAAAGGCTGGCGTCCGGGCTATCCGCTCGTTTAAATATTTCTCGCATCTTCGCATACAGTCTGAAGGGAGAAGATCTACTTCTCCTGGAAGAAGCGCTCCACGGAAAAGACTGGCTCAACCAGTCCAAAAAGACTCACATCCGCGTCAGCGAAACGGTCATGGGCAATGCACTGGCCAGTCTCAAACCGGACGCACTGCAACCAGGTGTAAGCGAGATCCCGGAAAAACTACTGCACGACATCCTCGGAAGTTCAAACGGGAGCGCAGGCAAAGGAAACGGAATCGTTCTGCCTCTCACTGAATCTCTGGAAACTCTCGGAGCCCTGTGCATTTTTGCAGATGGCCCCGTTGGTGAATCCGATGTGCGACTTCTCGCAAATCTCGCACCACTGATGGCAACCGCTCTTCGCATGCGCCTCGAAGAAAGATCCAGGAGATCCGGCAAAGAAGGATTCGAAAGAAAAAACGCGATCATTCATTTCCTCGAGAAGAAGCTGCACAAGCAGGGAATAGAAATCGACCCGGCGCGCAAACCGGAAGAGCAACTGGCAGCTTTTGAAGTCTTCGCACACAATCTGGGAAGAATCTGCCACGAAGAGGGAATCGTCACGAACCTTGAAATTGAACCGGCGAGTCTTCTGGCTTTGAGCGATCGCATCACCTCGCCAACGCATCTCCACTACATCCTACTTGAGGCAGTGGAAAATGTTCGCGCACATGCGGAAGCTACGCGCCTGGCGATTCGGCTTCGTTCTGTGGGAGAGGACATTGCTCTTGTAATCGAAGACAACGGTGAAGGACTGCTTCGCAAGGCTGGGACAGAAAATCCGGCTAAAGGTACCGGCATTGCGGCGATCAAGAACCTGGCGATGGATGCGGGAGCAAGTGTGAGTATGTCCAAAGGTGCTGAGGGACGCGGACTCCGGATTGAGTGCGTTTGGCACTCTGGGCCAGGGTAGACTCGAACTACCGACCCCTTCCTTATCAGAGAAGTGCTCTAACCAACTGAGCTACTGGCCCGGACTTGCTGGACCAGTTTTTCTACTTGCGCATTGGCGGTCAAACAACTCTTTACAGAGAACTCTCCCTCAAAAGGATCGCCTGTGACTTCCCGCATCGTATTTGTTTTGCTCTCCATCTTTGCCCTGCCTCTGGCCGCGCAATCTGAACTGGACTCCACCATGAAAAGCCTTCGCACGGATGTGCGCAGAGTGACTCTGGAAAACGGTCTTCGCATCATCATGGTTCGACGGCCTTTTTCGCCCACGGTCGCCTGCTACATGAAATTCAAAGCGGGCGGAGCAGATGAAACAGAAGAAAGCGCGGGAATCGCGCATATGCTCGAACACATGCTGTTCAAAGGAACAGAGAGAGTGGGTACTCTGGACTTCGAGAAAGAAAAGAAATACATTGAACAGAGCAACGTCTGGGCAGACAGACTCGACGACGCCAGACGCGCCCTGGATGCAGCAGAAAAAAGTGGAGATACTACTCGCATTGCGGAAGCAAAGGCGGAAGTCCAAAAGCGCAAGCAACGCTTGATGAGTCTCCAGCAGATGGCGCGCAAATACATGATCCCGGATGAAGATTCCTACATCTACGCGCAGGCCGGAGAACGCGGCTACAACGCGTACACTACAAAGGACCTCACAAACTACCAGGTGGAATTGCCTGCCAATCGCCTTGAAATATGGGCCAAACTCGAATCAGACAGAATGGAGAACTCTGTGCTTCGTGATTTTTACACAGAGCGAGAGGTAGTTCGCGAAGAAAGAAGACTGCGCGTGGACAACGTGGCTCAAGGGGCACTTCTCGAACAATTCATCAAAGACATTTACGGATCGCATCCGTACGGGCGGTCGCTCATCGGGAGCATGCAGGTCATTCAGTATTTGAATTTTGGTCAGGCGAAATCATTCTACAACACCTATTACGCCCCCAACAATACTGTCATCGCACTGGTGGGAGACATTGATCTGGCGCAAACAGAAGCGTTGATGCGCAAATACTTCTCTCATTTGAAAAGAAAAGACATCCCGGAGAGACCTTCTGTTGCCGTGGCTCCCTCCAGAGCACGAACAGAAATAGAAAAGCCAGGATCCCCTGTGATGTTTCTGGCGTGGAACAAA
>Ga0268298_10002924_pt1 | contig 18086 bp, 13 predicted proteins | sample WWTPWeurt_MetaG_FD_194462 | JGI IMG/M metagenome (GOLD analysis project Ga0268298, IMG submission 194462) | Activated sludge microbial communities from WWTP in Nijmegen, Gelderland, Netherland - WWTP Weurt | ecosystem: Engineered > WWTP > Aerobic digester > Activated sludge | place...
AGGACGCTTTGATCCGGACAGGGCGGGGAACATGGCGGATGTGATCAGTCTCTTGAGACGGGCCGGCTATCCCTATGACACGCCCGGAGAATTTTATGCAGCGGCGATCCGAGACTTCTCCACCTTTCTGCTGGTGGGCGGATTACTGGCTGGAGCAATGGCGGCGTTGAACATGCCGGTGGCAGCGCCGGCGATGGCCTTGATCTTTATCTTCCTTGGGTTACGCCGGCCTTACGTGCGCCTGCGGGGCATGGCTGGCAAACGCGCGGAGTCCTTGAGAAACAACATGTTGATCGGCTTGTCTGTGTTAAGTTCGCTTCTGTCCTCTGGTGTGGGTGTGCAGGAAGCCCTGCGGCGGGCTTCGACCGTGGGTGGACCGTTTTGCAATTTATTGGGACTGCTCGTGGCGCGCATGGAGGTTGAAGACTTCAGCAAAGCCATAGAGGTCACACGCGCTCATTTGCCCGATCCGCGGGATGTGGAAGCCAATCTTTTCTTGCGAGACATTCATGATTTCTTCGCCAGCAACCGCCCGGTTCTGTCCAGCGTGCAGGGCTTGCAGGAGTCGGTGCATCGTTCGGTGGTGGAGTCGACCGAGGAACGCGCGGCGCTGGTCCGTCAACGCGCCGGACTGTTTGGTGTGATGGCGGTCCTGGGCCTGGTGCTGGCGATCATCGCACCCTTTATGGGAAGTGGGTTGATGTAATGCCTGACCCCGATGCGCGTCATTCCTTTTTGCGTCCCCTTGCCTATTGGATATTCGTCACGCTGGCGGTGCTTGTTACTTTTTTCATCGTTCGTAATCTAATTTTATGTCGGAACCCGACAGTCTTGCCGGGCAATCCACCAGCGGAGTGTTCAACCCTCTTCTGAACTTCCAGTATTACCTGAACCGGCAGCCTCATTCGAGGCTGCCGGTGGGATTTCTTCTCCGCTAATGGATGATCTGCACCACCGCCATTGGCCTGATTACATCAAGCGCAACTTGTCTTTCAATTCTAACCGGGTGGAATATTTTGATTGAGGTGGAAAAAGTTATCAGGATCATAGCGTGACTTGATGTCCGCGAGCCGCTTCCAGGTCTCATTTGAATACGCGGCTCGAACCTGCCTTTCGTCAACGTTTCCAAGAAAGTTGACGTATACACCGCCATCATTCTGACGCAGGTCTGCTTCGAACTTTGAGACCCAGGCTTCGTGAATTTCCTTATCATCGGGTTTTTCATATAAAGCGGCAAGGTTGGCCATAATCCTGGATTGACGATGCGCGAAAGCCGTCGCATCGGCTGGGATATGTGCCATTGCGCCGCCCAGCACACGCAATTGAGTTACAGCCATCGAAGCAGTGGAAGACTGTAAGTGTTCTATTATCAATTCGGCAACAGAACGGTCAACATGGTTGAGGAACAGGGTCCGTCCCGCTGCAACAGGATGATATTCACCTTCTTCGGGAGGGAACATTTCAGGGTAGGTTATTGATTGAACCGTATCCGCATACGGGGTGGCGATTGAACGGAATCTGGACATAATTTTCTCCCCCTCTTCCAAATCGCCAGAATGAACCATCATGGCCATCAGGACTACTTTTCCATGTATATCCTTGGAAAGGAAAGGCATGGGTGGTGCGGGCATAATGTTTAGGATTGTTGAAAGTTCATTTGGAGCAGAATCCGCTTCCCGCACGAACGAGGCGATTGTGTCTGGAGTCGCCGGCAGAACCAGCATGCCACCCAATACCTTATCAATTTTATGCAATCGAAATTTGAAGCGGGTGACAACGCCAAAGTTGCCGCCACCGCCACGGATCGCCCAAAATAGATCCTGGTGATTCTTATCATCCACATGCAGAAGTTGGCCATTGGCGGTCACGATTTCGGCGGCTAACAAGCTGTCAATTGAAAGTCCATGCTTGCGCACAAGATATCCAACCCCGCCGCCCAGCGTTATACCGCCAAGTCCAACCGTGCCGGTATCGCCAAAGCCGGTGGTCAAATCGTGTGCTGCAGTTTTGATCACATACTCACCGGCAGTCAATCCCGTTTCGGCCCAGGCGGTTTTAGCCTGTACATCTATTTGCAAATCCTTCATGGCTGAAAGATCGAGAATGATGCCGCCTTCGGTCGTGCTGTGACCTGCGCTGCTATGCCCGCCGCTGCGAATGGCCAGCTCTATCCCAGCCTCGCACGCCACTGACACAAGACGGGAGACATCTCCGGCATTAGCGACCCTGACAATAGCAGCGGGGTGACAATCGATCCCGCCATAGAAAACAGTGCGGGCGCTTTCGTAGCGCGGGTCGTCAGGTGCAATGACTTGTCCGATGAAGAGCTCACGAAGTTCTGAAATTAAAGGGGCAATTCGAGTAATGGGGAATTTGGTTTTCATTTTTCTCTCCTTGTTTCTAAAGTTGACCTTCAATTTATTCTGGTAATTTGCACTTGCACAATTCAAAATATTTTAGCCGCAAATTTTGCGGCAATTCTTATGATTTTTTACAAACCCTATGGCAGGTTTATCTGCGTTTCCTCCAGAATAATATCAGGCACATCCCATCCCTTTTGATCCATCAGTTCCTTGAATGCCCGTCGAAATAACAGTGTGACTTTCACATGGGGATTGCTGTTTTCCGGTGCTAAAAATGTGTATTTTGATATATCTGTCCCGAACGCAGCGATCCGGTTGTCGCTGATAATTCGTGTGGGATTCCAGTATGAACCCGTGGGGTTCATTTCCGTCCACAATTCACTCAATATCTTGGCAAATCCCTTGCCAGGCAATCCTGCGTAGTATCCAAGTTGAGGGTTGCCGACCCCTCCCCATTCGGGAATCGTTTCCCCATCAAGTAAAGGGAGATCCTGTCTGTTTTCATCAGTTACTGATACCAATAAAATTAGTTGACGTAAAGGTGAATCTGTCGGGATATGATGCCCCGTTTTGTCATTTTCTATTCGGACCTCAACCATTAACCTTTCACCTTCAATTATCGCGTTTACTGTCAGCGTCACTGCGTTTTGAAGTAATTCGACGTCACTTGCGCCTGGCATCAGATGACTGAAAATCGTCTGCTGATCGCGAATGACACCGCCTTTGTCCAATCGTGCAAAGTGGTCGGTTTTTCCTGGTGGCATGTGACAATCTTGACAGGTCTTTCCGGTTTTTGCGCTGCTGTAGGGGCTCTCCAGCCATTCGCCAAAGGAGTTATATATCTGCGTATTCCAAAAACTGCCGAAATGGCAGGGCGCGCAAAATTGGCTCTGTTGTTGAATGGATGCATATGTATCATCCCCGGGTGCAACATCATCGAGTGGACCGGCAAAGAATTGATGCCCTTCAGGCGGGCGGCGAAATTCAAATGAAAGCACACCAGGCATATTCAGCTGGGGCAAACCAGTGGATTGGTCGAGATGCACTCCCAAAACTTTATGACAGAAATCGCAGGTGGCTCCTTCCGCGCCTACGCCTGTCACCTGCGTTGGATCTGTGTCGTACGCTGCATCAATTGCCGCCGCAGGGGCATGACAGGCTGCGCAATTTCCAGCCGTTTCAGGAAAATCAAGTTTATAACCTGGACCAAAATAAGGTTGGGTGAGATCAGGTCTCAGTGGGATATTTCCATAATCACGGTTGAATGCGTACTCTCTCATTGGACTCTGATTGCCATGCACATCCTGCCCAAGATACATGGTGAGGAAGCGCATGTTTTGTGTGGACATGGCGTGTGCATCCGCCTGCCATTCAATGAACGGCAGATTTGCTGCGGGAGCGTTAGGGTCTAAGTGGCAGTTCTCGCAATTTCCATCTTTGCCTTCGTTGGCAAATGCACTCAACCATTCATAATCCGGATTATCTTCCTGCGCGTATTTTTTCAGTGTGAGTTTAATTTTGGATGTGCCGGCGGAAAATCCATCCTTCCCGCCGCCGATGTAAAATCCCTCCGCCCATGCAGTGAGAATGATCGATTCGTCAGGCTGAAGATCAGTAATCATAAAATTACCGCCATTGTCGGTGGTTGTAAACTTCTTCGTGGCTTTAATGCGCACAATTGCACCTGCGATTGGTGCGTTTGCTTCATCTACGACAGTCCCGTAGATCGAATTTCCCGGCTGTGCCGGGTCTTTTGAATTATGAGCAGGGGTGGGGACAGCCTCAACAGGTTGGCATCCTGATACAAACAGGAACAATATATAGATCGATGCAGTCAACGCGCGTTTCATAATTCACTCACTTTTTTGTTTGACGTCTCCATTGAATAAAAGCGATGAATCCTGCCAGCAAAATAATTAGGCCGCCGATATGGATTGGGGTAATGGGTGATTCTGATGGGGCAGGAATGGCACTCGATAAAATTGGCGTCGAAGTGGCTGTGGGAGTTTCTGTTGCCACGCTTGTTGGTGTGGCGGTGGGAGGAATTGCGGTTGGTATTGGTGCAAGGGCATCAAAATATGCCTGATCATGTGTGCTAAGACGGAATACGCCGCCTCCCGCTGTCGCGGCATAAAGTGTTTCTCCGTCTGCTGAGATTGCCAGTCCTTTTATGGAACGAACAGTCAAACCGGCGTTAATACTTTGCCAGGAAACGCCGCCATCCACGCTTAGTAATACGCCTTCCTGCCATGTCCCGGCATAGATTACATTGGAACGAAGCGGGTCCACGACAATCGCGCCAACTGCCGCGTTTGGTTCCATTCCATCACTGGCACGTTGCCACGATGCCCCTCCATCCGTGCTCTTATAAAGTCCTTTAAAGGCTGTGCCAGCATAGAGATCTTTTGGACCGGATTGGATGTCCATTATGAGAGCCTCTGGCAGACCTTTGGAGCGTTTCTCCCATGAATGTCCGCCATCAAGAGTCGAAAAAACGCCTTTGTTGGTGGCTGCCCAGGCTATTTGTTCTTTCAAGGGATCAACTACGATTTCTGTAACAGACAAGCCATTGATCGCACTGTCTTCAATTTGTTCCCAATTACTTCCGCCATCCTGGGATATCAGGATGCTGGCATAGACCTCCGTGTTGCAGTAGTGCTTATCAGCAAAATTTTCACACCAATTCACGCTCATGCCGGCATATACATAATCAGGATTTGATGGGGCAAACACAAGGGCTTGCACCCCCTGTCCTTTTTGATTTACATCTTCATAAGGTAGCGCTTGAAGTTCCGCAAACAGGCTTAAAACATTTTTATCTGGAGTCAACCCTGTCCGACTTTCGTAAATAACACCCCAAATGCTGTCGGATATCAGTATGTGCTTTGTGTCGGATGGGTCGATCGCAATTCTTGTCCCATCGCCAAGTCCTGAGACCATGACTTTGTCTTCTATACTGGTAACATCCAGAGGATTGATACCCGTCCATAAAAGCCCGCCATTGAAACTTACATACGGACCGCTCTTGCCGTTTGCGTAAACGATCGATTCGTTTTCAGTACTTACCACAACATCATTGAGGTTGGCACCGCTGTACCCTGTGCTGGCGGAGACCCAGGTCAAGCCACCATCCTCAGACAAAAAATTCCCGCCACTGTAATTGTTTGCAAAAATCCTTTTTGGATTTCGCGGGTCCAACTGTAAATCAATGGGAAAGCCCGGACGGATACCGACGGGACCCCATTTTTCATCCTCAGGGATAAGCCGCTGCCATGTGACTCCGCCATCTTCACTTGAAATTAATTGATCACCCGGACCTGCAGCGTACATGAAGTTGGGATTGCTGGATGAGATCTCAACAGAAGTTATCATTCCTTCATTAAGATAGGGTATCTTTTTCCAGTTCTTTCCGCCATTTACTGAGAGGTACACACCTTCCCCATCCCGGAAGGTGCCATTTCCCGCCCCGGCTAAAAGAACTTGCGAATTCTCCGGATGCATGGCTAGGGATCCTATATACAAATTACGCAACCCATAATTTGCATCCTGCCACGTGGTTCCACCGTCCATTGATTTTAGAACGCCAATCCCCTGCGGCTCAAACCCCTCCCGGTCAAAAATGCCGGTTGACACATATAGAATATTTACATCCGTTGGATCAATCAGCACATACCTGGCAAGGTTGTTTCCCCTCCAGATGGCTGTCCAGGTATTCCCACCGTCCATTGACTTGTAGACAACACCTTTCACGATATCGAATTGATTGCCTTGTTTGCCTGTCTGAATTTCACCCGCCACATAAACAATATTGGAGTCTCCAGGCTGTACGGAAATACCGCGTACCGTAAAACTCCGATCCTCGGTAATTCCGTTTGTTCTTTGTTCCCAAGTAAGTCCCCCATTGTCAGAGCGAAACACAGCGCCAAAATCCTGCAAACCAATCCAAATCGTGTCCGGGTTATTGGGATCGATCGTGACGCAAAAGACGGGAACTAAATCATTAGAGTTCCCTCTTTTTATGTTGATTCCTTCATTAATTGGAAACCATGAATAGCCCCCATCCAAGCTTTTACTGATCCCGGAATTTGTGTCCGTTACATACATTACATCCGGGTTGGTTGGATCCAATTTAATATCGTATCCGATTCCGCCCAATGGACCACCCAGCCTGGTCCATGTTTGGTCTGCAAGCGGAGAAACCTCTTGTGTTGAGGGGGCAGCCAGTATTGGAGTCGGTGTTGCCCCGCGCACTACAAAAACAAATAAGACAACCAAGCTAACCATCTTTGATTTTACAAAGTATGTCTTCATGGCGAAATTTCTCCTTCACTTGATTTAAATAGTATATACACCTCAGGGGTAAGTTACAAGTAAGGGCCTGATGTAGGCAATATGATTTGACTGGCGTCAGACGTCGCAGGGTAAAGCGACACGCCCGGACAACCCATCTTCAATATTCAATATCATATCGACTGACAGAACGTTCTGTCAGTCGATATTTTTATTTCACAAGGAGTCCAACATGTTCAAATTATTCAAGCGCTTCATCCGTGAAGAAGAAGGCCAGGACTTTGCCGAGTATGCACTGATCCTGGGCGCCATCGGAGTGGTCGCGATCGCAGTGATCGCCCGCTATCGAACAGAATTGATCGCAGCCTTCGAAGCGGGCATTGAAGCCCTGCGCATGGCGCGAGGCGGCTAAATGTTTTTCAAAAAGGAAAAAGGACAGGCAATGGCAGAGTTTGCCCTGATCATGCCGATCCTGATCCTGCTGCTTTTTGGCATGACCTTTGCCGCATTTTATGCCTTCCGTTCGGCTGCGACGGACTGGGGCGTGTTCATCACAGGCATTGCCTCCGGTTCCTACAATACCCCAGCAACCGAACATGCCCGCGGCAATCTCTTATGGCCCGACCTGGCAGATCGTATTAACGCCGGTCAGTCCGGGCCGCGTCAGGTGCGTTCATTGATCAGCGTGGAAGACTCGCGTAATTGGGTCTTCGGCATACGCCTGATCGAAGCGCAGCGTGCCGAAACCAATTTTCGCCTGTGGCGCTTCTACCCCGGTCCTCCTCCTGCGGGAGGTTTTGAATGAAATTCAATCTTCAAAAAAGCGAACGCGGGCAGGCTCTCGCGGAGACCGCCTTGTTCGCCATGCTGGCGGTCCTGATGGCATTCGGTTTGCTTTCCTGGATCCCCATTCATCGCGCCCGTACTGCCGCGACCGCTGCGGCTTATGCCTGTTCCCAATTCCTATCCCAGTCTCCCGACCCGTCGCGCGCCGGTGCCAACGCCTTGAACGTCGCATGGCAAACACTGGATGCGGATTGGTCCGCCACGGCAGGCGTGCAATATCAGGTACAGGTCTCGCCTCCCGAAGGACCCGGGGAACCGGGTCGTTGTCTTGTCTCGTTTCAAGCGCCCACCCTGTTCGATGGTCTCCTGGGCTTGAGTGAAGGCGGATGGAACAGCGAATGGTTCATTTCCCGCTCCGAGACCTGGAAGGCCAAATGGCGATGAAGCTCGAACGCACGGAGCGCGGGCAATCCATTTTGTTGTTCGCCATTCTGATGCCTTTGATGTCCCTGTTCCTGCTGGGCATCCTGGATTACATGGTGACCAATTCGCGCGTGATGGAGACCGTGGCTGCCGCCGATCTTGCCGCGCATGCCGGTGCGCAGGAGATCACAGTCCTGCCGGATGGGACCATCACAGCGACAACTGCCGGCGACGGAATTGCTTCAACCTACTTCAATTCGCAACGACCGAATTCCTCCCGCCTTTCCTCCGTCTCCTGTGGACGTCATCAGGGACGACCCGCCTGTTATGTAACTGCACAAGTTCAATCAGCGGGGTACTTATTCCCCGCCCGTTGGGTGACCGTGCGTGCCATTGGATATCTGGCGCACGGAGTGACCCGTGAAGACCAATGATTCTGGAGAAGCATGAAATTCTTTTTAAAGACGATCCTTGATGGATTGACCTATACTGATCTGGCCGGAAAACGGCAGCCCCGTATCTATACCTTCATCACCGGACTGATCCTGCTACTGCTGCTCGTGCCTCTTGGCATGGCAGGGCTAAACCGCTTTTTACTGATGCGTATGGTTCAGTCCACGCCTGAAAAAGTCCTGCTCTCGACCGAAACAATTCAGCCCGTAAAGACGGGCGTTCCCATCACCGGGACGATGGAAGTTAACACGCCAACCAGCTCCTCTATCTGTCCGACAGACCCGGCCGCATGGTCTTTTTCGCCAACCGTGGTCAGCAGCACCCACCAGGTCATCCAGCCGGCATGTGTTTATCAAGGACTGGAGAAAACCATTGCCTGGGCATTGGCGGTGCGTGAAGGATACAGCCGTTCTGAAGCCACTGAACTACTGGGTTTCAATGAAATGCCCATCAAACAGATCGAGGCGGTCACGATCCCCAGAGATGCAGAAGATCTTGTATCCGTGCCGGTCAGTTTTATTCCACCGCAACCCGGACTGCAGGAGTGGCGCTTGAATTCCCAGGGCAGGGCGGCAGTGACCTATGCTTTGCGCGGTTGTTTCCGGACATCCTCCATCAAGGGAAACCAGCGGGAGGTCTGGGGCGGGGAATATTCCGTGATCTGCCTGGTGGTGGAGGATGCTGAAAATTTGTATATCGTATATTCCTTGAACGGGCATACTCATACCTCTGCTGCCACACCCATGCGGTCCTTCCTTTTGTTCGGTTACCCGCCAGACGGACAATGGGTCTGGCTTGGAACACGGACCGAGCCCAAACTGGAGATCACGAATACAGCGGCGAATGCCAATGAACGCCTGACCGTGGCCAGCCTGTATGATTCCCAGCCCTGGGATTCAGAATGGCTGGAGGATTTTTACCACCTGTCCATGCAATCCCCGCCGGACAACTGGCAGAACATGACCGATGAGCGGGACAGGCAGGCCATTCTAAGCCTGCTCTCGCAGAGGCAGCCATGAAGAAGCTCAGGGTTTTTCTCATCCTGTCTATCGTTCTATGCCTGACCCGGTCCGTCCAGGCCCAGTCCATCCCCACCTGCACCTTTGAAGCGGATGGAAGCATTGTTTGTACAGTGGGTGGCGGTGGTGGTGGAGAGGATGGAGGCGACCCGGGCTCCGAGCCAGTGGCTTGCACGCCGGGCGCTACCCATCAGGAAACACTCTACCGTCCGGAGACATCCCTGGGCGCCGGTCAGTGCAGTGTCTGGGAAAACAGAGTAGAAGATTGCACCCATGTCATTCTATTTGGCACCAGCATGGGAGTTGCGGACTGTCCCCAGCAGGTGATCGTTCCTCCACATCCATGTACCCGGTTCTCCGTTGGCAACGGTTCGATCACTTGCGAAGCTCTTGATTGGAATCTCAGCGCCCGAGTTCGTTTTCCGGAAATTTTTCTCGACGTGCGCCCCTATCCTGCCACGCTGGTACGCTGGCCGACCGCTGTGCGGAATGGAGGCATGCCCGAGTCAACCGGGTCTGGCACAAGGGATTACCTGCCGTTGGGCGGGGGATCCCCCGATCAACCCAGTGAGGGGGACTGGCGCAATCTACGCCTGACCTTGACCCTTCGACCTGCCGGTTCCTTGCTGGTGACCCTGCCATATGTTCGAGACCTGAGGCTGCCTGTGCAGGGCGACAGTGGAACGCCGACCCTGTTCGAGTGGGAGGTTCCTTCCCATCCATCTGTTGGCGCCAATCTTCTGGCGGGCAGCGTGAGCGGGCTGGAGGAACTGCCGGGCGACATGCCGCTTTTTACCGGCAATGGACGCGCGCCTTACAAGCTTTATTGGGAGCTGCGATATTTCGTCTACACCGCGATCACCGAGTGTGTTGCGGGACCCGGCGACAATGGTCGCTACAACTGCAACAGCGGCAGGGGACACCGGGTGGTCGTGGGCTACCGCTGGAGGTTGAATGCAAGCGGTGGGGAGATCCCGCCTTACGCGGTGCAGGGACTGCCGGCCTCTGCTGCAGCGGATACCAATGGTGATGGAGTGCTGGATGCCTATTGGGATCGCAACCTGACCCTGAGACGGATGGACGATAACAACCGGGTGGACAACCCGCAGTATCAACGCTCCTGGAATTGGGGCGGGATGATCTATTGGGCGGTGCGTGAAGGGCAGGGGCAGATCGGCTGGCCGGGGCAATAGAAAAAAATTTTCTTCAATAAAAAAGTGGATAATGGGCTATAAAGGCACATTGTCCACTTTTTTATTAAATCGATATTCATGTATGCACCCCTCAGGTTATAGGCATCAATCTTTATTGGGATTTTTAGTAAAGCCAGAAGATTGATAGGTATCAAACTAAAAGTATATGTGTAATTTCTGAAAAAATAATCTCAGGCTTTATTCAAGTTTTATTCGAACGATAAACTGCCGAGCCACAAGTTGTATGAGAAGAACTCTGCGAGCAAGCAAAAACTGTACCTTAGTTTAATCTCAAGTTAAAAGAGACCACATATATCATAATTATTTTCCTGAAAGGTGGCTGTAATACGCGGCAACCAGCGCGTAATAAGCTGCCTTGGGTTGCTGGTTGTAATCGAAGATCATGGCGTGCGTTTCAGGCTGTTCGGAATACAGCCAGAACGAGTAACGGTCGGTAAGCCCACCCAGTCCAAAATATGGAATATCAAGATCAAGATAGGCTTGCAATGTTTGCTGATAAATCAACGCCTGTGCAGCGAGTGGATTATCCACCTCCACCTGCTTTTGGCTTTGGATGGACGAAACCGGGAACGCGTCGGAGGTTACTACGGTGACTTCTGGTGCGTAGAGTGAGTACCCCAATGCTTGAATATTTCCCAACTGCGCCTTCATAAATTCGGAGTCAGGCGGATTATAGATCCAAAAATTATTTTCGATATCAATTGTGTCTACTGGAGCATCCCTGCGTTTCAATTCCGAAAGGGTATCGAAGAAAACCTGATTCCAATGTGGCTGGGTTGGGCCGTTATCAGAAAACATTTTTTCCAGTAGGATGTGATCATCGGTGTAGATCAGTGTGGCGTCCGGGTTGGCTTCGCGCGCCCAGCGATATGCTTTCTCCACGATGTCCACGCCGCCAAGTTGTAAATATGGGAAGCCCCAACTCTTTTCCGGTCCGCGCCCGCTGGAAAGCCACCCGGTCGTTTCTGTAACCACCAGCCAGTCGTTGATCCGTCCACGATAGTGGATGATGGGGGCTTTTACCATGAACTCATAGATATGTTCCAATTCGGTTGGTGAATAATTGCCGTTTAAAATTGCTGACGGTGTGCGGAATGCATCCGTTAAAACATTTTCCGTGCGGACATCCATCCCCAACGCATCCGCGACCTCCAGTGTCCGATCAATTGCCTCCCAGTCATAGGTGAACTCCGCGGGGAGATTGCCGCCATCCAACTGCGACTTGATGATCTCCCAATCTTTGATCACTTGATTCCACGTATCTTTGTCAAATTCAGCGTAGATGTGATCGGCATGAAAGGTCTCTGCCACCACAAGTTGGGTGGCATTCCCCCGAAAAAGTTCCAGCGGGAAGGTTGGATCGTCCAACATCGAATCATTTGCGATCAAAGGCAGCGCCATATCCATTTGGTTGGCTTCAGACCAGAAACGCAGTCCCGCTTTTCTCCATACCCCATCAGCACGGATCAGGAGCGGGTAATCGCCTTCAAAATTCTCGCCAGTTTGCACGGGATCAGGATCAAGATGAACCACAGCCGCCTCATAGGATTTTCCATTCCGGTCGGTGAAGCTCGCAGTGTGGACATCCGATATGCTGAACGACTGCTCCGAGCCGATAAGCTCTGCCGCGCGCATGGCGTTGCTAAAGCGTTCGATTTCGCGGATAAGATCAGGCTGAATCTCCAGGGGATCAGTGGGAGAGACTGGAGCAGGAGGATTCGGATCGGTTAGCAACATGGGCTCGCCCCAAATGGTCGCATCGCATGCGTAATCTGCACGTTCGCCCGGATCGGTGTGCAATAAAAGTTGCCTGCCATGACGGACATCCAACTCGACGGAATACACATCACTCGGTGCTTGTTGCGGCGCAATCACCTGCTGGCTGAATATCAATTCGCCATCCAAATACACTTGAAATAGCGCGCCATCCGTGCCGCAGATCATGGATGGATCGATAAACACTTCCGCCTTGAAAGTTTGATACTGCCTGTTGAGTTCGTATCGTAAATTGGAAGGCGCGTGCGCGAACAATCCATGCAGGTACGTTTGATTACCGTTCTGAATTGAATTGCCCCGTACCATGCTGCCATCGCTGGCGGGATAGGTTCCAACCGAAAATTCCCAATACCCCACGCTGACAAGATCAGGCTGCAAGTCGGAAAGGTATATCCATTCCGGTTCGGGGCTGGCGGTAGGGTTGGCAACCACCGGCGGTGTTGAATTTGCAACAAGAGCAGTTGGCGTCATTTCAACCACCGGGGCACATGCGGATAGCACCAGCGTGATAAAAAGAAGTAGCGGGATAAAATTCTGTTTCATGGAATCTCAGCAGTCCTGATCATTATTTTCACGGACTCAATAAATAGCTTAAGCTCCCCCACATTACCATTTTGGGCAAGAATGTTGGCGTTGACACTGTCAATGTATGGGAAGCGAATGGTAAATACCTGCTCATCGCCGGTGGTAGTTACATCGTACTCATAAGTCTGCGGAGTTGAATTTTCAACATTCCATCGTTGTGAATAATTCGCGCCCACTCCCGCAACCATATATGGAAATTCGCCTTTCTCGTTTTGTGCATAAGCCTGTATCTCAACGGTAACCTCGCCAGGCGGAAAATCATAAGCATAGTACAACGTATCCGCACTCCAGATCACCGCGCCACCATCCATGATTGGAACATCCCTTTGCTGGTTGGCCAGCGTAAACTTTTCCAATGGGATTTTCATCTCTGTGGTAACTGCCAGTTCGTTAAACGCATGATCCAGCGTTTGCTGCGCCAGCGCCCATTCTTCATGTTGCAAGTGATGATTGACCAACGCCAGATCGTCATGCCCTTTTTGGATCATCCGCTCATCTGTCTGCGCTTCCCAATGCGCGACCAGTTTTTCCAATTTCTTTTTTTGTTCCAGCAATTGCTGATTGGGATAAAAGCTGATTATCTCAGCCACGGACTTTTGCTCGGTAGCATGCGTGCGTGTCGTCATGCTTTCCCCCGTACCTGGATCAATGATCTCGATTTCATACTCCCCACCAAAACCGCGCAAAGACATGACTCCATTCTCGTCGGTCACGCCCTCCCCGGTGGTTGTCCAGTCTTCGATTAATTGCTGCAAAGCAAAATAGGATTTTTTCGGCGTACCATCCTCTTTTATCAGCCCGCCGTAATACACGAACGGCGAAGGCTCCACCGTATTCCACCACACCAGACCCAGATTATTTGGCTTGGAGAAAAAGATGGGATAGATCGTTGCCAGATATTGGGCCTGCGTTTCTTCTGACCAGGGCATATTCCAATATCCGGACTGACCGGCAGGCGCTTCTGAGGGAACGGAAAATTCCGCGCCGACCACTTTCTTGTTATATGGTGCCAGCATGGTCTCGTATTTGTCATAACAGGTGCTCATATCCGCGAGGGACATGTCCGGCATCTGGTAGTTCCCCGCGCCGATATAGGCATTGTAGTAAAACTGCAGTCCCAATACATCGAAATCAATATTTCTATCCAGCATTTCCTGTGTGATCTGAAAATTATCCAGCCAGTCAATGCCGCCGCAAGGGTAACTGAGGTTGATCTCCACAATTGCAGTTGGGTCATTATCACGGATGGCTCTGATCGAAGTGGAGATGGCTTCGTAATATTGGTCTTTGGTCAAGTTGAACGGGTTATGGTTGCCAAAGTTCGGTTCCAGCACTGCCTCCCAATAATCCACGGACGGCGCAAACCGTTTCACCATCGCTGCTTCATGTTCATATAAATGCTTCAAAAATTCTTCATATGGCACATCTTTGTAAAAGGGCGGCATGTCATCCGCATTGACGATGTATAAACCGTTCGAGCGGATGGTCATGCCTCCGCTTTTCAGCTCCTCGATTCCCAGCCAATAGTTGGCAAAGTCGAAAGTGAATTTGTCATATTCCGGCTGGAACCAATTCCACGCCATATACATACTCCAGGTATTAACGCCTGCCTGGCTGAGTGCACCTGTCGAAAAATTATCTGAAATCCCGCCGAACATAAAGTCATGGCTGATCTGCCTGTATTTGATTTGATAACCAGGCAAAGGGTTGCCATCCTTATCCTGAACAGTTAATTGCACATTTCCCTGCCGATATACCGGAACGTCACTCAATGCCTTTTGATAGGTATCGTTATCGGCAGAAGAAAGTTCCACCATCGAAAATAACGCTGTGGGCTGTGTTTGATTTGATAACGTAGTTGGAATTGGCGTCAGTGTTGAGGGTAGTGGTGTGGTTATCGTCGGGGTGCTTTCCTTCTCTGGCATATCAGGGGATACCCTGGTGGGAACGGGCAAACATGAGAAAAGTAAAACACAGATTGCAAGGATCGGTATTCTTTTTGTATACATTTGAGACCCATCTTATCCATCGTTGGGGATGATTTCCAGTTTTCATTATATAACCGTGGATTTGAGGGTTCAATAATGTAATTTGTAATATTAATTTAGGGTGCAAACCCATGATCTTATAATTCAAGGAATGGACTCTTCCTGCTTACCCAAAAATCCCCCGCTTATTTCCGCAGATGTTTGATAGCCGCTCAATGCAACAAGTACCGTCTCTATCGCCCGATCCAAAAGCCTGTAATAACGCTTTGTGTCCAACCTCCCTGGGTCCAGTGTCTCTTCCATTTCCCAGGCATGGACTCCGGATGCATTGCGAGCAAACAGGAATTCCAGTGATTGACCGGGAGCGAAGTGTCTGCCTTGCGCCTGTAGCTGCAAGGCGGCGCGCGCAGCTGGAGACGGAGTCCTATAGGCTTCGATGGATCTGCTCAGTCTCTGGCGGATAATTAACTGGTCCAACGGAACACGCCCGGTTCTGAGGTCCCGCTTTGCACCTTCCACCAACCTCACAATATCCGGGATGTGGTCAGCAAACTCGCGTGGAGAGTTTGCGTGTGCCAGAATTTCCAGCGCCTTCAATTGAGTCTTTCTCACCCACAGGGTCGTATCCCTTCGACGCAACTCGATGCCCCGGTATTTGAGCGTGCCATCCTGGAAGGCGCCGAAATATTGGTTGGGAACCGGCACGCGTGCATCCCGCTTCGAAGCTAGGAAAGCGACCCACTTGAATACTCCCTCCAATGCAATCGGGATGCCTGTTTTCTCCTCGATGGCATTCATAAGCGACGTAAAGTCGGATGGTCTATGAAAGCCTTCCTGTTGCACAAAAAGGCAATCCACATACATATGAAGGACCGTAAAGCCCATATCTTCTGCCACCTCCTTGGCTTGCAGCATCAGTTCGCGGCTCATGGCAGTCACGGCTTCATGCGATTCGATCTTTCCAAAACGGGCATTCTTGTATCCCAAATATCCAAAGCACACCACCAACAACCACTTGAGCGCTGAGGCTCGCGCCTTGAGGATTTCCACTCTGCAATCCCGTGGATCAAGATCGGACAAAATTTTCTTAAGCATCAGGCGCTTTTCCAACAGAGGGCGCAGGGTTTTGGGAATCAGACCTTCGGGTGCATCTTCCAGATCAACTGTCTCCGGCGATATATTATGTTTGACCATGATTGCGGGATACATGGAAGAGAAATCGATCTGAGCCACATTCCCATGCACTCCGATGATGGGCTGATAGATCAAACCGCCATGATCAGCGCGGATCAATTCTGCCAGAGTCTTCCTGCTTTCGACTTGTTGCTTTTGTACCGGAACCATGATGTCGTTTCGCAAGGCAGTCATCATCTGCATGGCGGTGATCCCCGCGCCGGGAGATTTACGTGCCATCTCCTGCACACCGACTCCTGTGACGCGTGCCTGCTCCATCGCACCTTCCAATCCATACTCACTGAAAGACATGGCATTCTTGCGGTCGATGTGCCAGCGCCCGAATAGATGCGCCTGTGCCCCACGATAGGTTACCTGTCCATAGGCAAAGTAACTATCTGCCTTGCGCGTCATGACTTGTCTGTTCTCATCCCGATTCGGATTCAACTCAATGCCGGTTTCCTCAGACCAAGCACCAAGTTGCGGGAACAACCAGGTATCACCGTAATCGGTCAGGATCAGGTCGGGGTCGATGCGCTGCAGATCGGCTTTCAATCCGATCATGAATGGTCTTGGAGGTTCAAGAGAGAGACTATATTCCCTCTGCCCGTATTTCACATGCAATCGTTTGGGTTTCCGAAACGCAGGATTGCAGTCTGGTGTGAGAGTTAGAGTGCGCAGGGGCATGGGCGCCGTGTCGATCTCCCAAGGCGAGGACAAAGGTTCGATGGATTCCACCCATTCCTCGTCCAAGGTAACGTGACAGCGTCCGAGTAGGTGTGTGTTGGTTTGCGCGACAAAACGCAGGGTGATGGGAATGTCTGTATCGTAGTAATCGAGGGATGGAAATTGTCCTTGCAGGTTCCTGAACAGGTTTTGGACATGTGCTGGGTCAGAAGTAGTGATTGCCATCACATCCCGTTCGCCAAGGAATAGATCGCGGCGGATGGTTCGTTCCAGCCCAACGTTCTTCTCCCTCAAATATTTCCATGCCTGCCGCAGCAGGGGGAACTCTCCCGCCGCATAGAATGCGACCTCAAACTTCATTCGTAGATGTAGACGCTCTTTATTCTCCGTCAGCAGCCATAGGGTGATCCCATCCTCTTCCGCATATACATCCAATAGCCAACCAATTGCCTCAGCCATATTTCAACACGCTCAACCCGAGTTCTTCTTGATCAGTTCTTCGACCTTCTGTTCAAGAATAGAAATTTCTTTTGACTGTTCCAGTAACATGGCAAGCAGGGCTGACTCAAATGGCAACAGCGACTCCGCCTGCCCGATGGCGGCGATATGCCGGCGCGCAGCGGCAAAGAGACCATCGAAGATATACTGATCACTGCGACGCAAGGTGCGCCGAAACGCCGACAGGTTGACTTCGGTTTCGTTTAGAAGCTGGGTGATAGTGGCAAGAGTACGACCCATATCATTCAGAAGAGCAATAGTTGGTTGGGCTGGCAGACAGGCGCTTCCTTGATCATCATTTCGTCTGCCTGCGCACAGACCTGCTCCAGTAGAAAAGCACGTTCCTCCGCCAAAGGCGGGGCAAGGGTCAGGACGACAGGTCCAGAGAGAACAAGGCGCTGGATTTGGCTGAGGCAGGATTTCAATAATCGATCTGCCTCATGAATTGACACATGGTCATCATAGAAAGTGTTCAACAGATCCAGGATCAAGCAAGGTTGATTCAAAGACGGCGTAGTGTTGAGCAGGGTATTCATTTCATAACAGGTGAAGGCGCGCCGACTGAACAACCGGTTTGCCGCTGATGAAATATCCACTGTTTTTCTGCGCAGGAATGTGGCAACCTGATACGGTCGATAGCGATTGCCGCCATCCAAGATGGTGACTGCCCCTCGTAAGCCGAGTTCGGCGATCAGAGTCGTGCTTTCAGTGCGTGCGGCGTCTGGAGTGTAGACCACGATCAGCTTGCCGGTTTTGAGAACAGGAAGGATGTCCATGCCGACAGAATACAGCTTTCCCTTTTTATAAAACAGCCCCCAACTGGGTGTCAGA
>Ga0268298_10002925_pt1 | contig 18080 bp, 13 predicted proteins | sample WWTPWeurt_MetaG_FD_194462 | JGI IMG/M metagenome (GOLD analysis project Ga0268298, IMG submission 194462) | Activated sludge microbial communities from WWTP in Nijmegen, Gelderland, Netherland - WWTP Weurt | ecosystem: Engineered > WWTP > Aerobic digester > Activated sludge | place...
GAGCGCTTGGCAACGACCGACCGGTCGTGTCGTTCCCCATCACGGGTTTCTGGATGGACGGCGCGTTCACGAAGCGCTCAGTGCAGTTCGGTTGAGTCCCGTCAGGGCTCGCAGCACACGACTTGCGTGCTCAGGGGTGTCAGGGTGCCGGTCATGCCGGGCGTGCCGTTCGGCGTGCAAGTGCCGGCGCTCGCCGCGGGAATCGTGTATTGGATCGAGGTCACCGAGTTCGTGCAGCTCCACGACACCAGCGCGCAGTTCTTGCAATTCTGCTGACCGCAGACGGCGACGGTGGCGCCTGCGCACGAACCGCCCGAGGCGGCACAGCTGCAACCGGCGCACTTACGGCTGTCGGTGACACCGGACACCAACACGTGCTTGTCCGGGAGCTCCGCGGGGCAAGTGCTGATTCCATCGGGTGAAAGCGCGCAGCGCTTCGTGAACGCACCGGACGCTGGACTGCACGCGCAGCTCGGGTTCGGTGCACCGCAGAACACCGACGGCTCGAGGAACTTGGGGGGCAACGGGTCGGTCGTGGCGGTACACGTCGGGTTGGATGGGTTGAGCTCGAAGCGCACGCTCGATGCGAACTGCTGCAAGTTCTCGCAGCTCGTAGCGGAGACGGTCTTCACGTTCTGCACGCTGAGCAGTTTGCACTGCGCGTCTGCATACGTGGTTCGCTTCACTTCGCATTTCCCACCGGTCGGCGCACTGCACGCGCAAGGCGAACAACCGGGGTCGAAGAGCGCGCTTCCGCCCTCGACGCGGTCGGGGAGACTCGCTGGGCAAGCGGCAGCCACCGCCGCATCACCCGTGCCGAACCAACCGAACTTCCATTCTGGCAGACTCGGGCACGAGCAGCTGCCTCCGAACGAGGCATCGCTGCTGATGATGCCGCCCGACCCACCGGCGGCGATGGTGCCCGCCGCTCCTCCGCTGGCTTGGTTGAGCTCCTCGATCTCGAGGCAGGCGGTGGCGCCGGCCAGCACCAGGCCGAACGACCACCTCCCGAGGGACAGGAGCCGCGGACGCATGTGCCCAAGAGTAGCCAATCTTTCGCTGAAGGTCTCGCCGCCACTCAGGAATCCCGAGCGAGTGCCTGGCCCTTCTCCCGTCTCGGCCTCGGACGTAGGCTCGTGCGCCATGCAGCACCGCTTCTCGTTCGTGGGCTCGGTCGCCTTCGCCGCCGCCCTTCTGCTGGAACCACGCGCATCCGCTTGCGGCGGAATGCTCGCACAGGAAGAGAGCCAGAAGGCGGCGTTGAGCGCCCAGCGCGTACTCGTCGCAGAGGGAGAGGAGCATACCGCCGTCGTCGTGAGCGTCGGATATGAAGGCGCGCGCGGCGACAACGCTTTCGTCCTGCCACTGCAGAAGGAACCGAAGCAGATCGCCGACGCCGACCCGAAGCTCTTCGACGAGCTCGAGAACCTGACGGCGCCGCGCATCCACGTGTTCGACTCGACGGCGAAGCATCCAGGGAGCAGCGGCTGCGGCTGCGGCGGGTTGGAGAAGGCCGCCGCAGCGCCCGGCGGCGGAGGGGCGGACGACTCGGTGCGTGTCGTGTTGAAGGGGCAGACCGAGACCTATCAGTATGTCGTCGTCGGTGGGAGCTCGGGGTCGAGCATCGGCGAGTGGCTCACCCGCGAGAAGTTCCCCGTGCCGAAGGAGGTGCAGGGAACGCTGGACGGATACGCGACACGGGGTTGGGTGTTCCTGGCTGCGCGCGTGCGTCCGAAAGCCGGAGTCGGCGCCCTCGCGCCCATCTCCATCCACTACGAAAAGCTCCCGCCCGAACAGATCGAATACCCGTTTGCGCTCTCGGCCCATTCGGTCGCCGAGGGACTGCGCACGGAGGTGGTGCTCTATCTGGCGGGGCCACCGGCATTTCTGCCCAAGAACTACTCTGTGAAGCGCGTGGCGAGCGCGGTGCGCGCGGTGTCACCCACCACGACGAACTACCCGCAGCTCTTTGCCGACGCGACGCGCGAAGGCGCGTTCGTGCTCGAGAGTGGGATGCCCAGCTTGCCATCGGCCATGTTCGCCGGAATGGCGGGCCTCTCCCAAGGCGCCCGCGCATTCTTTCCGGAGACCATCACGCTCGCGCGCCTGCACGGGCAACTCGGCAAGGACCAACTCCGCGACATGACGTTTCGTGGCGCTAGCGCCGCAGAGATCGAGCTCGATCCTTACATTTCCGTGACCTGGGATCCCAAGGCTGCACCGGCGGGCGCCGGCCTGTTGATCGGGCTTTCGCTCTTGAGGCGCCGAGGTCGAAAGCCGAGATAGGCTTCGGTGATGCGCGCCGCGGCTGCCCTGCTCTTCCTCTCGTCGCTTGCATCGTGCAGTGGGGGCGACGAATCGGCGAACGGCGGCCCGACAGGCGGTGCGGGCGGAACGAGCTCCGGCGGTACTGCAGGAGTCGGCGGTGGTGCCTCTGGCAGCAACTCGGGAGGCGGCAACGCGGGGCTCGGTGGCGGCGGCAGCGGCGGCAGCGGCGGCGGTGCGGCGGGCGTCCCGGGGTGGAAGCTGGTGTTTCAAGACGACTTCGACGGCGCCGCCGTCGACGAAAGCGCCTGGGGGCTCTACGACAGCCCAGGCCACGCCGGCAACGGATTGCGCCGGCCCGAAGCCATCAGCGTGAAAGATGGCTGGCTCACCATCACTGCGCAGATGAGCCAAGGCGAGCTGGTTTCGGGCGGTATGGCGATGAAGCAGAACTTCAAGTACGGCCGCTTCGAGTTCCGAGTTCGTACCGACGTCGATCCGAGCGCCACCATGAGCGGAGTCGTGCTCACCTGGCCCGAGTCCGGTAACTGGCCGAGCGACGGCGAGAACGACATGTACGAAACCGGCCACGACTCGACCCGGAAGCCGTTCAGCACGTTCATCCACTACGGTGCCGACAACCAGCAGTACTACACGAAGCACGACGCGGACGGCGCCGAGTGGCACGTGATGGCCATGGAGTGGGAAGCGGACGAGATTCGCATCTATCGCGATGGTCCGCAGGTCTGGAACCTGACGGACGCCGTCGCGATCCCCGATGTGCCGCACCACATGACGATCCAGCTCGACGCTTTCGGCAAGAGCTTGCCCGCGCCCGTGCAGATGCACGTGGACTGGGTGAGGATTTACCAGCGCTGAGCCTGTGAAGACGCCAACGGTCGAAAGGAACCAAGCGATGCAAGAAGTTCGTGCCTGGGGAGCCCCCGCTGCCGGCAAACCCCTCACCCCGATGGTCATCCAACGGCGCGAGCCGCGCCCTCGCGACGTGGTGATCGAGATTGCCTATTCGGGCGTGTGTCACTCCGACATCCATCAAGCGCGCGACGAGTGGGGGGGCGCAGTCTTTCCCATGGTGCCGGGTCACGAGATCGTCGGGCGCATCGTGCGCGTGGGCGGCGAGGTCACCAAGTTCGAGGTCGGGGACCTGGCTGGGGTCGGTTGCATGGTCGACTCCTGTCGGGTCTGCGGCGCGTGCCTCGATGGCTTCGAGCAGTTCTGCGAAGCCGGCATGGCTCCGACCTACAACGGAACGGAGATGGATCGCGTGACGCCCACCTACGGTGGCTATTCCACGCACGTCGTAGTGGACGAGCGCTTCACCCTGCGCATTCCATCGGGACTCGAGCTGGCGGGTGCTGCGCCGCTCCTCTGCGCCGGCATCACCACCTACAGTCCGCTGCGTCGCTGGGGCTGCAAGCCCGGCGATCGGGTCGGCGTCGTCGGTCTCGGCGGACTCGGCCACATGGCGGTGAAGCTCGCTCGATCCATGGGCGCGCGGGTCACCGTTTTCAGCACGTCCGCGGCGAAAGAAGCAGACGCGCGTCGGCTCGGCGCCGACGACTTCGTCGTGACCCAGGGAGCGCCTGCTCTCGAGCGGCTCGCGGGCAAGCTCGATCTGGTGATCGACACGGTCTCCGCGCCGCACGACTACGAGGTGTATCTCGGTCTCCTCCGCGCCAGGCGTGCCATGGTGCTCGTGGGTGCACCGCCGACGAGCGCTGCGATCAGCCCGTTTTCGTTGATCATGGGCAGCAAGAGTCTGGCGGGTTCGCTCATCGGCGGCATCGCCGAGACCCAGGAGATGCTCGATCACTGTGCGGAGCACGGAGTCGTTTCCGACATCGAGCTCATCCCAATCCAGAAGATCAACGAGGCCTACGAACGCGTCGTCCGGAGCGACGTGCGCTACCGTTTCGTGATCGAAGGGGCGACCCTACGCGCGTGAGAGGCCTCGATTGCTCCGAAATGGGCCAGCTAATTTTGCACGCATCTTGAAACGCTCCGGGGTGTATCCGAACTCCGCTGGCATCGGCCGGCGTGCACGCGGAGTCGCACATGACCCACCTCGGCATTGCGGGGATCTTGGTTCTTCTGCTCGGGCTCGTATCGGGATGCGGAGACGACGATGACTCGTCGGGCCGTGCTCGCGACGCGGGGAGCGACACATCCGACGGGGACGCGGCGTCGGATGCCGGCATCGACGCGGACGGAGACGCCTCGGACGCCGAGCTGGACGCGAGCCCCGATGCGACGGCGGACGCGGACGCCGAGGTCGACGCGCCATCCACGGGTTGCGTGCAATGTCACGGCAACGCTGCCAACGCTGCACCGCCAGCCGACACCAAGGGCCTGACAGGCACCGAGAACGCAGGCGTGGGCGCTCACCAGAGCCACCTCGCGCCGAGCACGACCTTCCGCAGCGTCGCATGCGGCGACTGCCACGAGGTTCCGAGTGATGGCGTGGGCCACGTGGATTCGCTTCCGGCGGAGCTCGCCTGGAGCCCCCTCGCCAAAGCCGACGGCGTGACTCCGAAGTACGAGAACGGCAAGTGCTCGGCGTATTGTCACGGCAAGAGCCTCGCCGGAGGCAGCCTGACCGAACCGAGCTGGACCACCGTGGACGGTAGCCAAGCGGCCTGCGGCAATTGCCACGGTTTGCCGCCTCCCGCGCCGCACCCGAAGCTCGTCGGAGCGGGTTGCGCGCCGTGCCACGACTTCAAAGGTGCGGTTCCCAACGATCCGACGAAACACGTCGACGGCAAGGTCGACGTGGTCAACGTGTGCGAAGGCTGTCACGGCAGCTCCCAGAGCTACGCTCCGCCGAAGGACGTCCAGGGCAACACGAACACGAGCGCGCCCGGAGTGGGCGCACACCAGGCGCACCTCGGCACCCAGGCGTTCCGTACCGTCCAGTGCGGCGACTGCCACGTGGTGCCGGCAACACTGGGAGCGCCGGGTCACCTCGGAGATCCGCCAGCCGAGCTCAGCTGGGGAAGCATCGCTAGCGCCGACGGTGTGACGGCCGCGTACTCGAGCGGCAAGTGCTCGGTGTATTGCCACGGCAAGTCGCTGGGCGGCGGTTCGCTGGTCGAGCCCACGTGGACTTCGGTGGGAACCGGGCAAGCCGCGTGTGGAACTTGTCACGGCCTACCTCCGCCCGCGCCCCACCCGAAGTTGACGAAGCAGAGTTGTTCGCCCTGCCACACGGACTTCACGGGCCTCGTCGCTACGAGCCCGAGCCAGCACGCCGACGGCAAGGTCGACGTGGCCAAGTGCGGCGAGTGCCACGCCGTCCCCCCGGCCACGGGCGCGCACCTCCGGCACTACGGCGACAGCGCGAGCCCGCCGCTTTCGGCGTACGGGGATCTCGGCGCGGTCGCTCAGTTCTTCCCGGCGGGTGCCGGTTACTACATGTTCGGTTGCGGCAACTGTCATCCGCTCGATGACGAGAAACACGGCAACGGACAGATCGAGATCGAGCTCGCGAATCTCCAAGCGGCACCGGGTAGCCTGAAGGCGCTGTCCCCGGTCAGCGCGACCTACGGCGCCGGCAAGTGCAGCAACGTCTATTGCCACAGCTCGGGACAAGCGACGCCGTCCTACGTCGTCACTCCGAGTTGGAACGGTGGAACGCTCGGCGCCCCGCGTTGCGCTGCGTGTCACGGAAATCCGCCCAAGTACCCGTCGGGTGGCGCGGGCAGTGCCACCGCCAACACCCACGTCGTGATGGCGGACGACGGCTACGAGCTCGGCCACTTCGGCGGCCTGCCCGGGCCTTGGCACACCAGCTATCACGGTGGCACCACGGATCAGGCTGCGCCCATCACCTGTCAGACCTGCCACTACCAAACGGTGGATCCGGCCAACGTCGGGCCGGGTGGTTTCTACTACCTCGACACCACGAGCAGCTTCGACCTCGGGGGCCAGCTCGGCTACACCTGTACGAGCTGCCACACCAGCGCGAGCGGCGCTCCTGCGGTGAAAGCGGGAGAGGTGAGGCCTCTCCTTCACGTCGACGGCAAGCGCCAGGTGACCTTCGATCCGCGCACGTCGATCCCGCCGAGCGTGACGGGGCTTCCGACTGGAGCGAACCGACCGAGCCGGCCCTATTGGGTCAGCGCGATCCCGTCGCCCGCGCCACCGTACTCCAGCGTCGACGGCAGCACGTGGTCGCTGTCCCTCGAGGCAGCGAGCTACGACCCGGCGCAGAAGACCTGCGCGAACGTGGCCTGCCATTTGCGGCAGTCGTTCGGCAGCGGAAAGCCGCAGTACGAGCCGTTGCGTTGGGGCACGCTCCCCGTCGGCTACGCTTCCTGCAGCAGTTGTCATCAATTCTGACGGGCTGACTCGTCAGCTCGGCCTGCTCGTCTCACTGCCGCTCGGTTCGCTCACGCCCATGCGAACTCGCGCAGCGAGCTCCGCGCGTGTCGACGCTCCCAGCTTGTTCATGGCGCTCTTCAGGTATTTCGCCACGGTGGACTCGGCGAGGCCGAGCTCGTAGGAGATCAGCCGCACGGAATGGCCGAGCGCTGCGTAGCCGGCGACTTGGCGCTCTCGCAACAAGAGCCCGCGCGGGTCGCTGAGATCGGGTGCGTTCCTGCGTGCGACGATGTAGCGATGCCCGTCGCTTTCGAACTGTTCGACCAGCGACCAGCGCCCGAGCACCAGGGCGTGCCACGCTTCGAGGGCGTCTTCCGGCGCGAGCTTCCGGCTCGCTCGCCGCCCTTCTTCGGCCGCGAGTACCGCGCGCCGCAGCGCGTCCCGCGCGCTCCGCGCTTGGGCGTCGCCTTCGGCGTGCAGACAGCGGCCCTGCTCGTCCAATACTGCATCGTCCACCGGACGCTCTTCGGCCAGCGTGCGCCTGAGGCGCAGCGCAGCACCGACGTGGGCCGCGCACATGGACCAAGTGGCAGCCTCACGGCGCGGCACGCTGCGCACTCTGGGCTGGGCGGACATGAGCACCATGCCGTTGCCCGACGGCTCCTTCACATTGAGCGCAACGACGTCGTGGATCCCGAACGGATGAGCGAAGGCCACCGCCAGCGGGTGCTTCTCGAAACGCTTCCCCAGACCGAGCGCCTGGCTGGCGGAGATCAGGGCGGAGCCACGCAAGAACGTCCGGGTCACGACCTCGGGCGGCACAGCGTGCAACGTCGACGTGAGGCCCGAAGCCACGTCGTCCCGCGTGCCGACGAGGGCCGGCTCCGACCAGCGGAAGCGCCTCGGGTCACGCGCGTCGAAGCAGAACGCGGCAACCCCGAAGCCGACGTCGAAAGCGGGGCGGAACGCGGCGGCGAGCTCGTTCAGCCATGCTGCCTCCGCGAGATCCAAGCGATATGCTGCGTGGACCACCGAGAGCGCGAGCTCCGGTGCCCTCAAGCGTCATCCCCGTTGACGATGCGAGACACCAGTTCGGCGCGATGGGCGGCGCCGGTCTTGCGGAAGATGCTCGCCATTTGGTTCGCCACCGTGCGCTCGGACGAGCCGCGCTCGCGGGCGATCTCGGCGTTCGTGAGCCCCTCGAGCACCAGCGCGACCACGGCGCGTTCGGCGTTCGTGAGCCCCGCGGGAAGCTCGGGCGTGGGCTTCGGCAAGCGGAAGACCACGAGCTCGTCTTCGCCGACTCGCAGGGCGAGCGCTTCGAGCCGCCGCGGTGGGAGCAGCTCTCCCGCAATCGTCTTCCGCTTCGCGCCCCTCACCCCTTCAGGGTAAGGGAAATCTTCGCGGAGTTCAGCAATCGTTGGCTCAGCGCCAGTTGCCGAGCGGACCCAGACTGACGAGGATGCCGTCGGTTGCCCCTTCTAGGGAGGCAAACAGGCTGCCCGATGTCGAGCCGACGGCGAAGAGATTCCCGGCGGCATCCACGGCGCAGCTCGCCAGCGTCTCGTCGCCGGCGGTACCGAATTGCCGCGTGTAGATCGGCGCATCGCCCGCACCATAGCGGCGAGCGTAGGCGTCGAATGCTCCCGCCGAGGTGCCCAGCGAGCCCGCCGTCCGGCCGACCACCCAGACATCTCCCTTGGCGTTGGCGGCGACGCCGTTCGCGGCATCGGACCCCGGGGTGCCGAGCATGAGGGTCTTCGTGACTTGGAACGTCGCGTCGTAATAGCGCAGCCAACCATCGGTCGTGCCCAGCGTGTCGCCCGTCGAAGTCACCGCGCCGGGCAGGGGCCCGCCGCTGCCCGCTACGACCACGGCCCCGCTCGCGAGAGCGGCGACCCCGCCCGGGGCGTCGTCCAGCGTCGTCCCGAACTGCGTGGTGAAGAGCGCGTTGCCGTCGGCATCGAAGACCTTGAGCCATGCGTCGCGAGCACCCGCCGAGGTTTGTCCGGCGAGTGCCGCGCCGGTCTCGATGTAGCCCGCGCTCCAGATGCGCCCCTGGCTGTCGAGCGTCAGCTTCGTGCAGAGTTCGTCGCTCGCAGTGCCCCACTGGCGCGCCCAGACGAGCGCACCTTGGGAGACCTTGAACAGAAAAGCATCCGTCTTGCCCGCGTTCGAGAACGGTGCAGGGCCCTGGCCGCTCATGGTCCCGAGCGTCGACCCGCACACGTAGATGTCCCCGTTGGGGGCCACCGTGGTGGCGTAGCCGAACTCCTTGTTGCTGCTCTGCGACAGTCCGAGGGTCTTGTTCCAATTGAGGTTCGGAGCATCTTTCGTGATCAAGAGCAGCGTGTGGACCATGTCCGAGCACGAGCAGCCGTCCCAGGCGCCCGAGATGGCGATGTCGCCCGCTGCGTTGGTGGCTACGCCGAACATGTAGATGTTCGGCGTGGTGGTCCCCGTGCCGTACATGTGCGAATCGAAATTGCCGTTCGCGGCCCAGCGAAATGCGTCTTCGACGCCTTGGGAAGTGTGGGTGAGCACGATGGGTCGTCCTTGGGCATCCAAGGTCACCATGCGGGCGAAGTCCGTGGAGGTCGGCGTCCCGTTGAACTGCTTCTTCCAAACCGAGTTGGTCGCGTCGATGGCGACGCCCACTTCCACGGTGGCCTCGGCGGTATTCCCCGCTTGGTCGCGGGCGACGGCTTTGTACGTATGCGTGCCGTTGTTCGCGTAGGTGTAGGCCACGGACTGTTCGTACGCGGTGGTAGCGTCCGTGCCGAGTACCGTCGTCCCTTCGTAGAACACCACGTCCACCACGCCAACGTCGTCGCTGGCCGTCGCCGTGAGCAGAATGCTCTCGGCCTGCGTCACCAAGTTCTTCGATGCCCCGAGGCTGATGGTGGGCGGCGTCGTGTCGATGGGTCCGTCGCCTGCATCCGAGCCCGAGGTTCCTCCGCCTCCCGCTGTGCCCGAGGCTCCTCCGCCACCCGCGCTACCGCCCGTGGCGCCTCCGGCACCTCCGCTCGTCGAGCCGCCGCTGGCGCCGCTGCCGCCCGTCGAGCCTGCGCTGCCACCCGAGGCCGTGCCACCGCTCGCTCCCGAGTCGTTGCTCTCACCACAACCGCAGCCCGTGATCAGCCAAAAGCAGAGAAACGCCGTCCACTTCATCGCCGCGAGCCTGACAGAGGGCGCGCGAAATCTCGTAGTCATTCCTTGGGCGAAAATCTCGGGCTCACGCCGAACGAAGCTTTTCCCCGTCGACGACGCGAAGCGCCGATGGACTTTGGCGCAGTTGGGAAGTGCAAAAATCCTTGCATGAGCCAGCTCCGAGCGAGAGACGAGGCGTCGTTGCTCGAGACGCTTCTCCCTCGAGAGATCGCCCCTTGCCACGTTCTTGCCACGCTGCCCGGCGTATCTTTCGTGCGGAGGTATTGGCTTGTCGCAGGACATCGTTCGCTTCGGGAGGCGTAGTTTCTTGGGAGGTCTCGGCGTGCTCTTGCTCGCGCGCTGCGGAGGTGACGAGGCAGGTGGCGGGAAGCCCGGCGTGGGCGGGGGCGGCGGCAGCGGCGGCGCGGACGCGTCCAAGAGCATCGACACTCCCTGGGATGCATGGCGCGCCCTGAAAGAGGCGCTCGCGACGAGCCCCGACAACCTTCCTGCCCGAGCGCTCGCCGTCGTCGAGAGCAAGGATCCGGAGCTGATCTTCGAGTTCGTGCGAGACAACGTCGCGACCTTGCCTTCGCCGAGTTGGGTGGCGACGGGCGTCCGCTGGGGAGTGCGCGGCACGTTGCGCGGCGGCGCCGGTACGCCTCGCGAGCGCGCGGAGCTCTTGGCGTCGCTCTACTCACAGGCGGGCTTCGTGGCCGAGGTGGTGACGGGCGCGCCCGCCGCCGAGCTAGCGGCGCCGAGCGCGGTCCACGACGTCTACGCGCGCACCATCGATCTCCCATTCGTACCCGGCAAGGCGCCGAGCCCCTTCGCGACTTGGGTCGAGGCGCTCGGAGATCCGGGCGCAGCGCCCAAGATCCTCGACGAAAACTCGAAACAGAGCCAGGCCCTCGCGGCGGCCATCGGCGCCGTGCTTCCGGCCAATGCGGCCGCGAAGCCCATTGCCATCTCGGGCACCGAAGCGGTGCCGCTCGTGAAGGTCACGGTGGGGGGCAGCGTGCGCTACGCGAACCCGCTCTTGCCGAGCGCGAAATTCGGCACCGCCTATGTCGATGCGCCCATTGCGGCGAACCCGGCGGACCCGGCCTGGAAGGTCGACGTCGCGCTCAGCGTGACCCGCAGCGACGCGCCCACGGAGCGAATCGAAGTGGCGCGCGGCTCGTTCGACCTCGACCTGCTCGTCGGCAGGCAGCTCCTGGTCGGTTTCCAACCGCCCGAACCGCTCGAAGGCCTGCTCGGCCGCAAGCTCGACCAAGTCGGTGTCTACACCCCCCTCATCGCGCCGTCGGGCGTTGATCTTTCGGCGGCGGAGGTGGCGAAAACCGTGGTCACCGGTTCCACGTTCACGCTCGGCGGCGACGTCGTGGAAGTGACCGATCAGGGCGAAGTCCGGATGAACGGCGTGCCCCTCGACACGTCGGCAGTCGATCCGAGCGCCGTCGCGAAAGTGGAGAGCGTCAGCGTCGACGTGAACGCCGCGACCTTCCCGAGAGTCGAGCTCGCCGTGAGCGCCCTCGACGCCAACGGCAAGCCCGTGCCCGGTCTCGCCGCGAGCGCGTTCACTCTGAATGAAGATGGCGCGACCCACCAACTGGTGATGCGCCAGAACTCCGGCGAGCTCCGCGTCCTGTTCCTCCTCGATCAGTCCGCGAGCCAACCCGCGGCCTTCACCGATCCGAACCAGGCAGCGACGCTCGGTACCAGCCTCGGGCAGGCGCTGCTCCAGGCCTTCCCCAGCGCAAAAGTCCAGGTGAAAGCCCTCGGTGGAGCGGCGCCGACGCTCGACGGCTTCACCGCCACGACTCCGGCGGAGGTCGGCGAAGCATTCAAGTCCGCCTACGGCGTCTTCTCCCCGGTCTACCGCGCGCTCGCCGACGCGACCCACGCGGCTCCCAGTGTCACGATCTTGTTCTGTGACGGCGACATCCAAGACGATCCGGCCAAGCTCGACGCGCTCCGATCCGTGGCGGCGACGGGTGCTCCGGTGCTCGCCATCGCGACGGCAGCGAACGTGGCCGACATCAAGAAGGCAGCGATGGATGCAGTAGCGTCGCTCACCGGCGGGAGCTCGCTCGACGCGGGAACGCTCGGCGATCTCGCGCCGGTGAACGCGGCGATACAGGCCATCGTGCAGAAGCGGGCGCTCTCGCCCTATCGCTTCACTTATCACGCGCCGACCGCGGGCGCGTCGGAGCGCAACATCGTGCTCCAAGCGGGGAAGGGAACGGCGAGCGGGAAGTACCAGGTACCGGCGTCGCCTCAAGCTCCCCGTGCGCTGTCGGGCATCTACCTCGAGCTTTCGGTGGGGAGCAGTTCGAAGGTCACGCGCAAACTCGCCGGTTGGGACGCCGACGTCACGCCGGACGGGCCGGTTGCGCAGTCCGTGCTCGACGAGGTGCGAGCAGCGCTGCTGGGAGGGGTCACGCTGTCGCTCGAGGGTCGTGCACCGGGCTTCGGCGTTCGGATGAGCGACCTCCTCTCGTCCCTACTCAGCACCGAAGAAGCCTTCAAAGCGGCGGCGTCTGGTAGCTTCCCGGCTCTGATCGAGGCGTGGCAGAAACACCCGCCCGTGACCGTTCCGAAAGAGCTCGCTGCGCTCCACTGCGGGCTACCGCCCCTCGCCGGCACCGCGCTCCACGAGCAAGCCGTGCGCGCGGTCTTGTGCCAATACGCACCGAGCGCGACCGGACACCGACGAGTGGACATCTTGCCGTGGACCCGCGTGTCGACCTTCGGCGCCAAGGACCAGGCAACGGCGTTCCAGGCTACGCTTCGCGCCACCCTGAAGCAGGCCGTCGCCGAACAGGCGCTCTTTGACACGAGCACGGCCTCGCTGCTCTCGGGCAAAGCGCTCTCGCTGGTCCCTGCCGGGCCGGTCGCGGCGGCAGATCTGTCGTTCGTACCGGCCGCGGAGCGCGAGGCGTTCGCGCGACTCTTGAACGCGTGGCCCTCCCATCACCGGGTCGTCGCAAGCGACGGCAGCACCCAGGCGTTTTGGGCCGTCGACGTGGACACGGGTTCGACCATCGGTGTCCTGCCCGATGGCACGGGCGGCGGAAGCTCGTCGGGCTGTCAGTTCTTCAAAGACATGAAGACCTACTACGACTGCCTCGGCGTCTTGATGTTGATCTTGGAGATGTTCGGAGGCCCGACCGGCATGTCCATCTTCCTCCTGATTGGCAAGATGACGGCCGTCTCGGCCATCAAGGCAGCGATGTGCTTCACCGACGGCCCCTTCCCATCGAACTTCGGCGACCCGAACGCCATCGCCTGCGCCTACGCTGGGAATGGCGTCTCGGGCATGATCAAGCTCGCGGCCGATCTCATGGGTTTGAAGAACGACCTGCTGATGGGGAGTGAGTTCTTGACGAAGCAGCTCGACTTTCTGAAAGGCTTCATGGCTGGAAAGGGCGCGACGGCGGTGACCGAAGGCCTCGGCTGTCCGCCGCTGATCCCGAAGTGCTGAAGCGTGTGCTACGCACGCGGGATGACGCTGCGCCGACCCGCTCTCGATCCGAGTGACGCTCCCGCCGTGACCCGCTCGGGGTACCCCGAGCCGTATCGATCCAGGGTGTTGCCGCGCGAGAAACGTGCCCTGGGCGCGGCGCTCGGCCTCAGCCACGTCGGAGTCAACCTGACCACCCTGCCTCCGGGCAAAGAGTCTTCCATGCGCCACTTCCACACGCTCGAAGACGAATTCGTGTTCGTGCTCGAGGGCGAGGTGGTGCTCGTCACCGACGAGGGCGAGCAGACGCTCGTCGCGGGCACGTGTGCAGGCTTTCCCGCGGGTGCGCGCGACGGTCACCAGCTCGTGAACCGGAGTGATCGACCCGCGCGCTACTTCGAGATCAGCAACCGTCACCCCGACGACTCGGCCGAGTACTCCGACGTCGACCTCGCCTATCAGAAGGGGCCCGACGGCGGAGCCCTCTTCACGCGCAAAGACGGTAGCGAGTTCTGAAGACCGACCCTCACGGCTTCACGTGACTGGGGTTTCCCGCGAGGTGATTCGCCATCCAAGTCGTCAGCTTCGTGCCGTTCACGCTGAGCGTGTAGAACGAGTTCTGCGTCAGATACGTGTGCTCGGTGCCCGGCAAGTAATAGGTTCCGAACTTCGGGAACGGCTTCACGATGCGATCGCGGAAGTCTTCGATGCCGGCCTGGTACTGACTGGGCGAGAGCGCGCTCTGGCCCTTGCAGTCGTTCTGACCGAAGCCGAGGAACCAGGAGATGACGTCGTCGCCCAAGCTGGAGATGAGCCCGAGGTTTCTCTGCGGCGCCTTGCCCGCGGCAAAGGTCACGTAGCTCTCGAAGTAGTCGTCGGGCTTCGGACACGCGCTCCCGCACTCGGCGAGCAACGTCGCGTCGAGGTTCCAGAGTTGGCGCAAGCCGTTCTGCATGCACGTCGGCACCCAGGTCGACGCGAGCGGCGGCCCCGAGTCGTCGATCACGGTCACCGGCACGTCGCCGAACGCATTCTGCACGTGGACGTAGTTGAGGAGTGAGCCGAAGCCGCCGGCGCTCTCACCGGTGAGCAAGACGCGGGTCGCCCCTTTCACGGTGGGTACGATGCGACTCAGGTATTCGCTCAGGTTGGTGTAGCCGACGAAGCGCTGGTTCGCGGGCACTCCCGCCGCGCCACCGCCGTTCGGTCGGTTGCCGACGTGGATGTCACCCGTGCAGTACGGCACGAAGAACATGTTGAAGTCCCTGACCGGGTTCTCCGCTTTGGAACGGTCGGCGATCCCGCCCGCACCGAGCTTCGCGAAGCTCGCGGCGTCGAAGTGACTCGGGTTCTTGGCGCAGGTCTCCGCGTTGAAGCAGGCGCCGCCGCCCTGGAGATAGATCACGAGATCGGTGGACGCGGGGTTCAGGCTCACGCCGATCCCGGTCGACGAGCCGTCGCGACACTTCGCATCGGGGAAGTCCACCCACGTCCACGTGAGAGCGGGAGCCGTGATGGGCGCGCCGGCGGGCGACGTGCCCCCGGTGCCACCCGCACCGCCGCTGCCCGCACCGCCGCTGCTCGTTCCACCTGCACCGCCGGCCGGCGATCCCCCGCTCGCGGTTCCGCCACTGGCGGTTCCTCCCGCTCCGCCTGCACTCGTGCCGCCGCTTCCGGCCGGCGCCCCGTCGTCGCTCGATGAACAGGCGAAGAGCCAGGGAACGAGGAGCAGGCCGCCGAAACGCCGTCGCATCCGAGGCAGTATGGCGAGCACGAGTCCGAACGCAAACGCGCCCTCGACGGCCCGCGCATCCCGTGCACGTCGAGCCGAGCTCCCGTCTGATCTTGGTCGCCACCCGGCTGGGCTCGACCGCCGACAACAACGCGCGTAGGCTCTTTGCTCGCCGGAGTGCAATGAGACTCCTCACGTTGGGCCTTGGTCTCAGCTCGTTCATGTGGGCATGGGCGTGCTCGTCCACGACCGAAAACACGCCCTCGTCCACCGGTGGAGCGGCAGGCAGCGGGGGCGGCCCGTCTGGAGGCATCGGCGGAATGGGAGGCAGCAGCGGCGCCTCCGGCGGCAGCGCCGGTGCGACTGGGGGTGCAGCGGGGGATGGTGGCGGTGCGGTCCCGGCCGCGCCCGCGCTCAAGGAGACCCACGTCATTCCCGGTGGCGGAGGACACCATGTGTCGGACGCGACAATCAGTCCGAGCAACGGCAACGTTTCCGTGCTCGGCTACGGTTCCACTGGCGCGGGCTACGAGACTTTCATCGCTCAGCTGAAGAGCGGACAGGCAACGGAGCTACCGCGCCGCAGCTTCACGTCCAGCGCTCAGGTGTTCGGCGAAGGCTTGGTCGAGGGCGGCAACGGCGCGCTCTTCCTGTCCGGTTTCTTCGCCAAGGACGTGACGGTTGGAAGCAAGACGTTCACCGACCCATCGGGTTGGGGCGGCTTCGTCACCCGACTGACTCCCGGGTCCTCCGGAGACGTGGTCGACGGTCTCGCGATGGTCGGCAATGGCAATCAGAGCTTCTGGGGCAACGCCCGGTTGGGCTCGGGCGTGGTGAGCGTGGGCATCGTGTTGAACGGCACGACGCTGCATGGCCAGCAGATCATCACCGACGCCGCGGGGGACGCCATCGTCTCGATGGAGTTCGATGGTCAGCCCCAGGGCAAACACGCGATGTTCTCGGGAGCCGGTGCACAGCGCTTCTACGATGTGGCAACCGATTCCACGCCCAAGTTGTTCGCAGTGGGCGAGTCGCCCGCGGTTGGGCCCCCGCTCCAAGTCATCGGCAACGGCACGCTGCAACTCGCGACAGTGGTCGCCTACGATTCTAGTTTGAAGATGCTGTGGGCGCGGGGCCTCGGCAGTGCCGGTGACGACAGCTTCCTCGACGTCGCCGTGAACGCGAGCGGCACACAAGTGGTTGCGGCGGGACAAGCGAAAGGTGCGGTCGACTTGGGCTCTGGTGCCCCGCTGCCCAACCACGGTGGTGAAGACGTGTTCGTCGCGGCGTTCGACGCCAGCGGCAATTTGACTTGGGCGCGGACCTTCGGAGGCGGCGCCGACGACCGCGCGTATTCGGTCGCGATCGACGGTGAGGGGGACGTGTGGGTCGGCGGCTCGGTCAAGAGCGCCACCATCGATTTCGGGCCGGCTGAGCTGGCCAAACAGGGCGACGAGGACGGGTTCCTGTTGCGCCTCGATCCTTCCGGAAACGTGCGTTTTGCATCGCTGTTCGGTGGCGCCGGAGCGGACACGATGAGCGCGCTGGCAGCAGCCGGTAACCGCGTGGTGGCCGTCGGCAAGTTCGCCGGCAAATTCGAATTCCTTGGCGCCCCCGTCGCAGCGGTCAGCGCCAACCCGAACGTCTTCGATTTCGCGGTACTCGACTTGGTGCCTTGACGGCAAGCACGCTCACACCGGGCAGGTGTTGTCGTTGTACCAGACGCTCTGCTTTTTGATGAGCTCGCACTCCGAGCTGCACGTCGAGGCCTTGCAGGCGCGCATTTGAGGCCCGATGAGGATGCTCGGACAAGTGGCGGGCATTCCCCAACACTTCCCCCCGCTGTCCGACACGTTGCACATCGCAGCGCTCGCTACGTTGTAGTTGCAGAACGTCGACGCCGGGCACGGAAGCCCCGCGATTCCACCGCAGCTCTTTGCTCCCTGACCGCACTCGCCGCTGCCCTTCACGCTCATGCTCGCGTGGCCTGCGACCGACGCGTTCCAGTAGGTGACGCCGTCGCAACCGCACACCGCCGACTTGGTGTTGGTCTCTGCAGGGATGGGTTCGCACTTGCCCGACGCACAGCCGGGGGCGTTGCAGTACTGGCCACCAGGACACGCCGCGCCACCCCACGTGCACGCTTGCCCGCCGCCCGTTCCCCCGCTGCCGCCCGTTGCGCCGCCGGTGCCACCCGTTGCGCCGCCGGTGCCACCCGTTGCGCCGCCGGTGCCACCCGTTGCGCCGCCGGTGCCACCCGTCGCCGAACCGCCGGTGCCGCCCGTTGCGCCGCCGGTCCCGCCCGTTGCGCCGCCCGTGCCACCCGTCGCCGAACCGCCGGTGCCTGCGGTGCCACCGGTCGCGCTGCCAGCTGCGCCACCGGTCGCGCTGCCAGCTGCGCCACCGGTCGCGCTGCCAGCTGCGCCACCGGTCGTCGCGCCGCCGCTACCGCCGCCCGCGCCGCCGGTGCCTCCCGACGAAGAACCGCCCGTGCCGGAGCCTCCGCTGTCCGAGTCGCTAGAACAGGCAACCAACAAGGCCACACCGAGGAAAGCAAGCGTTCGCCCCAACATGGCGACGAGGATAGCACACGGGGTCAGAGCCTCGGGTAGCTCACCTCACATCTCGTCGGCGCCTGCGTCGCAACTCGAGCCCTTGGGGCGCGTGTCGCCGTCGTGGTCGCGCGCGCCGAGCGAGCTGCTGCAATACCCGCCGGCTTCGGCTGCATCGATGGCGGGTGAGCCCGTCGTGAGGTGGAACCCATCGGGACCGCCGAGGCCGAGTGCGTCGTGGCCCCACTGGGCGCCGACGACGACCTTGTCCGTCCCGCAAGTGTACTGGCTGTCGTTCTGCCAGACGTTTCCGGTGTGCGTGCCGGCGCACGCATAGTAGCCGGGCCTTGGCCCCAGGTTGCCGATCCACAGCATGCCCGCGCTCTGGGTGCAGCCGTTGGAGGTCGGGTCCCCCGGCGCGTTGTGGAACGTGTTGTAGGCGAATACGAAGCTCGAACAGTTGGTGACGTTGGCGTGGATCGAGAACGTGGTGTTCTCGGCGTCGCCGAAGAAGTTGTTCTGGAACGCCAAGTTCGCCGGGTCTCCGGGGTCGCCGTTCACGTTGGTGATGAAG
>Ga0268298_10002927_pt1 | contig 18071 bp, 15 predicted proteins | sample WWTPWeurt_MetaG_FD_194462 | JGI IMG/M metagenome (GOLD analysis project Ga0268298, IMG submission 194462) | Activated sludge microbial communities from WWTP in Nijmegen, Gelderland, Netherland - WWTP Weurt | ecosystem: Engineered > WWTP > Aerobic digester > Activated sludge | place...
ATCAGCGTGGAGCGCCTGCTGACCTTGTCGGTCGTGCGTGACGGCCCTTGGACACCTCAGCAGGTGCTCGAGGCGCTGGATGCCGCACCGCTGGCCCAGCGCGGCGTGCGCCAGCTCTCGGGCGGCGAGCGGCAGCGCGTGGCGCTGGCGCAGTGTGCGCTGCAGGGGGCGCCCCTGCTGTTGATGGATGAGCCGGTGTCCTTCCAGGACCCGGCCCACCAGGCCAGCGTGGGCCGGTGGCTCGAGGCACTGGCACCGGCGGGCGGGCCGCGGGCGCTGGTGGCCACGGCCCACGATGTCAACTGGATCGCACGGTCGGCCACGCATGTGCTGGCCTTGATGGGGCAGGGCCAGTGGCTGGCCGGGCGCACCGCCGAGGTGCTGCAGGCGCCTCACCTCGAACGTGTCTACGGATGCCGTTGGCGCGAAGCCGGCGGCGTGTGGATCGCCGACTGACCGATCTCGCGGTTCGCTCCGGCAGGGCTAACGCGCCACGTCGATGGCCGCGCACAGATCAGCGGCCGCCTCGATGAAGCGCGGGGTCATGCGCGCCAGCTTGTGCCCGTCGATCACCTTCAGTCGCCGATGCCTGACGGCCTCCACCCGTGGAAAGCGCGACCAGGGCTCGAGGAAGGCGGGCTCGTCGGTGGCGGCCGAGGTGATCACCACCTGCGGGTCTGACGCCACCGCGGCCTCCCAGCTCACCGTGGGCGTCAGGCCCGGCGCATTCGCGAACGTGTTGACACCGCCGCAGGCACGGATGGCCTGATCGATCAGATGACCCTGGTTCACCGTCATCAGCGGCTCATGCCACAGTTGGTAGAAAACCCGCACCGGCGCTCGCCGGGCATGCCGGGCGCGCAGGGTCGCCCAGTCCTGCTCGGCGCGCAGCGCCGCCGCCTCGGCAACGGTTTCGGTGCCGAACAGCCGACCCAGCCGGCGCAGGCTGTCGACGATGCCGTCGACGGTGGTCGTCTCGTTGGTGTAGATCGGGATGCCCAGGGTCTTCAGGCGCTGCTGCTGCCGCGGCTGCAGGCCGCTGTTCCAGACCAACAGCAGATCCGGCTTGAGGGCGACCACGGCCTCGAGGTTGATCGCGAACGCGTCCCCGATCAGCGGCAGCCGGGTCACCTCTGGCGGAAAGTCGCTGTAGCGCATCACGCCCACCAGGCGATTGCCGCCTCCGGCCGCGAATGCCATTTCGGCCAGGTGCGGCGACAGGGCCACCACCCGACGTGCCGGTGCCGGCAGCGTGATCACCTGGCCGGCATCGTCGCGCACGCTGATGGGCGCGGCGTGAGTGGGCACGATCATCAACTGCGGCAGCACGATGGCCACCGCCACCCATCGGCGCAGCCCTCTGCCGAACCCGCTCAACGAAGCACCAGGCGCATGCGCGCCCCGGCGGTCGCGCCAGAGGTGGCCCGGGGGGCTCATTCCGGGCGACCGGTATCGCACCAGCGCCGAACGGCACAGGCGCTGCAGTGCGGTGAGCGCGCGGTGCAGACGTAGCGCCCATGCAGGATCAGCCAGTGGTGCGCATCGAGCCGATACCGTGGCGGCACACGTGTCATCAAGCCCATCTCCACCTTGAGCGGGTTCTCGCCAGGGGCCAGGCCGGTTCGGTTGGACACGCGGAACACATGCGTGTCGACTGCGCAGGTGGGCTCGCCGAAGGCCACGTTGAGCACCACGTTGGCGGTCTTGCGACCGACGCCGGGCAAGGCTTCCAGCGCGGCCCGGTCTCGCGGCACCTGTCCACCATGGCGCTCGATCAGCAGGCGACAGGTGGCCAGCAGGTGCCGGGCCTTGCTGCGGTACAGGCCGATGGTGCGGATGGCCTCGCACAGCCGGGCCTCGCCAAGGTCGAGCAGGGCCTGCGGGGTGTTGGCCACCGGGAACAGCCGGCGCGTCGCCTTGTTGACGCTGACATCCGTGGCCTGGGCCGACAGCAGCACTGCGGCCAGCAGTTCGAACACGGTGGTGTACTCGAGTTCGCTCGCCGGCTGCGGGTTGGCCGCCGCCAGCGTGGCGAAGAAGGGCTCGATGTCGCTCAGCTTCATGCGGGACATCCTGCGCAGGGCCTCATGCGCGGCGTGCGCGGGCGCGCTGCAGTGCGGCCTCGATCACGGCCCGCTTGCGATCCAGCACCGCCGGATCGGTGTGGCGGGAGTGTGCGGCCAGGTCGGTGAGCTTGGATTCGGCCTTGGCGACCAGGCGCTCATCGTTCTCGCGCCGTGCCTGTTCGACGCGGCGCTGCCGGCGCTCGTAGCGCTGGCGGGCCTCCATGGCCTGCCCGGTGCTCCAGGCGGCCCAACCCGTGAGTGACGCGTCCACCGTCCGCAGTTCGATGCAGTCGACCGGGCACGCCGGAAGGCACAGCTCGCAGCCGGTGCACCAGGCCTCGACCACGGTGTGCATGCGCTTGGGGGCGCCGATGATGCAGTCGACCGGGCAGGCCTTGATGCACAGCGTGCAGCCGATGCACCAGGCCTCGTCGATGACGGCCAGGCGCAGCGGCCCTTCGGTTCCGCAGGCAGAGTCCAGGGGCAGCGGCGGGTGGCCGGTCAGGGAGGCCAGACGGGCGATGCCGTCGGCACCACCGGGCGGGCAACGGTTGATCGCGACCCGGCCCTGTGCCACGGCCTGCGCGTAGCGGCGGCAATCGGGCTCGCCACACCGCGTGCACTGGGTCTGCGGCAAGGCCGCGTCGATGCGGTCAGCCAGCGAATCGTCGGGCAGGGATGGGGCGGTGGATGACACCGGCCCGATTATCCCTTCGTGCGGCTGACGCGTCCCTTCGTCGCCCGCTTGGTGGCAGGCTGGGCGGCGTCGCCGGCCTTGGTTCCGGCATCCAGCTTGGGCGTGGTGGCCACCTTCCAGGCCTGCGCACGGGCCTGGGCCTCCCGATCCGCGGCCTTCTTCGTTGCCGCCACACGGCTGCGCGACGCCGGCTTGGCCCGAGCGCTGGCCTGAGGTTCGGCCGCTGCGGGCTTGGAGGCCGCCGGCGCGGGTGCCGGCCGGGCGCGCGCCAGGTCGACCTTGAACTCGGCCTGGTTGTACTTGGCGATGAAGTCGCGAATGCGCGGATACACCATCTCGCGCCAGCGGCGGCCCGAGAAGATGCCGTAGTGCCCGGCCCCTTCGACGTCGTAGTGGAACTGGCGCTCCTTGGGGATGCCGGTGCACAGCTCGTGCGCGGCCTTGGTCTGCCCGGCGCCAGAGATGTCGTCGAGTTCGCCTTCCACCGTGAGCAGCGCGCTGGTGGTGATGTCCTGCGGATGCACCAGCGTGCCGTCCACGTCCCAGGTGCCGTTGACCAGGGCGAAGTCCTGGAACACCGTCCTGATGGTCTCGAGGTAGTACTCGGCCGGCATGTCCAGCACCGCGTTGTACTCGTCGTAGAACTGACGGTGCGACTCGGCACTGTCGCCGTCGCCCCGCACCAGGTCGAGGAAGTAGTCGTAGTGCGAGGTCAGGTGCCGGTCCGGGTTCATCGCCACGAAGCCGGTGTGCTGCAGGAAGCCTGGGTACACGCGGCGACCGGCGCCCGCGAAGTTGGGCGGCACGCGGTAGATCACGTTGTTCTCGAACCACGAGAAGCTCTTGTTCATCGCCAGGTTGTTCACCGCGGTGGGCGACTTGCGGGCGTCGATCGGGCCGCCCATCATCGTCAGCGTGCGCGGCGTGGCCTCGCCGTGCGTGGCCAGCAGCGACACGGCGGCGAGCACCGGCACCGTGGGCTGGCACACCGAGATCACATTGACCTCGGTGCCGATGTAGCGGATGAACTCCTGCACGTACTTGACGTAGTCGTTCAGGTGGAACGGGCCCACCTCCACCGGCACGGTGCGGGCATCGGTCCAGTCGGTGATGAACACCTTGTGGTCGTGCAGCAGCATCTTCACCGTGTCGCGCAGCAGGGTGGAGTGGTGCCCTGACAGGGGTGCGACGACCAGCACCGTGGGCTGGGTCTTCATCACTTCCAGCACCTGCGGGTTGTCGGAGAAGCGCTTGAAGCGCAGCAATCGGCAGAAGGGCTTGGTGATGGGCACCTGTTCCTGGACTGCAACCTCGATGCCGTCCACGGTGGCGGCGCGGATGTCGAACTCGGGTTTCTCGTACTCCTTGGCCAGCCGGTGCATCAGGTCGAAGCCGGCCGAGACGCGCTGCGCCATCGGGGTGTGCGCGAACGGCGAGAGCGGATGGTTGTAGAGCTTGGCCGATGCACTGGCGAACTCGGAGAACGGCGCCATCAACGCGCGTTGGGTTTCGTAGAGTTGGTAAAGCATGTCGGCTCCGGATTGAGATCGATCAAGCGAATTCGGCAATGATGCACCGGGCGGGCTGAACTGCCGCTGACATTTCGACAGGATTTGTGCGGCGCAGCAATCTTATCCGGGATGGCCATGGCGCACAGTCATGGGCCTTTGGGACAAACACCGAGGGGGCCCTCGGATCGACGTCGCGCAGGCGACAGGGGCAACGGTCCAACGTGGACGTGCCAGAAACTGGAAAGCCCGGCGGGCCGGGCTTCGTCGATCCGGATCCGACGGCCCCGTGGTTCCTCGGGGTCGTCGGTGGTTTGCCTGCGAGCGGTCTCAGAGCACCTGGGCGATGGCCGAGACCACGTGGTCGATGTTCTTGCTGTTCAGCGCCGCCACGCAGATGCGGCCCGAGTCGACGCCGTAGACGCCGAACTCGCTGCGCAGGCGTTGCATCTGGGCCTGCGTGAGGCCCGAGTAGCTGAACATGCCGCGCTGGCGCACGATGAACCTGAAATCCTGCTTCACGCCAGCGGCCACCAGCTTGTCGGCCAGCAGCGTGCGCATCTGCTTGATGCGCTGGCGCATGCCGGCCAGTTCGTCTTCCCATTGCTGGCGCATCGCCGGGTTGTCGAGCACCGTGGCCACCACCTGGGCACCGTGGGTCGGCGGGTTGGAGTAGTTGGTGCGGATCAGCACCTTCAACTGCGACAGCACGCGTGCCGCCTCGTCCTTCGAGGCGCAGACCACGCTGAGCGCGCCGACGCGCTCGCCGTACAGCGAGAAGCTCTTCGAGAACGAGGTGGCGACCAGAAAGTCCAGCCCCGCGGCGATGAACTGCTGCACCACGGCGCCGTCTTCGGCGATGCCGTCGCCGAAGCCCTGGTAGGCCATGTCGAGGAAGGGCACCAGGCCCTTCGCCTTGCAGGCCGAGATGACCTGTTCCCACTGCGCCGGCGAGATGTCGTAGCCGGTGGGGTTGTGGCAGCAGGCGTGCAGCACCACCACGGTGCCGACGGCGGCGGCGTTCAGGTCGGCCAGCATCGCGTCGAAGCGCACGCCACGGTTGGCGGCGTCGTAGTACGCATAGGTCTCGACCGGGAAGCCGGCGTTGGTGAACAGCGCACGGTGGTTCTCCCAGCTCGGGTCGCTGATCAGCACCTTGGCGCCGGGGTTCAGGCGCTTGAGGAAATCGGCACCCACCTTCAGGCCCCCCGTGCCGCCCAGGGCCTGCACCGTGGCCACGCGGCCGGCCTGCAGCACGGCACTGCCGGCGCCGAACACCAGCCCCTGCACCGCCTTGTCGTAGGCCGCGATGCCATCGATGGGCAGGTAGCCGCGCGGCTTGGCGGCTTCGGTGAGCTGCTGCTCGGCGGCCTTCACGCAGGCAAGCAGCGGCAGCTTGCCGGCATCGTCGAAGTACACGCCGACGCCCAGGTTGACCTTGTTCGGGTTGGGGTCGGCGGCGAATTGCTCGTTCAGGCCCAGGATCGGGTCGCGGGGGGCCATGTCGACCGCGGCAAAGAGCGTCATCTCGAAGTGTCCTGTCAGTGCGTTGGCAGCAGTCGCCTCAGGCCCGGCGGGGCAGGGACTGCAGGTTGGCGGGCCATGCGCTACGCTGTCGGATGGTCCGCACCCCGGCAATCGACTCCGGAGCGCCGCAATTCTAGATGCCCAGGGAAAACCCGATGCCCGATCTTGCAGCCGTCGAGCCGGCTGATGCGCCCGAGGGCGAGTTCATCAGCTTTCCCGACTCGCCGTTCCAGCTGTTCCAGCCCTATCTGCCGGCGGGCGACCAGCCCACGGCGATCGGGCAGCTGGTGGAGGGTGTGAGCGATGGGCTGGCCTACCAGACGCTGCTGGGCGTGACCGGCTCGGGCAAGACCTTCACCATGGCCAACGTGATCGCGCGGCTGGGCCGGCCGGCCATCGTGTTCGCGCCCAACAAAACGCTGGCCGCGCAGCTGTACAGCGAGTTCCGCGAGTTCTTCCCGAAGAATGCGGTCGAGTACTTCGTCAGTTACTACGACTACTACCAGCCCGAGGCCTACGTGCCGCAGCGCGACCTGTTCATCGAGAAGGACAGCTCGATCAACGAGCACATCGAGCAGATGCGGCTGTCGGCCACCAAGAGCGTGCTGGAGCGGCGCGACACGGTGATCGTGGCCTCGGTCAGTGCCATCTACGGCATCGGCAAGCCCGAGGACTACACGCAGATGCGCTTCATCGTGCGGGTGGGCGACAAGATCGGCCAGCGCGACGTGATCGCGCAGCTGATCCGCATGCAGTACTCGCGCAACGAGACCGACTTCTCTCGCGGCTCGTTCCGGGTGCGCGGAGACCGCATCGACGTGTTCCCGGCCGAGCACTCCGAGCTGGCCATTCGCATCGAGCTGTTCGACGACGAGATCGAAGCCTTGAGCCTGCTCGACCCGCTCACCGGCCAGGTGCGACAGAAGATCCCGCGCTTCGTGATCTACCCCTCGAGCCACTACGTGACGCCGCGCGAGCGGGTGCTGGCGGCGGTGGAGACGATCAAGATCGAACTGCGCGAGCGGCTGGCCGAGCTGGTGGGCGCGGGCAAGCTGGTCGAGGCGCAGCGGCTGGAGCAGCGCACCCGCTTCGACCTGGAGATGATGGTCGAGGTGGGGCACTGCAAGGGCATCGAGAACTACACCCGCCATCTTTCGGGCGCCCGGCCCGGCGAGCCGCCACCCACGCTGGTGGACTACCTGCCCGGCGACGCCATCATGTTCCTCGACGAGAGCCATGTGCTGATCGGCCAGCTGGGCGGCATGTACAACGGCGACCGGGCGCGCAAGACCACGCTGGTGGAGTACGGCTTCCGCCTGCCCAGCGCGCTGGACAACCGGCCGCTGAAGTTCGACGAGTTCGAGACCAAGATGCGCCAGGCGGTGTTCGTCTCGGCCACGCCGGGCCCCTACGAGCAGCAGCATGCGGGGCAGGTGGTCGAGCAGCTGGTGCGGCCCACGGGGCTGATCGATCCGCGCGTGGAGGTGCGGCCGGCGGCGCACCAGGTGGACGACGTGCTGCAGGAGATCCGCGAGCGCGTCGAGATCAACGAGCGGGTGCTGATCACCACGCTGACCAAGCGCATGGCCGAGCAGCTGACGGATTATTTGAGCGACAACGGCGTCAAGGTGCGCTACCTGCACTCGGATGTCGACACCGTCGAGCGGGTCGAGATCATCCGCGACCTGCGCCTGGGCACCTTCGACGTGCTGGTGGGCATCAACCTGCTGCGCGAGGGGCTGGACATCCCCGAGGTCTCGCTGGTGGCGATCCTGGATGCCGACAAGGAAGGCTTCCTGCGCGCCGAGCGCAGCCTGATCCAGACCATCGGCCGCGCGGCGCGGCATGTCAACGGCCAGGCCATCCTCTACGCCGACCGCATCACCGATTCGATGCGCCGGGCCATCGACGAGACCGAGCGCCGCCGGGCTAAGCAGATCGCCCACAACGAGCGCCTGGGCATCACGCCACGCGGCGTGACCAAGCGCATCAAGGAGATGATCGACGGCGTGGTCGGCGCGCAGGACGATCGCGGCAAGCTGAAGGGCGCGATCGAGGCGGCTGAGGTCGAGGCGCTGTCCGAGAAGGACCTGGCCAAGCGCATCAAGCAGCTCGAGAAGCAGATGCTCGAGCACGCCCGCAACCTCGAGTTCGAGAAGGCCGCGCGGGTGCGCGACCAGCTGGCGCAACTGCGCGAACAGGCCTTCGGCGCCGGTGGCGGGCACGATGCCAACGTCGTGCGCTTGGATGGCGATCGCACCGGGAGGCGACCGGCGGCCTGAGGGCACGACACACGGCCGACTGAGCGCGCGCGGCATTCGGCGACCGGAGGACGGCCGCCAGGTTGGAGTTCAGCGCCGGCGGCGCGTGACGACCATCGCCGCGAGCGCAATGCCCACCAGGGCCAGGCTGCCGGGCAGCGGGACGGAGCGGGCCTGCCCGTCGATCACCACCGCCATCACGCGCACCTTGCCGCCGGCCTCGACCAGGTCGTTCACCGTGTGTCGAGGTTCGGCATCGGCCAGGGTCTGGCCCGCCGAGAGCACCTCGGTGGGCATCGACTTGCCGGCTTCAGAAAGCACCGACACATTGCCGCACACGTCCGGCACCATCACCGAGTAGCGACGCCCGACGCCATCGGTCACGGTGTACAGGTCGGCCGGCTCCTGGTGGCCCGGCTTGAAGTTGACCCGGGTGGCCAGGCACAAGGTGCGGCCGTAGGTCATCGCGATCGCGCGCGGATCGAACTCGACGCCGGTCTTGTCGCCCCGGATGCTCGAGTTGGTGATCGTCAGTCGATCGGTGACGTCGCGGTTCTTGACGCGCAGGGCCACTTCCTTGATCACGTCGGGCGGCAACCGGGCGGCGGTGAGTGCTTCTTCGACCGTGCCCTTGTACGGATTGCCGCCAGGCTTACCCCAGGCGCAGCGGTGCTTCAGCGTGAGCGGGGAGCCCTTTGCCGATCCGACCGGGCCCTCGAAGGTGGCCAGCAGCGGGTGGCCGGGTGGCAGATCGTCGCCGTCGTTGGTCTCGCCGGCGGGCACCAGACCGAGCAGCGGGCGACCCTGCTGTGGCGGATGGAGCTGGCGCTCCACGGTGGTGAACGTGCCGGCGACCAGTGCAGCCGCCAGGAAGCCCGCCATGAACATGGTGACCGGCGCTCGCAGCAGCAGGCGGGCGCGCGTGGCACTCGGACCTGCATGACCGAACAGCCGGGTCCACAGGGCGCGCGTCCAGCCCCCGTCGGCGATGACCGCCGGCGCTTCGGCTGCAGCGCCCAGGGCCGAGGTGGCCGTACCGGTGTGCGCGAACTGGCCATCCTGGCGCCGGTGGTACTGGCGCCTGTCGATCAGTCCTTCCCAGCCGCATTCGGGGTTGTGGCACAGGTAGCGACGCCGCGACTGGGCCTCAGGCGAGGCCAGATCCTCTTCAGTGCGCTGCACGCGTTGCAGCTTGAAGCCGCACTGCGGGCAGGGCAGATGAGGGGGCAGGTGGAGGGAGGCGGTCACTGGACGACGCTCGACGGTGTCGGTCTATGGCCTGATATCGGCCCGACCGTGCGGCGACTTGAGCCTCAACGGCCGACCCATCCCTTGGTTGAGGGTGTCCGCACCGGGGTGGGCCTAACATGGCCCGTCACCATCAGCTGATGAAAAAGGAGTCGCCATGGGACTGATGTCGTTCATCAAGGAAGCCGGCGAAAAGCTCTTTCACCGCGGCGAGTCCAAGGCTGCGCAGGAGGCTGCGGCCGCATCGCCGAGCCCTGAGAACCAGGAGGCCGCCAACCGGGCGGCCGCCGATGCGATTGCCGAGTACATCGGCACACAGAACCTGGCCGTCGAAGGGCTGGATGTGGGCTTCGACGGCGGCTCGGCCACGGTCACCGTGGCCGGCGTGGCGCCGGACCAGGCCACCAAGGAAAAGGTGCTGCTGTGCTGCGGCAACGTGGCCGGCGTGGCCGCTGTGAACGACCTGCTGACGGTCGCCGAGCCGCAGGACGAATCGAAGTGGCACACGGTGGTGCCTGGCGACAACCTGTCGAAGATCGCAAGGGCGTTCTACGGCGATGCCAACAAGTATCCGGTGATCTTCGAGGCCAACAAGCCGATGCTGACGCACCCCGACAAGATCTACCCGGGGCAGATGCTGCGCATCCCGCCGATTTGAGCCGCCGGGGCCTTCGGGTGGGGCCGCGACAGGCCCCCGGTGCGCAGATGACCGTCAGGCCGCCTTCAGCCAGGTTTCGGCCAGCTTCACCCAATAGCTGGCCCCGGTGGGCAGCACGCGGTCGTTGAAGTCGTAGCCCGGGTTGTGCACCATGCACCCGCCTTCGTTGCCCTCGCCGTTGCCGATGAACACGTAGCAGCCGGGAACCTTCTCGAGGAAGAAGGCGAAGTCTTCGCTGCCGGTGACCGGCTCGACGTTCTCCAGCAGTCCTTCGGTGCCCAGCCAGTCACGCACCACCTGCTTGCAGAACTCGGTCTGCTCGGCGTGGTTGAACAGGCAGGGGTAGCGCCGCTGGTAGTCGACCTCGGCCGTGGCGCCGTAGACGGCCGCCTGAGCCCGCGCGATCTCGCCGATGCGGCGCTCGAGCAAGTCGCGCACCTCGGGCTTGAATGCACGCACGGTGAGCCGCAACTCGGCTTCGTTGGGGATCACGTTCGAGGCCGTGCCGGACAGGAACGCGCCCACGGTGACGATGCCCATCTCGAGCGGCGGCACATTGCGCGAGACGATGGTCTGCAGCGCCATCACGATGCTGGCCCCCGCCACCACCGGGTCGATCGACGATTGCGGCATGGCGCCGTGGCCACCCTTGCCACGAACCTTGATGATGCAGGTGTCGGAACTGGCCATGGCATAGCCGGGCACCGCGACGAACTGGCCTGCCGGCTTGCCGGGCATGTTGTGCATGCCGAACATGGCGTCGCAGGGGAACAGGTCGAGGAAGCCGTCGTCCAGCATCTTCTTCGCACCCGCATAGCCTTCTTCGGCCGGCTGGAACACCAGGTGCAGGATGCCGTCGAAGCGCCGGGTGGCCGCCAGGTGGCGGGCCGCTGCCAGCAGCATCGCGGTGTGGCCATCGTGCCCGCAGGCGTGCATCTTGCCGAAGACCTTGCTGGCCCAGGGCTTGCCGCTGGTCTCGGCGATCGGCAGCGCGTCCATGTCGGCGCGCAGGCCGATGCGCCGCGTGGATGACCCGGCGCGCAGCGTGCCCACCACGCCCGTGCCGCCCAGGCCGCGGTGCACCTCGTAGCCCCAGCGCGCCAGACGCTCGGCCACCAGGTCGGCGGTGGCGTTTTCTTCGTAGGCCAGCTCAGGATTGGCGTGGATCTGGTGGCGAATTTCCACCATCTCGGCCTCATGGGCGCGGATCTCGTCGAGGGCGGGCAGGGGCAGGGCAGCGTTCATGGGGAGGTGGCGGTGGCGGTCGAAACGGCCGATTCTGCACCCGCAGGCCCATGGGCGGCGATGGTGCCGACCCGTAGGCGGCGCAGGCAGGTTTCGCGCCGTCTTGTCAGCGCCGCACCACCGCCAGTGCCTGAGGCCGTGTGCGCACCACCACCTCGCGGCTGGGCAACAGGGGTTCGCCGTCGGCTGCCAGGGGCAGTGCGGTGGCGCAGCGAAGCGCCAACGTCTCGAATGACTTGGCTCGCACGCGTGGGTGCCGCAGATGCAGCCCGGTGACGAGCAGCGGCATCATCGCCAGCGCCCCCAGCGGCCCGAAGCGGCCGGCCATCACCAGATCGAGGCGGCCGTCGTCGATGCGGGCCATCGGTGCGGCTGGCATGCCACTGCCATAGCTGGGCGTGTTGAGCGTGCTGGCGAACAGCACCGGCCCACGGTGCAGCGCGAGGCCATCCACCGCCACTTCCATATCGAAGGCCCGCAGGGCCATGATCTCGGCCAGCGTGGCCCAGAGGTAGCGCGGCATGCCTCGCAGCCAGGCCGGGGCTTGCAGGGCCCGCTCGCCCACGGCCGCATCGAAGCCTGCGCACAGGCTGGAGATGAAGGGCGTCCGGCCGCTGCCATGCTGGACTTCGCCCAAGTCGATGCGCTGCGCTGGTGCCTCGAGGCCCCAGGCCAGCGCCTCGGTCCATGGAAGGCGGTGCACGCCGAGTGCGCGGGCCGTGTCATTGCCGGTGCCGCAGGGCATCAGCGCCAACTCGTGGTCGCCGGCCAGCAGGAAAGGCAGCAGGCGATGCAGCGTGCCATCACCGCCGGCCACGACGACCCGGGAGCCGCGAGGCAGTGCCGCCAGCGTGGCCTCGGCCTCGGCCACCGTACTGGCCACAGCCAGCCGGGCAGGGCGGCCCGCCAGCGCACCACGAATCGGCTCGGCCAGGCGACCGGCGCGGCCGCCGGCGGCGTGCGGGTTCAGCAGCACCAGGGGTGGGTTCATGGGGCGGGGCAGTGCGACAGGGTGACCGGTTCGGGTCGGCGGCGCGCGCAGCATAGCGCGGCCGCTGCCTGCCGTTGGTGCCCGCCCGCGGTGGCTTCCGTTGGTGCGACGGGGTCGGCCCGTGGGCCATGAGCGCTGCAAGGCGCCTGTTCGGCCTGGCATGGCACGCACCGTCCTGTGTCGGCATCACGGGTTGGGAGCGCGCGCTGGTGCCAGCAGGTGCCGGGTCCACAGGGCCCCCAGAAGGTCGACACCGCCGAACAGCAGCAACATGGGCGGCCACCCTGCAAGCAACACGCCACCCAGGAAGCCGGCGGCCACCGCGATGCGAACCGGAACGGTGGAGGCGATGAAGGCCTCCAGGCGATGCCGCGCCGCCTGAAGGTAGTACGCCGCAAGCGCCAGCACCACCAGGCCCAGCACGCGGATCCACACCTCCTGGGGCGCGGGCAGGCCCAGGGGTGCCAGCAGCAGTGCGGGCATCAGCAGCAGCCCGGCTCCGGTGATCACCAGGTAGGCACCGAAGGCCAGCACGGATTTCTCGGCAGTCATCATGAAGAGTCTCCTCGTGGGGGGGGGAAGGCGGCCGATCGCGGGGTCATCGATCCGGCACCGCCGCCGGGAAGGCCTGCTCGATCCAGCGTGCCACCTCGGCCGGTGCGGTGGCCATCGGCACATGGCCCAGGTCGGCGAGCAGTTGCAGTCGTGCCTTCGGCAGGCGCTCGGCCAGCAGCCACGATGCGTCGGGCGGCACGATCGCATCGGCCTGGCCGTGCAGCACCAGCGTGGGGAGGTCGATGTGCGGCAGTGCATCGACGAGGTCGAGGTGCAGCCGCGTCTGCATCAGCTGGATCGCCCGTTGCAGTGGCGCCTTCCGCAGCAACTGCAGGCCCCAGTGGCGCAGGCTGGGCCCGGGCGACTCGGGCAGGCAGGCCGCGACGAAGCGGCGCAGGAAGCCGTCGTGATCCGACTGCAGGGCGCGCACCTGGGCGTCGATCGCGTCGGGCTCGGCCCGTTGCCAAGCCCCGCCGCACAGTACCAGGCCGGCGAAGCGCGCGGGCGCCTGCCGCGCGGCCATCAGGGCCACGCCCACGCCCGACGATTCGGCCGCCAGCAGGCAGTCACGCAGATCCAGCGCATCGGCCACGGCGACCAGGTCGTCGGCCATGGCCTGCAGCGTGATCGGCCCGTTCAACGTTTGAGAGTGGCCGCTGCCGCGGTGATCGAGGGCCACGCAGCGGCGATGGGGCAGGTGGCCGAACATGTCCAGCCAGAGCGCGCCGGGGCCCACCCAGCCACCGATGGCCAGCAGGCTGGCGGGGCCCTGGCCGAAGGCCTGGACATGAAGCTCGGCGTCGGGGCGGGCGATGAACATGGCGGCATCCAGGGTGTGAGGGGATGCCGCCATTGCAGCGCTTTGGGCCTCGAGGGGCCACGGGACGCCTGTCCCGACCGCGGCTCGGTTGTCCCGGTCGGCCCCTGGCCTCCTGCGGCATGGGTGCCGAACCAGTTCGGCACCAGCGCTGCCGACGCGCTCAGCCCAGCCCGAGCTCCCGTGTGCGAACCACCGCCTGAGGCCGCCCTTCGACGCCCAGCTTGGCGTACAGCGCCGACAGCGCGTTGCGCACCGTCTTGTCGGCCCAGCCCATGCGGGCGCCGATCTGCGCGTTGTCCAGCCCGCCTGCCACCAGTGAGGCCAGTTCCCGCTCGCGGGGCGTGAGGGTCACCTCGGGCATTGCACCGAGGATGAAGGTCTCCATCGCCGAGAAGCAGCGCTCGAACGCCGCATCGCCGGGCAGTGGCACATGGTTGCGGCCCGGTAGGGTCTGGAATTGCGCACCTGGGATGGCGGCGGCCAGCTCACGCCCCAGTTCGTGGTGGACGATCAGGTCGCCCTCCACATGCAGCACCAGGCAGGGGCAGGCGACGTGGGGCGCCAGCGCGCGCACATCCAGAGTGGCCCGGGTGCGCATGAACTGCGCCGCCTGCCGGCCGTTGCAGGCCAGCCGTTGCAGTTCGTTGAGGGCCCGGGCCATCTCGGGCGAGGCGTCCGGCGCCAGCGTGGTGGTGAAGAACTGCTGCACCGCCGGGTGGTTGCGCCCCCAGCCCTGCTCCATCAGCTGCAGCTGGGCCTCGAAGAAGGCCTGGGTCTGGGCGCTGGGCTCGCGGTGCGTCAGCCCGCACAGGTAGCCGCCCAGCAGCACCAGGTGCGAGACGCGCTGGGGGTGCCGCGTGGCATAGGCGATGGCGATCGGGGCGGCGCCGGAGATGCCCAGCAAGGCCACCCGCGGCTCGTTGCTGGCCTCGATGACCGCGGCCAGGTCGTCGACGGCGCGGTCCAGGCCGGCCGCCACGGCATCGTCGTCGGAGAGCCCGTAGCCGCGCTCGTCGTAGCGGATCAGCGAGAAGCGGCGCCCGTGGCGACCCAGCCAGGGCCGCCAGATGGCCGATTGAGGCTCGCGCTCGACATGCGTCAGCCAGTGCGCCACGCGCACCAGCGGGGGGCCGGCGCCGTGCCGTGCCCAGGCGAGGCGGGCGCCCGAAGGCGCCCGCGCAAACCGCATCGTGATGCGGTCCAGCTCCGGATGTGCCGCGTCGGCCATGGCGGACTGTACGTCCGCCTGCCGGGCGCGTGCACCCGGCAGGGGTCAGCAGCGCTCGAAGATCGCCGCGATGCCCTGGCCGCCGCCGATGCACATCGTCACCAGCGCGTAGCGGCCACCGGTGCGCTGCAGCTCGTACAGCGCCTTGGTGGTGATGATCGCGCCGGTGGCGCCGATCGGGTGGCCCAGCGAGATGCCCGAGCCGTTGACGTTGACCTTGGCCGGATCCAGGCCCAGTTCCTTGACCACGGCGCAGGCCTGTGCCGCGAAGGCCTCGTTCGACTCGATGACGTCCAGGTCCTTGATCGCCAGGCCGGTGCGCTCGAGCACCTTGCGCGTGGCCGAGACCGGGCCGATGCCCATGATGGTGGGCTCGACGCCGGTGTGGGCGTAGCCGACCAGGCGGGCCATCGGCTTGAGGTTCTGTGCCTTGACCGCATCGCCCGAGGCCAGGATCACCGCGCCGGCGCCGTCGTTCACGCCCGAGGCGTTGCCGGCCGTCACCGCGCCATCCTTCTTGAACGCGGCGCGCATCTTGGCCAGCGTCTCGACGGTGGTGTCGGCCTTCACATGCTCGTCGGTGTCGAAGGCCACCTCGCCCTTGCGGGTCTTGACCATCACCGGGACGATCTGCTCCTTGAAGCGCCCGGCGGCGATCGCGGCTGCAGCGCGGCGATGGCTCTCGGCGGCGGCCTCGTCCATCTGCTGGCGGTTGATGCCGAACTGCTCGCCGACGTTCTCGGCGGTGATGCCCATGTGGATCTTGTGGAACGGGTCGTGCAGCGCGCCGACCATCAGGTCGAGCATCTGCGTGTCGCCCATGCGGGCCCCGAAGCGGGCCGAGGGCACCAGGTAGGCGCCGCGAGACATCGACTCGGCGCCACCGCCCACCGCCACGTCGCAATCGCCGAGCATGATGGCCTGCGAGGCCGAGACGATGGCCTGCAGGCCCGAGCCGCACAGGCGGTTGACGTTGAAGGCCGGCGTCTCCTTGGTCAGGCCGGCATTCAGCGCGGCCACGCGGCTCAGGTACACGTCGCGCGGCTCGGTGGTGATCACCGTGCCCATGGCCACGTGGCCGACGCTGGCCGCGGCGGCGCCCGAGCGCTCGAGTGCGGTCTTGATGGCCAGGGTGGCCAGGTCGATCGGGGGGGTGTCCTTCAGCGTGCCGCCGAAGGTGCCGATTGCGGTGCGCGCTGCGCCGACGACAAAGACGTCTCGTGCCATGGTGATGCTCCTCTGGGATGGTGAATCTGGGGTGAGCCTCGGCGCCGTGGCGGGTGCGGATGGCGCTGGTGCGGCCGGCAGGATAGGCGCAGCGGATGTCGCGAGGCTGACACCCCGACCGTCGCCAAGGCGACCGTGCCGACGCCGGGGCCGATGGTTGAATCCCGGCACCCTGGATCGCCTCAGCGCGAATCGCCTTCCCACCCCTCGAGGAGACATCCCCATGATCGGCGAACCTTCTGCCCGCACCCGCGAACTGCTCGACCGCTTGAATGCCTTCTTCGACCGTTACATCTACCCGAACGAGCGCCGTTACCACGAGGAGCGCGCCGCGCAGGAGAAGGCCGGCCGGGCATGGGAGCCCTCGGCGCTGATCGAGGAACTCAAGCCCCTGGCCCGCGCACAGGGCCTGTGGAACCTGTTCCTGCCACACAGCCCGCGGGCGCCGCAGGGCTTGTCCAACCTCGACTACGCGCCGCTGTGCGAGGTGATGGGTCGGGTGGGCTGGTCGGGCGAGGTCTTCAATTGCTCGGCGCCCGATACCGGCAACATGGAGACCATCGAGCGCTACGGCACCGAGGCGCACAAGGACCGCTGGCTCGAGCCGCTGCTGCGCGGCGAGATCCGCTCGGCATTCCTGATGACCGAGCCGGCGGTGGCCTCGTCGGATGCCACCAACATCCAGTGCAGCATCCGCCGCGAGGGCGACGAATACGTCATCAACGGCCGCAAGTGGTTCTCTTCGGGCGCCGGCGTGTCGACCTGCGAGATCTTCATCGTGATGGGCAAGACCGATCCCGACGGCCCGCGCCACCAGCAACAGTCGATGGTGCTGGTGCCACGCAACACCCCGGGCGTCACCGTGGTGCGACACATCAGCGTCTTCGGCTACGACCACGCGCCGCATGGGCACATGGAGGTCGACCTCGACAACGTGCGGGTGCCGGTGTCGAACATCCTGCTCGGCGAAGGGCGGGGCTTCGAGATCGCCCAAGGCCGCCTCGGCCCGGGCCGCATCCACCACTGCATGCGCTCCATCGGCGCTGCCGAGCGGGCGCTGGAGATGATGTGCGATCGCCTGCAGTCACGCGTGGCCTTCGGCAAGCCGATCGCCGCCCAGGGCGTGTGGCTCGAGCGCATCGCCGAGGCGCGCTGCATGATCGATCAGGCCCGTCTGCTCACGCTGCTGGCGGCCGACAAGATGGATGTGGCCGGCAACAAGGTGGCCAAGACCGAGATCGCGATGATCAAGGTGGTGGCGCCGAACATGGCCTGCAAGATCATCGACTGGGCCATCCAGGCCCACGGCGGTGCCGGCATCAGCCAGGACTTCTGGCTCGCGGAGGCCTATGCGAACCAGCGCACCCTGCGCTTGGCCGATGGGCCGGACGAGGTGCACCGCAACGCCATCGCCAAGCTGGAACTCGGCAAGCGCGCAGCGGCACGGGCCGGCCACGTCTGAGCGGCCCGAGCGGCAACGATCGGCCGCCACAGGCGCGGTTCAGGCCCCTCGCCGACAATCGGCGGTCCGGACTCCCGCCGCGCGATGCGGCCGCACTTCCATGCCGTCTCGTCTGTTGCACGGTCGCCTGCGCATCCTCGGGGTGCTGGCGGCCGCGTTCGTGATCCTCAATGCGTTGGTGCGCATGGGGTTGGCCGTCTACAACGGCGAGGCCGCCCCATTGATGCCTTGGCGCCTGGGCCCGGCGCTTGTGATCGGGCTGGCTTTCGATCTCGGCGTGGCCAGCTTCTTCCTGGCGCCGCTGGGCCTGATGGTGCTGTCGTGGCGTGGCGGCGAGGGCGTCTGGCTCAGGCGAGTGCTGCTGGCGCTGCTGCTGCCGCTGTGCGTGCTGGCGGTGTTCGTGGCGTTTTCGGAGTTCACGTTCTGGAACGAGTTCGCCTCGCGCTTCAATTTCATCGCCGTCGACTACCTCATCTACACCAACGAGGTGATCGGCAACATCCGGGAGAGCTACAACCTGCCGCTGCTGCTCGGTGCGGTCGGGGCGCTGGCCGTGGCGATGTGGTGGCTGGTGGCAC
>Ga0268298_10002928_pt1 | contig 18070 bp, 15 predicted proteins | sample WWTPWeurt_MetaG_FD_194462 | JGI IMG/M metagenome (GOLD analysis project Ga0268298, IMG submission 194462) | Activated sludge microbial communities from WWTP in Nijmegen, Gelderland, Netherland - WWTP Weurt | ecosystem: Engineered > WWTP > Aerobic digester > Activated sludge | place...
GAAGAGGTCTCGTTGAACACCGTATAGCAGAAAGCCCGTTGTAGTTTTATTTTATCATTATCTGTAAGTGACGATTAGCTTTTTATTGTATTTTTCCTTTGGACTTTCTTCTATACGGCTAAATGTTATGTGCTGCCTTTGCTATTTAACTTACATTTTCCATCATATAAAGCGTATTTGAAATCTTTTCAGAAAATATTTCATCATCTTTTTCATAGTGAAAAAAGCCTTTTTCAATAAAATCAATTTTGTCTCGCAACCAAGATAATAAGTAATCAATCGACTCTTTGTCAAAGGCGTCAAATTTTTTCTTTTTGTTTGTTAAGTCTTTATAGTCATTGTATAAAAAGTCAATCAAATTTTTAAAACTGTTGTCATCAAACGATATTTCCCATCTGTCTAGTAATATTTTTATATCGTTATTCAATTTGTAGATTTCTATAAAAGTGTCTCTGTCAAAGTAGCTTTTGTTCTTCGTAATGTCAGTCCACCATGCGAGTAAAAAGTCTTTGATTACTTTTTGCTCATCAGTCGACCAAGTTGTCCATTTACCATAGTCAAGTTTACCTAAAACAACAAAAGTGTCAACTATAAATTCTGTTGTTGAAAGCAACTCAAATATGCGGGGTAAATAGTGTTTAAAGTCGTCTATGTCGCCCCAAGTTGTCATTGCCTTAAAAGCATACCTCGATAGGTCGTCACCGTTTAACTGTCTAAGTTGCTTAGTGTGAATTGTTTCTTTGTCCGTGTCAGAAACGCAACAAGGGCATCCGTCCATTCTCGAACGAAATGGATAGCGTGAGAAAGCCGTGTAAAGTCCCTCAATAGATATTTTTAATTCTTCTGTCACAATATATCTGTCGTTTTTTAAGGTTGCACATAACATCTTTATCTACGCCATTATGGCGTATATATTTTATGGCGTAGATATCTTCTATGTGTGATGGGCTTTCTTTTCATTTTTTAAGGCAGTTTAGGACTTTGTGACAAAGTTATACAATTTGATTTGTCATTTAGTGGGAGGGTAGATTTTTTTCTATAGGTCTATATCTGCTGCCTGACAGCGAAAGAGGAATCCATTCCTATCCTGATTCGAGTGGTGTGCAGGCTGACTGCATTGCACTTTAATAGCTCAAAGCTCCCTTTGAACTTCTCAGACCTCCTTCCGGCTCTGGTAAGCGCCCGGTATTGCGGTAGCTGAGGGTGGAAAATATTTATTGCTTGCCGCACCCGCAATGCAGACTAACTCAGATTAAAAAAAATTTACCCTTATCTACTGAACGCTAAAAATCTCGTCCAGCCACTTTCTCAATTCAAACTACTAATACAAGTAATCTTGCTAAATGTCAATTTTCGCATAGGTAGCATTCGCTTCAATATATTCACGACGCGGAGGCACATCGTCCCCCATCAGTATGCTGAAATAATGATCCGCAGCCATCGCATCTGTAATGGTGACTTTGGACAGTAATCTGCGATCGGGATCCATAGTTGTCTCCCAGAGCTGTTCTGCATTCATCTCACCGAGACCTTTGTAGCGTTGGATATGCACACTGTCTTCTTTACCCTTGCCGAGCTCTATCGTAAATTCCTTTCTTTCTTTCTCATTCCAGGCATATTTGAAGTCCTTACCTTTCTTGACCTGGTACAGGGGAGGTCGGGCGATATACACATGGCCGCGTTCGATCAACTCATACATGTACCTGTAAAAAAATGTCAACAATAAGGTCGTGATATGACTTCCGTCAACGTCGGCGTCGCACATGATAACCACCTTATGATATCGCAATTTGGCTGTATTCAATTTTCGCTCGCCATCCTCATCTTCAAAAATATGGACACCCAGTGCAGTAAACATATTTTTGATCTCTTCATTCTCGTAGATTTTGTGCTCCAGGGCTTTTTCGACATTGAGAATCTTACCCCGCAGTGGCAGTATAGCTTGAAAATGCCTGTTTCTGCCTTGTTTTGCAGTACCACCCGCTGAATCTCCTTCCACCAGAAATATCTCGGATTCCGATGGATCACGAGAACTACAATCGGACAGTTTGCCGGGGAGACCGCTTCCCGTCAACACATTCTTGCGCTGTACCATATCTCTCGCTTTGCGGGCAGCCTCCCTTGCTGTCGCAGCAAGGATCACCTTGTCTATGATACGTCTGGCTTCCTTTGGGTTTTCTTCAAGATAGCTGGAAAGTGCGTCGCCGACGATTCGGGATACCACTCCCACCACTTCAGAGTTACCCAACTCACCCTTGGTTTGCCCCTTGAACTGTGGCTCCGGGACCTTCACTGAAACCACCGCAGTCAATCCTTCCCGAAAATCCTCACCGGAAAGCTCTACTTTCAGTTTTGAAAACAAATTGTTGTCGTCTCCATATTGCTTGAAAACTCTCGCCAGAGCCCTTTTAAACCCATTGACGTGAGTTCCACCTTCTCTGGTATTGATATTATTGACAAAAGAGAATACGTTCTCCTGAAAGCCCGTATTGTACCTCATCGCGATTTCTACGTCGATATTGTCCTCTTTGCCGCGGATGACTATAGGATTTTCCACCAGCGGATTGCGGCCGGAATCCAAATAGTTGACGAACTCTCCGAGTCCACCTTCAGAATAAAACTCCTCTTCCCTGGCCTGACCTTCTCTCAGATCACGCAGGTATATATGCAGTCCGCTGTTGAGGAAGGAAAGCTCTTTCAGCCTGTGTGCCAGAGTGTCATACTTAAAGATCAGCGTTTCAAAAATCTCATCATCGGGCTTAAACAACACCGTAGTTCCCGTATCGACAGAGGTTCCGATCTCAGACACATCAGCTCTGGGCTTACCTCTCTCGTACTCTTGCATATATTTCTTGTGATCGCGCCTCACTTCTACCCTAACATAGGAAGACAATGCATTCACACAAGAGACACCGACTCCATGAAGTCCTCCAGAGACCTTGTAGGAATCTTTGTCAAACTTACCTCCGGCGTGAAGTACAGTCATGACGACTTCCAGGGCGGATTTCTTCAATTTCTCGTGCATATCCACAGGGATACCTCGCCCGTTGTCTTCAACTTGTATGGAATTATCCGAGAGGATAGATACAGTGATATGCGTACAATAACCGGCAAGATGTTCGTCTATGGCGTTGTCCACAACTTCCCAGACGAGGTGATGGAGACCTTTCTCATCGGTCGAGCCAATGTACATACCCGGCCTCCTTCGCACCGCTTCCAGACCTTCAAGGGCCTGAATACTACTGGCGCTATACTCCTGATTTTTACTCATGAATTGTTTTTTCTTTATGGGTGTGCAAAAATACATTAAATATGCCTAAAATTTGAATTCCTCCTGCACTTAATCGCTTAATTCTGAAACATTTTTATAACAAAAAAAAGCTCATCCGTTTGACCGGATTTTGTCGATTTTTGTATCGTGGTTATGGAATCTGATCTCATATTTTATGCTCGTGAATCCGACCTGGATTCGGTGGCAAAAAACATCTTAGACAAGATGATGCCTCCTGCCATCCTCCTGCTCTATGGTGAAATGGGCGCAGGCAAAACCACATTTACCAAGGCTATCTGTCGTGCTCTGGGATGTGAAGATGAAGCTTCCAGTCCCAGTTTCTCTATTATCTCAATTTACAATACGAGCCACAAGCTTTATGGCATTAAGCAAGTAGTTCATATGGATCTTTTCCGGCTCAGGTCATCCGCAGAACTTCGGGAATTAGGGATGGAGGAATATTTGTTTGGAGATTATTTTTGCATCGTGGAGTGGCCTGATCTGATAAAACCTTTGCTAAAAGAACAGGAATTTGTTGAACTTTGCATTGAGGTCCAAAATCCGGAGCTCAGGGTATTCCATCTAAAAAAATAAAAATGCCGGAGCAGTCTATATTTTCTCGCACCCAATTCAGCTTACAAACACAAACCGAAAGGCTGGCACTGAGTAAAGCAAATGCGTCCATTCGAATTGGAATACCCAAGGAGACAGGATTTAATGAAAAAAGAATCGCCCTCGTCCCTCAATCTGTGCTCAATCTGGTGGCAAGAGGGCATGAGATAGTCATTGAAAAAGGAGCAGGCCTATCCTCCAATTTTTCAGACCATGAGTTCGCAGAGGCCGGGGCCAGAATAGCCTCCGACAAAGAAACAGTTTATTCCAGTCACGTCATTCTCAAAGTTGCCCCACCCTCAGAGGAAGAGCTCAGCTACTTCAGACCCAATCAGATTCTGATTTCTCCCTTGCACCTTCCGGGCATGACTCCGGAATTCATCCAAACTCTGAGGCAGAAGCGAGTGACAGCCATTGCCATGGAATATTTACAGGCAGAAGACGGCACTTTCCCTATCGTGCGCATCATGAGCGAGATCGCAGGATTGGCAGTCATACATACCGGAGCAGAGCTACTCAGCGATCCCACCCGAGGTAAAGGTGTGCTGCTGGGAGGCATATCCGGTGTACCGCCAGCCCGTGTAGTAATCCTGGGTGCAGGTGTCGTGGCTGAATACGCTACCAGAGCTGCACTGGCACTAGGCGCAGAAGTACGCATTTTTGATGATAAAATCCATCGCCTGATCCGTATCCAAAACAGACTGGGCAAACAAATATTTACATCTTCCATGAATCCGGTAATATTGACTCATGAACTCTGCAACGCGGATCTTGCCATCGGGGCCATCCACTCTAAAACAGGGCGCACCACTATGGTAGTTTCAGAGGAAATGGTGATGAAAATGAGGCCCGGATCTGTCATTATTGACGTGAGCATTGACCAGGGAGGTTGCTTTGAAACGAGCCAGATGACTTCTCATGAAAAGCCAACCAGAATCATCCACGGAATCGTACATTATTGTGTGCCCAATATTCCCTCTAAAGTATCCAGAACGGCGTCAATCGGGATCAGCAATATCCTTACATCTATCTTACAGGAAGCAGGAGATACAGGAGGAATAGAGCCCCTGATTTACAATCACAAAGGTCTACGCAATGGAATTTACACATTCAAAGGTTGCCTGACCAACGAGTATTTAGCCAACCGATTTCAAATCAAGTACACCCAGCTGGATTTGTTGATCACTTCGATCATTTGACAATCACTCCTGATTATCTCATTACTTACCACCCTTGTTGAGGATATTCAAAGCTTCAACTGCTTGCTGATTGGTAGGATCCAGAGAGGTTGTAAGTTCAAAGTAAGTCTTAGCCATGGCATTGTCACTTTGCTGCACGTAGTAATATGCCAGATAGTTGTAAGCAATGACTAAGTTGGCTTTATTTTTCTCTTTGTCGCTTCCTGCCAATTCTATGTATTTCTCATAAAATGGTTTGGCAAGAAATAAAGTATTATCTGGATCCATCCCACGATTGGCTCTGGCACGCATTAACCAGCCCTGTGCATAAGTTGGAGTGATTTCAAGCACTTTGGCAAAAGTGGAGTCGGCTTGTTGGTTGGCGTCCAGATTGTAATAAGCCAATCCAAGATAATAGAGCTCCGAATTATTCAGTTTGGAGCTGTTGGCTTTTTTCAGATACCAGTCCCGCGCTTTGTCATATTTTTTTGCATCATAGTTGGACTTGGCAAGCATGCCATAAATATCATCACTTTTGCTCGGTTCCATCTCAATGAGCTTTTCATAATTTTGCTCGGCAACTTCCATATTGCCAATTTTTGATGCAGCTTTGGCAAAATACTCGTAATCCGAAGGATAAGCTTTGCGAGTGGAATCTTTAGCTATTGCTTCGAACAATTTCACACTTTGATCATAGCTTTCCTGAAATTTATTCAGTTCGGAATAAGACCACGCTAACCAGCGATGTAAGGTATATTGCTCAGGATTAGTTGTGAGGATTGACAATCCTTCTTCAACGGCGCGCTCGTAATCTTTCGCCTGAAAACAGAGAAACTTGACCAGGCGCACTCTGGCATCGACATCAGTACCGGACAGACTCACGTATTTTTGAAGTATCGGAAGCACCTTCGTATACTTGTTCGTACGGATATAGAGTTCGTACAAATCTTTATAGGCAGGGGCAAAATCCGGTGATAAGGCAATAACGGACTCAAGGTTTTCGATCGCCTTGTCTGTCTGATTGCTCGACGACCAAATCCTCGCCATTTTGAGGTAAGATTCCGGATCGTTTTTATCTTTCGAAACAGCGGTTTCATAGCTGGTCATCGCATTTCCGAGATCTCCTTTGATATTGTAAGCGTCTCCGAGATGAGCCCAGTATTTTGCAATTGCCGGATTGAGATCCCGAGCTTTGGATTGGAATTCTATAGCGAGCTCTGCATTGGGCTTTTTGCTGTAGGTATAAGCATCTCCGACCATACTGTACAAAGCATGATTTTTGGAATTTCCTTTGAGCGCATAATCAAATTTCTTCCTGGCTTCCATCGCCTTACCATTGTCCAAATCTATCTTGCCTAAACCGATTTGACAGATATCACATTTGTTGTTCGCTTCCAGACCCTTATTGTAAGCTAAAGAAGCAGCTGAATAATTCTCCAGTGCGTAGTGTACTTCTCCAATATAATATTGGTAAATCGTATTCTTTGGATCTGAGACATTCAACTTCGAAAAAGTCAATAATGCCGCATTGTAGTTTTCATTTTCAAACTGCTTTATACCTTCCTGTAAAGTCTGTGACCCAAGCAAAAGTGGCAATCCAAACATTGCCAAAAGCGAGAATAATCTCGAAAAAGAGTTCATACCTGTTCGTTTTCTTTTAAAGTTTGCAAAAATAGATGATTTCATCTGATAAAATCTGAATTTTTAACTTTGAGAGTCATGCTCTTTGCTCATAGACATTAGTTTCTTATGAAACGTTTGTCCTCGCCTGTTAAGAATTCATTAAAACAATTATTCTACTACGTCCAGATTTTTCGATTTGATCTCGATCCATCTTTCAGACTGATATTTTGGCAAAAGGCCTGCTTTGAGTAAAATCTTCTGCCCTATTTCCCCTGCCATAAATGAAGCAAATCCTAGGCCAAGATCATTGCGACCACTTCTGGAAATGATGTAAAGATCTCGGGTGAAGGGATAGATTTTATCTTGAAGATTGTACTGGTAAGGGAACACAAAGCCTTGCTGAACAGAATCCATTGGTCTGGATACAGCCAGGAGTCGAACTCGGGATAACTCCTTCTTTGCCACAGGATCATCACTATCGCTCAATGCACTCCAATCGACAAGTCCAATGGCTTCAGGATGTGCTTCAACATAGTCAAAAACCTCTGACTTTGACTTTTTGGCGTATATATGAGAAGGGAGATTCTCAGACTGACATTTGTCCAACAATACATGCGCTATGCCGGAACGTGTATTTTCTATAACCAACTGTTTAAAATCAGAAAGTGGCTTGATACAGATGAACTCGAGCAATTTTTCATAAGTTAGCGCAGTATCCCGCGAGTTGGCTTTGTTGACGACAAAAGCGAGCGCCGAGGTACCCAGCGAGTATCTCCTGGGGACAATTTCTAATTTCTTAAAATAATCCAGTTCTTTTTGATTTAGATCCCTTGAAGTCACAATGTACTGTAAGCTGTCTTTCAAGAAGGTGTTGATCAGGTCAGTTTCTTCAAATGCCTGAAGATCCACCTGAGCATGATTGTAATTTCTCTCGAATATATCTTCCATCTGAACCATCAAGGACATCAATTCCTGATCGACACCTACGAGGATATGACCTTCTGTTGGTGTGCTCAGTGTTACTTTTGGCTTACATGAAGGGGTCATCAACATGATGGTGGTACCAAGTCCAAAGATATAAGCGAGGTATCTCAGCTCTTTCAAATGAGTTCTAAGTATTTGCAAATAATGGAACATAGATAAGGTAAACATTCACACTCCAAGCTTGTTTATTCCTCTAATTTTGGCTCAGCCCATTCATTTAAAAAGCTAATTAATATGTTTCCACAAGACGAATTTTACAAGTACGCAACCCGCCATCTAGGGATGTCAGGCATGCACCTTCAAAAATATATGGAACAATCAGTAACTGGAGCTCCTGACATCACCGATTTTACTCCACAGGTCATCGAAGAAAGACAGCTTAACGTTGTCGGTATGGATGTGTTTTCAAGATTAATGATGGACAGAATCATATTTATGGGTGTGCCTGTCAATGATTATGTGGCTAATGTGATCCAGGCACAGCTTCTCTTTTTGGATTCAGCAGATCCAAGACGCGATATCCAAATGTATATCAATAGTCCCGGTGGTTCTGTCATTGACGGACTTGGGATCTACGACACCATGCAATTTGTCAATCCTGATGTAGGAACGATCTGTACAGGTCTTGCTGCATCTATGGGAGCTGTGCTCCTGTGCGCAGGTGTCAAAGGCAAACGTACCTGCTTAAAACATAGCCGCGTCATGATACACCAGCCCAGTGGTGGTATGAAAGGTCAGTTTACTGACATGGAAATCTCCTATAATTTAATCAAGACCCTCAAAAAAGAGTTGTACACCATCATGGCAGAGCATACCGGCAAAACAGTCGAGAAGATCGAGCAAGATTGTGACAGAGACAATTGGATGACAGCTCAGGAAGCTAAAGACTACGGTTTAGTGGACGAGGTTCTCGTCAAAGGCAAAAAGAAAGCGGTGTAATGGCAAAAAGAAAGCAACGTCAATATCGATTTTGCTCCTTTTGTGGAAGAGATGAAAGTGTACTCCCGCAAATGTTTGAAGGGGCAGAAGATACGTACATCTGTTCAGATTGTGTGAGTCATGCCAATTCCTTATTGATAGAAGATGAGCAACAAGGCCTCAAACCACCCAAAAGCAGAAAGTCATTCAATCAAAAATTATCGGACCTGAGTCCGGTCCACATCAAACAATATCTGGACCAGTACGTCATAGACCAGGATGAAGCAAAAAAGACCTTGGCAGTAGCGGTGGTAAACCATTATAAAAGATTGGTATCAAAAGGCAATTTCGATGATGTAGAGCTTGAAAAGTCCAACGTCCTGTTTATTGGCCCTACCGGAACCGGTAAGACTTTAATGGCCAAGTCTATAGCTAAATTGCTGGACGTACCTTTTGCAATAGTAGATGCTACTTCGTTCACACAAGCTGGATATGTTGGAGAAGACGTGGAGGGTATGTTAAGTCGTTTATTACAGGCCTGCGATTACGATGTCCCTTCTGCAGAGAGGGGAATCATATACATCGACGAAATCGACAAAATAGGTAGAAGAGGTGAAAATCCCTCGATCACAAGAGATGTCTCAGGCGAAGGAGTACAACAAGCCATGCTCAAGATTTTGGAAGGAGCGGAGGTGAATGTGCCTCCTGCAGGAGGCCGAAAGCATCCAGAGCAGCAGTTCATTAAAGTGAATACTCAGAATGTTTTATTCATTTGTGGAGGAGCTTTTGACGGTTTAGAGCAAATCATTGCAAAACGTCTGAATACTCAGGTTATCGGATATCATAACGTTTCTGCTCAAGATGAATCAAAGGATAGAATCATAGACCAGGTAAGCCACCAGGATGTCAAAAAATTTGGCATGATTCCCGAACTTTTGGGAAGGCTACCGGTCATTGCTTCACTTCATACCCTGGACAAGAGCGCTATGGTGAGAATACTAGTCGAGCCCAAAAATGCAATCGTCAAGCAATATCAAAGATTGTTTGAACTGGATGGTATCAAATTGCATATCCATACGGATGTTTTGGAGAAAATGGCAGAAGTTGCGATTGAAAATAAGTTGGGTGCCCGGGGATTGAGATCCATCTGTGAAACATTGTTTCGTGAAAGTATGTATTCTCTTAAAGACTCCGGATTTCGTGGAACGCTACAAGTGGACATGGACTATTTCAATGCTCATTATTTGTTTCCTCAGAAAAAAGTCTCCTGAATAAAAATTTAGGGTATATTATTTTTTTATCTATTTTTGATTGAAACAAAATTCAAAATATGAATTCATTGACTAGCCTGGGAAAGTACTTTTTCATCACACCAATTTTAGTTTTTGGGATCTTCCATTTGGTAGGAGCTCAAAAAATGGCAGATCAAGCTCCCTTCGGTGGAGTTGCAATGATTTATGTAACCGGAATCTGTTTAGTGGCTTTCGGCATCAGTGCCTTGCTTGGCAAATTTGACAAATTAGCAGCGATATTACTTTCTGTACTCATGATTCTCATTATTACGCTGATTCACCTCAAAGGTGCAACTATGAACAATGGTATGGCGATGGTGTCCGCTTTGAAAGATTTGTCAATAGCCGGTGGAGCTATGATGTACGCACATGCTTTTGCAAAGGACAATTCTCTGGTAGGTTAAACTCCCACTGGAGATGATTCCTCAGTCTGAATCGGAATCAAATTCCACAAGACTCGTCTTTAAAATCGATTATGACGGTAGTGTTTTCTGCGGTTGGCAGAAGCAACCCGGCCAAAGCTCAGTACAATCTGTATTGGAAGAAAAACTGCAAATCCTCACCAGACAATCCCAAGTTGAGATCACAGGCTGCGGTAGAACGGACACAGGAGTACATGCGAGAAGATATTTTGCACATACGGATCTGGACGATCTTGGTCTCCAATCTTTAAAAATTTCATCACTGAATGCATTATTGCCTCCTGAGATTGCAGTAAGTCACATCTGGCAAGATCCAATGCATCGTTTTCACTCCAGATTTGATGCTCACATGCGCAAGTACATTTATCGTATCCATCGAATCAAGGATCCTTTTGCCAGAAAATATAGTTTCGAATACCACCATTTACTGCATGAACATCTGGATCATTTTGAAGATTTCAGTCAACAGCTGATTAAGATCAATGATTTTGGCAGTTTTGTTAAGTCGAATTCAGGTCTGGAAAACTACAACTGCACTTTGTACGAATGTCGGTGGAACGCGGTAGACCGAGATCACTTTGAATTTCATATTGCAGCAAACAGATTTGTTAGAGGTATGGTAAGACTGATCGTTGGTGCATTCCTTCAATTGGCTCAAGGCAAAACCAATCCGAATGAATTAATGGAGCAGATACTATCCACCAAGCAGATCAAACATTCGTGGTCAGTGCCTGCCAATGGCCTCACCTTGGAAGAAGTAAAATATCCTGATGATATGATCAGCAGATTAGTGGACCTGGGGATATAGTGGAAAATCCTCGGTATATTGATTGACCTCCCTTTTAATTTCTTGGATGATATTGGGTTTGTTTCTGTTTTTGATCAGTTCATCAATCCATACAGCAACCTGATGGAAATCCTTTTCGATGAATCCTCTCGTCGTCATTGCCGCGGTACCCAACCTAATACCAGAAGTCGTCATAGGTGGTTGCGGATCACGGGGTATCATGTTTTTATTGGTCGTGATATCAGCTTGAATCAGAAGTTCCTCAGCTTCCTTTCCAGTGATGTTTTTATTTCTCAGGTCAAGAAGGAATAGATGGTTATCCGTTCCACCCGAGACAATATGATAACCCAATGCTTGGAATGCATTTACCCAAGCCTTTGCATTTTGGATCACCTGAGTCGTATATCTGTCAAAGCTATCATCCAATGCCTCTCCAAATGCCACTGCTTTGGCAGCTATAACATGTTCCAGGGGTCCTCCCTGAATTCCCGGAAACACTGCACTATTGAGCAAGGCTGACATCATGATAGGATTGCCTTTCTTATCTTTTTTGCCCAATGTGTTGGGATAATCTTTACCCAACATAATGATTCCGCCTCTCGGCCCTCGCAAAGTCTTATGTGTTGTTGAACTTACCACATGACAATGAGGCAAAGGGTCATTCAGTTTTTTCCGCGCAATCAGGCCTGCCGGATGTGCAATATCAGCCCACAAAGTAGCCCCTACTTCGTCAGCAATATCTCTGAGTAGGAGATAATTCCAATCTCTGGAATAAGCTGAGGCACCGCAAATAATAATCTTAGGTTTGTGTTCAATGGCTTTGATGCGAAGAGACTCATAATCTATCAACCCGGTTTCCGGATTGAGTCCATAGGAAACTGCTTTGAAATACTTCCCACTGATATTTACCGCAGAACCATGCGTAAGGTGCCCACCGTGAGCCAGATCCAGGCCCAATATGGTATCGCCGGGTTGTAACAGGCAAAGCTGTATAGCCAGATTGGCTTGTGCTCCTGAATGTGGTTGGACATTTGCATATTCAGCACCAAAAAGTTGACAAAGTCTGTGAATCGCCAATGACTCTATTTCATCGATCACTTCACAACCTCCATAATACCTTTTTGAAGGGTATCCTTCAGCGTACTTATTTGTCACCCATGTACCCATGGTTTGGATCACGTCCCAGGATGCAAAATTTTCTGAGGCAATCAACTCGACTCCTCTTCTTTGTCTGTCGAGTTCAGCCCAAAGAAGGTTTTTCACTACATTGTCTATCATTGAAGATAAGATTTTTGGAAGATAAGCATGCAAATATATATAAAGCTGAGATAGACAGGAGACCATTATGTCCGCCTTATGATATTAAAAACAAAAAGGCCACTCCTTGGAGCAGCCTTTTCGCTTTATCTTAATTGAAGTAAAAGAATATTATCTTTCGATACCCAAAGACTTCAATGTTTGGTAGTCAAGTTGACCTACAGGAAGACCTTTGTCTTTTTGGTATTTTACTAAAGCTGACTTAGTCAATGTTCCCATGATATTGTCTGTTGGTCCAGGATCGTAACCAGCCTTGCGAAGAGCATCTTGAACTGAACGAACCAATTCTGAAGTTACTTTGCTAGCACAAACGATTTCTCTGTACTCTGTGAATCCACCAGGTTTTACAAGCTTTCTTTTTGTAATGGTTTTGTATTCTGCCGGTAAATCTACTGTACTTGTTGAAGCCGGAGTAACTAGCTTTTGATAAGTACGAGTCTCGTATTCTGCAGCAACATCTGCTGATGCAGCGGTAGCTGGAGCTGAAACAGTTTGTATTGTTCTTGTTGAATACTGTGCCGCTAAGTCAACGGTTTCTGTAGTTGCAGGAGATTTTAACTTAGTCACTGTTTTTGTTGCATACTGCGCAGGAACATCAACTGTATTTGCAACAGCTGGAGCAGCCAATTTTTGATAAGTTCTTGTTTCGTACTGAGCGGCAACATCAACTGAATTTGTAGTCGCAGGAGCAACCAATTTTGAAGTAGATTTTGTCTCATACTGAGCAGCAACATCTACTGATGATGTAGTCGCAGGAGCAACCAATTTCTGATAAGTACGAGTTGCATATTCTGCAGGTACATCAACTGAAGCCGTTGTAGCCGGAGAAACTAACTTCTGATATGAACGAGTAGCATATTGTGCAGGTACATCTTTTGTTGATGTAGAAGCTGGGGAAACCAATTTCTGATAAGTACGAGTAGCATACTGTGCAGGTACTTCCTTCCTGGTAGTGGAAGCCGGAGAAACCAATTTCTGATATGTTCTTGTTTCATATTGTGCAGGTACATCTTTTGTAGTTGTTGTTGCTGCAGAAACTAATTTTTGGTAGGTTCTAGTTTCGTATTGTGCAGGTACATCAACTGTTTTTGAAGTAGCCGGTGATTTTAATTTCTTGTATGAACGAGTAGCATATTGTGCTGGTACGTCCACTGTTCTTGTGCAAGCACTGCCATCATCATTATATCCTGCAGCACAACCTTTTCTCACTTGCTTAGTGATAGTAGTATATTGTGCAGCAACATTCTCCAAACACCAAACCAAACAATCGTTAGGATCAGCTGATAGACAGTTTCTGTCAGCAGATTTTCTCACCCAACGGGTTGTTGCTGGAGTAGTTTCAACTGATTCAGTCATTGTTTCGAAGATAGCAGGAACAGATTCAACGATAGAACCCGCATCTTTTACTTTTACCTGCTCAGTAACTGTTTCATAAACAGCAGGTACAACAACAACACTTGAAGAAGCTTCTTTCTTCAGAACTTGCTCAGTTACTGTCTCGTACTTTGCAGGGATAGCTACCAATTCCTGGTAAGCATCTTTTACTTTTACTTGTTCAGTAACTGTCTCATACTTCGCTGGAATTACTACTAACTCCTCGAAAGCATCTTTTACTTTCACTTGCTCAGTTACAGACTCGTACTTCGCAGGGATCACTACCAACTCCTGGTAAGCGTCTTTCACTTTGTATTGCTCAGTCACAGTTTCGTACTTTGCAGGTACAACTGTCAGTTTAGTATAGGCATCTTTTACCTTTACTTGCTCAGTCACAGTTTCAAATTTTGCAGGTACAACTGCTAGAGTTGTAGACGCATCTTTTGTTTTCAACTGCTCTGTAGAGGATTCAAACTTGGCCGGAACTACCACAAGAGTTTTTCCTGCTTCTTTCTTTACCACTTGCTCAGTCATGCTTTCAAACTTAGCAGGTGAGACCGATAGAGTAGAACCTGCTTCCTTAGAAACTACTTGCTCTTTTACAGATTCCCACTGAGCCGGTTTAACAACGATATTCTTTCCGGCTTCTTTTACAAGAACCTGCTCTGTTTTAGTTGAAAACTTTGCCGGTACAGCTGTAAGTGAAGTGGAAGCTTCTTTTTTCAGGACTTGTTCAGTAACTGTTTCATATTTTGCAGGGACGGCTACGACTTTTTTGGAAGCTGGTTTTACCATGATTTGCTCCGTTGTAGTTTCGTATTGGTCACCTATCAGACATTTTGCATAGCACTTTCCAGGCTGTGCATTTGGTATTTCCGGATTTTGTGCCTGTGCAAAGGACCATCCGAATATGACCAGTAAGAAGGTTATAAAACGTAGACTCATAAAATAGGATTTAAATAATAAATTTGTTTAAGAATAAAGATCTTTTGGAACTGTACAATAATACTTCGTATTTGATTTCAAAAAACTATGCAAATCTAATACTTCTGACAATGGGATTGAATGATTATGTCTGGATTTTATGTTAATTTCCTTTTCAAAATGAGAATAAACTGTTAAGTCCAGGCTTCCTTCTTGAATCAATACCCTTGCTTCTATTGCAGACACATCAAAAATATTTGCACATGTGAGACGCATATCATCTACAAAGTCACTGCTAAATGGTTCACTTCTCAAGTAGATTTTCAGAAATCGCCGCTCTAAAATTCCTTTAGACATGTATCTCAAGAGCTTGTGATCTGACTTTGAAAGCTGCTTCAGCACTTGCCAAATGTCTGAATCATCAATTGATAAAAACTTATCAATAAAATCCGGAGAATGGATATCAACTTGATTATGATATTCATTATCAATAAAATAAATAAGTGGAGAATTTTTAATATATTTATTCAAATCTGATTTTACCAATTCAAAAATAGAATGCAACATCTTTTCTGCCGCGATCGCTGTCTTGTGCATATAAACCTGCCAATACATAATCCTGCGAGCTACAAGAAATTTTTCAATCGAATATAGTCCCTTTTCTTCCAAAACGATATGATCCTCGTGGACATCCATCATTTTGATCAATCGATCGTATCCTATCACGCCTTCCGCTACTCCTGTAAAAAAGCTGTCCCTCGTCAAATAGTCCAGTCTGTCAACATCCAATTGACTGCTGATCAGATCATGAAAAAATGACCTGCTGTATTGATTTTTAAAAATTCTCAATGCCAGACTCAACCTACCCTTGAATTCTACATTGAGCCATTCCATCAGCAAAATAGTGATCTCCTCATGAGCCACAGGCAACAAACTGTGCTCCAATACATGTGAAAATGGTCCGTGGCCGATATCATGTAATAATATTGCTATCTGGCTTGCCTCATACTCTTCCTCAGATATAGAAACTCCCTTCAACCTTAAAGAATCAAGTGCCTCGGTCATCAAATGAAAGGCACCCAGAGCATGATGAAATCTGGAATGAGTAGCTCCGGGATAGATGAAATCCGACAAGCCAAGTTGTTTTATTCTCCTCAACCTCTGAAAAACCGTGTGTTCGATCAACTCCATGATCAGCCCATCAGGTACACTGATAAAGCCATAAACCGGATCATTAAATATTTTTAGTTTTTTCAAAGTCTTGTCTGGATACTAATCTTTACCTTGAACCGTTCTCTAGCAATACTATTTTTTTCGACAGGCGAAGTTATGAATAAAATAAGGATTTTGTGGGCAGATGACGAAATTGATCTTTTGAAACCTCAATTGTTTTTTCTTGAGAAAAAAGGATACACCATTCAGACAGTAAGCAATGGACATGATGCGCTGACCCAGCTGGCTGAGTCAGGGCCCTTTGATATCATTTTCCTCGACGAGTCCATGCCCGGAATTACCGGCCTGGAGACACTGAGCAGAATAAAGAATTTGGGCTACTCTATTCCGGTGGTCATGGTGACCAAAAATGAAGCAGAAAATATCATGGAAGAAGCGATAGGAGGTCAAATAGCAGATTATCTAATCAAACCTGTCAACCCAAATCAGCTTTTGCTCACGCTCAAGAAGCTGATGGACAACAAAAGGCTCATTTCTGAAAAAAGTACTTTGGCCTATCAGACTGCATTCCGGGAACTTTATATGAAGATTACCGGCACCAATCACTTCGAAGATTGGGTTGATATATATAAAAATCTCATCCAGTGGGAACTCAAACTCGATGAATCGTCTGATCCTGAAATTCAAGACATTCTGGCGAGCCAAAAAATGGAAGCCAATAATGAGTTTTCCAAATATATCATCAATAACTACTCCGGTTGGTTTGACAATAAAAACAAAGCACCAATCCTCTCACATCAGTTGCTCTTAGAAAAAGTGTTCAAACATCTCAATGACGATGTTCCAACGATATTTTTGCTTTTGGATAATTTGAGATTTGACCAATGGAAAGTGATCGAACCGATCATCAATCAAAATTTCCATATTGAAGAAGAGTCTTATTTCTACAGCATTCTTCCCAGCACCACGCAGTACAGCAGAAATGCAATTTTTGCAGGCTTGATGCCTGCGGATATTGAGCGAGAATATCCCGACTGGTGGCTGAATGACAACGATGAAGGAGGCAAAAATCTGAAAGAGCCGGATCTGCTGGCAAAACAAATGAAAAGGTGGATACGAAAAGAGATCAAGACCGAATATATAAAAGTAACCAACAGCAGCCATGGAAAAACTCTGGTCGATAATGCGGACCAACTATTGAATAATCAATTTACTGTGATAGTGTACAATTTCATCGACATGCTGAGCCATGTACGCACAGAGATGGAAGTGCTCAAGGAACTCGCCTCAGATGAAAAAGCCTACCGATCACTGACGAAGAGTTGGTTTCTACACAGTCCTTTGTGGAGCGCCTTGCAAAAAATTTCTAAGAAAAAAGTACGTCTGATCATAGCCACTGACCACGGAACCATTCGTGTAAATGATCCCAGCAGAGTTGTGGCGGATAAAGAAACGACAAGCAATTTGAGGTATAAAGTAGGAAAGAATCTACAATATGAAAAGAAAGATGTGCTTGAAATCCGGGAACCGCAGAAAGTCGGTTTGCCGCGACCCAACGTCTCCAGTGCTTTCATTTTTGCCAGAGAAAACAAGTACTTTCTCTATCCAAACAATTACGGTTACTATCTGAATTATTTCAAAAACACATTTCAACATGGAGGTATCTCCATGGAGGAATTGATCTGTCCGGTAATTAGATTGGTATCTAAATAGTTATTGCCCCGGACTTGGAGCCGGCGCTTCGTGATTGGGCTCTACTTTATAAACTATATATTCCGTTTCTCCACGAAAAAAAAGCTTCCGGTATTTCTGGTGATAGTACAAAGTCACTTTGTTATTGGTCTCTGAGGCTTTCTGCACTTCAGCTGCCACATCAGCATTGGAAACCGAAAAATACCAAACATTATCAGGTATCTTTCCTGTTGGACCGGCATTGGTAAAAAATCCTGTATTGAGTTCGCCCTCAAAAGTTTTGAAGACATAGCCTTTCTTACTTATTTTGGTAACATATCCGGTACGGGTACCCTCACTATAAGTGGCAAAAATGATAAAACAAAGCCAGCCAATGGATAGCAAAATACATAACAACAAAACTCGCTTTATCCATTTCCATGTTGTGCGTCCTGCAGATTGCACTGAATCTATTATAGCCATTCGACAAAGTTTTTGCTAAGGTAGTTTATAACCTTAATTTC
>Ga0268298_10002929_pt1 | contig 18062 bp, 16 predicted proteins | sample WWTPWeurt_MetaG_FD_194462 | JGI IMG/M metagenome (GOLD analysis project Ga0268298, IMG submission 194462) | Activated sludge microbial communities from WWTP in Nijmegen, Gelderland, Netherland - WWTP Weurt | ecosystem: Engineered > WWTP > Aerobic digester > Activated sludge | place...
GTGAGGCCCTGTGATCGGGCCGAGCGGTGGGCCCGTTTCGAGGCGACGGAGCGGCCCGGCCAGGCCGGTCACCCCTTGGCTGCGGCGTCCTGTGCCATGGCCGCCCTCAGCGCCAGCAGCCGCGGCAGCAACAGCACCAGAATCACCAGGATCAGCAGGCCCAGTGACATCGGTCGATCCACGAAGACCCGCCAGTGGCCTTCACCGATCGACAGCGCATTGCGCATCTGGGCCTCGGCCAGCGGCCCCAGGATCATGCCGACGATGACCGGCGCCGTCGGAAAGTCGAAGCGCCTCATCAGCACGCCCACCAGTCCGATGCCGAGCATCAGGTAAAGATCGAACGCGCTCTGCCGCATGCCGTATACACCAACGGTCGCGAAGATCAGGATGCCCGCATACAACTGAGGGCGCGGGATGGCCAGCAGCTTCACCCACAGCCCCACCAGGGGCAGGTTGAGCACCAGCAGCATCACGTTGCCGATGTACAGCGAGGCGATCAGGGCCCAGACCAGGTTGGATGAGGTCTGGAACAGTTGGGGCCCGGCATTGATGCCATAGTTCTGCAGGGCCGACAGCAGGACCGCGGCCGTCACCGACGTCGGGATCCCCAAGGTCAGCAGCGGCACCAGTGTGGCCGTCACGGCGGCATTGTTGGCCGCTTCCGGCCCCGCGACACCCTCGATCGCCCCGGTGGTGCCAAACTCCTCCGGGTGCTTGCTGAGCTTGCGCTCGATGCCGTAGCTCAGGAAGGTCGGGATCTCGGTGCCGCCCGCGGGGATGGTGCCAAACGGGAAGCCCAGCGCCGTGCCGCGCAGCCAGGCCGGCCAGGAACGCCGCCACTCCTGCCGGGTCATGTGGACCGTGCCCATGGTGTTGAGCTGCAGCTCCGAGCGTCCTTCGTAGAGCGCGGTGTAGAGACACTCGCCGACAGCGAACAGGCCCACCGCCACCAAAACGACTTCGATTCCGTCCATGAACTCGGGGATCCCACCGGTGTAGCGCACCTGTCCCGAGATCTGGTCGAGCCCGACCAGCCCCACGGCGAGGCCCAGGAACAAGGCGGTCAGGCCGCGGACGGTGCTCTTGCCGAGCACTGCGCTGACCGTGGTGAAGGCCAGCAGCATCAGCATGAAGTATTCGGGCGGGCCGAGCTTGACGGCGAACTCGGCCACGATCGGTGCGAACAGCGTGACCAGCATAGTCGCGATCGTGCCCGCCACGAACGAGCCGATGGCCGAGGTGGCCAGTGCCGCACCGGCCCTTCCGCTCTTGGCCATCTTGAAGCCTTCGAGCGCGGTCACCATGGTGCCGGTCTCACCGGGCGTATTGAGCAGGATCGACGTCGTCGATCCGCCGTACATGGCGCCGTAGTAGATGCCGGCGAAGAAGATCATCGACGCCGTCGGCTCCACCTGGGCCGTGATGGGCAACAGCATCGCCACGGTCACGGCGGGCCCCAGCCCGGGGAGCACCCCGATGCCGGTACCGATGACGCAGCCGATGAAGGCCCACATCAGGTTGACCGGCGTGGCCGCAATGGCAAAGCCGTTGAGCAGCAGGTTCCAGACGTCCATGTCGATGCCCTCAGAGCCATCCGCTGGCCGTGAGGCCGGGCAGGTTGATCGCCAGCACCTTCGTGAACATCCAGAAGGCCGGCCCGGCGATCAGGAAGCCCGTCACGAAGTCGATCACCAGGCCTTTCGGCCCCCCATGCGGCTTGCCCTCGGACAACCGCAGCCCTCGCACCGCGAGCATGAAGCACGCCGTGCATGCCAGGATGAAGCCTGCCCGGTTGATCAGCATTGCATTCACGGCCACGCCGGCGGCAACCCAGGCCAGCGCGGCCCAGTCGCCGCGGGCGGCACCGGACGGTGTCTCCAGGGCCCGGTAGCCCCCCGTCCGGGCTTCCCAGATCAGCCAGGCGCCGCAGACCACCAGCACCACGGCCACCACCCACGGCAGGAAGTTCGGGCCGACGCCCGCGTAACCCGCGTTCGCAGGGATGCCCGTGGCCCCGAAGGCCAGCACCGCGCCCACCAGCAGAGCGCCCATGCCGACGAAGGTCTGGTGAAGCGTTGCCGGGGAGGACATGGTCATGGCGTCCGACATGCCCGGTCAGATCATGCCCGCCTTGACCATCGTCGCGCGGAGGCTGGCGAAGTCACGGTCGACGAACTCGTCGAATTCCTTGCCCGTCATCAGGGCCGGCGTCCATCCGTTCTTGTCGAGCGCTTCAGCCCATGCCTTGGACTTGGTGGCCTTCACGATCATGTCGGTCAGCGCCTTGCGCTGCGCATCGGTGATGCCGGCAGCACCGTAGACGCCACGCCAGTTGCCGATGACCACATTGACTCCCTGCTCCTTCAGGGTGGGGACGTCGATGCCCTTGAGCCGGGTCTCGGAAGTCACGCCGATCGGCCTCATCTTGCCGGCCTCGATGTACTGCTGGAACTCGCTGTAGCCGCTGCCACCGATGGTGACATTGCCGCCCAGGATGGCCGCGACGGCCTCGCCACCCCCACGGAACGGCACGTAGTTGACCTTGGTGGCGTCCACGCCGACTTCACGCGCGATCATGGCCGCCGCAATGTGCTCGGTCGACCCCCGGGAGCCCCCGCCCCACTTCACGCTGCCGGGATCCTTCTTCATCTGCTCGATCACATCCTTCATCGTCTTGAAGGGAGAGTTGGCCGGCAGCACGAACACGTTGTATTCGCTCGTCAAACGGGCGATTGGCGTGAGCTGCGTGATCGACACCGGCGGCTTGCCCGTGATCAGCCCGCCGAGCATCACCGCACCCATGACCATGATCGCGTTGCCATCGCCCTTGGCCGCGTTGTAGAACTGCGCCAAGCCGATCGCGCCCGCGGCACCGCCCTTGTTCTCGTAGGTGACGGCACTGGCCACCCCGGCCTCCTGGAGGGCCTTGCCCAGGGCGCGGCCCGTCGTGTCCCAGCCGCCGCCCGGGTTGGCCGGAATCATCATCTTGAGGTTGGCAGCCGCTCGCGCGGACATCGGCAGGGTACCGGCGGCTGCCAGCGCAGCCATGGACTTGAGGAACACATCACGACGCATAACGGTCTCCTGATTGGGGGGTTTGGGGATGTCCGAATGCTCGGCAACGAGGCTGTCATTCGGCTGTTGGACGAATCGGTGCAAACCCGACGACGCCTGGCCTGATAAGGTTGGCCACATGAAGTTGCTGCTCATCGAGGATGACGAAGCCATGCGCTCGACGCTCAGGCGCAGCTTCGAGCATCGCGGGATGGTGGTGTCCACCTGTGCCGATGGCCTGCGTGCGCTGGATCGTTGGAAGGCCAGTCAGCCCGACGTGGTGCTGCTCGACCTGAGCCTGCCCGGCCTGGACGGCCTGCAGGTGCTGTCGATGGCACGCGAGGCAGGCCTTCTGGCACCGGTGCTGATCCTCACGGCCCGTGGCACCGTGGGCGACCGGATCCTCGGGCTGAACACCGGTGCAGACGACTACCTGCCCAAGCCATTCGATCTGGACGAACTCGAAGCGCGTGTGAGGGCCCTCGCCAGGCGCCATGGCGGCTCGTCGATGACTGACCCGAGCTCGAACTTCTGCGGCCTGTGCATCGATCCGCACAGCGGCGCCGTCACACTGGATGGTCATCCCATGGACCTGCCGCCCAGGGAACTGGCCATGCTGAGGGCGTTGCTCTCGCGTGCCGGCCAGGCCGTATCGAAGGAGCGGCTGTACGACGTGATCTTCCCACACGAACCCGACGTACATCTCGAAGCGGTCGAAGTGGTCGCGTACCGGCTGCGCAAGCGGCTGGGCGACAGCCAGGTCCGACTGGTCACCCTCCGCGGTCTCGGGTACCTTCTCAAGGCGGCCCCATGACCGGCGCCAGGAAGGCGTCTCGCGCATGGCGAGGCTGGCTGGCCAGGTTGTCGCTTCGCGAGCAATTGCTGTGGGGCATCCTGATGCCGGTCGGCCTCTTCATCCTGGTCGACACGTTCAGCCTCTATCGCCAGGCCCTGGCGGCAGCCGACACGGCCTACGACCGCACGCTGCTCGCGTCGGCGAAGTCGATCGGAGAGCAACTCGAAGTCGACATGGACGTCGAACCGCCCCGAGTGAAGGCCGTGGTGCCCTACTCGGCGCTGGAGGCCTTCGAGGCGGACAACCGCAGCCGCATGTTCTACAAGGTCAGCGGCTTCTCCGGCGAGATGATTTCCGGCTTTGCAGACCTTCCGCCATGGCGCGGGACGCTCCCGACCGACGGCCCCTACGCCGCACTGGTGGACTTCTACGATGACCAGTACCTAGGCCAAACCGTGCGCGTGGCGGTGCTGCTCCAGCCCGTCGCCGGATCAGGCGCCCAGGGAATGGCCACGATCCAGGTCGCCGAAACCCTGGAGTTGCGGCGCACCCTGGCGCGGCGGATCCTGACCGATACCTTGTGGCGACAGGCGATTCTGCTGGCGGTGATCGCAGGCATCGTCATCGTCGTGGTGCATCGCACGACGCAACCCGTGCGGCAGCTCAGCGAACATCTGAGACAGCGGGGCGAGACCGACCTGGCACCTCTGGAGGCACCGGATGCGCCACGCGAACTGCTGCCGCTGGTGGATGCCACAAACCAGGTGATTGCGAGGCTGGACCAGCTGCTGGCGCACCAGAAGCGGTTCGTGCGGGACACCTCCCACCAGTTGCGAACCCCGCTGGCCGTGCTCAAGGCCCAGGTACAGTCGGCGCGCCGCGGCGAGGTGGATCCGGAAACGGCGCTCGAAGAGATCGGACAGACCGTTGAACGGGCCACGCAGCTCGCCAACCAGATGCTCTCACTCGCAAAGGTGGAGCAGCTTCGGCAGCAGCCCGGTGCCGTCGTCCAGGCCTGGGATGAGATCGTGAGGGCGGTGGCCCTGGACGTGGCCCCGCTCGTCGCCGAGCGAGAGATTGAATTCGAGCTCGATGCCACGACCTGCCTGGTGCACGCCCACGAGTGGGCACTGCGGGAGCTCACCCGCAACCTGCTGCACAACGCGATCAAGTATTCTCCCGCCCATGGGCGCATCCTGGTGACCGTGGCGCCACAGGGTCGCCATGCCGTCATGACGATCATGGACAGCGGACCAGGAATTCCGGACGACCTTCGCGCCCGCCTCGGCCAGCCGTTCGCCTCGGGCAACGGAGGCGGCAGCGGACTGGGTCTGGCCATCTGCACCGAAATCACCCGGTCTCTCGGAGGCCAGCTCGACTTGACCAACAACGCCACCAGCCCCGATCCACGTGGCCTTACGGCGATCGTGCGCCTGCCGTTGGCAGACCCATTTACTCCCCCCCTTTCGCCGATGCCGGAGGGCTCTTGAACACTGCCCCTGAGAGTGTGCGGATCGACAAATGGCTGTGGGCCGCCCGGTTCTACAAGACTCGCTCGCTGGCCGCCGAAGAAATTGGCCGAGGACGAGTCAGCGTCAACGGACTCGTTGCAAAGGCCTCGCGGGACGTCCGGCCCGGCGACGTGGTGCTGCTGCGACAGGGACCGGTCCAGCGCACCGTGCAGGTGCTGGCACTCAGCACCAGCCGTGGGCCGGCTCCGGTCGCGCAGTTGCTGTATGCCGAGACGCCTGAAAGCGTGGCCGAACGCAGACGCCAGGAAGAGATGCACCGGCTGGCCCGCGAGCCGGCTCTCGGCATCGAGCATGGCCGGCCCACCAAGAAGGACCGACGGGCACTCTCGGAGACACAGACCCAGTGGCAGCGCTGGAGCGCGTCGCTCGATCCAGAGTGATGCCGGGTCGACACTGCGCAAGGGGCGAGCGCCTCCTGCACTGGTATCCGACAAGACCCTCTTGAAAACGAGGCGACCGTCCCCAGGTCCGCCGCACCCGAGTGTCATCGTGAGATTTCCCTTCTTCCATCGATCCGCCATGAGCCAGCCTGAACAAGAGCCGACCCACGAGTCCATCCCCACCAGCCCCGTCCCGGACGCTGCTGAGCCCGGCGCCCCGGCGCCCTCCCAGCCCAGCGCAGAGATGCGGCTCGCGGAACTGGAGGTCAAGCACGCCGAAGTGGCCGATGCCTACTTGCGAGCCAAGGCCGAGATGGAGAACGTCCGCCGCCGGGCGGACGAAGAGGTGTCGAAGGCACGCAAGTTCGCCATCGATTCCTTCGCCGAGAGCATGCTGCCGGTGAAGGACAGCCTGGAGCTGGCCATCGCCAATCCGGAAGCCAAGGTCGAGCAGGTGCTCGAAGGCGTGCATGCCACGCTGCGCCAGCTCACCGCGGCGCTCGAGCGCAACAAGGTGCTGCAGATCGCGCCGCCGGCCGGCACCAAGTTCGACCCGCACCAGCACCAGGCCATCAGCATGGTGCCCTCTGATCAGGAGGCCAACACCGTGGTCACGGTGCTGCAAAAGGGCTACCTGATCGCCGATCGGGTGCTGCGGCCCGCGTTGGTCACGGTGGCCGCACCCAAGTGAGCTGAAGCAAAGTCCGGGCCGGGAGGGACTTGAAACCGCCGCCCGAAACCACACCTGCAACAACAACCAAATTCCTCGCCAGGAGAACACACATGGGCAAAATCATCGGCATCGACCTGGGCACCACCAATTCTTGCGTGGCCGTGATGGAGGGCAACTCGACCAAGGTGATCGAGAACAGCGAAGGTGCACGCACCACGCCCTCGATCATTGCCTACCAGGAAGACGGCGAAGTGCTGGTCGGCGCCTCGGCCAAGCGCCAGGCTGTCACCAACCCGAAGAACACGCTTTACGCGGTGAAGCGCCTGATCGGCCGCAAGTTCACCGAGAAGGAGGTGCAGAAGGACATCGACCTGATGCCCTACAAGATCTCGGCCGCCGACAACGGCGACGCCTGGGTGGAAGTGCGCGGCAAGAAGCTGGCGCCCCCGCAGGTCAGCGCCGAGGTGCTGCGCAAGATGAAGAAGACGGCCGAAGACTACCTGGGTGAGGAAGTCACCGAGGCCGTCATCACCGTGCCCGCGTACTTCAACGACAGCCAGCGCCAGGCCACCAAGGACGCCGGCCGCATTGCGGGCCTGGAGGTCAAGCGCATCATCAACGAGCCCACCGCCGCGGCCCTGGCCTTCGGCCTGGACAAGCACGGCAAGGGCGACCGCAAGATCGCGGTGTTCGACCTCGGCGGCGGCACCTTCGACATCTCCATCATCGAGATCGCCGATGTCGATGGCGAGAAGCAGTTCGAGGTGCTCTCCACCAACGGCGACACCTTCCTGGGTGGCGAGGACTTCGACCAGCGCATCATCGACTACATCGTCACCGAGTTCAAGAAGGAGCAAGGCGTCGACCTGACCAAGGATGTGCTGGCGCTCCAACGCCTGAAGGAAGCGGCCGAGAAGGCCAAGATCGAGCTGTCCAACAGCACGCAGACCGACGTCAACCTGCCCTACATCACGGCCGACGCGTCCGGGCCCAAGCACCTGAACATCAAGCTCACCCGCGCCAAGCTCGAGAGCCTGGTCGATGAGCTGATCCAGCGCACGATCGAGCCGTGCCGCATCGCGGTCAAGGATGCGGGCGTCAAGCTCTCGGACATCGACGACGTGATCCTGGTGGGCGGCCAGTCGCGCATGCCCAAGGTGCAGGACAAGGTCAAGGAGTTCTTCGGCAAGGAGCCGCGCAAGGACGTCAATCCGGATGAGGCCGTGGCCGTTGGCGCCGCCATCCAGGGTCAGGTGCTGGGCGGCGAGCGCAAGGACGTGCTGCTGCTGGACGTGACCCCGCTGTCGTTGGGCATCGAGACGCTGGGCGGCGTGATGACCAAGATGATCAAGAAGAACACCACCATCCCGACCAAGTTCAGCCAGGTGTTCTCGACCGCCGACGACAACCAGCCTGCGGTCACGATCAAGGTCTTCCAAGGCGAGCGCGAGATGGCCGCCGGCAACAAGAGCCTGGGCGAATTCAACCTCGAAGGCATCCCGCCGGCGCCGCGCGGGCTGCCACAGATCGAGGTCACCTTCGACATCGATGCCAACGGCATCCTGCACGTGGGCGCCAAGGACAAGGCCACCGGCAAGGAGAACAAGATCACCATCAAGGCCAACTCGGGCCTCTCGGAGGACGAGATCCAGAAGATGGTGAAGGACGCCGAGCTGAACGCGGCCGAGGATGCCAAAAAGCTCGAGCTGGTGCAGGCCCGCAACCAGGCCGACGCGATGATCCACTCGGTCAAGAAGAGCCTCGCCGAGCACGGCGACAAGCTCGATGCCGGCGAGAAGGAGAAGATCGAGGCCGCGATCAAGGACTCCGAGGAGTCGCTCAAGAGTGACGACAAGGCCGCGATCGAGGCCAAGACCGAGGTCCTGATGACGGCCAGCCAGAAGCTGGGCGAGAAGGTGTACGCCGAGCAGGCTGCGGCTGCTGCTGCCGCTGGTGGAGCCGGTGCGGCTCCAGGAGCGCAGGCAAATGCCGAGGCGCCGAAGAACGACGCCAAGCCGGCCGACGACAACGTGGTCGACGCCGAGTTCAAGGAAGTGAAGAAGGGCTGAGCCCGCTCAGCTGCATCGCATCAGGCTTCGCGGCCCGACGCGTTGAACGGGCGGGCCCTGGCGGCCTGCCGAACCGACCGCCGCGGTCGAGTCGCGAGAGCCTGAAGCGTCTCGCCGCTCGCCGCGGCGTGAGTGCTTGAAGACCTCGAGATCCATTCATGGCAAAGCGCGACTATTACGACGTCCTCGGCGTCCCCAAGAACGCCACCGACGACGACATCAAGAAGGCCTACCGCAAGCTGGCCATGAAGCACCACCCTGACCGCAACCAGGGGGATGGGGCCAAGGCCGCCGAAGAGAAATTCAAGGAGGCCAAGGAGGCCTACGAGATGCTCTCGGATGCCCAGAAGCGGGCCGCCTACGACCAGCACGGCCACGCAGGCGTCGATCCCAATGCCGGCATGGGAGGCTTCCGAGGCGGCGAGGGCTTTGGCGGCTTTGCGGAGGCCTTCGGCGACATCTTCGGCGACATCTTCAACGGTGGCGGCGGGCGCCGCGGCGGCGGTGGGCAGCAGGTGTACCGCGGATCCGATCTCAGCTATGCCATGGAGATCACGCTCGAGGAAGCCGCGCTCGGCAAGGATGCGCAGATCCGCATCCCCAGCTGGGAAAACTGCGACACCTGCAAGGGCACGGGTGCCAAGCCCGGTACCAGCGCCAAGACCTGCACCACCTGCAACGGTTCGGGCACGGTGCACATGCGCCAGGGCTTCTTCAGCATCCAGCAGACCTGCCCCCATTGCCAGGGGTCCGGCAAGATCATTCCCGAGCCCTGCCCGTCCTGCAACGGTGCCGGCAAGATCAAGCGTCAGAAGACCCTCGAGGTCAAGATTCCGGCAGGCATCAACGAGGGCATGCGGATCCGCTCGGCCGGCAATGGCGAACCCGGCACCAACGGCGGCCCGCCCGGCGACCTGTACATCGAGATCCGCATCAAGGAGCACCCGGTCTTCGAGCGCGACGGCGACGATCTGCATTGCACCGTTCCTGTCGCCCTGACCACCGTCGCCCTCGGAGGCACGATCGAGGTGCCCACGCTGGGCGGCAAGGCCGAGATCGACTTGCCCGAGGGCACCCAGCACGGCAAGACCTTCCGCCTGCGCGGCAAGGGCATCAAGGGCCTGCGGTCCAGCTATCCCGGCGACCTGTATTGCCATGTGTCGGTGGAGACGCCGGTCAAGCTCACCGAGCACCAACGCAAGCTGCTGAAGGAACTGGACGAATCGCTGCGCAAGGGCGGCGACAAGCACTCGCCCAATGCCAAGAGCTGGACCGACCGGGTAAAGGACCTGTTCAAGTAGGCCCGGGCCGCGCGGCTTCGAGCCGCCGGGCCCGCACCGATGCTGCGACGGCGCTGCGCCTCAAGTGCCACTGCACCGCGCCGATATTGCCGGTAGACGACCCTTTCGAGATCGCCGGGCAGCATGTCTCCTATTTGTGCCTCCGCGGCCACACGGTTCCCCCTGGCGGCGGTGCCACCAAGGCCACGCCCATGATGGCCGACCGTGACATCGACAAGGCGTGGGCGCTGGTCATCGACAGCAACGCCACATCGCGCAGCGTCATGGCGGCCCAGTTGCGTGACCTGGGTGTGGGAACGGTGAAGCAGACGGCCCGGGTCAACGATGCGCGGCTGATGCTCGAGCACAAGCCCTACGACATCGTCCTGTGCGACTACCACTTCGAAGGCACCAACCTCTCGGGCCAGGACCTGCTGGACGAACTGCGGCGAGAGAACCTGCTGCCCTATTCGACCGTCTTCGTGATGGTGACCGGCGAAGCCACCTATGCCAAGGTGATGGAGGCCGCCGAATCGGCGCTGGATTGCTACTTGCTCAAGCCCTACACGGCCGACGCCTTGCGGGAGCGGCTCACCGAAGCACGTCGGCGCAAGCGGGTGCTCAAGGATGTGTTCGATGCGCTGGAGCGCCGGGATACCGACCGGGCGCTGACGTTGTGCGTGCACCGTTTCAGCAAGCGCGAACCCTACTGGCACTTCTGCGCCCGGGTGGCGGCCGAGTTGCTGATCAATGCCAACCGGCCAGCCGATGCCCGCAAGATCTACCAGGCCGTGCAGCGTGATCGCCCCACACCATGGGCTCTTCTTGGCATGGCTCGGTCGCAGTACCTCTCGGGCGAGATCCCGGCCGCCAAGCGCGCACTCGAGGACCTCATGGTCGAGCAGCCCCAGTACACGGATGCCCACGACCTCATGGCTCGGATCCAGATCGACCAGGGCGACTATTCCGCAGCGCTGTCCACCTACCGGATTGCTGTCGGCCAGACGCCTGGCTGCCTGTTGCGCATGCAGAACTGCGGCACGCTGGCCCACTACCAGGGCTTTCAGGAAGAGGCCGTTCGGCTGCTGGACCGTACCGCAGCGATCGGCATGCGCTCGAAGCTGTTCGACCCGTTGAGTCTGATGCTGCTGGCCCTGATCAGGTTCGACATGGGCGACCTGAAGGCCCTGGCGGCTGCGCACGAACTGATCAAGCGGTACGCGGAGCGACATGCAAGCCCGGATCGACTGCGACGCTTTGATGAGGCCACGCGGGCGCTGCGTGCACTGGGCTCGAATGACCCTGACCTGGCCGCCGCTACGATTCGCCTGATGGCGACCGAGATGGAGCACGAGCACTTCGACCTCGAAGCCGGGACGCTGATCATCAGCCTGTGCAGCCGCATGCCACAAGGCAGCCTGGCGGCCGACGAAGCCAACGAGCTTGCGCACGCAGTGGCGATGCGCTTCTGCGTGTCGAAGGCCGTCACCGAGATGCTGGTTTCTGCGGCTGGCCGCGCAACGTCGCTGGTCGAGGTGATCCGCCAGGGCCACGCCGAGATCACCAGCCTGGCCGAGAAGGCGATGAACCACTCGGTGCGCGGTGAGCCTCGCAAAGCCGCCGAGGCCCTGCTGAGCAAGGGGGCCGCCACGCGCAATGCCAAGCTCATCGAGATGGCGGGGGCCGTGGTACGGCGCCACCGGGAAGCCATCGATGACAGCGAGATGCTCCTGGAGCAGGCCTCCACCCTTCAGCAGCGTTACTGCCAGCCACATGCGCACCTGGCAGGGCTGCGCCGGCACGGCCGATCACCCGGAGGCTTGGTGCTTCGCGCCTGATCATCCACGGACACATGCCATCACGACCTGATGGTCAGAACAGCGACTGCTGCCCACATGGTGCGATGACTTCGGGTCGGCGAAACTGGGTCAGGTCCAGGCCCTCGCGGGATTGATCCAGTCCGAGACGCCGGACGGTCTTTTCGAAACGCTGCCGCAACAGGGTGGCCCAGACCCCCTGCCCCGTCATCCGGCTGCCGAAGCGGCTGTCGTTGTCGCGACCGCTGCGCATCTCGCGAATGCGTGACATGACCCGCTTCGCCCTGTCAGGGAAGTGCTGCGCCAGCCATTGCTGGAACAGCGGGTTGACCTCCCAGGGCAGGCGCAGCACGATCGAGAACGCCGACCTGGCGCCGGCGCTGAAGGCGGCCTCGAGAATGCGCTCCAGGTCGGGCTCGTTGAGGAATGGAATCACCGGGGACACGCTGACCCCGACCGGGACGCCTGCGTCAGCCAGCCTGCGTATCGTGAGAAGCCGCCTCTCGGGGGACGCAGCGCGGGGCTCCATCACCCGGGCCAGTTGCGGATCGAGCGTGGTGATCGATACATACACCGCCGCGAGCCGCTGCCGGGCCATGGGCACCAGAAGATCCAGGTCGCGCTCGATTCCCGACGACTTGGTGATCACCGAGAATGCATGTCTGAACTCGCACATGACCTCGAGAATGCTGCGGGTGATGCGCAGGCGACGCTCCACCGGCTGATAGGCATCGGTTGCCGAGCCGATGTTCAGCAATTGCGGCTCATAGCCTGGCGCCATGAAGGCTTCGCGCAGCCGTTCGGCGGCATTCACCTTGGCGACGATGCGAGTCTCGAAGTCGATGCCTGGTGAGAGATCCAGGTAACTGTGCGTGGGCCGTGCATAACAGTAGATGCACCCATGCTCGCAGCCCCGGTATGGATTGATCGACAGGTCGAAGCCGATGTCGGGTGAATCGTTGCCCGCAAGAATGGTGCGGACACGCTCTTCACGCACATGGGTCTGCACCGCCTGACCTTCGCCCGGCCAGCCTGTGCGTTCGCAGGTCCAGCCATCATCGACATCCACGCGTCCCAGGCGCTCGAATCGATGTGGCAACGCCCAGGTGCTGCCCCGACCTTTGACGACCTGGGAGGTGTGCTCGGCTGCAGCGGTGACGATGGGGATGTGGCGCATACTGTAAATATATACAGTCTTTCGCCGGCGTGGCAAGCCACCGCCCGATTCAAAGGGTCGTGCGCGACTTCCCCGTTCCGCCCCTGCACCAGGCCCGGTGCGCCGGCAGCACCACAAACTCCTCGGGTGTCAGTACTCCCCGCCCCCGCTGCCCGGAGCCAGGTTGTCGAAGCGTGTCAGTGGCTTCAGGAAGGTGAGCTTCACCGTGCCCACGGGCCCATTGCGCTGCTTGCCGATGATGATCTCTGCAATGCCGGGCTCCTTGCTCTCCTTGTTGTAGTAGTCGTCGCGGTAGATGAAGGTGATCACATCGGCATCCTGCTCGATGGCACCCGACTCGCGCAGGTCACTCATCATCGGGCGCTTGTCGGTGCGTGTCTCGACGCTGCGATTCAACTGAGACAAGGCGATCACGGGGCACTGCAACTCCTTCGCGAGCGCCTTGAGGCCGCGGGAGATCTCGCCGATCTCGGTGGCGCGGTTCTCGTCACTCGAACTGCTGCCGCTCATCAATTGCAGGTAGTCCACGACGATCAGGCCCAGGGTGCCGCCGAACTGCCTGGCCATGCGCCTTGCCCTGGCCCTGAGCTCCGCCGGATTGAGCGCCGGCGTCTCGTCGATGAACAACTGCGCCTTGGCCAGTCGATCGACGGCTTCGGTCAATCGGCCCCATTCGTCATCGCGCAGCCGGCCCGTTCGCAGGCCCGACTGATCGATCCTGCCGAGCGAGCCCACCATCCGCAGCGCGAGCTGGGCTGCGCCCATTTCCATCGAGAACACCAGCACCGGCAGGCCCTCTTGCACCGCCACGCTTTCGGCGATGTTCAAGGCAAACGCCGTCTTGCCCATGGACGGACGTGCGGCCAGGATGATCAGGTCACCCTTTTGCAGACCTGCCGTCATTCGATCCAGGTCGTAGAAGCCGGTGCGCACGCCGGTCACTTCCTCGGCGCCATTCTCGGCCAGCTCGTTGACCCGATCGATCAGCTGCACCACCAGCTTGTCGATGCCGATGAAACCCTGCTTGTTGCGTGAGCCTTCTTCGCCGATCTTGAAGATGCGGCTCTCGGCCTCATCCAGGATCTGCGACACCTGCCGGCCCTGCGGGTTGAATGCAGAGGTGGCGATCTCGTCGCTGGCCGAGATCAGCTTGCGCAGGATGGCCCGCTCACGCACGATCTCCGCATAACGTCTCAAATTGGCTGCACTCGGTACGCTTTGGGCGAGCGCGTTCAAGTAGGACAGCCCGCCGCACGCATCGGCCTTCCCGACGCTTTGCAGCTGCTCGAACACCGTGATCACATCGGCCGGCTTGCTGGCCGAGACCAACGAGGAGATGGCAATGAAGATCTCGCGGTGCTCATAGCGATAGAAGTCACCGTCGGTGATCAGATCGCCAGCCCGATCCCAGGCCAGGTTGTCGATCAACAAGCCCCCGAGCACACTCTGCTCTGCCTCGTTGGAGTGAGGAGGCATCCTCAGTCGCGCGACATCTTGGTCGACGGACGCGGAGAACGGAGAGGCATCAGGCATCACGGCAGACATGCGATCGATGATATGCGGGTCACGCGGTCAGAGCTGTGGGCAACCCTGTGGAGATTCGGAGCGCCACCTGTGGAAAGTGGGCGCCAGAAAGCAAAAAGGGCCGGCGAGTCGCCGGCCCTGTTGGCTGTGCAGGAACGAACCGATGGTCAGTCGGTCTCGGCCACCACATTGACGGTCACATCGACCACCACGTCGGTGTGCGGAGCCACCGACACCTGGTGCTCGCCGACCGTCTTGAGGGGGCCGGTCGGCAGGCGCACTTGCGCCTTGACCAAATCGAAGCCCAGCTTCTTCAGGCCTTCGGCGATGTCGAAGTTGGTCACCGAGCCAAACAGGCGGCCATCGACGCCAGCCTTCTGCGAGATCGTGACCGTCTTCCCGGACAGCGACTCGCCCATGGCCTGGGCCTGGGCCAGCTTTTCGGCAGCCACCTTTTCGAGATCCGCGCGGCGGGTCTCGAATTCCTTGATGGCAGCCTCGGTGGCACGGCGAGCGCGCTTGGAGGGGATCAGGTAGTTGCGGGCAAAGCCGTCCTTGACCTTGACGATGTCACCCAGGTTGCCCAGGTTGGCAACCTTCTCGAGCAGGATCACTTGCATGTTCGATCCTCCTTCAGACGCGATGCTGGTCGCTGTACGGCAGCAGCGCCAGGAAACGAGCGCGCTTGATGGCCGTGGTCAGCTGACGCTGGTAGAACGCGCGGGTGCCGGTCAGGCGAGCCGGCGTGATCTTGCCGTTCTCGCCGATGAAGTCGCGCAGGGTGTCGACGTCCTTGTAGTCGATCTCTTCGACGCCGGCGACGGTGAAGCGGCAGAAGCGCTTGCGCTTGAACAGCAGCGACTGCTGATTGCGCTTGGGCTTGCGGTCTTTCGAGAATTTTCCTTTACCACGTGGCGGGGGCATGGTGGTCCTCTTTCAATCTAGATGGATGGGTTCTGGATGGGGGTGTCCAGCGAAGTGACATGAAACAACAGTCCGCGCCCATTGCGGGCCGAGGCCAGGAAGCCGGCGAAAACGCCTTGGCTGCCCAGATCCAGCAAGCCCAGGGGCCGTGTGATCGCTCCGATCGCCAGCGCCTTGATCTCCAGCGAGACCTTGCGCGGTTGCGCATCCTCCGTGACCATCGACTCGTGCCTGAGCGTCAAGTCGAGCGCCGGAAGGCCGGCAGGCGTGTAGCGCACGACACCTCTTTCGATCAGTTGGGCCGACAGAACCACTCGGTTCATCGACACGCCGACCAAGGGCGCTGCGGCTGCGTCAGTGGTCAGTTGCTGGTCTCCTGGGCGGCCTTGCGGGCTTCTTCCTTCTCGACGGCCCTCATCATCACCGACGGGGCCGTGTCGGCCTTGGACTTGGCCACCGTCAAGTGACGCAGCACGGCGTCGTTGTAGCGGAAGCCGGTCTCGAGTTCAGCCAGGGTCTCGTTGCCGCACTCGATGTTCACGCAGACGTAATGCGCCTTCGCAAGCTTCTGGATCATGTACGCCAGCTGTCGCCGGCCCCAATCCTCGACCCGATGCACCTTGCCGCCGGATGCGGTCACGATGCCTTTGTAGCGTTCCAGCATGGCCGGAACCTGCTCGCTTTGATCCGGATGGATCACGAGCACGATCTCATAGTGACGCATGGATTCTCCTTGTGGTTTCCGTGGAATCGGAAGCCGCCCGGTGGCGTCGTATCACCAGTGCGGCAAGCAGGTGGCAGCAAACGCCGCCGGGAAAACCCGTGATTATAGGCAGAACCGCGGATCGAGCCGCCGGTCGGCAACCCGCGCCTGGCCCGCGCACAGGATTTCTCAATCCGCCTCGGCGGAGGCCGGCACCTCTTCCGGTGATCGAACCTGGTCCAGCACCGCCACTTCGGACGGCGCTGGCGGAGTCGTCATCAGGCTCACCACGACCAGAGCGACAAGGCCTGCCGGGACCCCGAACAACCCTGCGGCCAGCGGGTCGATGTCGAACCAGCGCGTCTGGCTGGTGCCCGGTGCCAACCCCATCGCCCGCTGCACCGCCGGAAGATTGGTGATGATGTAGCCGGCGCAGACTGCCAGCCCGGCAAACATGCCTGCCACCGCTCCCGCGCGGTTGGCACGTCTCCAGAAGATGCCGGCCACCAATGCGGGGAAGAAGGCTGCGGCAGCCAGACTGAACGCCGTGGTGACAAAGGGCAGGATGCCCGCAATTCGCAGCGATGCCGCCCAAGCCGCCGTCACCGCGGTGACCAGCACCAGCATCTTCGAGAGCATCACGCGACGGATGGCCGACGCATTCGGATTGACCTCCCTGAAGTAGAAGTCATGCGAAAGCGCCGACGCAATCGTCAACAGCAATCCATCGGCAGTCGACAAGGCGGCAGCCAGACCACCTGCCGCAACCAGGTAGGTGACGACCGCCGGCAGACCGCCGATCTCGGGGGCAGCGAGCACGATGAGATCTCCGCCGAGGCTCAATTCGGCCAACTGCAGGACACCATCGCCATTGATGTCTTGCGCGCCGATCTGCGTCGGATCGATCTTCGACCAGCGACGTATCCATCCAGGCAGATCGACGAACGCGGTTCCGACCAAGTGCGTGAAGACCTCGTACTTCACCATCACCGCAAGCGCCGGTGCGCTCAGGTACAGCATGACGATGAAGAACAGCGACCAACCCACCGAGTTGCGAGCCGATGCAACTGTCGGCGTCGTGTAGTAGCGGGTCAGCACATGAGGCATGGCCGCTGTGCCAACCATCAGGCAGAACACCAGCGCAAGAAAGTTGCGACGTTCGCTGGCGGGCTTGCCCTCGGTTTCCGAGCCGGCAGGAAATGGCTTGGCCTGGGGAGACAAGGCCGCCAAGGGCTTGGCCTGCATCAGTGTGTGATCGAGGTCGCGCTGGTACATCGCCCTCGCATCTGCCTCGGTGCGAGGCAGTCTTTCCAGGCGACGCTGTGCCTGCTGCACATGCAGCAATGGCGCGTTCTGCCCTCGAAGCCGCTGCACCTCGCTCTCGATCTGCCTATGCTCCTCGGCCAGCGCGGCCGGTACATCGGCCAACTTGCTGCGCAGCACATCGGCGCGCTCCTTCAGAAGCCGCCGAACCTCGAGTTCCTTGGGGTCGGTGAGCAGTTCCGACTCGCGCATCGTGACTGCTTCGAGTTGCTTGCTGTAGCTGAACAGCGGTGCCCACGACCCGTTCTGGTTCACGTTCAACCACATGACCGGCACCATGTAGGCCATGATCAGCACGATGTACTGGGCCACCTGGGTCCAGGTGACGGCACGCATCCCACCCAGGAACGAGCACACCAGCACGCCGCCGAGCCCGACGAAGATGCCGATCTCGAAGTTGAAGCCTGTCAGGTGAGAGGTGATCAGGCCCACCCCATAGACCTGGACCACCACGTACACAAAGCACACCAGCACGGTTGCAGCCACGCCGATGAGCCTCGGAAGCCGGCCTCCATACCGTGCGCCGAGGAAGTCTGGCACCGTGAAGCGGCCGAACTTTCGCAGGTAGGGCGCCAACAGCAGGGCCACCAGGCAGAAGCCTCCGGTCCACCCGAGGATGTAGGCCAGGCCCGCAAAACCTTGCAGGTAGAGCACGCCCGCGGTGCCGATGAATGACGCGGCGGACATCCAGTCGGCCGCGGTGGCCATGCCGTTGTAGACCGACGGCACACGTCGGCCAGCCGCGTAGTACTCGGTCTCGAGGGTCGTCCGGCAGGCCAGGCCGATCCCGGCATACACCAGCACCGT
>Ga0268298_10002930_pt1 | contig 18061 bp, 17 predicted proteins | sample WWTPWeurt_MetaG_FD_194462 | JGI IMG/M metagenome (GOLD analysis project Ga0268298, IMG submission 194462) | Activated sludge microbial communities from WWTP in Nijmegen, Gelderland, Netherland - WWTP Weurt | ecosystem: Engineered > WWTP > Aerobic digester > Activated sludge | place...
ACCTATACATCGATCTACACTTCCCTGGTAACAAAATTCCTGAGCCGCCGGTACAATAAGATCCAGGTATCAAAATTAAGCGCTCATTCTACCCTGGCCCGCGAATTTGTCGATTTCCTGGAACATGATCTTGTGTACGCCATCGAGGCCGCATATAATATCTTCGGTTCGCTGATCATCCTGTTCTTTTACGACATAACCATTGTGGGCATCTGTCTTTCGATCCTCGTACCGGTGGTTGTTATCAGCATGTTGTATGGCAGGAAAATGAGGCGACTGAATAAAAACAAGAATGATGAGCTCGAAAAACAGGTTGATATCATTGCCACCGGCGATCATTCAACCATCCGGACCCATTACAATAACCTGCGCAAGTGGCAGATCCGTATTTCCGATAAGGAAGCGCTGAATTTCGGGTTCATGGAGATCATGGTATTGGTGGTGGTGATCACGTCGCTTCTTGTATCGGGCAACCTCCATAATAATTCCGTACTGGCCGGAAGCCTGTTTGCCATCTATAGCTATATCCTGAAGTTCGCTTCTGGGCTTGATACCATTCCTTATACACTGGAGCGCTTATCCGCCCTTAGTGATATAACCCGGAGGATCGAATTACAATCGGATGATTTTCCGCAGGAGCAACCCGTTATCAAGAATGAACGTTTCCTCCCGAATCAGCGTAAGGTAATGGCTACGGTCTGATTATTTAAGCCTGCTGGTCCTTAATAGTTCAGCGTGAAGTTCTTTGTACCGAACTTAATGAGTTCGGCGGAGTCCTGCCTGGTAGCAATAGGGTTATTGTTACGGGATATTTCTATAATAAAGTAAATGTGTGTCGTTCCAAATTGTGTGTACCCTGCCGGGCGGGAGTAAACGGCTTGCAGATAAAAAAACTTATCGGGTCTGTTTACGCTGTCTCTGAAGAGCGTTCTATATATATCCGGGGCCGAGATACCATAATCTCCTTTTATCTTAATTTCAACAATATCCGATGGCAGGTAGGTGGCACTGTTATGTACGGTCAAATTTAAATAGGAGGGTTTTGAAAGAAACAGGCTATCTGTTCTGTCTTTTTCGTTGTAGCCATTTATTCCAAAGGAGCTTATTGCATTTAAATAGCCGCTTTTTTCCGGGATCAGAAATCTGTACTCTCCAACGCTTTTTCTATACCTGAACGACGCCTTTCCATACGCATCAGACAAAGCGCTGTCAACAATAAGCGATGGGCCCCCGGGCGGGCCCCCGGGCAGCGTTAATTTTTTTGAATATATTTTGGCTCCCTGAATGGGTGAGTCATCTTGAAAGTCCCGTACAAAGCCGGTGATTGTAATATAATCTCCTTCGGCAGATTCTTTATTGCAGCTGCTAAGCAATGTACACAAGAACAGGGTGGTTGCTATTTTTTTCATAATTGATGATACAGGTATTGATTAAAACCCATGATTTATCGTTGCTATTTAATCAGTATTACTGTTCCCTGCTCTGCTCTTTTTGTAATTCCCTTAAAAACAAACGTGACGTGCCAGACATAGCTTCCGGGGCTGTTAAGTTTCCCTTTGTAATAGCCATTCCACCGCTCGGATGGGTCTTTGCTGGAGAAAACCAGTTCGCCATACCGGTTGAATATATTCATCTGGTAATTGCTGATCGCCGGGATATTGCCCAGGGGCCCAAATCCATCATTGCGTGCATCACCATTTGGAGTAATTGAATTGGGAAAATAGATATCTCCGCAGGTTCCCGCCGCCGGTTGAGTGATCGATACAACCGCCGAACCGGTACAGCCGCCGTTATCAAATATACTGACTGTATAGTTTCCGGCAGGCAGGTTTGTCGCGGTGGCTGTTGCTTGTGCGGGGATCGAATTCCAGCTATAGGTATAGGGTGGAGTACCCCCGCCCACCTGAACGGTTGCCGATCCATCGCTTAATCCAAAACAACTTACATTTTTTACGTTGCTAATGCTGGTTGTTATCGGCGATGTGCTGGCGATCGTGATATCAATCTTATCTGTACACAGATTATTGTCAGTCACTGTAACCGTATAATTTCCCGGAGCCAGCCCGGTGGCTGTTGCTCCGGTACCTACCGATGGTGACCAGGAGTAAGTGTATGGTGCTGTTCCCCCTGTTTCGGAAATAGTGACGGACCCTGTCGGGGCGGCGCAACCCGGTTGAATAATACTTACTGAGTGGGAAAGTTTTGCCGGTTCTCCAATGATCACGATTTTGTTTGCCTGGCAACTGTTTACGGCGCTGACCGTAACGGAATAAATACTGGCTCCAAGGCCGGTTGCAGTTGCGGTAGTTTGAACCGGGTTGGTGTTCCAGGAATAGATGAATGGCCCGGCTGCTGCGGGGATAACATCAACTGTTGCGGAAGCGCTCTTATCACCAAAGCATTTATTACTGCTGATCTGCGAGGTTGTTAATCCGAGTATATGAATGGTTTGTTCCGTTGAATCGGGGGCGTTATCGGGACCCCTGGTTACCAGCTTGATGGTATAAGTGCCCGGGGCGGAAAATGTATGGGTAGGACTTTGTAGTGTTGATGTGTTGCCGGGGCCCGAAGCAATATCACCAAAATTCCATTCCAGGTTCGGACACAGAATCGAAGTATTGGTAAATGTTACCGTGTTGCTGTTTGTACAGGCATATGTGAAAGCCGCTTTGTTCGCGGGCGCCTCACCTATTTGTATGTCGTCGATAGCAAAACCATCATAATTATTACAGGTAGTACCCGCACCAAAGGCAAAGCGAAAGATCACATTGGGCTGTGCGGCCAGGTAGGGCATTGTATGCTGTGCATTCACCCACCTTCCGCTGCCGCCGGTACCCTGGCAGCTTCCCGCGGTGGGTTGGATCGTTCCGGACCACCCCTCCCGTACTGTTGTCAGAGGGTTAAGTCCCGTTATCGGAGAAAAGTTGAACCAGCTTCCGTTAAGGCAATTAGCCGGGTCGTTCTGGCTGCCAACATTTGTCCAGGTGGCGCCAAGGTCGGTAGAGTACTGAAATGTCGCCCCATCAAACCTTCTTTCGGTTTCCCAGAAAACGGCAAAGGATATATAGGGATACTTCAGTGTTGTGAAGTCAAAACAGGGGCTTTGCAACCAGGAAGCCTCACCGTTGGTATAAGCTCCCGGCGTTAGTCCACCCGTGATCCAGCATTTGCTCCCGGTTGCAGCCGCGTTGATTATTATTTTGGCGGGTGTTCCCCAGGCCCAATCGGAACCCGTACCGCCGGCAACCCATGATCCGTTTGTTGTTTCGAAGCCCTCTGTATACGGAAATGAGGAAATGGGGGTTGTACACTGAGCACCTGCTCTTTGTGCAATGATACAGGCACAAACGAATACCGCTATCATCAGGGTTCTATGGATGCCTTGTTGCAACATTTATAATGTAACCAGCAAATTTACTTTTTTATCCGCCAGCTTGCCTGTTACCGGGAGATAAAAAAGGGCTATTTCCCGAAATTCAGTGGGAAAATTACAGTTCCATTGAGTCTTTAATCTCTATAGCATGCTTCCCGTTTGCTGTATTGTTGCTGGAATTATATCACCCCCTCTTACGCACGGAGGTAAAACTTTTATTTTATGCAGACACTAAGAAACAAAGTCCAGCTTATTGGCAATCTCGGAAACGCCCCGGAGATCAAAAACACAAGTAATGGAACCAAGCTTGCCCGTTTCAGCATTGCAACCAACGAAGTGTACCGGAATGCAAAAGGAGAAAAGGTTAAGGAAACAACCTGGCATAACCTTATTGCATGGGGTAAGGTTGCTGATGTGGTTGAGAAATACCTGGAGAAGGGAAGCGAGGTAGCCGTAGAGGGTAAGCTTATCAGCCGAAGCTATACCGACAAAACGGGTATCAAGAAGTATATCTCCGAAGTAGAGGTCAATGAATTATTGATGCTGGGAGGAAAAGCAAATTCCTGATTGGTTATAAGACGGGTGGTGGTAACCTGTGCCGCCCGTCTTTTCATGTAAATACCGAATCACCTGCCAAAGTCATCCTGGAGGCGAACAATATCATCTTCATCGCTCGGGTTATCCGGATCTGTGTGCCGCCATATTTCAGCAATAATCCCCCAGTTATCCAGCCCAACGAGACGATGCCTTTCTCCTTGCTGCAACTGAACAATATCTCCGATATTGAGCTTTTGGGTTTCTTTCTCCGCGTCGGTATCACTGGTAATTACAGCGGCAACGCCTCCGATAAGTTTCCATATCTCAGCACGGCGAAAATGATATTGCCAGCTAAGTCTTTTTTCCGGTGCCACGACAAGTATTTTGGGACTTAGTTTTCCTGAAATGCTCAGGGCTTCTTTGGTAAGGTGAGGAAAGTAAAGTTCAATAAACCTTTCTGCATCGCTTTCTTCTATCACGAAGAAGCCCCCCCAGGGCCTTGAACTATCTTCCTTGTTTACCTTTAGATTTTGCAGATGCAGGTATTCGGCAACATTTTCGAAAACCAGTTCTTTAGGGGTGCTGTTTTGAAAGTTAAGTTTCATAGTCTTTATCTGCCCATGAATACCATGAGAATTTGTACATCGCTTGGGTTAACTCCGGAAATCCGCGATGCCTGTCCAAGGGTTCTGGGTTTTATTTTAGTAAATTTTTGTTTGGCTTCAGCACTTAGCGATACCAATTTCTCGTAATTAAAATTCTCCGGAATGACGAGATTTTCGAGTTGACCCATTCTTTCCACCAGTTCTTTTTCTTTTTCTATGTAGGTATCATATTTTATCTGTATTTCCGCCTGCTCGATGGTTTCCTTATCAAATGAGAGCAAGGCTTCCTCAATCCGGTGAACCGACTTTCGCATTTCTTGCAATCCGATCATCGGGCGCAGTAATACTTGCGAAGCTTTTTGTTTCAGCGATGTGGGCGTGGATCCGTTTTTTTCCAGAAATTGGTTGACCTCTTCGGGTTCAAGGCTTAGTGAAGAAAGCGTTTCTTTAATTTTTTCAACATTTTCCTTTTTTACCCTCACCCTGTCCATTCGTTGCTGCGAAGCCAAACCGATACGATAGCTCTTTTCTGTAAGGCGAATATCCGCATTATCCTGACGTAGCAGCGTTCTGAATTCGGCCCTGCTGGTGAACATACGATAGGGCTCGTCCGTTCCTTTATTGATGAGGTCGTCAATCAAAACCCCTATGTAGGCCTCACTGCGTTTTAAAATAAATGGATCTAAATCCATTACTTTTTGGTGTGCATTAATTCCTGCCATCAAACCTTGACATGCTGCTTCTTCATAACCTGTTGTTCCGTTGATTTGACCCGCAAAGAATAGGTTATCAACAAGTTTTGTTTCTAAATTAAATCTCAACTGTGTGGGAGGGAAATAATCATACTCAATGGCATACCCGGGCCGGAACATTTTGCAGTTTTCGAAGCCAGGAACTTGTCTAAGTGCTTGATATTGAATATTTTCTGGCAATGATGTTGAGAATCCATTGACATATATTTCTACAGTATTAAAGCCTTCTGGTTCAACAAATAGCTGATGACGATCACGCTCAGCAAAGCGGCTGATTTTATCTTCAATGCTTGGACAATATCGTGGCCCGGTTCCCTGGATTCTTCCTTGGTACATAGGGCTTTTATCAAATCCCGTTTTTAAGAGTTCATGCACTGTGTCATTCGTATAGGTAATCCAACAACTCCGCTGCTTTTTAGGATCTAGAAGGTCAATATCCAAATAACTAAACCCTGTTACTTCATTATCCCCGGGTTGCTCCTCCATTTTTGAATAATCCAAACTGCGACCATCAATTCTGGGAGGAGTTCCTGTCTTTAGTCTATCTGATTCAAAGCCAAGGGATATTAGTTGTTCAGTAATGCCGTCTGCGCTTTTTTCAGCAATTCTTCCTCCCCCAAAATTCTTTTCCCCAATGTGTATCACGCCGTTAAGAAAGGTGCCGTTGGTGAGAATAACAGCTTTTGCGCTAATCAGGTGACCAAGCCCTGTTTTTACTCCTGTAGCTCGTCCTGATTTTACCACAATTCCCTTTACCGTATCCTGGTAAAAGTCAATGTTTGGTGTTTTTTCAAGCATTTCACGCCAAGTAGAAGCAAAAAGAGCTCTATCGCTTTGGGCTCGTGGACTCCACATGGCCGGCCCCTTGGATTTATTCAGCATCCTGAATTGAATCATGCTCTTATCGGTAACTATTCCACTGTATCCGCCCAAAGCGTCTATCTCCCTGACTATTTGTCCTTTGGCAATTCCACCCATTGCCGGATTGCAACTCATCTGTGCTAGGGTTTGCAAATTCATTGTTACAAGCAGAACCTTACTCCCGAGGTTAGCGGCAGACGCTGCGGCTTCGCAACCAGCATGACCGGCCCCCACCACAATTATATCGTAATCTGGAAACATTATGCAAATTTAGCAAATAGGCCCTTGCTAATATACGGTTCCACGTGGAACCGGGCTTAATGGGAATCTTTGAAATATTGTTTTAAGTAGTAGTTCTCCTTTCTTCTCATAACAGATATGTCGTTCCGAGATTTGTCCTTATATCCACATAAATGAAGTGCTCCGTGGAAAATAACGCGAACTAGTTCTCTGGATCTAGGTATCCCTAGGGTCTTGGCATTTTCAGAAACCCTATCAACACTCACATATATATCTGAAACAACGTTAGCTGGATCACTTGACAAATCAAACGTTATAATGTCTGTATAATAGTCGTGGTTCAAATACTGCCTGTTAATCAAGAGGAGATACTCATCAGAGCAGAAGATGTAATTTATTCTACCGACTTCCCGCCTTTCCTTCCAAAATAGCTCTGATATTGCTTGTTTCAAGCCACACCTATCTTCAATACGATATTTCTTCTCTGGATAATAGAAGTAAACTCTTTTCTTGTTCATATTCCTGAAGTCGAAATTATATAACAATATCGATGTGATACCTTTGTTGTCACTATTTCTATTAATACTTGATGAAAAAAAGATTATCAGATATTTCTGTTGGGGAAGTTGTCATCGTTTCAGAATTTGAAAATGATGATATTTATCTAAAGCTAATGGAAATGGGTTGTATTCCTGGTGAAGCGATTCACGTGGAACAGATTGCTCCTTTGGGTGATCCAATCTCAATCTCTGTTGCCGGATATCATTTAAGTCTCCGCTTAGACGAGGCAGAGAAAATATGGGTTGAACAATAGATATATTATATATAAACTTAATTTAATGCGGGTTGGCTTATACTTCGGTTCTTTTAACCCAGTTCATAACGGACATTTGCTAATAGCAAACTATGCTGCGACTGAAACCACATTAGACCAGGTTTGGTTTGTTGTATCTCCCCAAAATCCCTTTAAGCAGGAGAAGACCCTACTGAATGAATATCACCGGCTTCATCTTATAAGCCTGGCCCTCGAAGGAGAAACTCGTATAAAAGCAAGTAATGTTGAGTTCTCATTACCCAAACCCTCCTATACCTGTGATACGCTTATTTATCTTATAGAAAGATATCCAACGTATGAATTTTCAATTATTATGGGCAGTGATGGGTTTCAGAATCTTACCAAGTGGAAGAATTACCAAACCCTTATTGAAAACCATAAGATATACATTTACAAAAGATCCGGCTTTGAAGTGACCGAAACATTTGGAGCCCAACTGCAAATCCTTGAAGCTCCGCTGCTAGAAATCTCATCAACACAAATACGAAAACGAATTCTTGACAAGAAATCTATTCGGTACTGGGTACCCGACGTCGTGAAGAATGAAATTGAGATTGCCGGTTACTACAAGTGACATTATACCAACCAGCCAAGCAATAAACAAAATAGAACAATCACCGGGGCTGGAATTTTTGAGTATAAAAGTGTCAAAAAAGTACCTACAAAAACCAGGACGCCCAATAGTGTATCTATTGTGAATTGAAACAGGCTTGCGTTTTTTAGCAGATATAAAGTTGCTGCAATCATAATACCCACAACCGCCGCATTGATTCCCTCGAGTGAGCGATATACCACCACATACTTTCTTAATGTTTGCCACACGGGAAAGAAGAATAAAACCAATAAGGCGCTGGGCAAAAAAATGGCTACAGATCCAATTACACAACCCACCACCTGCCTATTAATCCCTTCTCCTTTTGTTGCTAAACCACCAACAAATGAAGCGATTGAAAAAACAGGGCCGGGTATTGCCCTAACAATTCCGGCTCCCGTAAGAAGTTCTGACTGTTCCAACCGGATAATATCCGGGTTTCTTTTAATAACAGTAGGAGAGGTTGGCCTTGCCACGTACTGATCGACCATAAGCGGAATTAACACATCTCCGCCACCAAACACAATACTCCCAAATCGGTAAAAGTTCTCAAATAAATTGAACTCTCTCCTGTATTCCCAGTTTCGCTTACGAGCCGTTTCACTTAGTACCCCCGCTACAATAAATAGAATGGCGAATAACCATATATTAGTCCACCGTATATGTCGTGGCTTCACAATTTCCTTTGCCGGTATACGCTTACTGCTGAAATTAGTGACAATTCCTCCACAAACTATTAAAGCCGGTATAACCCATGGAGCTTTAAAAAGTAAAAATGTTATGACAGATGAAACAACTAAAATAACCCGTGTAATCGGGCTATTTATACTGATCCGGTATGCTTTATATGCTGCATATGCTAAAAAACCGATCGCCATTGGCTGAATAAACCTTAGTATTTTAGCCTGAATACCCAAACTTTCGAGGTTCCCGACAATAAAGGAAAATGCCCCCATTAGGAAACAGGCAGGAAATAACCAAATCAACAGTGTTACAACAGCTAATTTAACACCACCCCGTTTATAACCGATAAGAGTTAGGGTTTGTGTGGAAGAGGCGCCCGGAAGCAATTGGCAAAAGGAAATATACTCCATTAATTCCTCCTTGGTCAAATCTCGCCTGCGATCTACAAAGGTTTTTAATACCATCCCGGTATGTCCTTGCGGACCACCAAAAGCAGTAATGCTATGAATAAAGACAGTTTTTAAAAAAGGAATATGCCTTATTAGCGTTCTCAATTACCGATCTGTATTGGTAGTCAAGATAAATTAATTTTCTGAAGAACTTATCCTTATTAGCCCACAAACTGAGTAGCATCGGTCTACTGAAAAGAATACTCTGCAATTGTCTTAACCAGTTGTTTACCCAATTCGGTTACATAAAGTAACCGTGCCTTATTATAGGTGGTAACTGCCTTCAAAGTGCCCATGTCTGAAATCTTATTCCAATTCTGTCCGTCGTATCTATATTTCTGCATGGAGTACCGAACACTGTCGGGTGCATATAGTCCAATCTTCTCAACACGTATTTTCGTTGTTCCTGTGGGTATTTTCTGATCTTTCCCCTCCCACAGTTCCAAATAATGCATGCCTGGCTCCTCGCCCGTTATATAATTTTTTGAAACTATCTCCAGTTTATTATCCTTATAGAACGCTACTTTTCCTGTACTGTTCCCGATTACATAATTTCCAAGACTATCGGTGCAGTTTATAAACTCTAAATAGTACGTGCTCTTTACATTATCTACCCTGTCCCCACATCCCGTTACACAGATAGTTATTAAACCAATAAAAAGAAAAAACGCAAAAGGCAGGTTACATAATCTATTCTTTCTATAATCCATATTGCTTACTAATTTTTAACATCAGGTCAATTGGCTTTTTAGCGGCTATACGTAATTCTTCGTCCATTGTTATTTCCGGTATTTCATAGCGTAATGCCAGGTATACTTTTTCAAGGGTGTTTAATTTCATGTGCGGACAATCGTTACAAGCACAATTATTATTCGGGGGTGCCGGTATAAATGTCTTGTCAGGGCTCATTTTCTGCATTTGGTGCAAAATACCTGTTTCTGTAGCTACGATAAATTCTCGGGCACTGTCTTTTTTTGTGAAATTCAAGAGACCCGTAGTACTTCCTATATAATCAGCCTTCGCCAGCACAGCGTCCTCACATTCAGGATGCGCAATAAACTTGGCATTTGGGTGACGTATCTTAAGCTTTTCAATTTTCTCAAGACTGAATATTTCATGAACCATACAGGCACCATTCCACAAAACCATATTCCTCCCAGTCTTTTTATTGATATACGCTCCCAGGTTTTTATCCGGTGCAAAGATAATGGGTTGATCGGCTGGTAAACTTTCTGCAATCTTTTCCGCGTTCGAGGATGTACAGATGATATCGCTCAATGCCTTCATTCCAGCAGAGCAGTTGATATAGGTAATAACTTTGTGGTTTGGGTATTTTTCCTTGAAAGCTTTAAACAAGGGAGGAGGCGCAGAATCACTGAGTGAACAACCGGCTTTAAGATCCGGCAATAGTACCTTCTTGCCTGGATTCAAAATCTTCGCCGTTTCTGCCATAAAATGAACTCCCGCGAAAAGGATTATGTCCGCTGTTGTTTTCTCCGCCTGTTGCGCCAGCCCCAAACTATCGCCGATATAATCGGCCACATCCTGAATATCGGGCTCCTGGTAATAGTGCGCCAGGATTATGGCATTCTTTTCCTTTTTAAGCTTCTCGATCTCTGCAAACAAATCAAGCGACGGATCAATACTCACGTCCAGAAATCCAACTTCCTCAACCCTTGCAATAGCGCTGTTAATATCTGACATAATATCTATTAATACTTATTATTTATTTAAAGCCCTATTACTATTAAGGCTGTTAATATGTGGGAATCTTCAGAAACCCTATATGTACAAAATTAAATTCTTTCGTTTATACACCATCATCCACAGGAAATTAACATCTCTTGTAGGATCATGAGATAGTTTAAATACCGGTAGTGCTTGACCTACCTGCATTTCTAATAATACTACTAACACCGGTTGATAAAAAAGCCTGTGGAAATTATTTCAGCATCAACACTACTTTTGCCAGTTGAAAAGAATAGAATAAATGGCTGTTTAACCACAGTCATGTACAGCGGTTGTAACCGCAACCAGAGTTTCCAGCATTTTATCCCGGCTTTTCAATTTCGGCGAACCGGGTTTATCAACATAATATAGCTGATATTAACACCCCATGTTGATATCGATCAAGCTACTGCCTATTTAGGAATTTATATAATGCGTGTAGTATGAATTCAAAATACTCCGGAGAAACACCAACACATATTACACAAGAAGAATATTATATAAAATAAATTTAGAATCAATATAAAATGCAGTAAATAAAGGCTTTTCAGTCCATTTATACCGATTTATATGATTTTTTACCCTATTTTTGCCCTCCATTTTAATTTTAATAAGACATGCAAATTATTCAGGGAATTCGTGAAAAGGGAGCGGCTATCGTTATTGGTGTGATAGCGCTCAGCCTTATTGGATTTATTTTGATGGATGCCAAACAGCAGGGCAACAATATTTTCGGCGCTCGCTCTCAAAATATCGGTAAAATAAACGGTTCATCAATCAGTTATGATGAGTTTAAGAAAAAAGCGGAGGTATTGGAGCTTCAGCAGGAGCAGCAATACGGCCGCAAACCGAACAGCAGCCAGCAGGCCGCAATCCGTGAGCAGGTATGGAACCTGTTAACCTCCCAGAAAATATTCTTTTCAGAATCAGCCAAACTGGGTTTCGAGTTTACACCAAAGGAACTGGAGACCATTCTGAAATCCGACGACCCCTCCAACCCGCTTATGCGTGAAAAGAGCCTGGTTGATCCGGCAACCGGTAAACTGGATATCGCCAAGGTAAACCAGGTCATCGCAAACCTGAAAAAGGCTAACGATGAGCAACTGGGTTATTTTGACGAACAGGTAATCGAACCGCAAAAAGTGGGAAGCATATTCAATAAATATGTTGCCATGGTGAATGCAAGCGCATATTACCCTGGCTGGATGCGGGATAAAGAAACGGCAGATAAAAAGAACTTTGCCAACATTTCATACGTAGCCATTCCATACGGGGTCATCAGCGACAGCGCCATTAAAGTAACCGACGAGGAGATTAATAAATACGTACAGGCGCATAAAGACCAGTTCAAACAGGAAGCAGGACGTATGATCTCTTTTGTAAGTTTCTCTCAAAAACCCGATGGCGCCGACAGCTCACGTGTGCGAACAGCGGTTGAATCGCTCAAATCGGCATTCGCGGGCGAAACCAATGACATGGCATTTCTTTCACGCAATACATCCACCATACCCTTCGATTCCACCTACCAGCCCAAATCGAAATTCAACAACGCCGTGATCGACTCGATCATCCGGCAGCCGATCGGCGCCGTTTATGGACCCTATGTCGACCAAAACGGATACGTGCTGGCAAAAATGCTGGGAACGAAATCGGTTTTCGATAGTGTTACAGCAAGACATATCCTGATCGGAACCGTAAATCCGCAGACAGGCCAACCAACCCTCGAAGACAGCGTTGCCAAAATGAGAGCCGATAGTGTAATGGCAGCCATAAACACCGGCGCCGATTTTAAACAGATGGTGACCAAATACTCTACTGATGAGGGAAGTGTTGCGAACGGGGGAGAGTATAAAAATATTACATATGGTTCCATGGTTCCGGAATTCAACGAATTCATATTCACCAAGCCGGTTGGTTCAAGGGGAGTGGTAAAAACGCAGTTTGGTTATCACATTATTGAAGTATTGAATCAGAAAGGATCTTCGCCGGTTTATAAGATCGCATTCATGGCGAAAGATATCCAGCCCAGCGAAGCAACGATCAACAAGGCGCAACTGGATGCCAATAAGCTGGCCGCACAAAAAGAATCAAAGGCCTTCGAAGAATACATAAAGAAGAATGGCCTGCAGAAGATCAGCTCTAACAACCTGATCAAAGAAAACGATAGCCGTGTCGGCGGCGATCTGCCCGACGCCCGCCCGCTCGTACGCTGGGCATTTGAAGCCAAGAAAGGAGAGGTGAGCGATGTATATAATATGGTGGACAAATTCGTGGTGGCCGTTGTAGACAAAATTTACAAAGAGGGAACACAGGATGCCGAAACGGCCAGGCCCATGGTGGAGAATGTGGTTCGCAACCAGAAAAAGGCAGAACAGATCATCAAAAACCTGGGCGCCAACCCAACACTTGAAAAAGCCGCCGCCGCCTATGGTAAAGAAATCCAAACCGCGGGCCTCGACTCATCGCTGGTATTCAGTAACTCGAGCATACAAAATATCGGATTCGAACCCAAACTTGTTGGTTCGGTCTTTAACAAAGAAAACATGAATAAGGTAGCGGCGCCACTCGCCGGCAGAAATATGGTATATGTTTTCAGGGTAAACGGCATCGCCAGCAAACCGGCCGATACGGAAGCCGAATCCGCAGCATTCCGTTCACAGCAAACAACGGCCTTGCGCAACCTGCTCGCCAACTGGTTTGAAGACCTTCGCAAGCGGGCAACCATCAAAGACAACCGCAGCGAATTCTATTGATATCGCCGCATTGAAATATCTTAACTCGAAAACAGCCGCCAATGATACTGGCGGCTGTTTTGTTATCTTTACAGTATGGACGGCGCTATTATCAATAAGGTTTCCGAAAGCGGTTTACTCACCCTCGACCTGGAAGAATTACTTCCCCGGGAAGAAGTGGCCGTATTCGATATGAAGGACCACCTGTTCATGGGTCTTATTCTCAAAGAGAAAGATTTTCGCGAAGCCATGAAAGGACTCGACCTGGCCCCCTATACCGGCAAATACGTTGCGGTCACCTGTTCGGCCGACGCGGTGATACCTATGTGGGCCTACATGCTGGCGGTAAGCTACCTGCAACCCGTTGCCAACGAAATTGTTTTCGGCGACGAAAACCAATTGCGCCAGTCGATTTTATTGAAAAACATTGAAGGCATTAATCCGGAATCATACAGGGATCAGCGGGTGGTGATAAAAGGATGTGGCGAGCAACCCATTCCCGAAGCGGCCTATGTGGCGGCCACACAAAAACTTCGCCCGGTGGCAAAGAGTATCATGTACGGGGAACCCTGCAGCACCGTTCCCATTTACAAAAAGAAATAAGATCAGAACCAGCCACGCTTTCTGAATACACGGATCATTACCAGGGGAATGAACAGCATGATGGCAACCGAAATGAAAAAGCCCCACTTGTTGTGAATGAGAGGTATCGCCTCGAAGTTCATCCCGAATATACCCCCAATAACCGTTGCCGGCGCCAGCAGGCAGGTTACCACCGCCATCACCTTCATTACCTCATTCATCTTCAGGTTCACATTGCTCAGGTAAAGGTCGTTCAGGTTCATCATCATATCCCGGTAGTTTTCGGCAAGATCATTAGCCTGCAGAACGTGGTCGTACACGTCTTTGAAATATTTCTGTGTTCGCTCTTCGATCAGCTCGCTTTCGCTGCGCAGGATCCCGTTCACCATCTCGCGTAACGGCGCTACACTGCGCTTCAAAACGATCATTTCCTTACGCAGCAGGTTGATCTTGGCCAGGCTTCGTGTATTCGGGCTTCGGATGATTGCTTCTTCGAGTTCCTCGATCTTTTCCCCGAGCTTTTCCATCACCACAAAATAATTATCTACGATCATATCGATGAGTGCGTAGAAAAGAAAATCGGCGCCGTTTTGCCGGATCTTGGAGTTGTGTATTTTCAGTTTTTCCCGCAGCGGATTGAAAACATCCCGGTTCGGGTCTTCCTGGAAACTGATCACGAAGTTTTTCCCGAGTACGATACTAATCTGCTCCAGCTCAACGGCCGAATTCTTCTCATCGAAATAAAGCATATTGAGCAGGCAGAAAAGAATTCCATTGATCTCATCGGTTTTGGCCCGCTGGCCAAGGCTCAGAATATCCTCCTGGATAAGGTTGTGAATACCAAAATGCGAACAGATGCTTTCCACATCCTGTTTACGCAGCCCGTCTACATTGATCCAGGACACAGCCGGGGTATCGATATAGGAAAAACAATCCGGCACATTCGCCATTTGTTTGACCACCATTTTACCGGCATCATAGTCGTATACAAAAATGGTTGTTTCTTCCGGTTCCTTCCGTTCGGCAATTACCGGCTGATTTACCTGCAACACCTTTTTGGTTCGCAACAGTTCCAGCGGATTCAGCAGATAGGAGATGTATTTTTGCGGAGCCATAATCGTTCGGATGCCGGTCGTTACCGGCAATTTCAAAGTAACAACATTTTTGAAACCGGGCAGTAAATAAAAAAACCGGGATTTCCCGGTTTCTGTATTTAGTAGTTTATTTCGCAGGTGGTGGAGGTGGCGGAGGGGGATTATCGCTGTTCCAAACATCGCGATGCATTTTCCATTTCCCATTCTCCTGTTTCCACACTACAATGAATTTTCCCTTGTCGATGGAAACATTCTTATCGGCAAACATCTCATAGGTGCCGATCTCGGAAACAGCCTCGGGGCCGCCGAACAATTCCTCGGTAGTGATCCGGATGTTCCGCACACCCATCTGGTAACCACCGTTAAAAAAAGCCATGATGGCCTTGCTTCCGCACATCCTGGGCATATTGGGTGGATTGATACAGGCGTCGGAACTGTAGCAACCGGCAAACTTTGTTGAATCGCCGGTAGCCCAGCATTCACCAAATGTTTTGTTGCTGGCGGTGATCGCGGCTCTTGCACTGTCGATACTAAAGGCGGGAGCATCAGAGGTTGTGGCCTTGTTCGCCTCACCGCTGTTGCAGGATATGGCCGCCGTAAGGGCAACAATCAAAAAAGCAGATAATGGTTGTTTCATTTTTTTTCAGACAAGGTAACCGGATTATTTATGAGCCGCAATGTGGCTACTGGGTATTTTGTCTTTTTTCCGGCGGAACTTAAAATGATTGCTTTTTCCGCGATTACCAGCTCCCGGCTTTTGTTGAGGAGTTTTTTGCCGAACCATTGCCGGAACGGGCGCCGCGGGTGCATCGGAAGGAAAGGGATGTTCATTCACAACAGGAATATTCTTACCGATCAGCTTTTGAATGTCTTTCAACGCATCTCTCTCATCGGCGCCGCAAAAGGAAAAAGCGATACCGGAATTGCCGGCCCTGCCGGTCCGCCCGATACGGTGCACATAGGTTTCGGGCACATCGGGCAGTTCGAAATTGATCACGTGTGAGAGGTCGTCGATGTCGATACCACGGGCGGCGATATCGGTTGCCACCAGCACCCGGATCTTACCGCTTTTGAAGTTACTCAACGCGTTTTGTCGTGCATTCTGCGACTTATTGCCATGGATCGCCGCGGAAGCGATGTGACTTCGGTGCAGGAACTTCACTACTTTATCGGCACCGTGCTTGGTACGGGTAAATACAAGAACGGAGCTGATGGAACTGTTGTTCAAAAGATGAAGCAGCAGGGATGGTTTATCTTTTTTCTCGACAAAATAAAGGGACTGATCAATCGCTTCGGCGGTGGACGAAACAGGCGTAACCTCCACTTTGGCCGGACTGGTCAGCAGTACATCCGCCAGTTTCTGTATCTCGGGCGGCATGGTTGCTGAGAAAAAAAGCGTTTGCCTTTTAGCCGGCAGTTTGGTGATCACCCTTTTTACATCGTGGATGAAACCCATATCAAGCATGCGATCGGCTTCATCGAGTACAAATATTTTAAGGTCTTTCAGGTCAATATATCCCTGGCTGATCAGGTCGAGCAAACGACCCGGGGTTGCCACCAGTATATCAATACCTTTTCTCAATATATTGACTTGCGGCAGTTGAGAAACACCCCCGAAAATAACGGCATGAGAAAGACCGGTATGCTTTCCGTACGCGGCAAAGCTTTCATCGATCTGGATCGCCAGTTCGCGGGTAGGTGTTAAGATGAGCGTTTTAATTTTCCGGGGACCCCGCTCTTCCTGCTTTTGTTTATACAGCAGCTGCAGGATGGGGATGGCAAAGGCGGCCGTTTTGCCGGTGCCGGTTTGCGCACAGCCCAGGAGATCTCTTCCTTCAAGTACGTAGGGGATGGATTGCGCCTGGATGGGCGTGGGAGATTGATATCCTTCGGCTTCCAGCGCCTTCAGGATAGGATCTATTAAATGTAATTTTGTAAAAGCCATTAAGTAGGTTTTATACGTGGAGCTGGCAAAGACGTTGCACTTTCTGAATCAGCGGGAAATAATTTGTTACCACATTGGCCTGCAACAGGCGTATCTTATAAAAGGAGTGGACCACAAAGGTACGGTATTGTGCGTTAATGGCGCAAAAAGCACGATGAAGCGGGTTTTGCGCCGACTTATATCTGTTCTGTACGTAATTTTATGCATAAACATCGATTATGTCGCCCCTGACCGTTACCACCATCCAGACCAACCTGCATTGGGAAGAAAAATCGGCAAACCTCCGTATGCTGGAGGAAAAAATCGCCGCGATTGAGGAAAGAACCGAACTGGTCGTTCTGCCCGAGATGTTCAGTACCGGCTTCAGCATGAAGCCGTCGGAACTCGCCGAAGATATGGAAGGAGAAACGATGGCATGGATGAAACGGGTAAGCCGTGAAAACGGAATTGTTCTTACCGGAAGTTTTATCGCCACGGAAAATGCCGGTTATTATAACAGGCTGGTTTGGATGTTGCCGAACGGGCAATACGGGTACTACGATAAACGCCACCTGTTTGGCTATGCCGGAGAAGACAAACACTACCAGGCCGGGAACAAACGGTTGATCGCCTCGGTAAACGGCTGGAAGATAAACCTGCAGGTCTGCTATGATCTCCGCTTTCCGGTTTGGGCCCGAAACCGTGTTCTCGACCCCGATCAAAACAGGGCCGGGGCACCGGCTTCCACCACCGGCCCCGAATATGATCTTCTTGTTTATGTGGCTAACTGGCCCGAGCGAAGAAGCCATGCCTGGAAAACACTGCTATGCGCCCGCGCCATCGAGAACCAATGTTATGTTATTGGTGTGAACCGGGTTGGCTCCGACGGAAACAACATCTACCATAGCGGCAACAGCCTGGTCATTGATCCGCTCGGGCAGGTACTTTACCATATGGCCGACCAGGAAGATGTATCCACCATCAGCCTGCAGAAAGAAAAACTGGAAGAAGTGCGGGAGAAATTTCCCTTCTGGAAAGACGCGGATTCATTTACGATCCACTGATGCGGTACG
>Ga0268298_10002931_pt1 | contig 18060 bp, 16 predicted proteins | sample WWTPWeurt_MetaG_FD_194462 | JGI IMG/M metagenome (GOLD analysis project Ga0268298, IMG submission 194462) | Activated sludge microbial communities from WWTP in Nijmegen, Gelderland, Netherland - WWTP Weurt | ecosystem: Engineered > WWTP > Aerobic digester > Activated sludge | place...
TCCGTCGGTCGTCGCTACGTGCAATACATCAACCGCTTCTACCGCCGCACCGGCAGCCTGTGGGAAGGCCGTTACAAATCCAGTGTCGTGCAGGCCGAAACCTATCTGAACAAAAGGGGTCAGCATCAATTGACTTTCTAGCCCGCTGACATGCCCCGTCGCCCCCGCATCCAACTCGCCGAAACCCCGCTGCACATCGTCCAGCGCGGCATCAACCGCGAGCCCTGCTTTTTCGCCGAAGAGGACTACCACTGCTACCTCCACTGGCTCGAAAAGTCGGCTCGCGATTGGGGCTGTGCCATCCACGCCTACGTCCTCATGACCAACCACGTGCACCTCCTGGTGACCCCCGCTGAGCCCACGTCCCCTGCGCGCCTCATGCAATCCGTCGGTCGTCGCTACGTGCAATACATCAACCGCTTCTACCGCCGCACCGGCAGCCTGTGGGAAGGCCGCTACAAATCCAGTGTGGTGCAGGCCGAAACCTATTTCCTTGCCTGCTACCGCTACATCGAACTCAACCCCGTGCGAGCCGACATGGTGGCCGACCCCAGCCAGTACCGATGGTCAAGCTATCGCGCCAACGGACTGGGCCAGCCCGATGCCCGGATCACGCCGCATACCCTCTATCTCGCGCAGGGGAAAACCGCCGAAGAACGTACCGCGGCCTATCGCAGCCTCTTCCGCCCGCAACTCGACGCCGAAGCTGCCGCCGATATTCGCCAGGCACTGCAACTGGGCATGCCCGTGGGCAACGACCGGTTCGCCGAAGCGATCTGTGCGAAGGCAGGTATTCGTCGTAACTCCGGGAAGCGCGGCAGGCCAGCGGGGGAGGTGGCGGATTGCCCCGCGCGGCTACGCGGACAAGAGGACTTCGGGTTTTGAGGCGTTGGAAATGATGAATTTTTGGATGGAGAAAACTAAATGAAGCGGCCCCCTTTTTCCTGCTGGATAACTGAAATTTCCCTCCGCCGAATGCCGTTTCAGTTGTCGCCCTTCAAACTTGACACCGGCGATGCTGGCGATGAGGATGAATGGCGTCGTTTGTATCGAGGGGGGTTGGGATGAAGCGCAACGGGCTTTGCCGCACTGTATTGGGGGTAGCGATCCTGCTGGTCGCCAATGCTGGATCGAGTGCCGAGATCTATCGCTGGACGGACGACAAGGGCGAGGTGCATTTCGGTGATGCGGTCCCCGAATCCGCAAAGGCTTCTGCTTCAAAGGTGGATACGAGCAGCAGCACGATATCCGATGCGGAGCACAGTGCCGGCGAGGCCAGGCTGGAACGGGCGCGGAAGGAAATTGACCGGCCAGAGCGCGGTGCCAGACCTGCCGCAGTGAGCCCCGCACGGACGCCGCCTGGTAGCAGCAGGACCGACTGCGCTGCGCAATGGCGGGCATACAACGACAGCATGGCGTGTTTCGACGCCTTCCGCATGACGAGCGGTGCGATGCGTCCGGAAGCTTTCGAGAAGTGCGAGTCGATCGTGCAGCCAGAACCTTGCGAATGAGTTGCGCACCAAAGTTGCATCACGCAACACAAATGGGGGCAGCTTCATTTCATTTCCCGGAAGCCCGATGAAGCCGATCTTTTTACCGGAAAAAACACCGGGGGCGCCTGCATCGCTGCAGGCGCCCCCGGGTTCATATGCGCCGAGGATCAGATCGACGTCAGGTGGCCGTTGGCGAGGCGGACGCGGTCGCCGTTCTGCAGTTGGGTGGCCTGCGCTTCGGTGTAGGTGCGCGTGCGGCCGTCGTCGAAGCGGACAGTGACTTCGTATTGCGTTTCGCCGCGCATGCGCTTTTCGACTTCGTGACCGGCGAAGGCGCCGCCGGCGGCGCCGACCACCGCCATCGCCTTCTTGCCGTTGCCGCCGCCGATCTGGCTGCCCAGGAGGCCGCCGAGGACGCCGCCGGCGACGGCGCCGAGGCCGGTGCCTTCGCCCTTGTTGCTGATCTCGCGCACCGATTCCACCGTGCCGCACTCATTGCAGATGGCGGGCTGCTGGCCGTAGGGTTGCGGCGTGTTCTGCGCCTGGACCGGGGCCGGCACCGTGTTCGGACGGGCATTCTCGACATAGATGCCGTTGTCGTTGACTGGCTGGGAGACGCGGGTATAGCCGCCTTCCTGCGGTGCGCTGGCGACCGGGCGTGCTTCGCTGCGCACCGGGCGCGCTGTACCAGCCTTCGGCTCGACGGTGATGCGCGAGCCGGAAGGAATCGCCAGCGTCGTGGGGCCATCGGTCTTGTGCGCAGAGGTGGTCCTGGGCGTTTCGGCCGGGAGTACCGCTGCGAGCGGCGCCATCGGCGAGTTGGCCGCGCTGCCATGTTGCGGCAGCCAGCCGGAAAGGGCGGCGACGCCGGTCAGGCTGAGGGCCGTGACCGAAGCAGCAGCGACGAGGATCATCGGATGGGTTTTGCGCGGTGTTGCCATTTTGTGTGCCTCCTTGCACGGGTAGTGTGGCGATTAACGCATGCCACGACAGTGCCGGGGGACACGTGAAACAAAGTCTTACAACTGCTTGCAGATAGCCGCGAATATGGGTGCGGCGATAGAATCGGGCGCCATGAAACCGTGGTACCTCTACCTAATCGAATGTCGCGACGGCAGTGTCTATACCGGCATCGCCATCGACGTTGCCGGGCGCTATGCGGCCCATTGCGCGGGGAAGGGGGCGCGCTATACCCGTTCGCACCCGCCGCTGAGACTGCTCGGCTACGAGGCGTATCCGGACCGCTCGTCGGCGTCGCAGGCGGAATACCGCATCAAGCAGATGGCCCCGGCAGAGAAACGGCGCTATGCCGAAGGGCTGCCGTTCCGCGGTGAATGACGGCGTCCCGGCTTACTTGCCGTGGTCGGTGCCTGAGCGGCGGCGTTTCGAAGGGGTGAGAAAGCGTGCCGGCGCGAGCGCACCGGCAAGGTTGCCGGAAAGGATGCTCGGCGTCCCTTCGATGGCGTCCGCGAGCAGTTCGCCTGCAAGTGCCGACCAGACAATGCCGCGCGCACCAAAACCGTTGACCAGCCAGAGTCCGGGCGGGGGCGTTTCCGCACCCAGTTTCGGCACCGCGCCGACGATGGGCAGCCGGTCGGGCGAGGCCGGGCGGAAACCGGTGCGGCCCGGCAGGCCGGCCGGCGAGATGCCCTCCGGAAAACCGGGCAGCATGAAGTTGAGCTTGGCGAGATTCTCGGCGTGGTCGGCGTCGCGCACGGCAGGGTCGGCATCCTTCATCAGGAAGGTGGCGCCGGCATAGCGACGGCCGTCGATCTCGGGGGTGACGTAGCCGAGCCGGCAGACGACGCAGTGTGGCGCCGAACCGGTTGCGGCCGGCAGGTGCGTAACTTGGCCGCGAGCAGGGAAGACCGGGAGCCAGTCGCCGAGGAGCCGGCGTGCATCCGATGCGTTGGCGACGACGAGATGCGGGGCTTCGGCAAGGCAGGTGCCGGCGGCGTCAAAGGCTCGCCACAGTCGGCTTTCATGGGCGATACGTTCGACGCGGGTGTTGTAGTGAGTGGTGATGCTGCCCGCGAACTGCAGCAGGTTGGCGCAGCAGTAGTTGGCTGGCGATACCCAGGCGCCGCCAGGGAACCACCAGCCGCCTGCGTTGACCGGCCAACCGCACAAGTCGCTGGCTTCGTCGCGGTCGACGAAGCGCAGGTAGTCAGCAGGCGGGTTCTGGGCGATGACGACGTTTCGTTGCGTTGCCTCGTGCACCGCATCGCGGGCCAGGTGAAGTACGCCAGTCTTGCCCCACAGTTGGCCGATTTCTGCTTGCAGGCCTTCATCTTCGAGGTTCTGAAGGTGTCGGCGCGTGGCGAGAAAGCCGGCGCGGGTGATTTGCGCAAGCAGGCTGTCGTCGCGCGCCGGCAAGGGACGCAGTACGCCGGCGCGGTTGCCGGAGGCTCCTTCGGCGGGGCCGGCGGCGGCGTCGATCAGCGTGATCCTGTAACCGCGGGCGGCGAGGCGGTTGGCAGTGGTGGTTCCGGCCAGGCCGGCGCCGAGGACGATGGCGTGTTTGCCGGTGTTCGCAGGGAAATCTGAGGTATGCACAGTGCTCAGGATCGAGCGAGCGCAGGTCAGGCGAGGCGCGCCGGCTCGCGGCATAGATTGTCTATGCAAGAGCCGGCGCAACGAAGCATGGCCAAGCGCAGCCGATCCTACTCGTGGCGTCCCCGCCAAGGGGACTTATTCGCTCGCACTTCGTGCTCACTCATGGCGCATCTGCGGGAACAGGATCACGTCGCGGATATTGGGTGAGTCCGTCAGCAGCATGACCAGACGGTCGATGCCGATGCCGCAGCCGCCGGTCGGGGGCAGGCCGTATTCGAGGGCGCGGATGAAGTCGGCGTCGTAGTACATCGCCTCCTCGTCGCCGGCTTCCTTGGCCTTGGCTTGCGCCAGGAAACGCTCGGCCTGGTCTTCGGCGTCGTTCAGCTCGGAGAAGCCGTTGGCGATCTCGCGGCCGACGATGAACAGTTCGAAACGCTCAGTGATCTCGGGGTTGGCGTCCGAGGCACGGGCCAGCGGCGAGACTTCGACCGGGTAGTCGATGATGAAGGTCGGTTCCCAGAGGTCGGCTTCGGCACAGGCTTCGAAGAGCTGCAGCTGCAGGCTGCCGAGGCCGCCCGGCTTTACCGATTCGCCGAAGGCGTTGATCTTGGCCTTGAGGAAGGCTTCGTCGGCCAGATCGGCTTCCGAGAAGCCCGGATGCTTGGCGCGAATGGCCTCGACGATGGTCAGGCGGTGGAAGGGCTTGGAGAGGTCGAGCACGCGGCCCTGATATTCGAAGACCTCGGTGCCGAGCGCCTCGCGGGCCGCGTGGCGCAGCAGGCCTTCGGTGAAGTCCATCAGGCCCTTGTAGTCCTGATAGGCCTCGTAGAACTCCATCATCGTGAATTCGGGGTTGTGGCGCGGGCTGATGCCTTCGTTGCGGAAGTTGCGGTTCACCTCGAAGACCTTCTCGAAGCCGCCGACGACCAGGCGCTTGAGGTACAGCTCCGGCGCGATGCGCAGGAAGAGCTCCATGTCGAGCGCATTGTGGTGCGTGACGAAGGGCTTGGCCGAGGCGCCGCCGGGGATGGGGTGCATCATCGGCGTCTCGACCTCGAGGAAGCCGTGGTTGACCATGTAGTTGCGGATCGACTGCACCATGCGGCTGCGCGCGACGAAGGTGAAGCGCGACTGCTCGTTGGTCATCAGGTCGAGGTAGCGCTGGCGGTACTTCTGCTCGGTATCGGTCAGGCCGCGGAACTTCTCGGGCAGCGGACGCAGCGACTTGGTCAACAGGCGGATCTCGCTGGCCTTGATGGTCAGTTCGCCGGTCTTGGTCTTCATCATGGTGCCGACAACCCCCATGATGTCACCCAGGTCCCAGTGCTTGAAGTCGGCGTAGACGTCCTCGCCGACGGCATCGCGGGAGATGTAGAGCTGGATGCGGCCCGACATGTCCTGGATGGTGGCGAAGCTGGCCTTGCCCATGACGCGCTTGAGCATCATGCGGCCGGCGACCTTCACTTCGATCGGCATGCCCTCGAGTTCTTCGGCGCTCTTCCCGGCGTAGAGCTCATCGAGCTTGCCGGCAAGGTTCTCGCGCGAGAAGTCGTTCGGGAAGGCCTTGCCGGTCTTCCGCCATTCGACAAGTTTGGCACGTCGCTCGGCGACCAGCTGGTTTTCATCCTGGACGTCTTGTTTCGCTTCGGGCGTGTTCTGGTTCTGCTCGGACATGATGTGTCTCGCAATCTGTTCAAACGGTAGGGGGCTTGCTGCTTACTTCGCGGCTTCCTTCGCCGTGGCTTTCTCTTCCGGCGAGCGCGTGTCGTCCATTGCCCGCTGCAGCAGGAAATCACTGCGTTCCTTCGGCGGCACGCCGCCGATCCAGCGCGAGAGGGCCATGCGATGGTCGCCCGCAGCCTCCGCGTTCGGGGCGAGGAAGAAGAAGCCGGTAATCGATTTCTCGTCGGGCACGTACAGGATGTACATGCGCTCATCGCTGCAGCCGCCCTGCGGGCTGCAGGCCGAGGTCAGGAACATGGTCTTGCCGCCGAGTTCGACGCGCTCGGCAGGAAAGCCGACGGCCAGGCGGTTCGTCCAGTCGGGGAGGTCCTGGTCCTTGATCGCGGCGCGATAGGCCTTGGCGAACTGCGGTTCCTGCTTGAGCAGCCGTGACGGCGGCTTGCCGACGAAACTTTCGATGCCGGCAGCCGTTGCCATCGTGGCGGCGCCAGTGAGGAGGAGGGCGGAAAGAATGTGCTTGGCTTGCATGGATCAGACTCCCTGTTTCAGGCTGGCTTCGATGAAGTCGTCGAGGTCGCCGTCGAGTACGGCCTGCGTGTTGCCGACCTCGTAGTTGGTGCGCAGGTCCTTGATGCGCGACTGGTCGAGCACGTAGGAACGGATCTGGTGGCCCCAGCCGATGTCGGACTTGGCGTCTTCCAGCTTCTGCTGGTCGGCCTGCTGCTTGCGGAGTTCGTGCTCGTAGAGGCGGGCGCGCAGCATCTTCCAGGCTTCGTCGCGGTTGCGGTGCTGCGAACGGTCGTTCTGGCACTGCACGACGATGCCGGTCGGTACGTGCGTCAGGCGCACCGCCGAGTCGGTCTTGTTGATGTGCTGGCCGCCGGCGCCCGAGGCGCGGTAGGTATCGGTACGCACATCGGCCGGGTTGATGTTGATCTCGATCGAGTCGTCCACTTCCGGATAGACGAAGACACTGGTGAAGGAAGTGTGGCGGCGCGCGTTCGAGTCGAACGGGCTCTTGCGGACCAGGCGGTGGATGCCGGTTTCGGTACGCAGATGGCCGTAGGCATGGTCGCCCGCCAGTCGCACCGTTGCGCTCTTGATGCCGGCGACGTCGCCTTCCGACTCTTCCAGCACTTCAACGCTGAAGCCCTTGCGCTCGCCGTAGCGCACGTACATGCGCAAGAGCATCGAGGCCCAGTCCTGCGCCTCGGTGCCGCCCGCGCCAGCCTGGATTTCGAGGAAGCAGGGGTTCGGGTCCTGCGGGTTGTTGAACATGCGGCGGAATTCGAGGCCGGCGACCTTCTTCTCGATCTCGCCGGCGTCGGCCTCGACCGCATGCAGGGTGTCGTCGTCGTTCTCTTCCTTGCCCATGTCGAAGAGTTCGCGGCAGTCGGCGAGGCCGGCATCGACCTCTTCCAGCACCAGCACGATGTCTTCCAGCGACTTTTTCTCGCGGCCGAGTTCCTGGGCGCGCTTGGCGTCGTCCCAGATCTTCGGGTCTTCCAGTTCCTTGTTGAGGAGGGTCAGGCGCTCACGCTTGTGATCGTAGTCAAAGATACCTCCGGAGCTCGCCACTGCGCTGGGCAATGTCGGCGAGCCGGTTGGCGATCGAATTGAGCTGTTCTGCTTCCATGATGGGGTCGGTGTAGGGTAAAAATGAACCGCGAATTATAACGCGAAACCCTTCCCCTCCCGGGGCTGGATGCAAGGCGGCAACGTATCCGGCGTGCGATTCGTCAGCCGGCTGCCTGCTTGCCGGTGGCAGGAAGCTGGGGCTGAATGTCCTGTACCGACTTCTGATCTGGCTGAGGCAATCGGCCGTTGAGTGCCGCATAGGCGACGAGACCGATCATCAGGCCCCAGAAGGCTCCGCCGATACCGAATAGGGTGATGTTCGCTGCGGCAGCAAGAAAGGTGATCAACGAGGCTTCGCGCGTTCTGGCGTCGGCCATGGCGCCGGCAAGGCTGCCGCCAATGGTGCCAAGTAGTGCCAGACCTGCCAGCGTGGTGATGAAAGTAGCCGGGAAGGCCATGAATAGCGCAGCGAGCGTTACGCCGAAGATGCCGACAAGGATGTAGAAGACACCTGCGGCGATGCCGGCGATCCAGCGTTTCGACGGATCTTCGTGGGATTCCCTGCCGGTGCAGATGGCTGCCGTGATGGCGGCGATGTTGAAGGCGTGCGAGCCGAACGGTGCCATCAGCAGGGAGCCGATGCCGGTGACGGTCACGATCGGGTTGGCGCTGGTCTTGAATCCATCGTTTCGCAGCACCAGCATGCCGGGCATGTACTGGCCGGTCAGGGTAATCAGGAACAGGGGCAGGGCGATGCTCAACAAGGCATTGAGCGAAAACTCCGGCATGGTGAATACCGGTGCGGCGAATTTCAGTGCCACGCCGGAAAGATCGATGCGTCCCTGAACAAGCAGGAAGCCCAGCCCGAGTACCAGAATGCCGACTACGGCATAGCGTGCGGACAGGCGCTTGAGCGTCACGTAAGCCACGATCAACAATCCTGCCAGCAGAGGATCGACATTCATGCCGCCGAAGGCGCCGATACCGAATTGCAGCAGGATACCTGCCAGCAAACCGGCGGCGACACCAGGCGGGATCAGGCGGATGAGCTTGTCGAAATAGCCCGACAGACCGAGCAGGACAAAGGCTGCGGCCGAGATCAGATACGCTCCTACCGCCTCGGCGTAGTTGGCTGTCGCCAATGTCGTGACGAGGAATGCTGCAGCCGGCGTCGACCAGGCGGTGATGATCGGCTCGCGGGTGGTCCAGCTGAGGATGATCCCGGTAACCCCGACACCGATTGAAACGGACCACACCCACGAAGCTGTCATCTCGGGGCCGAGACCGGCCACCTTGGCAGCCTGGAAGACCAGTATGAAGGTGCCGCCGTAGTTGACGATGACCGAGATCAGTCCGGCCACGACGGGGTGGGTGAGGTCGTTCAGACGGATCGGCGATGGGGACGATATGGTCATGGGCTGGGTTCCTGGCGATGAGGTTGGATTTGACTTACGACTTACACGCCGGTTTTATAGCTTTAAAATGGCACGTTGCGCCCAGCCACTTTATTGATTAAAAGCAGACCAATTGTTCAAACATGCCCAACTCGAATCGGTAAAGACCTGGCTGAGCGATCCTGCGTACAGCGCTTTCCCGCTGCATGCGCGAATCCAGCGCGCCATCCGGCAGCTGATCCTCGATGGCGCCCTTGATGCAGGCAAGTCGCTGCCCGCATCGCGCGGGTTGGCAATGTCTCTGGGCGTTTCACGCGATACGGTCGAGTCGGCCTACAGCCAGTTGCATGCAGAAGGATTCATTGAGCGACGTGTGGGCAGCGGCAGCGTTGTCTCGGAGCGGGTGCGGCATTTGCCAAAACGCAGTGTGCGGCAACGTTCCGGTTCCTTGCTGCAGCAGGCTCGTCTCAGCCAGCGTGGTGCAGCCATGGTTCAGGGTGGAGGCGTGGGTGAGTCCTTGACGCCGCGTCCGTTCGCGCCGGGTGTTCCGGAAACGCGCAGCTTTCCGCTGCAAATCTGGGAGCGATTGCAGCGCCAGGTGCTCAAGGAGTACGGAACCAAAGCCCTGGCCCATAGCCACCCACAGGGAATGGCGCCCTTGCGGCGTGCCATTGCCGACTACATCAATCTGGAACGGGGGGCTCGCGCCACGCCTGAGCGTGTGCTGGTTCTGACGAGTTCGCAGCAGGCGATGACGCTGTGCTCTACCGTGCTGCTCGATGCCGGTGACCGGATCTTCATCGAAGATCCGGTGTACGTTGGGGTGCGCAAGGCATTCGGCGCCGCCGGTCTGGAATGCGTCCCCGTTCCTCTCGATGCCGAGGGTATGAGAGTGGATTGTCTGCACGATGCAGTGCCATCGGCCAAGGCGGTCTTTCTGACGCCTTCGCATCAATTTCCGACCGGCGCAACCCTGGCGCTGGATCGGCGGCTTGCCGTCATCGAATGGGCGCGACAGCATCAAGCCTGGATCATCGAAGACGATTACGACAGCGAGTTCCACTATGCCGGGAAGCCCACGGCCTGCATACAAGGGCTCGACGCGTACGACCGGACGATCTATATCGGCACCTTCACCAAGTCCCTGTTCCCCGGACTGCGCATCGGCTACATGGTCCTGCCGCCACCGCTTGTGGCACCGATGACGGTGGCGCGGACCTTACTGGACGGGCATAGCGCATCGATTCCCCAGCTGACGTTGGCGCGTTTCATCGACGCAGGGCATTTTGGTGCCTACGTTCGTGCCATGCGAGGCGTCTACGCCGGTCGACTCGATTTGCTGGTGCGGCTTGTGCGCAAGCACCTGGGCGACCATGTTGAACCCAGGGTGCCGATTGGCGGACTGCAGATGCCTTGCTTCCTCACTGGGGGCCTGGCGGAAAACAAGGTTGTAGAATCGGCGCGACAAGCCGGGATCGAGCTTCTCGGGCTGACGGCACTGCATGCGTCGAGCGAGCAAAGTGCCGGTTTCCTCATGGGCTTTGCGGCTTATACGCCGGACGAAATGAAGGTGGCGGTCGAAGACCTTGCAAACGTGTTCAAGGCGCTCAAGCCTTGATTTGTTGCACGTTCTGCAAATGCTCCACCATCAACTGCACACTCTGCACCCCGTTGTACTCATTCACGCTCAACCGATACGCCGCCCGCACCTCGTCCCCCGGCGTCTCGGCGAAGTTGAACTGGATCGCCTCGAAGCGCAGGCCGCCGGCCTTGAGATGCAGTTTCAGGTGCTTCTCCTTGAGCACGCGCTGCTGCTCGACGGTGAACCGGCCCTCGAACAGCGGCGCCGGAAAACCCTGGCCCCAGATCTCGTTTTCCAGCAGGCGCGCCGTTTCCAGCGAAAAATAGCCGGATTCGAGCGTGCCGTCGGTGTGCAGCGTGCGGGTGAGGTCGTCCTCGGCGAGCAGCTCGTCGGCAACGGCGGCGAAAAGTTCTCGGAAGCGCGGGAAGTCGGCTTCGTCGATGGTGACGCCGGCCGCCGCGGCGTGGCCACCGAATTTCTTGAGCAAGCCCGGCGCCCGTTTGGAGACGAGGTCGAGCGCATCGCGCAGGTGCAGGCCGGGAATCGAGCGGCCCGACCCCCGCAGCTGGCCGCTGCCGTCGGTGGTCTTCTCGTCGGCGCGGGCGAAGGCGAACACCGGGCGGTGCAGCTTCTCCTTGATGCGCGAGGCGACGATGCCGACTACGCCCTGATGCCAGTCCGACTCGAACAATGCGATACCCGCCGTATCGGCGACATCGATGTGTTCCAGCGCAGCCAGCGCCTGCTCCTGCATCCCCGCCTCGATCTCGCGCCGCTCCTTGTTCAGCGCGTCGAGCTGCTGCGCGATGTTGAGCGCGCGTGCCGGGTCGTCGGTGGCGAGGCACTCGATGCCGAGCGACATGTCGGCGAGTCGTCCGGCGGCATTGAGCCGCGGGCCGAGCATGAAGCCGAGGTCGAAGGTCGTCGCCTTGGCCGGGTCGCGGCCGGCGGCGCGGAAGAGGGCGGCGATGCCCGGCGTCAGCTTGCCCTCGCGCATGCGCTTCAGGCCCTGGCTGACGAGGATGCGGTTGTTGCGGTCGAGCTTGACGACGTCGGCGACGGTGCCGAGCGCGACCAGATCGAGCAGCGTCGCCAGGTTGAATTCGGCGCGCCCGTTCTCCGGCGCGAACCAGCCGCGCTCGCGCAGCTCGGCCCGGAGCGCCAGCATCACGTAGAACATGACGCCGACGCCGGCGATGCACTTCGACTCGAAACCGCAGCCGGGCTGGTTCGGATTGACGATGCACTCGGCGTCGGGCAGCGTCTCGCCGGGCAGGTGGTGGTCGGTGACGAGCACGGCGATGCCCAGCTCGTGCGCGCGGGCGACGCCCTCGACGCTGGCGATGCCGTTGTCGACGGTGACGATGAGGTCCGGCGACATCGTCGCCGCCAGCTCGACCACCGACGGCGACAGCCCGTAGCCATGCACGAAGCGGTCGGGAACGAGATAGCCGATCTCGGCGGCGGGTTTGCCATCCGCACCTTGGGCCATCGCGCGCAGCGCGCGCAGGCCGACGGCGCAGGCGGTGGCGCCGTCGCAGTCGTAGTCGGCGACGATCAGGATGCGCGCCTCGGCTTCCAGCGCATCGGCGAGCAGCACGGCAGCCTCATTGGCGCGGGTCAGCGAGGCCGGCGGCAGCAGCGATTTCAGGTCGTAGTGGAGTTCGTCCGCGCGCTCGATGCCGCGCGCGGCGTAGAGGCGGGCGAGCAGCGGGGGTACCCCCTGCTGTTCGAGTTGCCATACCTTGCGCGGCGGGGCGTTGCGCGGCACGAGGCGGGTCATGGCGTGCTTCCGGCCAGTCGCGCGGCAATGGCGCCGATGGTTGTCGGGCGTTGCCAGATGCGCCACAGGTCGCCGCGGCGTACCTGCCAGCCGAGCAGGCCGTAGATCGTGCTGCTCTGCAGGTCGAGCTCGACGCGGCCGCTGCGGACGGCGGCAGCCAGTGGCTCGAACCAGCGTGCCTCGAGGTCGCGGATGCCCTGCTGCCAGGCGTCGCTGTCTTCGTACTGCACGGCGCGGAGCAGATCCTCGATCACTACCAGTATCCGGCCGTCAGCGGGGGCGGCTTGCTGGAGTTCGGCAAAAGAAGCCGGTACTGCAGCGCAGGCCGTTCCCGTGACTTTGGCCAGACCACGTGCCAGCGGGTGGCTGCTATGGACCGCCCCGAAGCTCTGGTCGAGGCCCGCCGGCAACTGGCCCGGCCCCCACAGCCAGAGGCTGTTGATTGTCAGGCGGCCGGCCTCCGTGCGCGCCTCGTTGGCCGGGTGGACATGCAGCAGCATCTGCGCTTCGTTGAGCAGTCGGCGCAGCCAGGCGGTACCGGACTCTTCCGGCAACTGGCGGTCGACGCGACGGCCGGCCATCGCCGAGAGCGGTGGCGTGCGGAAATCGGCGGGGGCGGCGAGGCGCAGGTGCCAGCGGTCGGGGGTCGTGGCCACGAATTCAATGGCTTCGCCGGCCTCGGCAAAATAGTCGTTGAGGTGCCTGACCAGTTGTCCCGCCTCGGCCGCATCGATGGCAATGGTGCGGCCGTCGGCGAGGATCAGCCGCTCCTGGTGGATACGCAGGTGCACAGGGTCGGCACAGGCCCAGTGGTGGGCGCCGGGGTCGTGCCCCTCGCCGAGCAGGCGCAGCGGTGCGTAGGGGACGTTGTCGGTGAGGCCGAAGGCTGCGGCGATCAGTGCGTCGGCGCTGTTGTCGGTGGCGGCCTCGACGCATGCGCGGCCACGGGCAAGCAGCGCGCCGAGGGCTGGCGTGGCGAGGCCGTCCAGCGTCTGCCGGTCGCCGGGTTCCGGCCAGATCAGTTCGGGAATGAGCAGGGTAAGGCGCATGGGCCGGAAAGCTTGGTGGTTGGGGCGATTCGGAAGGGGCCGGATGGGGCGGATAGACGAAAAAGTGTACCATAGCGCCTTTGCAGCTCTCGCCTGTTACTGACCCCACGATGGCCTTGCCCTACGAACTCCTGATCGGCCTCCGCTATACCCGCGCCAAACGGCGCAATCACTTCATCTCGTTCATCTCCGGTATTTCCATGCTCGGCGTCGCGCTCGGCGTCGCTGCGCTGATTGTCGTGCTTTCCGTGATGAACGGCTTCCAGAAGGAGTTGCGGGGCCGCATCCTGTCAGTGGTCTCGCACATCCAGATCCAGGGGGCCAGCGGCGAGCTCGGCGACTGGCCCCGTGTCGCCGGACAGGCGGAGAAGCACCCTGCGGTCAAGGCGGCGGCACCGTTCGTGCAGGCGCAGGGCATGCTTTCGTTCAACCAGAATGTCCGTGGGGCGATGGTGCGCGGTGTGCTGCCGGATCTCGAGGACAAGGTCGCCGATTTCCGCCCGCACATGAAGAGCGGAAGTTTCGATGCGCTGGTGCCGGACAGCTTCGGCATCGTGCTCGGCTCTGAACTGGCGCGTGCGCTTGGCGTCTTCATGGGCGACAAGGTGACGCTGATTGCCCCGCAGGGCGTGGTGACGCCGGCCGGTGTCGTCCCCAGGCTGAAGACCTTTACCGTCGTCGGCATCTTCGAGGTCGGCATGTTCGAGTACGACAACGGCCTCGCGCTGGTGGCGATGGCCGACGCCCAGAAGCTCTACCGCATGGAGGACCGGGTTTCGGGGGTGCGACTCAAGCTTGAGGATCTGTTCACGGCCCCGATGGTCGGACACGAGCTGGCGCGAATGCTGGATGTGGATGCCTTCATCTCGGACTGGACGCGCAGCCATGCGAATTTCTTCCGGGCCGTGCAGATCGAAAAGAACATGATGTTCATCATCCTCTCGCTGATCGTTGCCGTCGCCGCCTTCAACATTGTCTCGACGCTCGTCATGGCGGTCACCGACAAGCAGTCGGACATCGCGATCCTGCGCACGCTGGGCGCCAGCCCCGGCAGCATCATGGTGGTTTTCATGGTGCAGGGGGCCTTGATCGGCATCATCGGCCTGGCGCTCGGCGTCGCGGGTGGCGTTGCGCTGGCGCTGAACATCGACGTCGTCGTGCCGGCCATCGAGCGTCTCTTCGGCGTCCAGTTCCTGTCGAAGGAAATCTACTACATCAACCAGTTGCCGTCCGAGCTGCAGTGGCGCGACGTGACCGGTATTACTGCCATCTCCTTCGTGCTGGCGCTGGTCGCGACGCTTTATCCGAGCTGGCGTGCGTCCCGCGTCAACCCGGCGGAGGCGCTGCGCTATGAGTGAGAAGGCGATGGTGCTGCAGGCTCGCGGGTTGGCGAAGGTTTTCGGCAGCGGAGAATCCGCAGTTCCGGTGCTGAACGGCATCGACCTCGAGCTTGCCGCCGGGGAGCGCGTCGCGATCATCGGCGCTTCGGGTTCCGGCAAGAGCACGCTGCTGCACCTGCTTGGCGGACTGGACGATGCGACTGCCGGGTCGGTCGCGGTCATGGGGCAGGACCTGATGTGCATCAACCAGGCGGCGCGCGGTTTGTGGCGTAATCGGCATGTCGGCTTTGTTTACCAGTTCCACCACTTGTTGCCGGAATTTTCGGCGCTCGAAAATGTGGCACTGCCGCTTCTGATCAGGCGGGTCGAACGCAGCGAAGCCCTGGCGCGTGCGCAGGCCATCCTCGGGGAAGTCGGTCTTGGCCACCGTCTGCAGCATGCACCAGGCGAGTTGAGCGGCGGCGAGCGGCAGCGTGCGGCCGTGGCCCGGGCGCTGGTGACCTCTCCAGCCTGCGTGCTGGCAGACGAACCGACCGGCAATCTCGATCGGCAGACGGCTGAGCGTGTCTTCGATGTGATGCTGGAAGCCAGTGCGCAGCGCGGTACCGCCTTTGTCATCGTGACCCACGATACCGGGCTGGCAGCACGCGCCGATCGACGTCTGCGGCTGCAGGATGGCGCGCTGGCGGCAGAGAATTGATATTTCGTGGTTTGTTGTCCCATAATCAACAGATAAATTACCGTCGGAGATAACGATGCAGGCACTCTTTTCCCCCGCTATCGCGCTCATGAACCGCCTGCGCTTCACCCAGAAGTTCGGCCTCATGGGTCTGTTGATGGCGATTGCCATCGTCGTACTGGTCGGCAGCCTGTATCGCGCACTCGACGCAAACATCAAATCCTCACGCGCCGAGCTTCAGGGCATTGGCGTCATCAAGCCGACGCAGAAGCTGATCCAGTTCCTGCAGCAGCATCGCGGCATGTCGCAGGGCGTTCTCGCCGGCAACGCGGCGATGAAGGAAAAGCGCGACGCCAAGGAAAAGGATATCGTCGAGGGAATCAAGGCAATCGAAGCCGTTGCCAGCCCGGCGCTCCAGGGCGGCAAGCGCTGGCAGGAAATCCTCGCCGAATGGAAGCAGATCCAGGCAGACGGTCTCAACTGGACGGCTGTCGAAAGCTTCTCGCGGCACACGGCGCTGATCGACGTTGTACTGACCTTCATGGCCGACATTGGCGATTCCTATACGCTGACCATCGACCCTGACATCGACTCCTACTACCTGATCGATACGGTGATGAACAAGTCGCCCGTAGCGCTTGAGCGGATGGGCCAGATGCGGGCGAAGGGTACCGGCATCCTCACCAAGAAGCAGATGTTCGACCAGCAGAAGATCGAGATGAGCAGCCTCATGGCGGAGTTGAACGGTGCCATCAAGACCCTGAAGGTCAATCTGGAGAAGACGGCCAAGTACAACCCCGACCTCCAGGCCGTGCTCCAGCAGGCGACCAAGGACTATGTCGATGCATCGGAGCAGATCGGCAAGGTGATCGTCGAGGACATGATGCTCGGTGCCTTCGCGATGCAGCCGAAGGACTATTTCGACATGACGACGGTGGCCATCGACAAGGGCTACAAGCAGATGTTCGAGATGATGCTGCCGACGCTGGAGAAACTGGTCGAACGCCGGATCGACAAGCTTCAGGGAGAACTGCGCATGAGCATCGGCCTGGCGATCGCGATGTTGCTCGTCGTCGGTTATTTTTCGCTCGGTACGTACTTCGCGACGATCACCAGCATCAAGCAGGTGGCCGATACGGCACACACCCTGTCGACCGGCGATCTGCGTCCGCGCATTCACCTTGATACGCAGGATGAACTGAAGCTCGTTGCTGACAGCTTCAACGAGATGGCGAACGCCTTCTCGGAAGTATTGCGCAATGTTCAGGCTGGCGCCGACAGCGTGCTCAACGCTTCGCGGCGGATGGCCGAATCGACGTCGCAGATTACGCAGAGTTCCGAGTCCCAGAGCGAGGCTGCGTCGAGCATGGCGGCGGCCGTGGAGGAGATGACCGTCGGCGTCGATCACATCAGCAAGAACGCGATGGACGCGAATGCCATTTCCAACCAGGCCGGCGAGCTGTCGTCGGAAGGCGGACGGATCGTCAGTACGGTCGTGAAGGAAATACGCATCATTGCCGATGCGGTGAACGAATCTGCCAACATCATCGATGAACTGGGTCGCCAGTCGGATCAGATTTCCGCGATCGTCAATGTCATCAAGGAAATTGCTGATCAGACGAACCTGCTGGCGCTGAATGCCGCGATCGAGGCGGCACGCGCCGGGGAATCGGGCCGTGGCTTCGCCGTCGTCGCAGACGAGGTTCGCAAGCTGGCTGAACGGACAACCAAGTCGACCCAGGAAATCTCGTCGATGATCGGCGCCATCCAGGGCGGTACGCAGAATGCAGTCGCGTCGATGCGCGACGGCGTCAGTCGCGTCAATGAGGGCGTTACGCTGGCAACGCAGGCCGGCGAGGCGATGGTCCAGATCCAGTCGAATGCCGGACAGGTGGTCGACACGGTCAGCGATATCACTTCGGCGTTGCGCGAACAGGCGGCCGCCAGCACGGAAATCGCCAAGAACGTCGAACACATCGCCCAGATGGCCGAGGAGAATACGTCTGCCGTTGCTGAAAATGCCTCCACCGCTCACGAGCTGGAGCGTCTGGCCGAGGGCCTGCAAGCCGAGATCCGCCGCTTCCGAGTGGCTTGAGGCAGCGCCTGGTCGCTGTGATGAAGGCCGTCCGGCATGTTGCGCCGGCCGGCCTTTTTTCTTTAGAGAGGGCGCTTTCGCGCTGCCCGGCGCTGGCGCCAGGCGCGAATGAGATAGAGTCGCCACGCCGCCTTTGTCGCGAAGTAGCCGGCGACGGCCAGCAAGGTCGCGAGCACGACAAGACCGACGACCAGCGGTTGTCCGAGCCCGTAGGCCCACGTCGACATGGCATGCATCCAGCCGACGGGGTTGCGCATGTCGTACTCTGGTGGTGGTGCAAAAGCGACATGCCCCCCCCCGAGCACGAACTGACCGATACCGACCGCAACGATGTAGAGCGGAATGATCGTGAACGGATTGGTGTACAGCGTAGTGACCAATGCCAGCGGCAGGTTGACCCGGAAGACCAGGCAGCAGAGGGCGGCGCCGAGCATCTGGAACGGGCCGGGGATCAGTCCGCAGAAAAGACCCGTTGCCACGGCGCCCGCCGCCGAGTGGCGGTTGAGGTGCCAGAGCCTTGGGTGCAGCAGCGTATTGGCGAACGGCGCCAGCCAGCGGTTGCCATGTACCGCCTGATGATCCGGAAGAAAGCGTCTGAGCTGTTTGCGCATGATGTGTCCGGATTCTAGCCGAAGGCCTGCCCGGTGCGCTTGAACATCCTTGCCTTTGCGGCTGGCGTGCTGGCAGTGCAATTCCTGCCGAATCTCCCTTCACGCGCTTTCTGGCTGGGCGGCGTTGCCGCTGCTGCGCTGCTGACAGGTGCAGCCCTGTTTCCGGGCGGGCGCCGGCGGAGCGTATTGTTCGCCCTCGCAGCACTGCTCGCCGGCG